>Ga0335069_10000568_pt1 | contig 62098 bp, 39 predicted proteins | sample Lox_Sample_11_FD_206714 | JGI IMG/M metagenome (GOLD analysis project Ga0335069, IMG submission 206714) | Soil microbial communities from Loxahatchee National Wildlife Refuge, Florida, United States - Lox_Sample_1.1 | ecosystem: Environmental > Terrestrial > Soil > Wetlands | place: USA... | reverse complement strand
GAGCACCTGGCCGGTGATTCGAAAGCACTTGAACGATTCGCCCGCGAGGCTCGCGCGGCTTCTCTTCTGAACCATCCCAATATCTGCACCATCCACGACATCGAAGACCACGACGGCAAGCCCTACATCGTCATGGAGATGCTGCAGGGCGTAAGTCTCAAGCAGCGGATCCGCGAAAAGCCGCTCCAGCCGGACGAGATTCTTGATATTGCCATCCAGGTGGCAGACGCCCTCATCGCTTCCCACGAGAAAGGCATCATTCATCGCGATATCAAGCCCGCAAACATCTTTCTGACGACCGCGGGGCCCGTCAAGGTACTCGACTTCGGGCTGGCCAAGCTGACCAAGGATCAGAAGCTTGGCACCGCGACCGATACGGGCGTCGAAGACTCGCTCACGGCTGTCGGCGTCATCCCCGGAACCGCCGTCTACATGTCGCCTGAGCAGGCGCGCAGCGAAGACCTCGACGCGCGCAGCGATCTCTTTTCTTTTGGCGTCGTGCTCTACGAGATGGCCACCGGCAAGAAGCCATTCTCCGGGACAAACATCGTCACCACACTCGACGCGGTGCTTCACCAGAAGCCGCTCTCGCCGCTGACCACGAACCCGAACTTGCCCACATCTCTCGAATCGATCATCGGCAAGGCGATGGAGAAGGACCGCACGAAGCGCTACCAGAGTGCCGCGGAGATGAAGGCAGACCTGGTTCGCCTCAAGCGTGAAACCGATTCCGGCAGCGCCAAGATGGGTCCGCGCTCTTCCTCACCCATTCAGGTTGTCACCAAGACCTTCCAGGCGGGCAGTCCGCGGCAAACGTGGATTATGCTCGGCATGGCCGGGTTGCTGGTGGTCATGCTGGCAGCCGCTGGCGCGGCCTGGTGGAAACACCACAATGCAACGCCCGTCGCCAGCAAAGACACGATAGCCGTTCTTCCGCTGACCAACGAAAGCGGCGACGCGTCGATCGACTACTTGCGCTTCGCCCTTGCCGACGAAATCGCTTCCGTCTTCACTTACACTCGCTCCCTCGACGTTCGACCGACGGCGCTGACCCGCAAGTTTGTCGGTAACAACGTTGATCCGGTGGCGGCGGGGCGCGAGCTTCGAGTCGCAACGCTGGTGACGGGTCATTACTTGCGCGAGGGCGACAAGCTGGTGGTGACCTTGGAAGCTATCAACGCCCGCAACAGCAGCCTGCTCTGGCAGGCGACCTCCGATGCAAAAGTGCAAGACCTGATCTCGCTGCAAAGCAAGATGTCCGATAAGGTCAAACAGGGGCTGCTGCCCATGCTTGGCGCGGCCAGCGACTACATCGAGACCAACACGCGGCCGAAGAGCGCCGAAGCATACGACCTATATCTCCGCAGCGCCGCGATGACTCACGATGCCAAACCCAATCGCGAGGCCATCAACATCCTCGAGAAAGTCGTTGGCATGGATCCAGATTACGCCCCGGCGTGGGAAGCCCTCGGCGTTCGCGCTTACTACGACGCACGCTACTCCACCGGTGGCGAAGAGATGTTCCAGAAGTCCAACGAAGCTTGCGAGCGCGCTCTTGCTCTCGATCCCAACCGGACTCAGGCGGCCAGCCAACTCATCAACAACCTCGTCGAACGCGGAGAACTCGGCAAGGCTTATACCGAGGCGAAAGATATGGTGAAACGACGACCGCAAAACGCGATCGCCCACTTCACTCTTTCCTACGTGCTGCGCTATGCCGGGATGCTGGACGATGCGGCGAGCGAATGTGACACTGCGCAAAAGCTGGAACCTAAGGAGCACAGCCTGCGCTCCTGCGCCACCGTATTCATGGAGTTGGGCAAGACTGATCGCGCGTTGCAGTTCCTCAAGATGGACAGCGGCTCCGAGTGGGTGAACCATCTGACTCCCATGGTTCTCATGCGGGATGGACGGGTCGATGAAGCCCGCGAGGCCACCAAGAAAGTAGCCGCCACGCCCACGTACTACCGGGATCTCCTCGACGCTTGTCTTCAGCCTAGGCAGCCCGACACCATCCAGTCGCTCGTCGATCAGGCTCAAGTCACCGCCGCGGCGGACACCGATCCCGAGGGCAGCTATTTCTTGGGGACGATCCTCGCCTATTGCGGCCGCAAACCCGAGGCCTTGCACATGCTCAAGGTCGCCATCGAGCAAAATTATTGTTCCTACGAAGGCCTTCTCAACGATCCAGCGCTCGACCGAATGCGGGGCACCGGGGATTTTGACAAGCTCATCGAATCTGCAAAATATTGCCAGGAACAACTCCGGGACGTGGATCGCACCTCGGCGAAATGAATCGAATACAATCGGGGCCATGCTGACGGAATTGGCTTTCGTACGTCCAACCCGAGGCGGCTGCGATTCGTTCGTGGGTAGGGCTGTGCCTGCTTGGGAACTTACGAATCAACACCGGGAAAAATCTTGCGTCTGAGCCGCCCTGAACTCCATCCGGTAAACATGCCACTTGGGAACCTCGGCAGATCACAGCGGGCAACCACGTCCCTGCGAATCGTCAGAACCTTCCGTTTGCTCGCCTTAACGTTCGCAATTGCGCTCGCCGGCAGGGCCATCGCCCAAGCCGCTCCCGACACCTTCGGTCCCCTGCCCCAGGACACGGGCGGCCAGGGACTGAAGCTGATGCTGCGCCGCCTCGGCACCACCGCTCGCCTCATGCAGACGGTGGCGCATCCGGACGATGAAGATGGCGGCATGCTCACGCTCGAATCCCGCGGCAAGGGCGACTCGGTTCTCCTTATGACACTCAATCGCGGGGAAGGCGGGCAAAACAAACTCGGAAGCAATCTATTTGACGGTCTCGGCGTCCTGCGCACACTGGAGTTACTCGGCGCCGATCGCTACTACGGCGTGGAACAACGCTTCTCGCGGGTCGCGGACTTCGGATTCTCCAAGACCGCCGACGAGACCTTCAGCAAGTGGGGGGGGCACGACGTTCCGCTGGCCGACATGGTACGCGTGATTCGCACCTTCCGTCCCGACGTGCTTGTCGCCCGTTTCTCCGGCACGGATCGGGATGGACATGGCAATCATCAGGCCTCCGCCATCCTCACCGTCGAAGCTTTCCACGCCGCCGCTGATCCCAAACGATTCCCCGAGCAGATCCAGCAAGGCCTCCTACCCTGGCAGCCCAAAAAGCTCTACGTCGGCAACGTCTGCGGATTCGCTGCCGCAAGCTGCCCCGACGCCAACTACACACTGCGCCTCAATACCGGCCTCAACGATTCTGTTCTCGGCACATCCGCCATTCAGTTCGCCATGGACGGCCTTCGCCACCAGCTTTCCCAAGGAGCAGGCGCATGGTCGGTCGAACCTGGCGACCGCTTTACCTACTACAAACTGATCGATTCCGTTCTTCCCAAACCGCCGGGTGCGGCCAACGACGATACACATGAAAAGGATTTCTTCGACGGCATTGATACGTCCCTCCCCGCTCTCGCGGATCGTCTCGACTCGGATCAGTCCAAACTCCCCGACCTGCGTCTGCAGCTCACAAAAATCCAGGGTCTGATCGACGACGCCCGCAGGCTCACCGATTCGAACCCGAATTCTGCCGCGAAGCCGCTCCTCGAAGCGCTCCTCGCCGTCGATGGCCTAGTGGTCAAGATTGCGCAGGATCGCTCGCTCGCCCCGATTGCGCAGAAAGAGCTGCTGGTCCAACTGCGTACCAAGCAGGAGCAACTGCAGCAGGCGGCCAACCTCGCGCTTGGCCTGACCCTCGACGCGCGTGTCGATACTGGCGTCGCGCCCAACCCCGATGATGCTTTCATGGCTGTGCCGGGCCAGACGTTCACCGCTAGCGTCGTCCTTCGCAACATCGGTAAAACTGAAATCACTCCCACCAAATTCGATCTCAACCTTCCGGACGGCTGGCGCTGCGTGATGACTTCGCCCAAGCCATCATCCATTGTCCCCGGCGCTTCGGCTACCGCTCAGTTCCGCGTCACTGTTGGTGACAATGCCGAACTCACTCGCCCCTACTGGCACCGCGACGATCCCGAGACCGAAAGCGTCAACCTCATCGACAACGAAAAGTACGTCACGCTGCCCTTCCCGCCTCCGCCTGTCCGGGCCTTCGCCAGCTATACCGCCGCCGGCCTCACAGGAGACGTCCGTGCCGTCGTCAGCGTTCCTTTCAAGGACTCCGCCGGCCAGGAGAAGCGCCGCGCTCTGGCCGTCGGACCCGCATTCTCGGTGGAGGTCAAGCCCTCCTCGCAAGTAATCCCACTCGGCCATCAAGGCGCGCGTCCCGTCGATGCGCCGGTCAAGAGTTTTTATCCGGGGCCCGCCAAGACCCGGCTGCAACTCGCTCTACCCACGGCCTGGCACGTCGAGCCTGATGCAGAGCGCCTGGAATTCTCAAAGGTCAACGAAACCCGCAACAGTGAATTTCATGTCTTCTCTGACGCCAGTTCCGGCAAAGAAGGACGCTACGAGGTCAAAGCGGCGCTCGCCGCCCTGAGCCGCTCTTACACGGAAGGCTTCAATGTCGTCACTCGCGACGATCTCGATACCTTCTACTATTACCAACCTGCCGTGCAGCGCGAGAGCGTCGTCGATGTCAAAGTTCCCGACGGCCTCAAAGTCGGCTACATCATGGGTGCCGGGGATGATATCCCGACCGTCCTTGAGCAGATCGGCATCAACGTCACCCTCATCCCGGCCGACAAACTCGCCACTGACAATCTCAATCAATACGGCACCATCGTTCTTGGCATCCGCGCGTACGACACGCAAAAAGACGTCGTCGCCAACAACCAGCGGCTGCTTGATTTCGTCTCCGCCGGCGGTACGCTCCTCGTTCAGTACGACACAGGCGTCGGTCAGTTCAACGACCACCATTTCGCGCCCTACCCCGAGCAACTCAGCCGCGCGCGCGTCTCTGTCGAAGATGCCCCAGTCGAGATCCTCGCTCCGTCGAACCCCATCCTTCATTCGCCGAATGAAATCACGCAGCGCGATTTCGCCGGATGGGTGCAGGAGCGCGGTCTTTACTTCATGAGCTCATGGGACGAGCATTTCACGCCCTTGCTCGCCGCGCATGACCCGAGCGAGTCGCCCCAGAAGGGCGGCCTGCTGGTCGCGAAGTATGGCAAGGGTACCTACATCTACACCGGATATGCCTTCTTCCGGCAATTGCCGGCAGGCGTTCCCGGGGCGGTTCGCTTATATGTGAATCTCCTGGCCGCAGGACATTAGTACTCACTATGGCGCATCACGATACTTTGACAGGAATGGTGCCCCAGGCTCGCTACGCGTTCTTTGCGACGCTCATCTGGGCACAAGTGCGGTCGACGAATTCGTGACTGGACGCACGCCTAACCCGCCCAGCGGTCCTGCTCCTCCCGTCTCGCAGCTTATCCGCGGCATGGGTCTCGGTAGCGCGACCGCTCTCAACATGCTCGATATGATCGGCGTTGGCCCTTTCATCACCATGCCACTCATCGTCAGCGCCATGGGCGGCCCGCAAGCCATGCTTGGCTGGATCCTTGGCGCCGGCTTTGCTATCTGCGATGGCCTCGTCTGGGCCGAGCTTGGCGCCGCCATGCCCGGCTCCGGCGGTTCGTACAACTACCTCAAAGAAATCTACGGACCGAAAACCTTCGGCCGCCTTATCTCGTTCCTCTTCATCTGGCAGCTCTCGTTCTCTGCGCCGCTATCCATTGCCTCCGGCTGCCTGGGCATGGCTGGATACGCCGCCTATTACTGGCCTTCCCTCGAGCACACTTACGCCTCGCACACTGCCGTTCTTCACATCCCGGGACTCGGCCCACTCCAATGGACGTGGCTTATCAACTCCGGCACGCTCCTCGCCGTCGGCATGTGCCTGCTCGCCGTGCTCCTGCTCTACCGGCGCATCACCGTCATTGGCCGCATGTCGAAAGTGCTCTGGGTCGTCGTCATCGGCACCATCGCCTGGATCATCGTCGCCGGCCTCACTCACTTCGACGCGCATCGCGCTTTCGACTTTCCGCCCGGAGCTTTTTCTCTCTCGCGCGGCTTCTTCAACGGCCTCGGCGCGGCCATGCTCATCGGCACCTATGATTATTGGGGCTACTACAACGTCTGCTTCCTCGGCGATGAAGTGAAGGATCCTGCACGCAATATCCCTCGCGCGCTCCTGCTATCTATTCTTCTCGTCGCCTGTCTATACATACTGATGAATCTGAGTATCCTTGCCGTCGTTCCCTGGCGTGAAATGCTTGTCACGGGCAAAGCCAACTCGGGTCTCTACGTGGTCTCGATCTTCATGCAACGCATCTATGGAACGTGGGCAGCCAAATTGGTAACTGGACTAGTCATGTGGACCGCCTTCGCTTCCATCTTCTCCCTGATGTTGGGCTACTCCCGGGTTCCGTACGCCGCGGCCCTCGACGGCAATTACTTTCATGCTTTCAGCCGTGTCCATCCCGAAGGTCGCTTCCCCTACGTATCGCTGATCGCACTCGGTTCCGTCGCCGCCGCATTCTGTTTTCTGCGTCTCGCCGACGTCATCGCCGCCCTGGTCGTCATCCGCATCATGCTGCAGTTTCTCGTGCAGGCCATTGGCGTCATCGTGCTGCGCGTTCGCCGTCCCGATCTGCCGCGCCCCTTCAAAATGTGGTTCTATCCTTTCCCCGCTCTCATCGCCGCCGCCGGCTTCTCTTACATTTTGTGGTTTCGTCCGAACGCAGCGAAGGAAGTACGCTATGCCGTGGTGATCCTCGTGATCGGGCTCATCATCTTCATGGCCCGCGCATGGAAGCGCAGTGAGTGGCCATTCGCAGGAGTTCGCCCGTAGTGCAAGACCAGCAGACAGAGCCGCAGCCGGAACCAGGAGCCAGGCATTTGGCTGAGATGGTGAACGCACCCTCCGGTCCGGTCGGAGGAACCCCGCTGATTGACGCGCTGCCTTCTCATGTCTCCGCCTGGGCGCCCCTACGCGTACCCCTGTTTCGCTCGCTCTGGATCGCCGCCATCATCTCCTACATCGGCACCTGGATGCAGGCCGTCGGCGCCGGCTGGATGATGACTACGCTGACCATGTCGCCGCTCATGGTCGGCCTCGTCCAGGCTGCGGTCGCCCTCCCTGTCTTTCTCGTGATCCTCCCCGCCGGCGCGCTTGCCGACATGGTCGACCGCCGCCGCTTCCTGCTCGCGACCCAGGCATGGATGGTGCTCGCCGCCGGCGCCCTCGGGGTGCTGACCCTTCTGCACGTGGTCACGCCTTGGATTCTTCTGGCTTTCACTTTCCTGCTAGGTCTGGGCGCGGTCATGAACGATCCGGCATGGCAGGCCATCACACCCGAACTTGTCCCAGCCGAACAGCACGCCGCCGCGGTTGCCCTGAACTCCGCCGGGTTCAACGTCGCCCGGGCAGTTGGCCCTGCGCTTGGGGGCATGGCGATCGCCAAAGCTGGATCGGGCTCAGCCTTCCTGTTGAACGCTCTCTCATTCCTTGGAGTCATCCTCGTTCTGTACGGCTGGAAGCGCGCGCTTCCTGAAGAGCGCCCCCGACAAGGGGTCTGGGAATCCATCTGCACGGGAGTGCATTATGTGCGGTCCAGCGAAGTAGTCCGAGCCGTCCTGGTCCGTACCGGGGCATTCAGCGTTGCCGCCATCGCTATCCTTGCCCTATTGCCCATCCTCGCTGCTCCCTATGGAGCAACCGGATATGGCGCTCTTCTCGGCTGCTTCGGCATCGGCGCACTCATCGGCGCCACCGTGCTGCCTCGCCTGCGCCGAAACCTCAGCGTCGACTGGCTGGTCGCCGTCGCCATCTTGATCTTCGCCGCCATGACTTTCCTTGCCGGGCGAGTCAATGACTTTACCCAGATGGCACTCGTGATGGCGGTTGCCGGAGGGGCCTGGATCGGGATCCTCGCGTGCCTGAATACCGCTGCCCAGCTCATGTCGCCTTCATGGGTGCGCGCCAGGGCTTTATCGGTGTATCTTCTCGTGCTGCAAGGTGGCATGGCCATCGGCAGTACGCTGTGGGGAGCCCTTGCCAATCGCATCGGCCTTCGCGATACCATGCTCTGCTCGGCCGCCGCCCTAGTGCTCGGCCTTGGTACCATTCGCCGTCACCGCCTCAGCCGCCGCCACCTCGCGATGGCGCCCTCGGTCGTGCGCGATTGAGCCGCTTCTGTGTCAGTGCAAATGAGCCCCGCGCTTTAGCGCGGTAGCGGAGAGAAGAAGAGTATGAGTTGCCCTTGGGAGACGACACCACGAGCTAAGAGCTGAAGGTCGAAAAGCTTAAACTTGAGGCTTGCGGTCAAAAGGCGGTAACGTGTTAACCGTCTCATTACTACTAACGACTCGCGGACGATTAACGAATGAATCATCAAACAATGCGGAGGTTTCCCGTGAAAATTATCGCTGTCTGGATCGCTGTCACCGCCGCGCTGGCCTCCGCGCAGACCATGCCCAAACCTGAAGAGCCGCGCACCATGCAGCAAGTGCTCGATCGCGCACTCACCAACATCGAAAAGGAATTCGTTCCCGCTGCCGAAGCCATGCCCGAGGACAAATTCAATTTCGCGCCCACGAACGGCGAATTCAAAGGTGTCCGCACCTACGCCCAGCAGATCAAGCACACCGCCGCCACCACGTACGAACTGGCCGCGGTCATCCTGCAGGAAAAGCCGCCGGTGGAAGTCGGCGACGAGACCGGCCCTGATTCTGTCAAAAGCAAAGAGCAGTGCCTGAAATATTTGAAAGATTCCTTTGCCTATATGCATAAGGCGATCGCGGTCATCAACGAAAAAAATTCCGTGGAATCCATCAAAAGCCCCTGGGGACAGAGCACGGTGACTCGCCTCGGGCTCACCACACTGGTCATCGGCCATTGCTTCGACCACTATGGGCAGATGGCGGTCTATCTACGCATGAATGGGATCGTCCCGCCCGCCAGCCGGATGTAGTCGTCGGACCGTTTGTCTGCCTCCGCGCCTTGCTCGCTAGCCTCAAGCGGGCGTTGCTAGGACAGTCCACTCCATCAATGACTTGCAAGCAGGTCGTCAATGTGGGGGAGAAAATTACCGTCTGGCTGCGCCGCGCCGGGCAATCTGGGTTGGTATCAGTTCGGCCGAAAGTCCTTTGCGCCTAAGGTGTGCCGCAATTTTCGTTCTGGTGGACCGCGCGGAGACCTTGGGATTTAGGAAAATCAGAACGGATGGCCCTGCGCCACTCAATGCGGCCCCGACTATGCCTCGGTCGTCGCGCAAGTGCTCAATCGCGGGCAGCAGCGGGCACAACGATGCACGATACGGTTGATGAATCCGGTCATTGAGCGCGTTCTTGAGCAACTCCCCGCGCCCTTGCACAAGCGCCGCCAGAAGAAGCATCGAGTTCTGAATGTTCACCACCGCATCCGCTCGCGAATATTGGGCGGGCAGCACACGCCGCGCTTCTTCGGTCGATAGTGGATCCGGCGGCACGGCCAGCAGCAGTGGCCACTTCCCTTTTGGCTGAATCTTTGCGACTTCGGCCTCCGACTCCGACACCATGCGCGCGACGGTGATCCCGCCCAGCCAACACGCAGCAGCGTTGTCAGGATGGTGCTCGCGCCGCGACGCCTCGCCAATGATTTGATTGTCGGTCCAGCGCAACTTGCCGAAATGATTGGCCAACGCAATCCCCGCGAGCCGGGCCGCCGCCGATGACCCGCAACCTTTGCCGATCGGAATGTCATTCGCGATTTTCAGCGCGAGCGGAACTTCGCGCTTGCCGTTTGCGGCGAGCACTTCGCGGTAAGTGGTGAGGATCAGATGGTTTTCGAGATTGCCGCAAATGGCTTCATCACGGCCCGTCGCCGAGATCGCGTACGCATCCGCGCAGCGGGCTTCGATCTTGATGCCGAGATCGAAAGCCAGCGCGGCCGCGTCAAACGCCGGACCAAGATTCGCGCTGGTGGCAGGCAGTGCGATCTTGAATGGAGGTTGCGCTTTTGTCATTCGCGATCAAACTCTTTCAGCGCCTTCGTTACGGCTTCGGCGGTTGCATCGAGCACAATCGGCGCGCGTTGCATCGGTTTCAGCACTTCGTCTTCGCTTGCGTGCGGCGTCCCCGAAAACAACTCACCGCGATGAAACTTCAGAGTGAACTCAGGATCTTTCAGCACGTGGCCGGTCAGAATCAGCACGACGGACTCGTTTTTCTTCACAAAGCCTTGCCGCACAAGCTTTTTCAAGCCCGCGAGCGTGACCGCCGACGCAGGCTCGCAACCGACGCCATCAAATCCGATTTCGGCTTTCGCTTGCGCGATCTCGACTTCACTCACCTGTTCGACTGTGCCTTCGGTCGCCTGAATCACTCGCAATGCTTTTTTCCACGAAGCCGGATTGCCAATGCGAATCGCGGTGGCGAGCGTTTCTGCCTGCATAGGAAGGAGTTGCGTGCCTTTGAATTCATGAAACGCGCGATAAAACGGATTCGCGCCGCGCGCCTGAATGACAGAAAGCTTGGGCAAGCGCTGGATCAGACCAAGTTCTTTCATTTCGAGCAATGCCTTGCCCAAGCCAGAGGAGTTCCCAAGGTTGCCGCCCGGACAAATGATGTGGTCGGGCGGATTCCATGCAAGCTGTTCCATCAACTCGATCGCGGCAGTCTTTTGTCCCTCGAGGCGGTACGGATTTACCGAATTGAGCAGGTAGACGGGCAGCGCCCGAACCAACTCATTCAACACACGCACGCAACCGTCGAAGTCAGTGCGCAACTGGCACGTGACCGCGCCGTAGTCGAGCGCTTGTGCAAGTTTGCCCCAGGAAATTTTTCCTTCTGGGATTAACACCAGGCTGCGCATCCCGCCGCGCGCGGCGTAAGCCGCCATCGAGGCCGAAGTGTTTCCCGTCGAAGCACAAGCAACCCACCTGAATCCGGCCTGCTTGGCGAACGACGCAGCCGTAGTCATCCCTGTGTCTTTGAAGGAAGCTGTCGGATTCATGCCCTGGTGTTTGGCCAGCAGATGGTCGATGCCCGCGCAGCGGGCGGAACCTGGCAACTCATAGAGCGGCGTGTTGCCTTCGCGCAGCGTGATGGGATGGTGGCCGTCGTTGAGCGGAGGCAACATTTCGCGGAAACGCCAGACTCCACTGGTGTTCACCGCTTCGAAGTTGGCGCGGCGGGCGAGCCAGAGCGCTTTCAGGTCTTCGACGGTTTGTCCAGCAGCGCGGAGGCCATTACCAGTTTGCCAACCCGGAAAGAACACTTCGAAGAGATCGCCGCAGTCGGGACAGCGAAAATCCTGATCGGCGGAGTCGGAAATCTTGCCACAGTGAATACAGCGCAGGCGCGCCGTTCGAGTTTCGGTGGAAGTGGGCATGGCGGTCCAGTCGAGCGCAGATTCATCCTAAACCAAACGGCTACCTGGCCTTCCGCAGGTATTGGTCGGTTTTGTTGATCCAGTCCATGCGCGGCGGGTTGAAGACGTCGAGATCGACTGTGTCTTCAAGCGCTTCGGCGCGATGCGGCATGTTACGCGGTATGGTCAGCACTTCACCCGCGCGCACAACGATTTCCTTGCCGTCGATCCAGAATTTCAGCGCGCCTTCGAGGATGTAGGTCAGTTGCTCGTTGTGATGGCTGTGCAGAGGGACAATGCAGCCCTTCTTCATTAGGACACGCGCGACCATGATGTCGCCACCCACCACGAAGTGACGTCCGAGCGTTGGATTCAGCTCTTCAACGGGGACGGTTTCCCATGGGATGTGGCGCAGTTCGGCCTTGGCGCTCTTCGAGGATTTCACGGTGCCCTTGAGGGCGACGGAGTTGCGCGCGCTACGGGATTTTTTCCGCACCGAAGCCAGGGGGCGCCTAGCGGCTTTATTCTTCACAGCTTTTCTATTGCGTGGCATAAATGCTCCATCCAGCCTTCAGCTCTCGGCTGTCAGCGTTCAATAAATTCGAGTTCCGTCTATTTCCTACGTTAGCGCCAAATACCGGCGCGAATTTTTGGCCTCATCGTCGACTACTGCACTTTTCCGGGGTAGAGGCTGACCGCAGTGTCGTGCAGGTAGGCATGGGCCATCTCAAGGGCTTTTGCTTCGGTCACTTCCCCGGAGGAGACCATTTCGGCCAAGGCTCCGGCGAGGCCGGTGCGCACGGTTTGGACGCCGAGCCAGTAGCTTTCTTCGGCGCCGAGGGTTTCGTTGTAAGGAAATGCGTCGGTACCGAAGGTGATTTTGTCCGGGAAGGTTTCGAGCCATTGTTTCAGAGAGTCTTTGAAGGCGGCAGGATACATCACGACTTCCATCAGCGATGAATCCATATAGACGTTGTGGACGGAAGCGAGCCAGATGGCTTCGCGCTCGAGCGGGTATCCACCGTGAATCATGACAAAGATGGTGTCGGAGTAGCGGGGGTCGCGGAGGATGTTCTCGAGCTTCATGATGTTACTTTCCGAGATATTAAAGTAGTCGCCAATACCCACTGCCGAATGGATGTGCACTGGCAGGTGAAGGCGTCCGCCTTCGCGGATGAGGTAACGAAATAGATAATCCTGAAAAACGCGGTAATCGGCTTCGGTGGGTACGCCGCCGACGATGTATTTCTTGTAGACGGCTTCCGCTTGCTGCTTGCTTGGATCGCTGAAAGTAAGCGGGCGGAAGTAGGCGACCTCGAATTTCTCGGCGATCGCGCCTTTCTTCTGGTTGTCTTCGAGGGTGCGGGTGACGAACTGAAGATAGGCGTCGAGGGTGGCGGGAGCTTTCGTCACGTTTTCCTGCTGCATCCAGCGATGAAGCATTTTCTCCTGCAGCGGGATGTAGACCTTTTCGTCGGGGTTGCGGTTGGTTTGTTGCAGGTTATTGAACGGCCACATGAAGGAGTCGGCGAAGAAGACCCACTTGAAGCGGGCGGGATCGAGGTAGTCGGCCATCATGGCGCGATTGGCGACGCCCTGCTCGATGTTGAGCTTGTCGAGGATGTTCGACCAGTAGGCGGTTCCCTGCTGCTGCTTGAGGCCGCGCTTTTGCGCGGCGAGCCATTTGGCGTGCTCGGGGGAAAGATCGTCGTAGGGGTAGTTGAAGAGAGCTTTAGCGGCGGCGATGAGCTCGGGATTCGAGTCGCGCTCGCGCAGCGGCGCGGCGCCCGGAGGCGCGGCCATGGCGTCGACGTCGGGATCGTCGAAAAAGCCCGGGTGAGCGTGGTGGTCGAAGGCCGGGATCTTGTTGATCTCGGTGAGAAGGCGTTGATAGGTGTCCTGGAGGTCAGGGCCGGGGTAGGGGTGGGATTGGGAGAAGGAGAAGGTGGAGGTGCAAGCGATCAAGATAAGGGTCAGGGTTCGCGAGAACAATTCGGTCTCCGATCTTACTCGGGATCTGCCGAGCTTTGCTCGGCTGGACAGACGGGGGCGTCTGTCCCTACACGTTACTTGCTGAAACTGGTTGCCAGGCGGACGAGGCTTTGGCGACGCGTTGGACCGCTTCGTGCAGTGTTGCGTTCGATGAAGCGAACGAGAAACGGACGAAATCTTTGCCATGCGCGCCAAAGGCTGCGCCGGGGATCGCGGCGACGCCGGCTTCTTCGAGCATGATGCGGCAGACCTCTTCCGCGGACAGTCCTGTTCCCGTGATGTTCACCCAGGCGTAGAAAGCGCCGTCGGGCGGCAGAGCGCGGAAGCCGGGAATCTCATTCAACTCGCGAATGAATTGCTCGCGGCGTCCAGCGAATTCGCGGACCATGCGAGGCGTTGCGCCGCCCGAGTCGCGGAGAGCTTCGATCGCGCCGTACTGCAGGAACTCCGAAACGCAGGTAAAGGTGTTGACGACCAACATAATCAGGTGCGGCACGAGTTCAGTCGGGGCGACGGTGTAGCCGAGGCGCCATCCGGTCATGGCAAAGCTTTTCGAGAAGCCGTCGATGATGAGCGTGCGCTCGCGCATGCCGGGATAGCGCAGCATGGAAAGATATTCGCCGCCGTAGATGATACGCGCGTAGATTTCGTCGGACAGGACGTAGAGATCGTGCTTCACGGCGAGTTCGGCGATCGAGCGCTGGACCTCGTCCGAGTAAACGGTGCCGTTCGGGTTGCCGGGCGAGTTAGTGATGATGGCCTTGGTGCGCGGCGTGATGAGCCGGGCGATCTCGTCGGGATCGGGCTGAAAGCGGTTCTTTTCGAGCAGCGCGAACGGGACGCCGACGCCGCCGAGTCCCGCGGTAATGGATTCGTACCCGGGAAATCCTGGATCGGGATAGAGGACTTCGTCGCCGGGATTGATAAGGATCATGAGCGACATAAACAGCGCGATCTTGCAACCTGGGGCCATGACGACGGCATCGGGGGAGACGTCGATGGAGCGCGTGCGCTTGAGGTAGGCCGCAATTTCCTGACGGAGCGCAGGCACGCCGGGCATGGGGCAGTATCGATCTTTGCCGTCATGGATCGCTTTTTCGAGGGCGGCGACGACGGGCACGTCGGGATGAAAATCGGGCTCGCCGAGCTCAAGATGAATGATCGATTGACCGCGGGCCTCGAGTTCCTTGGCGCGCTGATAGACGGAGAGCGCGCCTTCCCCGGTCATCACGGACATGCGGGAGGCAATAGGGCGCATTTAAGCCTTCTTTCCGGCTGGCGGAGGAGTTGTAGGCAAACGGAGGGCGTCGACGAAGCGCGGGAAGAGTTCGAAGGCCGAGGCGGTGGCGATGAGCTCGACGATCTGCGGGTGGTTGAAGGCGGACTTCAACTGCGCGAAAAAGGCGTCGTCGATTTCTTTTGGAGAACGATGCAGGCGCTCGGCGCAGCGGAAGCCGAGCTTTTCGGCGGCGGTGAACGGGCCGGATTCGAAATCGGCTTGGGCAGCTGCAATCTGGTCTTCGGTCGCACCTTTCTGCCGAGCGGAGAGAGCGTGAGCAGAGACTGCGTAAGCCGATTGGAGAATCACCGAGAGACGCGTCGCGATCAGTTCCTTGTACCAGCCCGGGAGTGCGCCATCGCTGAGTAGAGCCTTGAGGTATCCGGCGGTGGCGAGAGCGAGCGCCGGCGTGTGCGCGAGCGTCTTGAACATGTTGGGCACGACGCCGCGAGCGGCGAGGAGAGCATCGTAGGCGGCGCCCACCTCGGGCGTGACCTGATCGCGTTCGAGGAGTGGGATACGGGTTGTGATGGTAGAGGGCATCGTTGGCAGTTTATTGGTTTCCCAGGTTCGCGGCAAAGAATGCGCGAACCTGAGGCACCATCCATGTATGGAGACGGGGCGAGCCCCGTCTCTACCGTCGGATTCGGTGGCAGCACCAGCCAGCGTCCTTAGAACGCATAGCGCAACGAGAACTGGATCAGGCGCGGGGTGCCGGTGGTCTGCGTGATCCTGCCAAAGGTGCTCGGATTTTCCACGTCGTTTTGCGCCGGGTTGGCGAAATTCGCGTGGTTCCAGATGTTGAAGAAGTCGGCGGTGAAGCGCAGAGCCTGACGTTCCGTCAAAGCGAAATTCTTGATCAGCGAGAAATCCCAGTTCTGCTGGAACGGACCGCGGAAGATATTGCGACCGAGATTGCCAAATCCAGTCGTGCAGAAGTTGGAATCCAATCCGCACTGCGTCGGATACAACAGCGGCACGGTGGTGAAGTTGGAGGCATTCAGATATCCATTCAGCCGCTGGTGAATATCCCCGTGACTGTAGGAAGTGTTGAGAGAGCCTCCGGGAGCGAGCTGGCCCGTCAGGGTCGTGGTCAAGCCTGAACCGATGAAAGCGGTTCCGGAGCCAGAGTCGATCACGGTGAACGGGGTTCCCGACTGGAAGATGGTGATCCCGGCGACCGTCCAGCCATGGAGGAAAGTACGCTTGGCGCCGGTGGCGGAGGCGAAGAACGGGAGATCGTAGTTGTAGCTGATCGCGATGCGGTGGGTGCGATCGAAGTCAGAGTTTCCCCGGGAATCGTTCAAGGTGGACTCGTCGTTGAAGGCCGTGTTGAAAGCCGTATTTCCGCTGGAGGTGGCGTCGATCGAGTGCGCCCAGGTATAGGCGGCCTGCACGTAGCCCGCGCCCCAACGGCGCGAGAGCGTCGCCTGTAGCGAGTCGTAATGCGAATAGGCATCGTTGGCAAACAACTGCATGCCGCCATATCCGTTGATGGAGAGCGAACGCCCGCGAGCCTCGGCGTTGGCGAAGGTGTTGTTTTCGATCTGGTAGGTGTTGCCGGAGCTATCGGTCACCGAGACTGGAGTCGCGGGGCTGGCATTCTGCGCGAGCAGGTTGGTACGGGTTTCACGCAAATGGATGGCGTGGGTGCCGACGTAGCCGAGCTCGAGGATCCAGTTCCGCGAGAGTTCACGCTGTACTGTCAGGTTGTATTGTTGCGTGCTCGGAGTTACGAAGTGGCGTGGCACAATGAGGCCGAAAACGCCAGTTGAAGGAATTTGGTTGGGGCTGCCGGGGCAACCGAAACTCGGCGACCCATCGGTGTTGGGCGGACCAGGCTGGGTGGTTGGGAATCCTTGAAATACGGAGAGGCACGGAACAAAGGCCGGGTTGATCACGCCACCGACGGGGAGAGCATTGGGGTTGGTTCCGGGCAGGCCGCTGGGATTGCAGGCGGCAGCCTGATCGGCAGAGAAGAAGGTGGAAGCGCAGCCGGGCAAGCCGCCTCCAAAGGCGACCGGCAAGAACGGAGCCTGAAAGCTGAGCTGATCGACGGATCCGACGTCCTCACGGACATAATATATGCCGAAGCCGGCGCGGACTGAGGTTGTGTGTTTTCCGCCTACGTCCCATGCAAAACCAATGCGCGGTCCAAGACCGGTGTAGTAGTTGTTGTTGTAAGTGGTGTTGTTGCCATGACCAGAAAGGCCGGGAATGCCGAGATGGTTAGCACAGCTTCCGTAAATGAACGGGTACTGGCCCGCGTTCGCCAGGCTGGAGTCGAGGTTGCCGATGTGGCAGAGGTTATCGTAAAAGGCGCCGAGCACCTCGACGCGAAGGCCGTAGTTAAGAGTGAAGTCGGGCGTGACTTTCCAGGTGTCCTGGCCGTAAAAGGCGAAGTTGTTGGTACGGTACTGGTGATTGTCGACACCGCCACCGCCGAAGCTGAACGGCGGCGCACCTTCAAGGAATTGCTGAAAATCACTGAGACCCGTGACCGTCGCGAAGATGAGCTGGCCGTTGAAGACCTGGGGAAATTGCTTGTCGAGGTTTACGCGGGTGAACTCTCCGCCGAAGCCGATCGAGTGCTTGCCGCGCACCCAGCTGACATTGTCGACTCCGCTGTAATTATTCTGGATCTGGTGCTGGTCGGCGGTGGGGCTGGGGCCGATCTGGAAGCCAGAGCTGTTGAGGGTGAATTTATAAATCGAATCGGTGACGTTATTCGTCGGGCGATCGATGCCAAGGGCGGCAGCAGTCAGACTGCCTCCGCCGGTGCCGGTAGGAGGAATGTTGTCGAGGCTGTTGTTGATGCGGACATAGCCGAAGCGGAGATCATTGACCAGAGTAGGCGAGAAGAGGTGCGTTTCCTCCGCGCTGAAGAAACGAGCAGCAATCGGCAAGTTGTAAGGGAAATCCAGGTCCGTGGCGTTAATGCTTGAGGCGAGGGTTGCGCCAAGAGACGCCTGCAAGCCGCCGGCGCCGAAAGGCAGGTCAGACTCGGAGTTGGAAAAAAAGAAACGCGCCGAGAGTTTGTCGTTGCCATTGCGGAATTCGCGATCCCAGGTAGTCGTGAATTGGTCGTCTGTGTACTTGCCCGCGCGGCTGAAGATGAACGGAGCAGTATTGATGCTTGCGGTGCAGGTCGTGGGATCGACGGTAACACCGGGAGTGCCCGGGAGAGACGGGATGAGGTAACCGTTCGCATCCCCGCCAAATTGAGAACTCTTGAAGTTAAGCAGCTTGGAGATCACAGAATCAATGATGATGGGCTGCGCCGGGCAACCGGCGACGGCGGGTGAACTGAAGGCATTGATCAGCGAAGTGTCGGAACGATCCGCCGGGAGGATCGGGAACCCCGGGTTGTTGATGGAGGTGCCGGGTGAAAGAGCGCTGCGCTGGCGTGTCCCCTGGTAGTTGACGAAGAAGAATCCGAGTTTCGCACCGGGCAAGAGCGGTCCGCCGAAGCTGCCGCCGAAGATGTTTTGTTTCACGGGTGGGCGCGGACGCCCGGCACTCTTCTGAAAATATTCGTTGGCGTTGAGCGCGTCGTTGCGGAAGAACTCATAAACATCGCCGTGGAAGTTGCGGGTACCGGACTTGAGGATGGCGTCCACGTTGCCGCCGCCGTTGCGGCCCTGGCTGGCATCGTAGAGCGAAGTCTGCACTTTGAATTCGCCGATCACATCGGGGTTTGGCAGGGGGACGTTGGTGCCCTGAGCGACGTTGTAGTCGGTCGCGCTGATGCCTTCGATCTGGTAGTTGTTGTTGTCTTCGCGCTGGCCGTTGACGAAGACTTTCGTCGCACCGCGGCCGAGTTGGGCGGACGCGTTGAGTTCACCCTGCGCACCGGTGGAAAGCGTAAGCAACTGCTGGAAGTTCTGGGTAGCGAGCGGCAGGTCACGAATGGTCCGCGCTTCAATGGCCTGGCCGGTGGTCGCTGAGGTGGTTTCAACCTGCTGCACCTCGGCCTGCACCTCAACTTTCTCGATGACTTTCAAGGGTGCGAGTTTGGCATTCATGCGGGTAGTTTCGGTGATGCGTACGATGATGCCAGTGAACTTACCCTCGCCGAAGCCGGAACTTGTCACGTTGACCGTGTACGTGCCGACGGGGAGCAGATTGGCGGTGAAAGATCCGTCGGTGTCGGTTTTGAGGGAACGCACGAGCAAACCGGTTTCCTGATTCACGATCCGGACATCGGCGTTTGCCACGACGGCGCCCGACGGATCGAGCACTACGCCCGAGATGGCGCCGGTCGCACCGCCTTGGCCAAAGGCGTAACCCAAACTCAAGAGTCCAAGAAAAAGAATGGCGATCAGGCTGCGGAATCGATTGCTCATGCACTCCTCCCCGGGAGTTGTGAGGTTCTGGAAATTTACGATAGCGGCCATGCACGATGGGCCGCGAATCTATGCGGGTTACGTTAACGGTCGTGGCCGGAGCAAGACGCGAAGATCTTCCGCAGCCGACGACAGAAACTACGGCCCCACGTCGCGGTCGCGACACTGACCCGGAGTACAGACTGAAATGGGGTTGCGCGAAAGATTACTCGAAATCGGTAGGCTTTGGCAATACTCTAGCCTTCTGGTCGGGATGCGAAGGCGACCCAGATTGCACATATCCGACGGTCACAAACCTTTGTAGGCGCCACCGTCTACCAGGATGGTCTGGCCCGTGATGAAAGACGCGCGCTCAGAAGCGAGCCAGACGATAGTATCCGCCACTTCGCGTGGTTCTCCGATTCGTTTGAGGGCGGAGTCGGCGGCCCAGGCAGCGAAAATCTCAGATTGCGATTGGCCGGAGGCGGTAGAGCGTGTTTGAGCAAGCGATTTTAGGCGATCGGTTGCGGTGAAACCGGGGCCCACATTATTCACCAGGATCCCATCTTTCCCGAATTCGTTCGCCAGACTCCTCACCAGGCCGACGACTCCGGTCCGAACCGAGTTCGACAGAATCAGGTCCGAGACGGGCTGCTTGGTGGTCACCGACGTGATGGTGATGATGCGTCCCCACCGCTTTTTCTGCATGTGCGGAATGACTTCGTGAGCAAAGTAAACAGTACTGAGAAGGTTTTGATCGACCGCCTTGCGCCAGTCATCCTGCGTGGTGGCAAGAAAACCTTTGGCGGGAGGCCCCCCGGCATTGGCGACACAAATGTCGATGGAGCCGAAATGCCCGGCGACCTCGCTCACGAACTTCTGCACTGCGGAGTGATCCGTGACGTCAAAGGCTCGGGAGAACACTTCGGCGTTGTGTTGTAGACGTATGCCTTCGGCAGCGACCGCAAGAGTCTCTGGGGTGCGCGCGCACAAGGCGATGCGGCAACCTTCGGCGGCGAATGCGTGGGCGGTGGCCAGCCCGATTCCCTGGCTGGAGGCGGCGACAAGGGCAACTTTTGAACGAAGGCCGAGGTCCATAGCAGCGGGATTATAAATGCCGCCGATCGAAAAAATGCGTGCGGCGAGTTTCTATTGCGGCAGCGAAGAGCGAGCGATAGTCTGGAAAGTCGGCAGGAGACGCTCGAGGAGAACCCATGGCAGGAACGGCGAAGTATATCTGGATGGACGGAAGCTTGCGCCCGGCGGCAGAAGGTGTGGTGCCGTTCGTTAGCGCAGGCATGCAGTACGGCTATAGCGTGTTTGAAGGTATCCGTTGCTATGCGACGGATGATGGTCCAGCCGTTCAATAAACAACAGACCGTCGATGCGATTCACCAGACCATCGCCGCGAATGCGTACACGGCTTGCTACATCCGGCCGATGATTTACCTCGATGGCGCGATGAACATGGTGGTAGACGCAGGCAGGCTGCGGATGGTGGTCGCGGTTTGGGAGTGGACGGCGTTTCTGGGCGCGGAAGCAAAGGAGCGCGGAATTCGGGCAAACATCGCATCGTTTACGCGCCTGCACCCGAACATCATGATGACGAAGGCCAAAGTTTCGGGAAACTACGTCGGATCGATTCTGGCGAAGACCGAATCGCAGCGGATGGGATTTGATGAAGCCATCATGCTCGATCCGAATGGGTACGTCGCCGAGTGTACAGGCGAGAATATTTTTGTAGTGCGGAACGGGGTCATTTACACAACCCCGCGGGCATCGATCCTGGAAGGAATTACGCGCGAGAGCTTGATCACGGTCGCGCGCGACATGGGTTACACGGTGATAGAGGAACCCATTTCGAGGGATCAGCTGTACATCTCGGATGAGGTTTTCGTGTGCGGCACGGCTGCCGAAGTGATCGCGCTGCGCGAAATCGACCATCGGAAGATTGGCGAAGGAAAAACGGGTGTGGTCGTACGCGCTCTGCAAAAGGCATTTGATGAACTCACCAGGGGGCGTCATCCGCGCTCAGCCAAGTGGCTGGCGCCGGTGCCGTCGCTGGTGAAAGCGTAGGAGATGACATGAAAAGCAAACGCCGCCATCCCGAGACAGCCGCGGTGCGCGGGGCCGCAGACCTTCACAAGAAGAACGCACCGCTCGCAACCCCGATCTATCAAACATCGACGTTCGAGGTCACGGACAACGACGCACAGTTGGCCGCAACCCATACCGACATGTTTTACACGCGTTACGGGAACCCTACGCATACCGTAGTGCAAGCAGCGGTGGCCGAACTGGAACACACAGATGGCGCGCTGCTTTTCCCTTCCGGAATGTCCGCGGTCACGACGACCCTGCTGGCTCTGCTCAAGTCTGGGGATCATGTCGTTGCCCAGCGAGACATCTACGGCGGCGTGACGAAATTTCTTACGCAGTGGCTGCCCAAACTTGGGATCGAAACCACGCTTGTGGATACGACCGACTACGAGCAGCACCGCCGTGCGATTCGTCCCAATACGAGACTGCTGTACCTGGAATCGCCAACGAATCCAACGTTGCGCGTCGTCGACCTCAAGAAGGCGGCGGCCATTGCGCGCGAGCGCGGCCTGATCAGCATGATCGACAGCACGTTCGCGACGCCGATTAACTGCCGGCCGGCGGAATATGGAATCGACCTGGTGATGCACTCGGGAACGAAATATTTCGCCGGGCACTCGGATTTGATTTGCGGGATTCTCGCGGGCCGGGGAGATCTGATTGACCAGGTGCATGCGACACGCACTACGCTGGGTTGCAACATGGATCCGCATGCGGCATATCTGCTCCTGCGAGGCATGCGGACGCTTGCGGTGCGGGTCCAGCGGCAAAATGCGAGCGCGTTGAAGGTGGCCCAGTTCCTTGCGGCACACGGCAAAGTCAAAGGCGTGCATTATCCATTTCTCGAGGGGCACCCGCAGCAAGCCATTGCAAAGCAACAGATGCTGGGCGGAGGAGGCGTACTGAGCTTCGAGGTGGACGGCACCGGAGAGGATGCACGGCAGTTCAGCGAGGCTCTTGAACTGTTTACGCTGGCACCAAGCCTGGGCGGCGTCGATTCCCTAGTCACGCTGCCGGTCGTCACATCTCATGCGATGATTCGGCCCGAGGAGCGCGAGAAGATGGGCGTGTCCGATCAGATGGTGCGGTTGTCGGTGGGTATCGAGAACGTCGATGATCTGATCGCGGACTTAGAGCAAGCGCTGAGCGTGGTGCGCGGGAGCCGGCAAACGGTGGGAGCAAGTTCTTAAGCAAACCGACCTGAATCTTTGGAGCAAAGTAAAAACTGGCCTCTCGCGAGGCCAGTTTTATTTTTGCAACGAGATTAGTCGTGCGTGTTCGGAGCTAGAAGATGAACTTCGCGCCGAGTTGGAGGATCCGCGGGTTGTGCGCCGTCAGGACCTGGAGGAAGTTTCCGGCTCCGAGAGGAGTGTAGCCTGAGGTCCCGGAGTTCAAGTTCGCGCTGTTGGAAGCCGCGGAGCCGCCGTCTCCGTTAATGTATCCCCACTCGGTGTGGTTGAAGACGTTGAAGGCCTCCGCGCGGAACTCGAATCCCATCGATTCTTTGATTTGGAAGTGCTTGAAGAGCGCCATATCAAAGTTCGTGCGGTTCGGATTGCGAAGCGAGTTGCGGCCGGAGTCGCCGAAGGTCAAGCCCTGCGGAGGAGCAAACGCAGCGGGGTTATAGAGCTGATAGCCAGCAAGCGGAAGCACAGTGTGATAACCGTTGCCAGGAGCATTGGGATTACCGACAAGGTCAGCGTATGCGGTGTTCGAAGAATTACTCGAGACACCCGCATTATCGCCGGGGAAGCTCACCGTAAACGGCGAACCGGTGCTGAAGGTGACGATTCCGGAGTATTGCCAGCCTCCGAGGATCTTGTTCATGAGGCCGGGCTGCGTGAAGACCGGGATGTCCCAAACGTAGCTGCCGCTGAAGTTATGGCGCTGGTCAAAGTTCGAGCTGGCGCGGTTGGAAGCGGGATCATACGAATTGACGAGGCTCCCGTCTTGGCGGCTGGAGGAGTCGTCAATCGAGTGCGAGTAAGTGTACGACGCCTGTACCTCGAGTCCTTTGAACTGGCGACGGGCCGAAGCCTGTAGAGAGTGATAGATCGAGGACGCCGTATCGCGAAGTCCAGTGATCCCCGAATATCCCGGATACGGACGAACCAAGTCGGGGTTGAGGTTACCACAAGCGATGTTGAAGTTCAGAAGGGCGCGACCGGTAATCGGAACGCCGCTCGGCGTGGTGAAGTTTGTGCAATCGTTCGGCCCCATCGGCTCGCCAGGCTTATATGGATTGTCAACCGCAGGTAGCGGGGCGATTTGGTTAGGAGACGATTGGAAGGTCAAATGCGTGCCCTTGCTTCCCACATACGACACCTGGGCGACGATGTGCGAGGGCAGTTCCCGCTGCACATCGAAGTGCCACTGCTGAACGTAGGGCCAGACGGCCTTGGTGGGGATCGTAACTACACCGAGCGGGCTTATTGGCGAAGCTTGTCCTTTGCCAATATTCGTATAACCGACGATGTTGAGTTGCTGCGCAGTGGTGGCATACGGCGGAGAGTTCTCGAGCGACTCAGTGTTTCCTTCGTTGCCGTTGGTGTGCTCGAAGAAGATGCCGTAACCGCCACGAATGGCCATCTTCCCGTCGCCCTTCGGATCATAAGCAAAGCCGAGGCGCGGAGCTGGGTTGAAGAGGTGGCCGGTCATGCAACCGACCGGCACTTTGGGTGTAACACCGCACTGGACAATACCGTTGGGGAGGCCATTGATGTAGAGGTTGTTGACGCTGCCGTCTGGATTCACGGTGGTCACACCAGACTGGTAAAAAGCAGGATCGAAGTTATAGGCGTGCTTGTACTTCTCCCGGTAGGTCCCGTAAAGGCTCACGCGCAAACCCATGTTGAGTGTGAGTTTGCTGGTGACGTGGAAGTCGTCCTGGAAGTAAGGCTCGAAAATCTTGTAGCGGTTGTAGTACTTCACGTGCTGATCCTGCTGGCCGAAGCTGTAGATGTTGCCGACGAGCAGGTCCGCAAACGGATTTCCTGTTGTAGTCTGGGCCAGGATCGGGTCGAACGTGATGTAGCCGGGCACGGAACCGGCCGCCAATTCTCCGCCGAACTCGTTCTTCTGCGCGGCTACGAAATATCCGCCGAATTGCAAGTTGTGTCGCCCAATGATCTTGCTGACGTTGTCGCGATAGGTGTAGGTCGGGTTCGAGTTATACGGGCCCTGATTGATGTATCCAGGGTCTTGCCCGAAGCCTCCGTTGTACGCGCTAACCGAGACCAAGTTGATGCCCGGAATGATGTTGGTCGAAGTGCCCGGGAACAACGTTCCGTAGTTGCTGCCCGCAGGACGTTGCCACGCGCCGGTATTGATCAGATTGATGTGATCCGCCGTATAGCTGGCTACGAATTCGTTCAGCAAGGTTGGCGAAATGGTTGCCGTCAAGCGCGCGACCATGCCGATGCCTGGGCCTTTGAAGTTGGTCTCGATGGTCGGGAAACTGCCGGCATTCGTCCAGAGCGGCGTGGGGTTGATGGTGTCCCACGAATCGTGGATGTAACGGAAAGTGGCGCGAACGTTGTTGGTGATGTTGTGATCGATGCGGAACAGTTCTTCGCGCCAGTTGGTGGGTTGAATCGGTGAAGCGTTGTAGAACCAGCCGCTCGCGTCACTTCCCGTGGTCGCCGCAGGAATCAAAGCAAGCAGACCTTGGACGTTGGGATCGTTGGCGTTGAACGGTACGGTATTATTCGGATAAGTATTAAAGACGTTTGGATTGCCAGCGGTTGCGATTCCGGGGCAATCCGGGAAAGTATCTCGAGTAAAAGTCGATCCGGCAGCGGGGCAGAGATCACTGAAATTGCCCTGACGCTCCCCAGGACCCGGTACGGCAACGTTGAAGGTCTGGCCCGGCACGCGATCGCGGCGCCACTCTTGCGACCAGAAGAAGAACGTCTTTTGCTTGCTGGTGTTGTAGAGCCCGGGGATGAACACCGGGCCGCCGATGGTGTAGCCGAAGTCATTCTTCTTATACGGAGGCACCGGATTGCCAGCTTGCGCGTTGAAATAGTTGTTGGCGTTGAAGGCGTCGTTGCGAACGAACTCGTAAGCGCTGCCGTGGAAGGAACTGGTACCAGACTTGGTTTCGACTTCAACGGTGCCGGAACCATTACGGCCATACTGCGCGCCGTAGTTTGAGGTGAGCACCTTGAATTCGGCGATGGCTTCGAGGCTGGGATAGACGTTTAGCGTGGTGTTGCTGCCGTTATCCATGTTGTCGCCGCCATCGAGTTCCCAGTTGTTGTACTCGGTGCGGCCACCGTTGATGCTATACGAGACGTTGCCGGCAACACCGACTGCGCCTTCATCCTGTCCAGTCTGGTTGCTGACGCCGGGAACCAGCGTAACGAGTTGAGTGAAGTTGCGGCCATTCAGCTGAAGCTGGCTGATCTCCTTACCGCTGACCACGCCACCCAGTTCCGACGACTGGGTCTCCACCTGAGCGACAGCAGTTCCTTCCACCGTCACTTCGGTGGTGGTGGCGCCCACCTGCATGGAGACGTCGATGCGGGCTTTCTGGGCGACGTCAAGAACGACGCCTTTGGCCGAGTATCCCTTGAAGCCCGGCGCGGTCACGTTGAGGTCATACTTTCCAGGAGGAAGGGCAGCCACGGCCCACTCACCATCAGCATTGCTGGTTGTCGTACGGCTGATGCCGCGTTCGGTGTTGGTGACCGTGATCTGGGCGCCCGAGATGACCGCGCCGGATGGATCTTTCACCGAGCCGACCATGGACGCAGAGGTCTGGGCCAGGGCAGAGGCGGCCAGCAGCAAAATCGAACAAAGAATGCCGAGCATCGGCAAGCGGTATCTCATGGACATACCCCCTACTGGGAAAGTGGATGGGCACACTCCGGACGAGTGCACGTGCGTGACACAGAAAATCGTTGTTGCAGCCGGTTTCTTTTGCAATGCGCTCGCTCTACGCGGACCCCAAATCCGAAAACGACCTGCACGCCACCCCATGTTTTCGGAGAAAGCTTTTATTAAAACGTATGAATAGTGCGTTACAGCGATTCCCCTGTCAAGTAAAACCTTCTCCACCTCGGCCAGAAACGGTCAGGAAAGGCTGCGGGTTGACTCCCGAACCACCAGTTCAGGAGCAACTTTCTTGTGGGCCGCGGTGGTCTCTCGCTTCTCGAGCACCGCGTTGATCCCGTCCACAACGATCGAGACGGCAGTGGACCCCATGACCTCCATGGGCTGGCGCACGGTCGTGACCTGCGGCGTGTAAAGCGCACAGGCCGCTACGTCATCGAAGCCGATAACCGAACACTGCTCAGGGACACGGAGGCCTGCTTTACTTAGAGCACGAATTGATCCAAACGCAGTCATGTCGTCAAATGCTTGAATTGCCGTAAATGGACGCTTCCTTCGGATCAATTCCTCCGTTAATTTGTAGCCTGCTTCAAAACTTGAAATCGGATCTCGAGATTCTGGAAGCTCGACGATGAGCCGCGGGTCGATTTCCAGGTCGACGGATTTGGCGAAGTTGCGAATTCCCTTCCAGCGCGGTCCACTATCCGATAAAGCCTTCGGCCCGCGGATATAAGCAATCTTGCGATGGCCCATCGTATAGAGGTGCTCCAGGGCCAGGGAAGCTCCAACTTCGTTGTCCACGATGACCGAACTGATCGAGTCGGTGTTGAGTTCGCATCCGATAATCGCTGTAGGGATGCTGCTCTTTTCCAGATCGGCGAGCAAGTTGATATCCAGGAACAGCCAATTGGCTAGAACGATCAGGCCCTCAACCCTGCGATCCAGCATCATTTCCAGATAACGCTCAAACCGGCTGCGCTCGTTGTGCACGTCGGTGAGAATGGGCAAATACGAGGACTGATAGAGCGCGTTCTCGATACCGCGCAGGACGAGCGTGCAATAAGGGTCGGTCATGTCGAAAACCATGACGCCAACCGTATGGCTGCGCTTGCTACGCAGGGACCTGGCGAAGAGATTCGGGCGATAGCCAAGTTTCTTGGCGGCGCGTTCGATGCGTTTCTTGGTGGAAGCGGGAATGTAACGGGCCAGCGGGGCATTGTTCAGTACGATCGAAACTGTAGTTGAGGAGAAGCCGCTCTCCTTGGCTACATCACGAATGGTGACCATCCAGTCCTTTCTGTGACGGCCGTTTCCGGACCGGCTGTGGCACAGATGATTGCGAGTCGAGGAAACGGAAGCGTCCCCGCGCGCTTGAATTCGAGCCGATGCTGGCGGACACTACAGCAGAGTGCACAGAGTGTCAAGAATCGGGGGTTTCGCGCTGGCCAGTACGATGCTGGTCGCTCTCTGCTTTGCAGATTCGGGCGCTGCGTCTGCATTGCAAACAATGACGACGAACCGGTCCTCTCCACCTTCGACTGCCAGCGTAGAAAAACTCATGGCGGCGGGCGAAGCCGCCCTCCGACAGAATCAACTGGAAGAGGCAGAGAGGGACTTCAAGAGCGCAATTGCCGCCTCGCCACAGCTCGCTCCGGCTTACGCGAATCTCGGCGTGATTTATATGCGGCGTCAGCAGTGGGATGCAGCCCTCAAGAATCTTGAGAAAGCCGCCAAACTGCAGCCGAAAGAACCCGGAATTCGACTCAACATTGGGTTGGCCTATTTCAAGCAGAATGACTTTCGACATGCCGTGGCTCCGCTTGAGAGCGTGATAAAAGACCGGCCCGACAATTTGCAGGCGCGATATCTGCTGGGCCTCTGCTACTTCTACACGGAACGCTGGGTAGAGGCGACCGACGAATTGCAAACTCTGTGGGAGAGTCAGGCAAACAACACCGCTTATTTATACGTGCTCAGCCTGGCTGCCGAGCATGCAGAAAGAAAGGAACTCAGCGATCGAGCGGCGGCGCGGCTGATTCACATCGGAGGAGATACTCCGGAGTTTCACCTCATTGTCGGCAAAGCCAAGCTGAACGAGGAGGCTTACGACGATGCCGTGCAGGAGTTGAGCGCAGCGGCTCAAGGAAATTCGAATCTTCCGCTGGTTCACTACTATCTCGGGTCGGCGTACGCCAAAAAGGGCAATTATGCCGCGGCCCGCGATGAGTTTCTCAAGGGCACAACTCTAGAGCCCGACGTACCATTCGACTTTGAAGAGTTGGGCAACGCTGATTTTCAGCTGCATGACGATGCAGACGCCGAAAGGGCGTTCCGCCGGGCACTGGCCCTCGATCGTTCCTTGACTTCTTCATATATCGGTTTGGCCAAGCTTTATACTCGCCAGGGCCAAAATGAGAAGGCCTTGGCGGCCTTGGACGAAGCTGCGAAGCTCGACCCGCATTCATCGAATATTCCTTACATGCGTGGACAGGTCTTGCTCAAGCTCGGCCGCACGGAGGAAGGCAGGCGTGAGTTGGAAAGGTCCGTCGCAATGAGCAACGAGAAACGTGAGAAGAGGCGGCAGGAGCTTGAGGGGCCGACTTCGTCCGGAGATGCTTCTCCGCAGAAATAGGTATTTCACCTGGCCCGCATAGGCGGCTCTTTTTTGATAGACTTGCCGCCTATTTCACATACGCGCCCGGGTTCTGGATAACCCACCGTTACACTCGGCCCTAGAGGTTGATCAACCACCAGGAAAGCAGGAGCAACTTATGAAAATTCTAAAGATTGTCGGAATCGTAGTGGCGATTCTTCTCGTCATTCTGATCGCGCTTCCCTTCCTGATCAATGTGAACAGCTTCCGGCCCAAAATCGAGGCCGAATTGACGTCCGCCCTGGGGCGGCAAGTCACGGTCGGAAATTTGAGCCTGTCGCTGCTGTCAGGCAATGTGGAAGCGGAAAACATCGCGATTGCGGATGATCCGAAGTTCAGCAAATCTCCCTTTGTGACTGCGAAATCGCTCAAGGTTGGCGTGGAGATGATGCCACTGATTTTCTCAAAGCAACTGAATGTCACGGGAATTACGCTGGAAAATCCGCAAATCACCCTGCTGAAGACTGCGAGCGGCACCTGGAATTTCTCCAGCCTCGGCGGAAACAATAAACAGGCGACGGCGACCCAGAAATCAAGCGCTGCTCCACAAAACATTTCCGTAGGTCAGCTCAACATCCAAGACGGCAAGTTGATGGTCGGGAAGGCAAATTCGACAGCTAAGCCGACGGTGTACGACAAAGTCAACATTTCCGTCTCGAATTTTTCGCTAACCTCCCAATTCCCTTTCAAGTTAACAGCGGCTTTGCCGGGTGGTGGGGATGCGACGATTACGGGCAAGGCGGGTCCGATTAGCGCCGATGATGCCTCGAAAACGCCGTTCGAAGCGGCGGTAAAGGTCAACAACATGAACATCGGCGCCTCGGGATTCGTAGATCCCGCGACTGGGATTGCAGGGCTTGCGAACTTCGATGGCACCTTGAACTCCACCGGGACCGAAGCCAAAGCGGTTGGCCTGTTTACTGGCAGCAAGATGGTGTTTTCGCCGAAAGGCACCCCGGCACCGAAGAACATTACGATCCGCCATACGGTGAATGTAGACCTCGACAAGCAGGTCATGAACATCACGCAGGGAGATATCGGAATTGGATCGGCGAAGGCGCAGTTGACAGGCACGGTGGCAACCCAGGGAGAAACCCAAGTCGCGAACCTGAAGCTAAATGCCCCCGGAATGCCGGTCGACGAACTTGAATCAATGCTGCCTTCCTTCGGCGTTATTTTGCCTTCAGGGTCGCAGCTAAAGGGTGGAACGCTCTCGACCGAACTGACGATCGTTGGCCCGGTGGACAAGCTCGTCATCACTGGCCCGGTCAAGCTCGCGAATTCAAAGCTAGCCGGGTTCGACCTGGGATCGAAGCTGGGTGCCCTCTCCGCATTCGCCGGCAAAGCTGTATCGAATCCCGATACTTCGATCCAGAACTTCAGTCTGGATGCCAAGCAGTCGCCAGCTGGAACGCAGGCCAGCAACATCAATCTGACGGTTCCCGCGATTGGTGTGATCACGGGCGCGGGCAGTGTAAGCCCGGCGGGTGCTCTCGCCTTCAAGATGCTCGCCAACCTCCATGGTGGGATGGCTGGCGGACTAACCGAGGTGGCCGGTCTTGGGGGCAGTAAGGGTGGTATCCCCTTCGCGATCGAAGGGACGACCTCCAACCCGAAATTTGTACCCGACATGAAAGGGATCGTCGGCGGCGTCGCTCAAGGGGCTCTCGGGCAGCTTACCAGCGGTGCCGGGGCCGGAAAGGGCGTGCCTCCGGAGGCGGTGAACGCGCTTGGAGGGTTGCTAGGCAAGAAGAAGAAGTAACCAATCTTCAAGATTCCTGAACTGGGCGAGGTCCTTCGGGCCTCGCCCTTTTCTTGCGCCCTAACAAGGCTTGCACAGCACCCTGAGGTGATTTACTATTAAGAATATTAATTTGCTTCATGTGAAAAGGAGAGCGGTCGTGGTTCCTGACACAATTACTGAGGGTCTGAAGCCTTATTCCATCGGCGAGAAGATTCGCGCCCTGCGTCTCAAGAAGAGTATGGGATTAGTGGAGTTGGGGAAACATACCGGGCTATCCGCCGCTCTGCTTTCTAAACTTGAACGGGGCAAGCTCTTCCCCACGTTGCCCACACTGCTTCGCGTTGCGCTGGTGTTTAGCGTCGGCCTGGACCATTTCTTCAACGACGAGCGCAAGCGGCGCGTGATCGCGGTGGTTCGCAAGAAGGATCGAGTTCGGTTTCCGGAGCGGCCTGGAACCCCAGAAGTGCCGTATTTTTTCGAATGTCTTGATTACCCAGCTACCGAGAGAAAGCTGAATGCCTTTCTGGCCGACTTCCAAGAAATCCCGCCCGAAAAAATCCGGCCGCATCAACATGCAGGGATCGAATTTCTGTATCTCTTGTCTGGAGACTTATCGCTCAAAGTCGCGAACGAAGATTACCTGCTTGAGGCCGGCGACTCGATCTATTTCGATTCGGGGCTGCAGCATTCGTATCGGCGTGCCACCAAGAAGCCTTGCAATGCGGTGATCGTGACTCTGCCCTAGTTCACCGAAATCACGGGTCAAAGAAAAAGGCCCGCCCATGGCGGGCCCGCTTGCCGCAACAACCCTTACCGGAAATAGACCCACAGGCTGATCACGGTCGCGAGAAGCAGCAAGCTGAATATCACGTTCAGCCGATGTTCGGCAGCTGTCTCATGCGCTGGTTTTCTTTGCGGCGCTCCAACGGCAATCGTCTCTATCTTTTCGTCGACCGTGGCAAACGTGAGTCCAGCCAGCTTGCGCCGTTCCGGGGCAGGCGTCATCAGGCTCACTGCGACGAGCACCAGAGAGCAGATCACAAACATGAAGATCGCGTAGTGAAGGAAGTTCATATCGACCAGCCACCGAACCGCGCCGGACTCGAAGCGACCGCCGCTTGCGCGATCGGCGATCTCGAGGATGAATCGTCCCGCGCCCAGCACGAAGCCAGTGAGGAGTGAAGTGATGGCGCCTTGACCATTCAGCCGAGGCCAAAGAATTCCAAGCACGAAACAGGCAGCGATTGGCGGACTGATATAGGCCTGCACACTCTGCAGGTAGATGTAGAGCTGGCTGCTGATCAGGTGAATGAACGGAACCCAGAGCAGCCCCAGTAGGACCATGACGCCGGTCGCAATACGGCCAAAATTCACCAGCTGGCTCTCGGACGCATCCGGCCGGATCTTCTTGTAAAAATCGAGGGTGACGAGAGTTGAGGCAGAGTTGAAGACGGAACTCATCGCGCCCATAACGGCTGCGAGCAGAGCTGCCATTACCAGACCCACCAAGCCAGTGGGAAGGAGGTTTAAGACGAGGGTCGGGTAGGCGGCGTCAGGCTTGTTCACAACCTGATCGGGAAACAGGGCTCGCGCGATGATGCCAGGCAGCACGAGCATGAATACGGGAAGGATCTTCAGGAAGCCGGCGAAGATCGTTCCCGCCTTCGCATGACCTTCATCACGCGCGGAGAGAACTCGCTGCACGATGACTTGATCGGTACACCAATACCAGATCCCGAGGATGGGTGCACCGAAGAAGATACCAGTCCACGGAAAGTTCGGGTCGCTCGCCGGCTTGATCATGTGGAAGAAATCAGGCGGGACCATTGTACGGAGGTGCTCGAGGCCGCCGACGCGGCCCAGCCCGATGACGGTCAGTGCTACGGCTCCCGTGATGAGGATGAGCGTCTGGACCGTATCGGTGTAGATCACGGCGGCGAGTCCGCCGGCCACCGTGTAAATCCCGGTCGCGATCACGAGAACAATCGCGGTGGTAGTGAGGGACCAGCCGGCAACTCGCTCGAGAACGACGCTCGCGGCATATAACTGCACCGAGATCTTGGTGAAGATGTAAGCAATAATCGAAATGCCCGCGAGATATACGGCGCACTGCCGGTTGAACCGGCGCTCCAAAAATTCAGGCATGGTAAAGACGTTGGTCCGCAAATAGAACGGGACAAACACCCAACCAAGAATCAGGAGCATCAGACAAGCCAGCCACTCAAAGTGGCCCACGGCCAATCCTGAGGAAGCACCGGTACCCGAGAGACCGATGAAGTGTTCCGTCGAGATGTTCGAGACGAATAACGAGGCGCCAATGAAAAACCAGCCAATATCCCGGCTGGCCAGAAAGTAGTCGGTGGAAGTGCGCTCTTTCCGGGCAAAGTACATGCCGATCGAGAAAACGATGAGGAAGTAAACGCCGATAATAATCAGGTCGATCGGCGCAAGAGTGCGATGGACTAGCGCGGCGGTGCTATTCATCGAGGTCGGTCCTCAGCCTCCCATCCGGTTTCGCGCCCGCCCACAAGCAAAACGATTTTCCCGGTCGGACTACGGCGCGATGAAAGTCAACCTGCACACAGTAGGGGGCAATGCAAAAACTGTCAACCTCCGTCTTTCACCGATAACGGGTTGGTCATGAGCAGTATTAGGGTCTATATCGTTGTCCAAGATTGAGACATGCGACCGGCTTGTGATCTGTATCCCCAATTTTGCAAGTTCCTTCACATTGACAGAAGTTGCGCCCAAGCAGACAATCAGTGCCGTCTTTTTACGGCAAGGCTGCGTACGCAGACCGGCCGGTCCGGATCAGACCCCTCTTCAAGATCCGGAGCTTCCTCCCCTGCATAACGAGGTTGAGGTGTGTTCATGCGCGCGATCGCCCCAGCACGCTCGCCGTTTGTCTCCTTATTGTGTCCTTTGATTGCCTTCGTCGTCTTTTGTGCAACGACGGCACCCAACAGTTACGGTCAAACCACCGACGCATTCCTTTCCGTCGGCACTTCCCCCGTTGCCGTCACGATTGATCCCGTCACGAACCGCACCTACGTGGCCAACCGTGACAGTAACTCGGTAAGCGTCATCGCCGGCAGCGTTGTCAGTACCGTATCGGTAGGAACCACTCCTGTCGCGATCGCGGCGAACCCGATCACGCACCAGATTTATGTTGCGAACAGCGGCGACGATAGCGTGTCGGTAATCGACGGCCCCTCCGGCAAGACGACGGTCGTACAAGTGGGATTATCGCCCGTCGCGGTTGCCGTGAATCCGGCGACTAATCAGATTTACGTCGCAAACTCGGGTGACAAAACCGTCAGTGTGATCGATGGCGCGACAAATGCGGTTACCAGCGTTGCGGCCGGCGCTTATCCAGCCGCCGTCGGGGTCAATCCAGTTACGAATTTCATTTATGTCGCCAACTATGACGACAACACGGTCACCATTATCAATGGCATCAATAATCAGACGTCGACAGTCAACGTCGAGGCTTTTCCGATCGCGATCGCGATCAATGCAGTTACAAACAAAATTTACGTGGCGAACAATGTGGGAAGCTCGTGCTCCATTATCGATGGCGCGACCAGGCAAGTAACGAGCGTTGCGGCCAACTATCGACCAATTGCGGTTGCGGTCAACCCAGTAACCAACAAAATCTACGTAGCTGACAACAGCACCGACATACTGACGGTGATCGATGGCACGACTTTGCAGACTCAAAATGCCATAGTCGGCACGTTTCCGGCTGCCATTGCAATTAACTCGAGAACAAACCAGATCTACACGGCCAATCAGGGCGACGGCTCGGTAAGTGTGATCGACGGGAAGTCGCTCGCGTCGACATGGGTCGACGCGGGCCACGGGACCGCGGCATTGGCTGTGAATCCAATCACAAACAAGGTCTACTCTGCCAGCAGCAGCGGCCATACTGTGATGGTGCTGGATGGGGCGACAAATCAAACCGCCGCGGTCACTGCCGGGCCGAATCCGATGCTGGTTGCGGTGAACCCGGCGACTCACAAGGTGTATACGGTCAATACCGCCGATGACACGGTAACTGTTTTCAATCCAGGCACCAGCACGGAAAACACCGTGAATGTCGGGCATTTGCCGGCCGCCCTTGCGGTTCATCCGGGAACCGGGCAAGTGTTTGTGGCGAATCGCGGTGACGGAACGGTGAGCCTTCTTGATGCCGCGACCGATCAAGCCACTTCGATCTCGGTAGGACTCAAACCCACCGCACTCGCCGTGAATACGGCGACGAACCAGTTGTATGTGGCGAACAGTGGCGGTAACAGCGTCACGGTGGTGGATTTGGTCAGTTCGACGACCTCCACAATCCCCCTTGCAGCGAGCCCGGTTGCGATCGCAGTAAATGCGGCCACCAACAAGATCTATGTCGCTCTTCCCTCAGCAAATTCCGTCTCGGTGATCGATGGCCCAACGCAGTTCACAACTTCCACGCCAGTTGGAAAAACGCCGTCGGCCCTTGCGGTAAATGCGTTCACCAATACCATCTACGTGGCGAACGCCGGCGCCGGCAGCATCAGCGTCATTGACGGATTCACGGATCTGGCCACACCCGTTGCTGTGGGAACGACCCCGACACTGATCGCGGTCAATCCTGTTACCAATCACGTGGTGGTCGGGAACACCGGAAGCAGCACCATCACCTTAGTGGACGGATTCACCAACGCCACATCCACCGTAAAGCTCAGTTCGAGTCCGGCTGCGCTCGCTGTGAACCTGGCGACGAACCACACGTACGTCACGAGTTCGACGGGGGTAGTAACAGCAATCGATGGCGTCACCACGGCTTCATCGTCCTTCTCGGCGGGTACGAGCGCGGCGGGCGTGGACGTCGATCCCTCGATGGGACAGATCTATGTCGCCAACCCGGGAAATGCCACGGTCACATCCGCGGATGAACAGCGCTTACAGACTATCCCGCTGACGGCGACGATCGCGCCCCTGCCGCAGGCACAAAGCATCCCGCACTCGGTCAGCTTCAGCGTGGCCACAGCAAGCTCTTATCAGCCTTCCGCTCCCACGATTCTAGGTCTCTACTATCAGATCGACTCCTGGCAAGGAAGTTGGCTGACCGCGCAAAACGCGGGCTCGAGCTTCACCATCACCACGCCGAACTTAACGTCCGGCACGCACGTGCTCTACACATTCGCGGTGGACGGCCAACTCGCAGGCGCCACCGGGATTGGCAACAGTTTGATCGGCGCAATCAGCGCCTATACATTTGCGGTCGTAGAAGGGCAAAGTTCTATCGCGATTTCGTCTTTGACGAACCCATCGGTTTCCGGAGAGCCTGTCACGATCACCGCCACCGCGTCGGCAGTATCGCCGGCCACCGGCATTCCGACCGGGGTAGTGACGTTGATGGACGGCAATACAGTTTTGGCTCGTGACATCCCGCTTAACGGCAATGGGCAGGCCAGTTTTACCTCTACGTCTCTGACTGCAACTGCGCATAGCATCCAAGCGTTTTATTCTGGCGACGCGAACGTTCTCGGAAGCGAATCGTCAGCCTTAAACCAGGAAGTCAATCATGGGAACGTCAACGCGAACCTGCAAGTTAAATCGAACCCGAGCTTTTTCGGTGACGCCGTCACGTTGAGCGTCAACCTGACCGCAGTTTTACCGGCGACCGGGACGCCCGCCGGCACAGTTACTGTCCTCGACGGCTCGAGTGCGATCTCGTCGCCGCTTACTCTCGCTAACGCTCAGGCGACATTCACGACCAAGGAACTTGGCATCGGATCTCACAACCTGTCCGTTGCCTATTCGGGGGATCCAAGCTTCTCCGCCATGAATTCGGCGGCCCTGAAAGTTGTGATCAATCCGGCAGTTCTTTCGCTCTCAGCCACGCAGAGCAACCTCACCATGGCGCGTGGACAGTCTGTCTCGGACACCGTCAACGTTACCAGCGAAGGGACCTTGACGAGCACGGTGAACTTCTCCTGCTCAGGCTTGCCGGCCCAGACTCAGTGCGCATTCAGTCCTGCGAGTGTTGCGGCCAGTGCTGTACCCACCAAAGTAACGGTCACAATCACGAGCAGCGCTGCACAGATGGCAAGCCTGATGGCGGCGGATCGCAGTTCTCAGAGCCAACTTCCGTGGTCTGGAATTGGGCTTCTCCTGCCTGCGGCGGTTCTGGCCAGTCTCCGCCGGCGGCAAAACAAGTGCGGCTCCGCCCTACGGACTATGCTGCTCATCGCGATGATCGCCTTGGGCCTTGGGCTCATGGGATGTGGCAGTGGCTCCTCCTCAGGCGGGACGCAGGCGGGGAATTACAGAGTTGTGATTACGGCAAGTTCAGGGTCTTCGCAAGGCTCGACGCCCATCTCCCTGAATGTCACGCCATAATTTGCGGAATCGGACTATGCTGCCGCATTTGGTGCGGCACGACACCTCGGGAATTCGGCCCTCCAAGCCCTCCACCGGTTGGCCTTCCTGAGTACCTGTACCAATCTCCGCGCGCGGTTGCACCCCCGTTTCTTGCGATGGCGAAAGTTCCATGGGACATTCACGCTAGGAGAAAGCAGCGACTACGCAGCCCTCTCCGGATGCATAAGGTTCCCGAGAACCGATCCCCCTTTCGGAGGTTGGAGTCATGTTAGAGAGAATCACGGCCTGGACGCTGGTGGCCCTGTATTACTGCGTCGGTTGCGGAGTGATCGTACTCGGACTTCGCGGCGCGCTGTAGAAAGTCTCGTTTCCTCGTGGGCCGGCATGACCGACAGGTCAGCCGGCCTTTCTATTGCACGTTGCTCATCAAGACCGACCGACGCCTAGCTCTTTCCCGCTAATTCAGCCGAACGTTCCCGATAGAGCGACTGTTCGACCTGCGCCGTCATCCGTCCTATATCCAGCGGCCTGCCTAGAAATTCAGAGATGCGCTCCGATTCCGCTGCCGGCTGAAGCACAACCGCCGGATAGTCGACATAATGCACTTTCATGTTCGGTTTTTCCGCCAACCATTTCTTGATTTCCGTGAGGTGGTTGGTGAATGCGGTGACGACTGCAGCTTGCGGTACTGGTGCGACCTCTTTGCCCAGGCGCTCCAACATGCGATTCTGCGAAGTAATCACTTCATCTAGGGGTCGGCGCATAAATACGACACGGTATTCATAGGGCCCTGGCAGCGAGCGCAACAAAGCGGAGATTACTTTTACGACCTTGCCCTCAGCCGCTGCTATTGCCTCGGGATCCTGCGGCAGGGCTTTCGCCGCCTCCCATTCCAGATAGCCCTTCAGGTTATTTTCATCGGCGGAACGCAAACCGTCCGTCAGAGCGGGGATGCCACCGGCCACGATCATTTGCATCATCAGCGACGTGCCCGAGCGCGGAAGTCCAGAAACGACAGTAATCATAGGCCCCTCAGATACATAGCAGCCTCTCTATTGTGCACGAAACGGGCCAATTCGCACCTGTGAAACTGGCTCATTTTCTTGGATTGCAGGCGGGCTGAAGGACGGTCGGCTGGGATGCGCAAACAACTTGCGCTCGCAGGGCGAGAAAAATACCCATGCTGGGACGGGCGGAAGGGATGCAGCTTTCTGCATGGTGCTTTATTTCTACACGGAAGAGCTGCCATCCGCGAACGGCCCGATGGCGGGAATGCAGCCACACGCGGCTGTCGAGCACTCGAGAATCATGATGAATTTGTTTTAGGAGCAAAGGATCGAAATCATGGTGAGCGCGGCAGGATTCGAACCTGCGACCCATGCCTTAAAAGGGCATTGCTCTACCAACTGAGCTACGCGCCCACATCAGCGATCAACTGGAACGAGATCAGAAGTTTACTGGACATACCTGAGATCGTCCGGCAATGGCTCTTTCTTGCTGCCGTCAATTTCTAGTGTCAGTTCGTTCCGCGTCCGGTGGAGATGTCAGTATAACAGGCAGTTCGCATTCGATCCTCGCCACCACGGCCGCTTTGTCCTCGGGATCGCCGTGGGCAAACTTCCTCGGCGATTGCCTCGTGACCATTCAACCGGCCAAAGCGTGCAGACTCTCTCCGGCCATGACATGACCACGAGCGAACTCACGCGGTGAGCTTGAACTGGCTCTCAGTGGCACTGTTTCAAACGCGATTGAGATCGACGTAAGTTTCAGGCTTTTCTTTCGCCGCGAACTGCTGTTCCTGGCGAGTGGAGCGCGATTGTCGGCCGAACAATTGAGGAGCACCTGGGGCGAGTTCATTTCATTCCTGCCGACCGCGCACCCTTCATGGCGCGGCCTTATGCGGCGACGGTGACTGTACTTCTGGTAACTGTCCACTCCCTATCGATGGTTGTTAAGCTGCGGCGGGAGTCGTGTTGAACTCAGGCTGAACGCCAGGAATGATATCGAGTGTCTCGAAATTCAAACGATCGTGGAGCTCCCTCTTTGAGACTGCGTTTCTCGCCTGGCCGATCTGAATGGGCGACACGCATTCATGTGTCGACCGTCTTGGCTGTTCTTCTCTTGATGCTGCCTCCAATCGCAGCAGGACAGATCTCTCCCGGGCCGCTTTCGAACGCGCACTCCGGCCTCGATGGTGCGACGCAGTGTACTGATTGTCATCAGCGCGGCGGGCAAGCGGTTCTGAAATGCCTGGATTGTCATACCGAGATTGCGGCGCGCATCACGTCGAAACGAGGCCTGCATGCGTCCTATCACATCGCACAAGGCTCGTCGCAAGAATGCGCCCGTTGCCATTCGGAGCACAATGGACGAGCTTTCCCGCTAATCAAATGGGATCCCAAGAGCTTCAATCACAAAGAGACTGGATACCCACTCGAAGGCAAGCACGCCGGATTAGCGTGTAACAAATGCCATTCGCCCGAGAAAATCGCACCTGGCGATCGTGCACAGATCAAAATGAAGGATCTCAGCCGCACATGGCTCGGAATCTCACCGGCATGCGCTGGTTGTCATAAAGATGCGCATGAAGGACGCCTGGGCCCGAACTGCCAGCAGTGCCACAACGATAACGATTGGAAAGATGTCTCTGGCAAGTTCGACCATGCGAAAACGCGCTATCCGCTGACCGGACTTCATCAGAGCGTCAAATGCAACAAATGCCATGTCAACGATGCCGAGGGCAAACCGCGTTACGCTGGCCTGCCATTCGGCAAATGTTCGGACTGTCACTCGGATCCGCATAAAGGAAGTTTCGCTTCTCAAACTTGCCAATCCTGTCATAACACTAGTGGATGGAAAAAAGTCCTAGGTTCGTCGCTCTCCGCGAATTTCGACCACTCCAAGACTAAGTACCCGTTGCTTGGGAAACATCAAACCGTTGATTGCCTGCTGTGCCACGTGAACGGAGATTTCAAGAAACCGGTGGCCTTCGCCAGGTGCTTGGATTGCCACAAAGATGAGCACATCGGCCAGTTTGCGAAGCGCAGTGACGGGGGCGAATGTGCCGCGTGTCATACGGTAGACGGCTGGAAGCCATCTCTGTTTGACGTGAGAGCGCACCAAAACTCTGCTTACCCACTTGAAGGTAAGCACAGTGCTCTCGAGTGTGCGAAGTGCCACATCCCACGCGGAAAAGATACTCTCTACAAGATTAACTTCGCCCAATGTTCCGACTGCCACAAAGACGAACACGACTCACAGTTTGCTGGAACTCCTTACTTAAATCGTTGCGAGCAATGTCATAACGTGAATGGTTTTGTTCCATCGACTTTCACGCTCGCGCGCCACAAACAGATTCGATTTAATTTGACGGGAGGACATCTCGCGACTCCCTGCGGAGATTGCCACAAGGTGGCAGAGTCCGCGCAGCCCAAATCGAAAGTTCCATATCACTGGAAGGATTTGTCCTGTGAGAGCTGCCATACGGACCCGCACAAAGGTCAGTTCCAGAAGCGCATGCTGCAAGTCGGGCAAGATGGCAAGCGGCTCGGCTGCGAGGTCTGCCATAGCACGAAAACCTGGCAAGACTTAACAAAGTTTGATCACTCTAAGACAGATTTTGCCCTAGTGGGTGCCCATCGCGCCGTGGCCTGCATCGACTGTCACAAGCCCTCCAACCTGAGCACAAAGTTGGTGGATGCCGACTTCCGCCTGGCTCCTAGTCAATGTGATGAGTGTCATCAGGATGTTCACGGTGCACAATTTGCACGTGCGGATCGCAAAACCACGTGCGCCGAGTGCCACAACAGCATGAAATGGAAACCCTCCATGTTTGATCACGACAAGCGCACGACTTTCCCACTACAAGGCGTGCACCGCAACGTCCGCTGCGACGGCTGCCATAAGCTCATGAAACCTGTAGAAGCCAAGATGGTATTGCTTTACAAGCCCACCCCTAAAGAATGTGCCGCTTGCCACACCCCCGAGCAACTCCACAAATAGTTAAGTGACGGCTAAGTCCAAAATATCGAACACCCCGGACAATGCGGCGCTGTGAGGCGAGTTTGCCTCTCAGTCACGCGCAAGTATGAATAATCGAACATTCTTTGTGGCAGCAAAATCTTCTCAATCCTAAGCACGACTTACACTTACTCGGAAGTACATGACAACAGTAAGTGCGAATCCGCTCGTTCTCAGAATGGCCCTTTGCACAGACACTTGCGTAACTTTGCATCCTGGTCCCCCGGATTCAATAATCCTGGATACAGAATTGCTTGTACGCGAAGCATACTGCTCCCTTCGTCCTGTGCGTGCAAAGTAAGTAGCAGTGCCGCTCTTCTGGCAGTTGGGGCGCCAGTACACGTTTAACTAAGAGGCAGAGAGCCTTGGGGCCGCGAACCTGGCTGTGTGCGGTGTATCTAATGGCGTTGTCGCTGCTCTGTTCAGCGAGCGCCCAGAAGTCTGCGCCGCCGCAGGCGCAGGCGCAATCAGCACTGACCACCCATAGTCCACATGGCGCTCTGAATATTCCCTGCCAGAACTGCCACACCGTCGAAGGCTGGAAGCCAATTCGTGCGGTTCCTGAGTTCGATCACAACACAACCCGGTTTCCATTGCGTGGATTACATCAAGGTGTCGCTTGCACGCAGTGCCATACCAAACCAGTCTTCACGAATGTCGGGCATCTCTGCGCCGAGTGTCATGCCGACATTCACCGCGGCAAGCTCGGGGCTAATTGTGAACAGTGTCATTCGGTTCGCGGCTGGACAGTGCAGGCGCAGCAGATCAAGCAGCATAACAATCGCTTTCCACTGCTTGGCGCGCACGCGGCGGTCGATTGCGATGCCTGTCACATAAACGGCGCGCTGAGCAACTACACGACGATGTCAACCGACTGCTACAGCTGCCACGCCAGTGATTTTCAAAAGGCGCAACCGAATCACGCGCAGCTCAAGTTTCCAACGACCTGTACCCAGTGCCATGGCATGGATAACTGGATGGGCGCAAGGTTCGACCACCTGCAGTTCACCGGCTACGCGCTCACGGGCGCACACGCAACCTTGGATTGTGCGGCCTGCCACATCGGCGGCAATTACACCAATACCCCAGCCACTTGCGTCGGTTGTCACCTGAACGACTTCAACAAAACCAACAACCCGCCTCACGTTCAGGCCGGGTTCCCTCAGACCTGCCAAAGCTGTCACAGCACGGCAGCGTGGAATCCCGCCAACTTCGACCACAACACCTTCACAAAGTTTCCGCTGACTGGAGCGCATGTCAATGTGGCCTGTTCACAGTGTCACGTGAATGGCCAATTTGTGGGAACACCAACCGACTGCGCTTCCTGCCACATAAAGGATTTCAACGGGACGACGAATCCGAATCACGTCCAGGGAGGGTTTCCGACAACCTGCCAGCAATGTCATACCACCGCAAGCTGGTTGAACGCGACCTTCAATCACGCCAGCACCGGTTTTCCCCTGACCGGCGCGCATGCAAACCTGCAGTGTTCGCAATGCCACACAAACAATAATTACAACCTCACCAATGCGAGCACGGCTTGCATCAGTTGCCATCAAAACGACTTCAACAACACCAATAGCCCGCCGCACGCGCAAGTTGGGTTCTCGACGACTTGCCAGCAATGTCACAACACGACAGCCTGGACGGGAGCAACCTTCGATCATTCTTCCACCGGCTGGGCATTGACCGGAGCTCACACGCAAATCCTTTGCTCGCAGTGCCACACCAATAACAATTACGGACTTACGAGTGCGAATACGGCATGTGCGAGTTGCCATATGACGGACTACAACGGCACCACGAATCCGAATCACGCTCAACTGAACTTTCCGACAGGCTGCGATCAGTGCCACAACACGGTTTCGTGGTCGAGCGCAACGTTCAACCACAACAACACCGGATTCCCATTGACGGGAGCGCACAACACCCTGCAGTGCAGCCAATGTCACATCAACAACAACTACAATCTCACCAGCGCGAATACCGCCTGCGTGAGTTGTCACCAGGCGGATTACAAAGGCACTACGAATCCGAATCACGTACAGGCCAACTTCCCGACAACCTGTCAGCAATGCCATAACACCACGTCCTGGGGCAATGCGAGCTTTGATCACTCAACGACAGGGTTCCCGCTCACCGGCGCACATACTACCTTGCAATGTACGCAGTGCCACCTTAACGGGAACTACAACCTGACAAGCGCCAACACGGCCTGCGTCAGTTGTCATCAGAATGATTTCAACGGCACGACGAATCCGCCTCACCTTGCCGCAGGCTTCCCGACGGCCTGCCAGAATTGCCACAACACGACTTCGTGGGGCAACGGTACGTTCGATCATTCGACAACCGGCTTCGCTCTCACTGGGGCCCACACCACGCTCCAGTGCCAGCAGTGCCACGTCAACGGAAACTACAGCCTGACGAGCGCCAACACCGCTTGCAGCAGTTGCCATCAGAGCGACTACAACGGGACGAACAATCCCCCGCATGCTGCCGCAGGCTTTCCGACAACTTGCCAGACATGTCACAGCACGACTTCGTGGGCAAATGCTTCGTTTAATCACGCCACCACAGGATTCGCTCTCACCGGCGCGCATACCTCGCTGCAATGTACCCAGTGCCACGTAAACAACAATTACAAGCTCAGCAGTGGCACCTGCGTGAATTGCCACCTGAATGATTACAACGGCACCAACAATCCGAATCACGTTGCCGCCGGCTTCCCGACTACCTGCGACCAATGCCACACGACTACCGATTGGGGGAGTGGCACGTTTAACCATGCAAGCACTGGCTGGGCACTGACGGGCGCTCACACGACCCTTGCCTGTCAGCAGTGCCACGTCAATGGCAACTACAAGTTGACGAGCGCCAATACTGCGTGCGTTACCTGTCATCAGGCAGACTACAACGGTACGAACAACCCGAATCACGTGCAGGTCGGCTTCCCGACAACGTGCGACGCGTGTCATAGCACCACCTCATGGGCGAACGCGACCTTCAATCACAACAACACCTCGTTTCCACTTACCGGCGCGCACACGTCAGTCGCATGCAATAGCTGTCATGTAAACAACAATTACACGACGCTGCCGACCGACTGTTATGGCTGCCACGCTACCGATTACAACGGGACGACCAACCCGAATCACAAGTCCGCCGGGTTCCCGACGACCTGTACCACCTGCCACAACACCACGTCCTGGGCGGGTGCGACGTTTAATCACACTTACTTCCCGATGAACCACGGCGGCGCGAATGGGGTGTGCGCAACGTGTCACACAAACCCGAATGACTATTCGGTGTTCCAGTGCACAAACTGCCACCAGAAAACACAGACTGATTCCGACCATCGTGGGGTCAACGGATACGTTTACAACAGCGCGAACTGCTACCAGTGCCACAAAAACGGCGGCGGGGGCTAAATTCAGGCGGCTGAGACAGAGGGTTGCATTGCGGACTGTACAAGCTCCAGTCCGGAAACAAAGGCGAAAGATCAGACTCCCGCGAGTGTCGACACGTGATGAAGCTTTGGCAACAGATTGGCCTGATACCGCTCCTCGTGTCGCTGGCGGGAGGGCAGGCAGTACCGGCGGGAATCGTGGAAGTAAGAGATTTGCGAGTGAATCAAGAGAACGGAGATGTCACGATCCAGGTGCACCTAAGTGGATCGGTAAAGCCGTCGATCGAAACCGCGGCCAATCCTGACCGGCTCGTCTTGATTCTTCCGGATACCCTCGCAGATGTTCACCAGGAAAGAATTCCAATTCACGCAAACGGCGTGCGAGCAGTCCGCATGGGATTGCACACCGCCGAACCCCCGGTCACTCGTGTTGTTATCGATCTCGATGCCCCTCACCTCTACGACTTAACCACTAATGGGTCAACGGTGACCCTTCAGGTGCATGCCGCTTCAGTGATGAAGAAACGGGTTGCTCCCGCACCCGCGGCATCTGCTTCGGTCCTGGGGAGTGTATTCAATCGGTCGAAGCCACTGCCGCAACCTGATCCCAACGACTCAAGTGGCCTGACTTCGATTCCGGTTCCGCCGTCGCAGCCACCGATTCAATTCCCGTCCGGAGAGAGTCAACCGGCTGCGGCCTCGCGACCAGCTCCATCTGCGGCCCACCCAAACTACGGAAGCTTGCAGCAAGGTGTTGTCAATCCGGGAATGGGCGAGCCCGGAACTGGAAATGTTCCAGCTGTAGTTGGTGCTCAGAGCCAGCCGCAGAACAGCGGCTTGGATCAAGATGCATCAGCGCATCCCGCTGGCGAGCAAAAGGCGACCTCTGTGGGAGGACTTCCAGCTTCTGAGAGCACAAGCGCTCCCTCTGACGCCGCGACCAAGGCCGCGGCGGCAGTTGCGCTGGTTGCTACCCCTTCGACGCCTGCCGCACTCAACACGACTTCGGCAAATGGAAGCTCAGTCGATGGACCAAAAGAACCCGACACTCGCTTTCCATCCGCACAGCCCTCCCTCGAAGCACCCGCAGCCCCTGAAAGCGCAACTTCGTCGGCTCCTTCCGCGGTAGCTAACCCATCCGGCCAGACGATTGCAACTGGAGAAGCAAATGCCGATCAGCCGACCGCTTCCCCCGATACAGCCATCCCGGAGCTGGCGGCGCGACGCGCGAATCCCGACTTCCGCATCGCCTTTCGAGTGAAGTACGTCGCTTCCGGTGCCGCATACCTGGATGGCGGCCGTGCTGCCGGCCTGGCCGAGGGCATGAAGCTGGTTGTGCGCGACACTCCGGGAGGCATAATAGCGACACCAGCGGCTGTGCCCGCCGCCGCAGTCATTACCAGCGCTCCGGCCAATGCAGCCCAAGCTCCAGGTTCTATCGCCAATTCGTCGGAGAGTTCCGACCCTACGGCTGTGGCTGAGCTCGAGGTGATCTCCGTTGCCGCGAATTCAGCGGTCACCGATATTCACGACCCTAAACGAGACGTAAAGGCGGGCGACCTGGCATATCTATCCAGTGCCGAGCAAGACGCGCTCGTGCAGAAGAGCGCTCTCAGCTCAACCAGAAAATATCCGACCGTGATCGCCTTCACGGAAGGCGACACACTCGATGATGAAGTGCGCGCGGAGGTCCCGCGACCGCCCATGCCCTCGGTAAATCGCGCTCGCGGACGGATTGGTCTCGACTATCTCGGAACCATCAGTCACGGCTCCGGTGGCGGCACAAGCTCAAACCTTGGCCTGGTAACGCGCCTGGATATGACACGCATCGGCGGCACCTACTGGACAGCCAGCGGTTATTGGCGTGGGCGTCTCACTTCGAGCTCTTATTCGGGCCAGCAGACAATCCAGGACTTGATCAACCGCACATATCACCTGAGCCTCACCTATGACAATCCGAACTCGCCGTGGGTCGCCGGGTTCGGGCGCATGTACCTGCCGTGGGCCACAAGTCTCGATACGATCGATGGCGGCTACTTTGGGCGCCGGCTAGGACATGGGAGCACGCTCGGAATGTTTCTAGGGTCGACACCCGACCCAACGTCCTACAGCTACAACCCCGATCAGCAAATCGCCGGAAGCTTCATCAACTTCGACGGCGGAAGCTTCGAGAATTTCAAATACACCAGCACATCGGGCGCGGGCGTCAACATGCTGAGCTGGAACGTTCAGAAGCCCTTCGTCTTTTTCGAGAATGGGCTCTACTACAAGCGAGTTTTCTCCCTGTATGACGCACTTCAATTCGATAGCCCGAGCGGAAACCAGGCCGTCGCCGCACCCGGCTTCGGGCTGGGCCGGAACTTCCTCACGGCCCGGTACATGCCGCTTCCCCGGCTCGAATTCAATGCCAGTTATAACTACTTCCGGGATCTGCCAACTTTTGATCCGTCCCTCATCGGAACCGGCCTACTCGATAAATTCCTATTTCAGGGTCTGAGCGGCGGAGTGCGCGTAGCCGTACTTCCGAAGGTCTGGCTGTATACCGACATCGGCAAGAGCAATCGCACGGGCGATCCCACGAGCTCTCTCAATCAGCTCTACGGAATCACCTTCGATCAGATTCCGTGGATCAAAATGCGTGCGGACGCTCACTATTCGAAGTTCGACAGTTCCTTCGGAGGTGGCCAATACGAAGCGGTCTCGCTCACAAGGAGCCTGAATGACTCGATGTTCCTGCAGGTCCTACTTGGAAGTCAGAGATTTTCGTCACAGTACACCAGCAATAATCAGGCGAAGTTCGTGACCACAAGCCTGGATTTCAATATTGGCCTGCATTATTTCGTGCAAGGCGGCTTCACTGTCAGCCGCGGTGCCACCATGGATTACGACCAGTACATGTTTACTCTCGGCTACCGCTTCGATACCCGGAGATTCAAGGCGCAATGATTAAGACGTTGGCAAGGCGGTTTCGACTGACCGGGTGGCTGGCCATGACGGCATTCATCATGACACTGAGTCTGCCTGCATTTGCGGGCCCAACGGCATTAGACATCCTTCTTCAACGCACCAACGATCAGGTTGCGAAATTCGTCGAGCAATTCTCGGACGTGAAATGCACGGAGCATGTGGAGCAGCAAAAGCTTCGGCCGGATGGGAAACTCGAACTCAAGGAAGAATCGACCTTCGACTATCTGGTCATCCTGACGAACGCCGGCGGCGAGGTCACCCTCGATGAATCGCGCCTACCCGTGAAGGAGGAAAAGAAGGATGAGAAACACCACGTTTCGATGCTGGTGAGCAACGGCTTTGCCACCCTTTTCCTGGTTTTTCACCCGTTCTACACCCCTGGGTTCCGTTTCGTCGATCTGGGCGAAGATTCCATTGACGCACACGTCTTTCACAAGGTTCACTTCGAACATATTCCCGGCATGCGCTCGCCGGCCGCCCTGGCCCTACGAGGTCGTGAATATCCCCTCGAACTCGCGGGGACCGCGTGGATCGATCCGGAGACCGGGGTGATTGCCAGAATCCAGAGCACGCTGAATGAGGGCATGGAGGACATCGGTCTACGTTCGCTCTTCACTGAAGTCGATTTTGCTCCAGTTCCGTTCCATGACGGCAATGCTCCCGTTTGGTATCCGGTGCAGGCGACCATCGATGTTGAAAGCGCGCGCCAGCATTGGCACAACATCCACCGTTTCACTGATTACAAGAAGTTCTCCGTCAGTACAGACGAAAGGGTTGCCCAGAAATGAGCACAAACGCCTCAGTTATCTCTGGAGTCGCCACCAAGCCCAATCCCGAACGCGGACATCGCTCGCGCGTGCTTGCTGCCTACTTCCTCTTCCTCACCCTAATCACAGCTCTGACGGTCTACGGATTCGATTACTACACGCTCGGAGCAAACGAGCGGCCTTTCTCTCCAAAGCATTCCGTGCTCCGGCCCAGTGGTGCAATCGGAATAAAGCTCGGGATCCTTGGTGTCGCCATGTTCCTGGTGATCTTCCTCTACCCGTTGCGTAAACGCTGGCCGTGGCTTATGCGTCAGGGCGTTTCGAAGCATTGGCTCGACTATCACGTGGTGCTCGGAGTCGCGGCGCCATTCGTCATTGCGTTTCATGCGTCCTTCAAGTTTCACGGCTTTGCCGGAATCGCTTTCTGGATCATGCTTGCGGTGTCGGGAAGCGGCATCATCGGCCGATACCTCTATGCGCAGATCCCCCGTTCACTTTCCACTGCGGAGCTGTCCCTGAGGGAAATGCAGGACCAACGGCAACAACTCACGGACAGCCTGCACGGACAAAACCTGATTTCGCAATCGGATCTCGCGAAACTCCTGCACATGCCGAGTCCCGAGCGTGTGAAACAGCTGAGCATGGTAACGGCGCTTGGCTACATGCTGGCACTCGACGGTGCCCGGATCTTTCGCGTTGCCAAACTGCGTCGCCGTAACCTCGGCATGACGGAGAACCTCACCACGCTCGGTGGCCTTCGTGCGTCCAGGAACCATGCAGTTGAGCGAGTCATAGTTGCCGCCCGGGACGAGGCAGCCCTTGGGAAACGTATTCTCTTCCTTTCGCGTTCCCAACAGGTCTTCCATCTCTGGCATGTGATCCACAAGCCGTTCAGTTGGTCGTTTGCTGCGTTGGCGCTGATCCATATCTTCGTTGTGATCAATCTTGGATACAGGTGGTAGCCGCTGGACTCATGGACAACCTCATCACATTTCTAGTTGCGGCTGTGATCATCGCGGTCCCTTTGCTCTCGTACCTCAAAAGCCTGAGGAAGCGCGATCGCAATGCACGCGAGGCTGCCGAGAAGGGCAAGCTGTATTCCGAAGGACCCAAAGCGCAACATCCGCACATCGACAACGCGTATTGCATCGGGTGCGCAACTTGCACCGCGGTCTGCCCCGAGGGCGATGTTCTCGCCATGCTGGGCGGCAAAGCCGTGATTGTCAACGGCCACAAGTGCATTGGACACGGTTTGTGCGCGGAGGTATGCCCGGTGGGAGCGATCTCGATGGTCCTGGCAAGCCCCAGCATGGGCGCTGACATGCCATCTCTTACCTCTGACATGGAGACCAGTATTCCAGGGTTGTTCATCGTGGGGGAGTTAGGAGGTCTGGCATTGATCAAAAATGCGGTGAATCAGGGGCGCGACTGCATCGACATCATTAGCCGGCGCCTTCAAGTTCCAGCACACGGCGTCACGGGAGACGTTTACGATGTACTGATCGTGGGTGCAGGACCTGCCGGCATCAGCGCATCTCTGCGCGCCATCGAAAACAAGCTCTCGCACATGACGGTGGAGCAGGACGAAATCGGCGGGACCGTCGCCAAATATCCACGCCAAAAGCTCGTGATGACCAGCCCCGTCGAATTTCCGATGTACGGAAAGTTCAATAAGGTGGAGCTCTCTAAGGAGCATCTGCTCAACTTCTGGCAGAAGGTGCTGGAGCGTACAGATTTCAACTGCCGCACCGGAGAGAAGGTCGAAAACGTACAGCGCGGAGCGGATGGGATCCTGACAACAACCACCACCAAGAGCCAATACCGCTCCCGAAATGTCGTGCTTGCTCTCGGCCGCACCGGGACGCCCCGCAAACTGGGCGTGCGCGGCGAAGAACTTGCCAAGGTCATGTATCGACTGATCGAAGCAGACCACTACCTGAACAAGAACATCCTCGTCGTGGGAGGCGGCGACAGCGCCGTCGAGGCCGCGATGGGGTTGGCGAACCAGAAAGGAAACAAGGTCACGCTGTCCTACCGTAAGGAAGCCTTCTCACGCATCAAAGAGCGCAACGCGGAACGTATCGAGCGGAACCGCAAATCCGGGAAAGTCAACGTCCTGTTCAACTCAATGCCCGTTGAGTTCAAACCAGAGAGCGTCGTGCTTGAGGTCAATGGCGTTACCCGCGAGATTCCGAATGATTATGTCTGGGTCTTTGCCGGCGGCACGCCGCCCAACGATTTCCTGAAGAAGCTGGGTGTACAGTTCGGCATGCTCGACATGACCCTCGAAGCCAGCAGAGAAGCCAAAGCCGCCAAAGCTCAAGCCGCCGTTGTCTAGGAGCGCATTTTTCCGATCCATTGCGGTTCTCCCGACAAGGTTCCATCAAACCAGGCTGAACACGTCCCGTGTTTGCGCCCGCGCTAAGCCTTTGAAAATAGGACTCTCAGACTCTTCCAGAATCAAGAAGAAGCCCCGCCAAATAGAAATGCTGGGTTGCAACTTTTTTGCTTGAGATGACTCTGATTGGGTAGTGGGTTTCGCAGGGAAGAAAACATCTTTTTAGTGGAGGACTCATGTCCGGCTTTCAAAGCCTTATCAAGAACTTTGGGGCTATAGCGCTCGTGGCAGCGACCACCTTGCTGTTTGCCAAGAACTCACCCATTCCGGCACCGGAAGTAGATGCTCCTAAGACAGCGGGCGCGACAGCACAAAAAGCTGTCTTCGCCGGAGGCTGCTTCTGGGGGATTCAGGCAGTCTTTCAGCATGTAAAAGGCGTGCAGAGCGCTGTCAGTGGATATTCGGGCGGCGAAGCCAAAACCGCCGATTATCACCAGGTAAGCACCGGTGAGACCGGGCACGCGGAATCTGTCGAGGTCACTTACGACCCCGGGCAGATCACCTACGGCCAGCTGCTGCAAATCTTCTTTTCAGTGGCTCATGACCCTACCGAACTCAATCGGCAGGGACCCGACGAAGGGACACAGTATCGCTCCGCAATCTTCTACGCAAACGACGAGCAGCACAGAATTGCGGAGGCCTATGTTGCGCAACTTGAGAAGGCTAAGGTTTTTCGTCACCACATCGTCACCGCGGTAACTCCGCTGAAGGCCTTCTATCCTGCGGAAGGGTACCACCAGGATTATGCCGTGCGGCATCCGGACAATCCATACATCGTCTACAACGATGCGCCGAAGGTCGAAAATTTAAAGAGCGAATTCCCGTCTATTTACAAGGCACATTGAGCGTCGCCTCGAAGGCTCGGGCAGGAGAATGAAGGATGAACGGAAAACCATTTATACGCCGGCCAGCGGAGTTTACTGGGACGCATAATCCGGCCGAAGCGTCGCGGAGAAATTTTCTTCTCGGATCGTTCGGCGCGATAGCAGGTTTCGCGGCCTGGTCCATGAGTCCGCCACGGCTGGCCTTCGCCGCCTCAGTGCCGGCATCGGTAACTGTGGTTCGATTCTCGGATGCCGGCGAACGCCTGCAGACGATGCAGATCACGAAAGTTGTGAAAAGCGATGCTGAGTGGCGAAAGCAGCTCAGTGCTAACGAATTCGATATCACACGTCGTGCGGATACCGAGATGGCCTTCACAGGCAAGTACTGGAACCTGCACGAAGCAGGGATTTATCGTTGCGTTTGCTGCTCGAATGCTCTGTTCGACTCGAAAACCAAGTTTGACTCCGGTACCGGCTGGCCCAGCTTCTATGCTCCCATCGCGCAGCAGAATGTGCGTGAAATCCGCGATGACACGTTTGGCATGATTCGCACCGCAGTCGCTTGCACCGAATGCGACGGCCATCTGGGCCACGTCTTCAATGATGGCCCCAAGCCCACAGGGTTGCGGTACTGCATGAACTCGGTTTCTCTTCGATTTGTGCGTAGAGCATGAGCTGGCGTGTTCTGATCCATCGGGGGCGTGCGCGCGTTATCGGCCCCAGTCGTCGGTCCGGAATGGCGAAGCCGGCAGACCTTCGAAGTTGTAGAGGTTGCACTCGGGGCTGTCTCCCCAGCCGTATCGAACCGCCACCGGAGTCTTTACCTCTGGACTCGAGACTACGACCATATCGCCCTCAATCTGAGCAGCTGCCCAATGAAATTTGCGATCGGGTCCCGCGATCGCGAAGCCGCGAAGATCACCTCCTCGGGATTGCAGGCCACTTCCCGTGAACTTGAAGCGCAACTGGATCGTCACTCCTTGAACCATGCTGCTTTCGAACAGAGGCCCCGACGGGACGACCGGTTGCTGGTACGTAGTGCCTAAGGCGTAAGTGGCCAGGCGTGCTCCAACTTCAGCTTTGCGATGGGGATGGAGGTCGTTTGGGTCTCCAACGTCGATGGTGACAGCCATGCCCGTGTTCGGGACGGTTTTGGCTGTCTGCAACTGTGCCTCGCGCAACTCAGCCCACGCGGACTCGCCGGGCTCGGTCGGAATCGCACCGTGATTTGGCAGTTGAACGATGAGGAATGACATATCGGACTGATGGGACGCAACGCGCCACCCCTGTATCAAGGCAGGCAACAGGTGCCCATAATCACGAGCTTCGAGCGCATTGCTTTCACCCTGGTACCAGATCACGCCTCGAAATTTGTACGGCATGAGTGCAGCCATCATCCCCTGGTATAGTCCGCTGGATGGGCGCAGCGGATAACCCGATTTGGGCAAACACTCAAGAACAAAGCCGGTCAGAGCGTTCAGTGAGAAATCCTTCGGAACGCCCCAACCGTCTTGGCGGAGATCGGCGAACGAAATCGTTACCGGCTTCCAATCGGGGGTTGCTTGGCTCAACTGGCTCGAATAATCATCCCAATCGGAAATAGTCGGCTGCAAGGACCGAAAGCGAAACTGTCCGTCCCCGCGCACCCAGAAACGAATTCCGGAGTACGGGCTGAAGTCTTGTGCAGTGCCATCCGAACGGTAACGAAGTTCTAACCTTGTGTCGTCGGACGCGTCGATCGAGCCGGACACGCGAGCGGCGAATCCTGATGCGCCGTGTCCCGGCGCGGCGAGTTCGAAGGCCGTATCCGGGGCTTCTCCGAAATCATATTTCCAGTATCCGCCCCAGGGAGTTGTACCGCGCGCTTGATCAAAATCGGAAAGCGGCAAGATGTGAGCGCTGCTCCCAGACACCGGAATCAATTCAAAGTCGTCAAATTCCAACAAGAACGGAAGCCGCCCGTCGTTATATCCGCGTGCTTGTCGATCATTAAATTCTTCAAGGAGGTTATTCACTCCCGGATCACGTTGGCCAGCCTCAGGCGGAGTCCACTCTTCGATCGCGGTCCCCGGCCATGCGCTTTCGATGATGCCAATCGGCACATGCAGCTTGCGGTAGAGGTCGCGCGCAAAATAGTAAGCGACCGCCGAGAATCGCTTGGCGCTGTCAGGCGAACAGAGTTGCCATGCGGCCGGTAAAGTGTCGGCCTGGGGTCTGAGGGTGACCCTTCTGGGAACAGTGAATAACCGGATATCCGGATAGTCTGCCATTGGCAATTCTTCCTCAGAGCCCGTTGAGCCGCTGAGTTCAAACGTCATGTTTGACTGCCCGGAAGCGATCCAGACTTCACCGATCATGACGTCCTTCACTTCGATTGCAGTCTTGCCCACGATGTGCAGCACAAATGGGCCACCCGCGTTCATGGGAGGCAAGTGGACACTCCAGTGCCCAACGGCATCGGCTCGTGTAGCACTACTCTGCCCGGCAAGCGTGACGCGAATGGGCTCGGAGGGATTTGCCTGCCCCCAGATGTGGATTTCCTGTCCGCGTTGGAGTACCGCATGGTCACCGATCAGATGCGGCAGTGAAGGGTCGGCCAAAGCTCTGCCCAAGAACAGGAAAAACAGGAAGCTCAGAATTGAGCTACTCCAGAGTCGTGCGGGCATTCCCTTACATGTTGTTGGTCGAACGGGTTGCTCCTCGCGGGTATAGACTGGGCTGCGAGATTCAGGCCTGATACGCTTTCTCATTGCTCCTCTACGATGACTAAGTCCCATGGCCGGAGCGTGAGCTTTTCGTTCGGCGTGACTCTACCTTGGCTCAAGAGCTCTGCGCCCTTATGGTGAGAGTAAAAAAAGCTCTGAGCCTCGCCGGAGTAGTTAAGGTAGAAATGGAGCACTTTGCCGACCCGGTTGGTCATGTGTTTTTCGTGTATGGCGAGCGGAAGCTGTTGATCCCTCCCGCTCAGCCCTGCCAACTGAAGCTCCTGCAGCAGGAGCTTGCTCTGGAGCACGTCGGATAGGACGGTCCCTTCGTACGTGAGCGTTCCCTTGCCAAAACGATTTCGAGTGATCGCGGGATATTTTCCGAAAAAAGGATGGTCGTAATAGGCCAACGACTGAGCTCCTTCAAGAATCAGCATCTCCGCCCAGTCCGAGACTTTGTTTTGGTCTGCTGCGTGAAATGGATCGCCTTTGAGGGCGAGCGGCTTCGCCAGGCTTGAGAACTCCTGATACCGGAATCCGGCCGCTTGCCTCAGCGGTCCAGGCGCCATCGACCATCGCACCGTGTCGTATTCGTTCGTGAAGCCGCTTTTAAATGACAGGACGAGATGCCCCCCGCTCCGTACGTATTCGACAAGGCGGTTCAACAATTCATCGCTGGCAACATAGAGTGGTGGAACCACGAGGATTTTATAGTTCGCGAAGGTTGTGCTTTCGGGGAAAACAAAATCCACGCCCACGTTCGCGCGGTAGAGGGCGCCGTACATTTGCCACAGGATCGTCTTATAGTTCACCGCGTCACTGAACCTCATGAACTCAAGCCCGTAGTAGGAGTCGTCGCTGTAAAGAATCGCCACCTGGTTATGGGCCTTTAAGTCGGCGATCTCAGGTCCAATACGCTGCAATTCATGGGCGGTTCGGCTTACTTCCGCATAGGCGCGGTTCGGTTCAAGGTCGTGGGAAAGCACCCCCTTCCAGTAGGTCTCTTGTCCGTTGTGAATCGAATGCCAGTGCCAGTACTCGACCATATTCGCGCCCGACGAAATGTGCGTGTAGACATCGAGGCGCAACTGGCCGTCATAAGGAGGAAATTGCTCTTTGGAGTCCCAGCCAATGCTCTGCGCGTTGGTTTCGGTCACCAGATAATTTGTATCCTTCAGCGAGCGCGTGAAGTCGCCCTGCATGGTCGAGGCGAGGCCATCGAAACGATCCTGCGTCCCGTGATAAGGATTTACAGCCATGATGTCCATCGATCGTGCGATCGCATACTCGTTCACCTCCGCGCGCGGCGGTCCGGCAAGATCATGGGTCGTAAACTGGTCGGGACGCTTGTACTCGTTGACGATTCCCGCCTCCCAGGCCAGGAAGTCTGTCGTCATCCACTGCTGGTAGCGTTCCCACTCCAGTTTCCATCCCGGATTGAGAATTCCCCCTTCCGCCGGAATTTCACTCCAATCATTCAGGCGCTGGCCCCAATAGTTGAGCAGCCAGTCTTTATTCAGTTCGTCCACCGTTTTGAATTTTCTCTGCAGATAAGTCACGAATCCTGCTTGGACATCCGGGTTAGCTGCATATCCGGCAGAAGTCTCGTTGTCGATCTGCCAGCCAATCACGGCCGGATTGTTCTGATAATGCTGGAGAAGTTGCCGGATGATTCGCTCGCAATATCGCCGATAGACGGGATTGACGAGATCGGTGTTCTGGCGCAATCCGTAGGTGATGGTCTGTCCATTCGATCGGGTAATGAATATTTCAGGGTGCTCTTTGTACATCCAGGCGGGGACTGAGTAAGTTGGCGTACCCAGAATCACCTTGATGCCGGCTTTCTGCATGCGATCGATTACGCGATCCATCCAGGCGAATTCAAACTTTCCATCCTGGGGCTCCCAAAGGCCCCAACTCGACTCCCCCATGCGAACGACGCTGATTCCCGCCTGCTGCATCAATCGAACATCCTTTTCGAGGCGCTCGTAAGGCATGTATTCGGGATAGTAAGCAGCGCCGTACAAAATGGTCCCCATTGTGTCGGGTGTAAATGCGATCTGATTTTGTGCCGCAATTGGCATTGCGCTGGCGAGGCCGAGAGCGAGAAGAGAAACCACAACTCCGAGGCGTATCATAACCGTCGTAGACCGAAACGTGCGATCTTCACCTTGCTAACCTGGCATATCCGCGCTTACGCGAATCACGCGGCCCTCTCCGACCGCCCGAGCTTGCTTAGCGTCGGGAGAATTTCACCGAAGTCGGCATTGGGCATGCCAAAAGCGAAGTAGATCTTTCGGTAGAGCTGGTAGAGGTCGTCGTACGTAGCGCGCGTGTTGCCGTCCGGTAGAAAAGTTTTGTGAGACGGGCAGACCCTTTCCTGGGCCTCTTCAATGGTCCGAAAAACTCCGGCGGCCAGAAATGCGAAGATCGCCGAACCAAGACCGGTTACTTTGCTACTCGGAACCAGAACCGGCCGCCCTAGAACATTGGCGTAGACCTGATTGAGGACGGGATTGCTCTGTGGAATGCCGCCGCCATTGATCATCCGCGACGTCGTCGCTCCATATTCCTCCATGCGGTCCAGGATCACTCGCGTGTGAAAAGCCGTACCCTCGATTGCCGCAAACAACTCATCCTGGGCTGTGTGCTGCAGATTCCATCCGAGTGTCATACCTCCCAAGTTTGGATTCACCAACACCGTTCGATCCCCATTGTCCCAGGTCATGCGCAGCAGCCCGGTCTGACCGGCACGATATCTTTCCAGGCCTTGGCTCAACTCCTCGACGCTCGTCGAGGCGCGCTTCGCAATCGCGCGAAAAATGTCACCCGTCGCAGAGAGTCCGGCTTCAACCCCCGTATATCCGGGATGAACACTTCCCTTCACCACTCCGCAAACGCCAGGAATCAGCGCGGTCCGTTTTACGTAGGCGATGATGCACGTCGAGGTTCCGACCACGTTCACTACATCGCCCTCACGCGCTCCCGCGCCGATCGCGTCCCAGTGGGCGTCAAAGGCACCGACCGGAACCGGAATACCCGGCCGAAGCCCAAGCTTTTCTGCCCACTCCGGCGACAGGTAGCCTGCAACGCAGTCCGAGGTTGCATACTCACCCGAAAGTTTGTCTCGCACCCCGCTCAACAGCGGGTCGACACTTCTCAAGAAATCTTCCGGCGGGAGCCCGCCCAGGGCTTCGTTCCACATCCACTTGTGTCCCATCGCACATATACTGCGTTTGACCCGGCGAGCATCTTTGACGCCGCACAGGGTGGCGGCAACCATGTCACAGTGTTCAAGAGCCGTGGCGAAGTAATCGCGTTTCTGTGGATTATGCCGCAACCAGTGCAGTAACTTCGAAAAGCCCCACTCCGAGGAATAAACCCCGCCACACCATTGAATCGCTTCAATATCTTGTTGATACGCATGCTCGGTAATTTCGGCGGCTTCGTGCTTGGCCCGATGATCGCACCAGAGATAGTAGTCATCCAACGGGGCGAGGTCCGCACCGACTGGGACGACACTTGAGCCGGTCGTATCCAATGCAATCGCTTCGACTTGCTCGCCGCGAATGCCCGCGCTAGCGACGGCTTGACGCGTCGCCAGTGCGAGCGCCCTCATGTGGTCTTCATGCGATTGTGTTGCATAGTCGGGGTCTTCACGTTTTCGATGGAGCGGATACTCTGCGACAGCAGAAGCTAACGAACCCCTCTCGCTATCGACGAGTGAGACGCGCACACTCAAGGTCCCGAAATCAACGCCCGCCACGATCGCCATTGCGTTTAATTACCGTGCCAGTACATGTTCCAGCCAAGATAGCGGACCGCCGCTTCGTGGGTTGCGGCTGCCACGGTAGAGAAATTGGCTGCCACATGGTGCTCAAAGCCTTGCTCGCAGATGTAATGAAGCAGGTTCTGCATCCGTGGAATCTCGACTACACCGGCACCGCCAAAGGTATTCAGCGAGTCGTCGGTGAAGGCGCCCTGCCCGACGTAACCACGAATGACGCCGGCGGTATCATCGGTCGAGAAGCGGGCAAAACTCATCGCACCGGCTTTGACTCTGCCGACACATGTGCCAAAGGTGTTGTCCTTGCCGACGGTGCCGGCGATGATTTCCTGGAAATCCATGCGGACGTCCTTGAAGAAGTGCTTGGGCAGATTGCTGCAATGGAAGCACACCGCCTTGTTGGGATCGTCGCCGTAGTTGTTATTCCAATCGAGTAATGCGCTTGGCGTTTCCGAAGCTAAGCGAAGAGCATGCATGCTGAGCGTTCCGCAAACATCGACTTCGCAGGCGCTTGGAATCAGGTGATCACTCATCATGCTCATGATGGTGCACGGCACCACGCCGAAGTACTCCTCCATCGCGGTCCAGCACTGCACAGCGCTCACAGTGACTGCGCTCGCAGCCATCCACCCGTCGATGACGGCACCGAGCTTCGCCATTTTGATGAGGGCGGTGTCGGGAACGCCGCTCGTCGACACGTACTTCTTGATTTCGGCCAGCTTACTTTCAACCGCCGCGTCAGTGTTCTTCAAACGAGCGATCCTGCCCATGATTTCGGAAAGATCGACGGTCTCAACCGAGATTCCGTTTGATTCAAGCAGTTTCTCGCTATAGCGAACCGTGTTGAACGCCGCCGGGCGCGCTCCGATACTACCCACCCTGAGATTGCGCAGGCCGTTCACGATGCGGCAGGTGGCTGCAAACCAACTCAGATCCTTCTCAAAGTCAGTAGAGTCCGGAGCAACCGTGTGTAACCGGGTCAGCGAATAGGAGATGCCGTACTGCCGTAGATTGTTGCAAGCCGACATCTTTCCGCAAAAGCTGTCGCGCCGGTGCGCGATCGTCATTTTCGCCGGGGTGTCGGGAGTCGCTTGCACCAGTACGGGAACGTTCAGCCTCGCCAGACGTAAGGTGTCAGCGATAGCCCGCTCGTCGCCAAAATTGGGCAACGTGACAATGACGCCATCCAGCCGATCCTGATTTTTGTGAAATAGCTCCGCACAGCGCCGCGCTTCCTCGTACGTTTCTACGGCGCCATATTTGCTGTCCTCCGGCCCAAGCACAACGAAGTCGAAACCGGCTTTTTCGAGCGCCCGCATCATTTCTTCGCGCCCGCTCTTGGCGAGATGGTCGGGGAAGAATCCACGGTTTCCCACGATGATCCCGAAAGTCATCTTTTTCACGGCCATGATTGCTCCATCGCGGTGCGTTCAGCGGTGCGAGTTTTCTCGCCAAGGTAAGTAACGAACACAGTAAAAAATACCCCCCAATAGAAGAATGCCGCCCCACCAAATGCCGGCATGCCACTGATACAGCACGACCGGAAACTGCGGGGGGTGGATCAGTTCATAAAGTCCCGCCAGCAAGATCACGGCGCCGTTAAACAGCAACGAAACTCCGATGAAGAACCAAATCGAAATGGACCCAGCCTTCATATGTTCCCCTTACCAGAAAATGATCTGCAGAATCAGAAACACCACCGCAACCACCGCTGCCCAAAACAGTGGGCGATAAAATAACGATGTCTCTTCTTCTTTGGGAATCTTGGTCGCTCCGTAGACAAGCCCTTCCAATTCCGCGATGGGCTGTGGACTGGTCATAAGGCTCACCACCACCGTAACCAGGACGCAAACAATCCAGGACCATAGAGCGCGATACATATTTTGTGCCATGTCACTCGCGCGGCCGGAGAGCGCGACATACTGCACTGCTGACGGAACTTCTCTCACCCAGAGCCACATTCCGATCGATGAGAGAGTTCCGGCCAGTAATCCCCAGAACCCCCCGGCCTTGGTCGCCCGCTTCCAAAGCATGCCGAGAAGTACGGTGCCAAAAAGTGGCGCGATGAAGAAACTGAACAGGGCCTGCACATAGTCCATGATGCTTTTGAAATGCATCACCAGATAGGCTGTTCCGATGCTGATCAACACGCCAACGATCGTGCACCAGCGCCCCATACGAACGTATTGCTCGTCTGTTGCCTTCTTATGAAACAGAGCGCCGTAGATGTCGTACGTCCATACGGTGGCGAAGGCGCTTACGTTCCCTGCCATGCCCGACATGAATCCCGCGATCAGCGCAGTAACCCCGAGGCCAAGCAATCCTGGACCACAATACCGAGCCAGCATCAGAGGCAGGACTTCGTTGTAGCTGTGTCCTCCAGTGGCGACTGCCACATCTTCTCCCGTCAGGTGGAAGGGCAAAACGGCAAGTCCGAGTAATCCGGGGAGTATCACGATAAACGGCACCATCATCTTGAATGCTGCACCAATGATTGGCGCCATTTTGGCTGCGCGCAGGTTGTGCGCCGATAGAACGCGCTGCACCACCAGAAAATCTGTCGTCCAATAACCGAAGGAGATTACTGCCCCCAGACCAAAAACGATGCCTGTCCAGTGAATGCCCATGGGATTCGCGTCAAAGGATCCGAGCGTACCCCACATATGGGTATAGGCTTCACCGGCGTTTTGCGTGACCCGAGCCCGGAGGCCCTGCATCCCGCCCGCCTCGATTAACCCCATGATCGGAATGAGCGCGGCACCGGCCCAAATCAATATGAACTGCAACACCTCATTGAAAATCGCAGAGCGCAAGCCACCCAGCGCCACGTAGATCGCGACCGTCACCGACGAGACCCAGATGCTGAAATGGATGTCCCAGCCGAGAATGACCTTCATGACGAGAGCCATCGAGTACATGTTGATGCCACTCATCAACACGGTCATGAAGGCAAAACTGACGGCGGACAAGGTGCGGCTCGGCTCGCCGAAACGCAGTTTCAGATATCCGGGTACCGAGTGCGTCTTCGAAATGTAGTAAAAAGGCATCATCACAATGCCCAGGAACAACATGGCGGGAATAGCTCCGATCCAATACCAATGCGCCGCGAGAATTCCGTACTGATAGGCAGAGGCCGCCCAGCCCATCAGCTCCAGGGAACCCAGATTCGCGGATAAGAAGCTCAGTCCCGCTATCCAGGCAGTCATCTCACGGCCGGCGAGGAAGAAGTCTTCACTGGTGTTCGAACTGGCCTTCAGATAGAAGCCGATCGTCAGCACCAACGCGAAATAAAAGACAATGATCAGGATGTCGACTGGCGACAGATGGACCAAGGTGGATCCAGCCAGGAAAGCGGCGACTAGGTTCATTTGGTTCTTACCTGCCCGTAGTAGGCGCCATGCCCGTGTTTGCGGAGAAAATGGCGGTCATGCAATTCGACCGGGATTGAACCCGCCTCTCGCGCAAGGGAAACAGTGTAATAGGCCATCCGGGCAATCGATTCCAAAACTACAGCATGGTGTGCCGCCGCGGTCACGGTCGGCCCCCAGCAGAATGGCCCGTGACTCGCTACAAGAACGGCCGGCACGGCGTTCGGGTCAAGCTGCTGAAAAAGGCGGCAAATGGCAACCCCAGTATTTCTCTCGTAATCATCGTTGATCTCGGCAGGCGTTAGCGCAACGGTGACTGGGACTTCCTGACGGAAATAGTCGGCGTGGGTCGTGCCCAGGCAAGGAATGGGGCGGCGCGCCTGCGCCCACGAAGTTGCATATTCGGAGTGGGTATGGACTACCCCGCCGACGTCTGGAAAATGTTTGTAGAGTTCGAGATGCGTTTCGAGGTCGGACGACGGCCGCAGATTTCCCTCGATAACCTCACCTTTGAGATCTGTTACCACGATGTGCTCCGGCCGAAGTTCCTCATAAGGAACGCCACTTGGCTTTATGGCAACGAACCCCTCCTGTCTCGAGATGCCGCTGGCATTTCCAAACGTGTACAGAACCAGCCCTTTGCGTACAAGCTCGAGATTAGCCTCCAGCACTTCTTCGCGCAGTTCCTTGAGCAGCACGCTACAGCTCTCCTTTACGGGTGCCTGCCGCCGAACGCGGGGCCATCGCTGTCGACTCGCGGAGCACCAGAGTTGTTTGTAAAGCGTACTCACTTCCTTGCGGTGACGGAGCACTCCGCTCGACATCCGAAAGCAAAGCCTTGAAGGCAAGCTGTGCCAACTCCTCTTGCGACATTCGAATTGTGGTAAGAGGCGGCAGAATAAATTGAGCCAGGCGGATATCGTCAAAGCCTATGACCGACAGATCGCGCGGTATCGAGATTTTCTCTTCGTAGCTTTGCCGCATCACGCCGATGGCGGTCATGTCGTTTGAGCAGAGAACCGCTGTTGGACGCAGGTCGGTTTTTAGCAACTGCGCCACGGCCTTCATCCCGCCTTCGAGGGTGTGATCTCCTTCGACCACCATGCCACGCGCGACCGGGATTCCAATCTCATGCATGGATTGAAAAAAGGCACTTTCACGGGCCTTCGCTGATTTCAGCTTGTGAGGTCCGGTGATGAAGGCAATGCGTTGGTGGCGCAACGCTGCCAGATGCTGCACTGCCTGTCGAATCCCGTGAAGGTAGTCAATGC
>Ga0335069_10000567_pt1 | contig 62165 bp, 62 predicted proteins | sample Lox_Sample_11_FD_206714 | JGI IMG/M metagenome (GOLD analysis project Ga0335069, IMG submission 206714) | Soil microbial communities from Loxahatchee National Wildlife Refuge, Florida, United States - Lox_Sample_1.1 | ecosystem: Environmental > Terrestrial > Soil > Wetlands | place: USA... | reverse complement strand
CGCTGCATATCGACGAGCACAACCTGACCCGATTCATCGACCTGTCCATCCTGCTTTATCGCGACGGCCTCGCGGACTGGCGTCAAGCGGAGGACTCGGGCGGCCCGATCGACGTGGCCGTGCTTCCTCTGGAGCGATCGGTCCTGCCGCCGGAGGTGGTTCTACGATCATTCCGACCCGAGCACATCCGGGCCTCACGCGGGCGCATGGAGGTCGGCCGCTCCGTCCGGATCGTCGGATTCCCGTTGGGCTTTCATGACACGCTCCATCATCTTCCCGTCGTACGACAGGCGGCGGTCGCGTCGTCATTCGGTCTGCGTTTCCAGGGGCGCGGTTACTTCTTGACCGACGCCCGAACCCACCGCGGAACCAGTGGCGCGCCGGTCCTGGTGAGGATGCGTCGCGGCGAGCCATCCGGCAGCGCACTGCCTTGGGCACTGCTGGGCGTCCATGCGTCACGCCTGGACGTCGGGAATCGCGACAGGGACGAGGATGAATCCCTCGGGCTCAACTGCGCCTGGTACGCGGACGTGCTGATGGCCTTGACGGCCGAGTAAAGCGCGCGCGCCGGAGTGCTCGAATCGACGCGTGCTGGCTCGCTTCAGCCCCCGACAACGGGGCCTATGCCTCGAGCTAGGCGCGTACGTGCACCGCGACGAGGCCCTGTGGAAAAACATCGTCCCCTCTGACGCTTCCCGATGACGCGCAAGCATCCCTCCCGCGTCGAGGCATCGGCGCCCCCTTGCGTGAGACAGGCAAAATCTAGCCACCGGATCCGAATGTCACGTAGGATGGCATCGCTGGTCAAAGTGCGGCGTGCTTCGCTGAAACCGCGAGAGCGCGCCTGCGGCGAACGAGCCATGGATCGATCTCGATATTCGTGGAACCTGGCCTCGCAAGACGCCGGTTTGCGACACGAGCGCCGATTGGCGGTCCGACCAAAGAGCGTTCCGACCGGGAGGAACAGCGTGAGGGTTCGGCGCAAGACTTGGACATATCGCCTCGCGGGTGACCTCTACGCGCGGACGATCTCGTTTCCCATCGCGATTACGGAGCCGCAGGCGCGCATCCTGATGCGGCGACGTGTCGGCGTGCCACAAGAGATCTGGAGCCGGGGACCGACGCCGGTTGCGTGACGTGGAGGCAAAACGGCGCCTAACCCCGCTGAGTTGACGCCTTCGCGCCGTGCGAACAGCGGCTAGAACACGGACCCGATGCCTCGAATGCCGAACCGGCTGATCATCGCGCCTTGGGCAATGTCAGGCACTCACCAGGAATCGCGACGAGGCAAGCCAAGGGGCGCACCACCCCAAGGCCGAGAAACTCGTCCCATTCGACCACCTCGTCGTGCCCACTTCGCCGATCGACGCCCCACCCTAGAACCGCTCCGGGCCCCATGTCGTTCGCGCCGAGCAGCCCCAGACCCGACATCACGAACGGAAAAGCAAGGGCGTCGTTGAGTCCGCCCGCGCCGGCAAGGCTGGCTTCGCCGGCGCTTTGTGGGAAGATGGGGGTGAGGCACGACGTCGCCCGCATCCCTGCGGGCTCGTAAGAAGCGATCACCGGTGCGACCGCCAAGTGCATCCTGGCGTCGTTCGATTCGACGATGCGCTGCAACCTGTCCGTGGGCAGGCCGATCGACCTGCTTTGCGACGAGCGGGACAACCTCGAGATGAGCCGGCGGCGCCGCTTCGAGGAGGGCGGCCCGTACTTTGCGGCGCTCGGCTTCGACGGGAGCGAAGGGATTCGCCGGGTGTTTCGAGCGCTGCCCGAGCTGCGCCGGTGAACGCGGTTGCGCATGCCGGCGCGATCGTCGACTTGATCGTCACTTGCGAGCATGGCGGCAACCACATACCACGCCGGTATCGTCGGTTGTTCCGGGAGCAGCAGGCCCTGCTGCGCTCGCATCGCGGCTACGATCCCGGCGCGCTGGCGATGGCACGTGCGCTGGCCCGCGCGTTCGCAGCGCCCCTGGTCCACTCGACCACGAGCAGGCTCTTGGTCGACCTCAATCGTTCGCCGGGTCACCCGCGACTCTTCTCGGCGGCGACGCGCGGCGCGCCCGCGGAGGCGCGGGCGCTGATCATCGCCCGGCACTATCAGCCCTATCGCGCGCGGGTCGAGGGGCTCGTCCGCGAGGCGATCGATCGCGGGCGGCGCGTGATCCACGTCTCCTCGCACAGCTTCACGCCGGTGTTGAACGGTACCGTCCGCGTCGCGGACGTCGGTCTGCTGTACGACCCCGCCCGGCGCGCCGAGGTCGATCTATGCGCGAGCTGGAAGTCGGCCTTGAGATCGCTGATGCCCACTTTGCGCGTCCGGCGGAACTACCCGTATGCCGGCAAGAACGACGGTTTGGTGACACACCTTCGACGTTGCGTCGCGTCCGACGCGTATGTCGGAGTCGAGCTTGAAGTCAATCAGCAGGTCGTACTTCAAGCCGGCCGGGCCTGGACGGCCCTGCAGGCGGGATTGATCGAATCGCTGCGGGTCGCGGTCCACAATCAGGGAGGAGTTCCAGCATGAGGATTCGCGTCGGATTCGAAATGAACTACGACTGCCCGCAGCCCACCCCGATGATCTTCAATCTCAACGTGCATTTCACGCGCGTCTCGGATCTGGTCGGGCGCGACGATCTCGTGGTCGACCCGCCGGTCCCGATGACGGCATATCGCGATAGTTTCGGCAACTGGTGCACGCGGATCGTCGCGCCGAGCGGACGCACGCGCATCAGCGCCGATGTCGTCGTCAACGATTCCGGGCGCCCCGACGTGGTGGCTTCCCATGCGCGCCAACTCGCCGTGCCCGAGTTGCCGGAGGAAACCCTGCTGTTCCTGCTTGGCAGCCGCTATTGCGAAACCGACCGGCTGTCGAAGACCGCGTGGGATCTGTTCGGCCAGACGCCAGCGGGCTGGGGGCGCGTGCAGGCGATCTGCGACTACGTCCACCGACATATCGAGTTCGGCTACGAGCACGCGCGCATGACGCGCACGGCGCTCGAGGCCTGGCATGACCGCACCGGAGTCTGCCGCGACTACGCGCATCTCGCGGTCGCGTTCTGCCGCTGCATGAACATCCCTGCGCGCTATTGCACCGGCTATCTGGGCGACATCGGCGTGCCCCCGCCGCACGGCCCGATGGATTTTGCGGCCTGGTTCGAGGCGTTCCTCGACGGTGGCTGGTACACGTTCGACGCGCGCAACAACACGCCGCGGATCGGCCGGGTGTTGATCGCACGCGGGCGCGATGCCTGCGACGTGGCGCTGAGCAGCACGTTCGGCCCCAACGAGCTGGCCGGGTTCCGGGTCTGGACCGACGAGGTGCGCTAGACCCGGGCCGTCGCGCGCATCCACCGCTCTGCCCCCGGTCGATCCGTCCGAAGCGGTCCCCATGATGTCCTCACGGCGGCTTGCGCAAAGGCGTGGCTCGACAGGCAGTTGGGCTCCGGGTACACTGACTTCGCTTCGTTGAAGTTTCGTTACCCCCGCCGGATTTCCCTGGTCCGCTGCTCAAGCAGCAGCGACACACCTCTGACTTCCCTTGGTTGGCGTTCTTAAGCGTTAGCTTGACGCGTGAATTCTTCTCGCGTTCGAAGGTGCTTCTTATTCAGTCAAGGATTGAGAAAATGGAAACCGGTACAGTCAAGTGGTTCAACGAGGCCAAGGGATTCGGCTTCATCACCCCGGAGAGCGGCGGCAAGGACTTGTTCGCGCACTTCTCGGAGATCCAGGGCAGCGGCTTCAAGACGCTGACCGAGGGTCAGCGCGTGCAATTCGTGGTGAAGCAGGGCGCCAAGGGGCCGCAGGCCTCCGAGATTCGCGCCGCCTGATCTCCGCGGGCCCGGTCGGAACGCGCCGGGCGGAAATGCGGGCAGACGCCGGATGCCCTCCGGCGTTTCATCGCCGCGTCCGTGCCGGCGAATCCGCACCCCCACCGGTCAGCTGGCAAGGCCCGAGATTCCGCTGCGCCAAGTCCATCCTTCTCTCGACGATTTTTCCAGCGATCTGCCTGGCCAACTCATCCAGCGACTGATCGCCTTCGACCTGGTGGATCACGAAGCGTGTCGCGACGACGTAGGGCTTCCAGCCGACCGGTGCGCCTTGGCCTTCAGCACCGAATCGGTCCCGAGAATCGCAAACGGCCGCCCTATATCCTTGGAGCAGTCGGCGAGCGTCACCGTGACTTCGACGTCGGGCATCTTGCAGCCTCCCAGGAACGGGATCTTCAACATGTGACCGCCTGCGTCGATCGTGTAGAAGACGCCGCGAACCAGCTACCCGGATGTCGTAAGCGACGCGCTCTCCGACAGGGCCTGGGCGGTGAACTTCTCGTTCGACAGGCGGCGACCAGCGCTCGGCTCAAGGCGGCCGCATTTCGATCAGTGCGATGCGCGTGACGTCCGGATTCGAGGGCGTGGATCGGTCCGAAGCCATCTGACGCCTGCGTGACCGGCTGGAACTGGACAAATTAGAGGACCGGCAGCGTCGTCGCCGCCGGATCCGCGCCACCCTGGACACGGGCCGCGGCGCTCGCGAGCAGGCAACGATCAGTGTCCCGACGAGGGTCGATCCGCTCATGTCGCTGCCCGCTACTTGAGAGTCTCGTCGAGCCAGTCGTAGATGCGCGCGAAGGCGAGACGGTTTGCGCCGACCTCGCAATGGGCACCTGCACCTTCTACGTCGGAGAACTTGATCATCGCCTTGTCGCACGTCAGGTGGTCGAACAGTTGCTGCGCCTGCCCGCTGAAGAACAGATCCTTCTCGGCCTCGCAGACGAGCGTCGGGCACTTGATCTTCTCGGCGATGCCGTCTCGCAGATGGTAGGCCTGTGTCGCGCCCAGGTAGGCGCGCGGGCTCGTCGTGCCGGTCGCGTACATGCCGTGCGTGAACGCCCAGCGCGCTGTGCTGTTGCTCTTCATCATCTGTTCGAGGTGTGCATCAAGCTGCGGCGCGATCGGCGCCGAGAGTGCGGCGACCACCTGCGGGCGCATCGATTCCGGCATCCCCAAGAGTTGCGAGGCGCCATAGTCGTAGACGCCATCATCGGCGATGCACGCGGCGAGCCGGTGCTCGAAGGCGGCGGCGCGCGGCGCGAGATATCCACCAAAGCTGACGCCGTGGATCGCGATCCGGTGCGGATCGACGTCCGCGCGTTTCAAGGCAAAATCAACGACCGGCGTGACGATCTTCTCCCAATCCGGACGGAAGTGCAGGTTCGCGCGATGCACGGGGCCGAACTGACCGGGACCGTCGAACACCAGCACGTTGTAGCCGCGCTCGACCGCGGCGCGCGCGCCGCTCCAGTGCATCTCCTCGGCGGAGCCGTCGAAACCAGTGTTGAGCAGCAGCGTCTTACGACGCTGGCGGGATGCATCGGGAGAATGGAAGTAACCCGGCAACGTCGTTCCCTCGTACGGTATCTCGAGCGCCTCGATCGGGGGCGCGAAGAGCGCGGCCGCTGCCTTGTAGCAGGCCACCGAGCGCTCGTAGGCACGGTGCACTCGGGGGTCATCGGGATTTGCGTGAAGGAAGAACTCCGAGCTGCGGTAGTAGCTGCAGGCCCGCAGGAAGCCGTCGCGTGCGCTGATCCGGTGACCTTTCTTCAGCTGCGTCTCGGCTTCGGACGAGATCCGATCGGCGAAGGCGTTGTTCGCGTCGTACCAGCTGTCGTAGTCGCCCGACTTGATCTTCTGTGCGATCGCGACGACCTCGCCGAACAGCGCGCCGCCATATTCCGCGGCACCGAACAGCCGCACGGTCTCGTACCAGAACTGCGGATCGTCCTCGAACAGCAGCGCGGAGGTACCGCGGGCCGGCGCATCGGCCCCTTCGGCGCGCGCCGGCGTGCTGGCACCTGCAGCGGCAGCGGCGAGCGCCGCACCAACCTGGAAGAGTCCACGGCGATTCATCTGAATCCCCTATCCTCTCGTTAGCAATACGAATGCGAGGACGGAATAATATGAGCATTGCTCCGATTTTTGAGCTCGCGTTCATACATGGCGACCAGACCACCGAATACCTTGCAAGATCAGTCGGTTAGGCGACGCCTTCCGCAACAGCAGCGTGCGCTGCACAAGGTCGAGCTCATATTCGAGGCTGCGATGCGCCTGATCGACCGGCAAGATATCGATTCGCTGACAACCAACGCCGTGGCCAGGGAGGCGGGCATCAGCATCGGCACCCTCTACCAGTATTTCGCCGACAAGCAGGCAATCCTCGACGCGCTAGCGCAGCGCGAGCTCGGCGCACTAGGCGATCGGATCAAGAGCTCCTTGGCCGGGCCGGCGCCCGACGCGCTCGGCGGACGAGTGCCGGCGATCGTTCGCGCAGTGCTCGGAACCTATGGAGGGCGCACGCGCGTTCATCGGTTGCTGCTGGAACGCGCGTTGTCGCGTGGTGTCGCGACGCGACTCAACCCCCTGCTGGCTATGGTCGTGGAATTGTTCGCGACTTCCGGAATCGAGATGACCGGAAGAAAAGCATCACCGCTGCCGCGAGCGGACGCCTTCGTGCTCACCAACGCCTTTGCCGGCGTGCTGCGCGGCATGATCACAGCGCCAGCGCCCCCAGCCCGCGCAGAGGTTGAGCAGGCACTAATCCGACTCGTCGTCGCGTTCATCGGAGCGGCCTCGAATGCGTGAACAACTTCGCAAATCCCCCGGCGCTTGCGCTCTTTCCCGTTGGTGCTGTGCAGGACATCTACGCCGCATTCGGCCGAGGGAGAGATTCCGCGGTGTTGAGTCGAGTGAACCCCGTCGGCTGGGCCGAACGGTAGGGGCAAACTGATACGCTTGCCGCGCCTTCACGGAGGTAGAAGGCCGCTGACAACGCGTGGTCGGTATCGGCGTCATACGCCGGACTTCAAGCGCCAGCCTTGCCGGGAGATTCGCGTCGACGGCCTCGGTCGCCGCGACGCACAACGCAAGTACATCCTGTCGGCCAACTTGCTGCAACTCTGGCTGACGCGGTAAGACAAGGGAAAGCTCGACAGCGAAGAGGTCGAAGCCTCTCTCGTCTCGCAATACGAGGCGAAGATCGCGGCGCTCGAGCGCAAGGTCGTACCGCTGACCATGGAGCTCGATCTCCTCAAGAAAACGCCGCGCCTCTACCTCGTCAACGGGAACGCGAGCTCGTCGATCGTCTCCGGCCCCACGGCTGCTCCATCCGGCGGGGGTGTCGCGTGATCGAACTGCCGCGCAGCACGCTCTACTACCGCCCTACCGCAGAGGGAGCTGCGATCGGCGATGCCGGACGAGTGGACCAAGAGCAGGAAAGTTGGGCGGTCCCGTACATCATCCGCGCGCTCGGCAACGCGCTTCTCGCCGAGGTCGGGATCGAGAGCGCGCAACGATTCGCCGATTGGCTCGATGCGAACGCGCCGCGCCTAGGAATCAATGCGATAGGGCCACAGACCAAAGCCCGGATCGCAGGCGCTTGACACCCCCAACGTCCCGCACCAAGAATCGCTATAAGTATTGATTGTAAAGTGTTTTCTGGCGTCCCCTAGGGAAGTCAAGGCCCATGTTGCGCGGGCATTTCAGCGATACTCGAGGCCGTTCACCGATCGTTCACCGTTTCTCGATCCAACCTTCGGCGGGGCAACGCCTCGGGCTTGGCGACAAAGCTTAACGTCATACGCCACTGCCGCACTCCCGCGACGAATCCCCGCCTCACACGCCGATGAGGCTCTCCGCCGGAATACCGAGTTGCCGGTGCAGTTCACGCACCATGCGCATCGTCAGCGGGCGTCGGCCGGCGAGGATTTCGTAGACCCGGTTGGTCCGCCCGATCATGGGCTCGAGGTCGCGCGGTGACAGGCCCCGCTGATCCATCGCGAACTTGATCGCCTCGATCGGATCGGGTGACTCCACCGGGAAGTGCTTGCGCTCGTATGCCTCGATCAGCGTCACAAGGACATCGAACCGGTCGCCCTCAGGCGTGCCGGGCACGGGCTGCTCGTCGCGATCGAATAGCGGAGAAACTTCGGCCAGCGCGGCGCGGTAGTCCGCATCGGTGCGAATCGGGTGGATGTCCATCAGCCTGTCTCCACGGTGCTAGGATCGATCCGGTCATACTCGGCGTGGGTGCCGATGAACTTGACGTAGGCGGCGCCGAATTTGTACGCGACGGCGACGACCAATCGGTAGTCATTGCCCTTGATGTTGAACACGACTCGCCGGCTTTTCAGGATCGTTGCTGTCGTGAACTGGGACGTGATGTCCATCGGCGTGCTCCAGTTCGCAGCGACGACCGCTGCTACCCAAGCCCGCAGGGGCTGCTCTGCATCCGCATGCCGCCCCCAGAACTCGCGCAGCTTGCTGACGGCAATGACGCGCATAAAACAATATAGTCCCAAATTGGGACTTGGGCAAGCCAGCTCGGGGGCGCGCAAACCTGAGCCAATGCGCTTCGTTCAGCAACGCGTCTGGCATGCGAGACCGCGCGGGGCCGCCGCGACTCGAATTGCAGCATGCGGCAAGCCACGGCCGATCAGCCCCGCACATGCAACATGCAGCGGGCCTTCATGGGTGGTCGAAGCCAAGCCGGCGTCCGAGGATCGATCGCACAAAGCCGGTGGGCTTTTCCGCGCCGACAAGGTTCTTGAGTCGCTCGCGTACCTTCTCGACAGCGCCGGCCTTGTCGGCCGCCGCAAGCGTGCTCGAGTAGGCAGCCCAGACTTCGGCGCCGGTGATCTCATAGCCGTAGCCTTGCACCATCCAGTGCAACGCGAGCATGCCCGCCTCAAACGCGAACTCCGGGCGCTCGGACCCGAAGTCCACTTCGCGTGCTTCTCCGAAAAGCGCGTCTCGATGCAGCGCTGGTGGTAGTCCCTAGCCGCTCGGCAGAGCGTCAGCTGCTCGGCCTTTCGCGCGGTCTCCTCGGCGGCGCGCGTCGCCGCAGCCGCAGCGTGCGCAGCGCGCTTGCGCTCCAGTGGATCCGTTCCCGCGGCCAGGGCATCGAGTTCGGGGCGTGCGCGTGTTCTTGCCCTCGCGAGCGACTCGCCGGCTGCGGCGATCGAGTCGCGATGCGCCGCACCGAGTCCCATGTCGTGACGACGGCGGTCGAGACCCGTGTATCGCAACAGCCAGGACGCCCGTCTCCCGCGTACCCGCAGCACGAGACCGCCGCCATCAGCGTGATCACCATCGCGCGCGACCTGGACCTCGCGCGAACTGAGTATATGAATCGCCATGCCTATGCCCGGAGGTCGAACTCGTTCCATCCACCGCTGGGCCACCGTTTTTCGCCTGCATTGGGATGCACGATGCGACCACGGTGGTGCACGATGAGGGAGTATTGAGTGGGCTACTTTCCTCGTCAAATCAGTAACTTGGCGCTACTGACCTGCACTCTCGTGCGCTGACGGGAAGTTCTGTACTGGCGTCCCCTAGGGAAGTCAAGGCCCAGCAGGCATGCGGGTTTCGAAGGATCACGACTCCGTTCACCAAATAGTCACCGCGAATCCCATCGCCCCGATCGCCCGACGCGCGGCCACCGCCGCCCGCGCCGATCCGCCCGCGTTCGCGCCGAACCATGGGACCCGCAACCAGGATCGCGAAGACGACCGACAGGACCTGCACGCGAACAGCTCGCCCTCGCGCCCCTTCCGGTTCGCGACCGAGACGCCGCTGGCGATCCTGGTCGAGCAGGTTCGAGGGGCGACGAACTGCTACACGGCGGACGAGCCGCTGGCCATCAGCAACACCGTCCAGAGCGCCCGCAACGAGCGCATGCCGCCGTCGACGCCGATTACGTAGAACGGCAGGACGGGCGCCGGCATCAACAGCATTTGAGGGGTTTCTCAAGCGGTCCTAAATCGCAGGTTTTCTCGACGGAGATCCCTGACGGACGTGCACCCCATCAGCTTCATGGCGCGGAGGACTTCGTCGCGCATCTGCATGAGTGCATACTCGACGCCGGCCTGCCCCGCGGCGGCCAGCGGGTAAAGATAAAAGCGCCCGAGACCGACAGCCTTCGCGCCCAACGACAAGGCTTTCAGCACGTGGGTTCCGCGCTGCACGCCACCGTCCATCATCACGTCCAGGCGATTGCCGACCGCGTCGACCACTTCCGCAAGATGCTCGAAGGCCGCTCGCGATCCATCGAGCTGCCGGCCGCCATGATTGGAGAGCACGATGCCCGCGCATCCGATGTCGGCAGCGCGCTTAGCGTCTTCGACCGACATCACTCCCTTCAAGCAAAAGGGGCCGTTCCAAAATTCGACCATTTCGGCGACGTCGTTCCAGTTCATCGACGGATCCAGCATCTCGGTGAAGTAACGTCCGATTGACATCGCGCCACCGCGCATGTCGACGTGTTCATCGAGCTGAGGTAGCCTGAAGCGTTCGTGGGTCATGTAGTTGATACCCCACAGCGGCTTCAGTGCGAACTGCAACATGCCCGCGAGCGTCAGGCGGAATGGGATCGAGAATCCAGTTCGAAGGTCGCGCTCGCGGTTGCCGCCGGTGATGCTATCGACGGTCAGCATCATGACCTCGACGCCCGCTGCCTTGGCGCGCTCCAGCATGGCGCGGTTCAGTCCTCGGTCTTTGTGGAAATAGAACTGGTAGACCTGCGGATTTTGATAGGCCTTGCGCAGTTCCTCCAGCCCTACCGTTCCCAACGAAGACACGCCAAACATCGTCCCGAGCTTGGCAGCGGCCGCGGCGACAGCGCGTTCGCCGCGGTGATGGAACAACCGCTGTAGCGCGGTCGGCGAACAATAGAACGGCACGGCGAGCTTCTGCCCCATCACGGTGACCGACAGGTCGATGTCCTTGACGCCACGTAGAACGCTTGGCACGAGGTCACACCGCTCGAAGCTGGCGGTGTTGCGCCGGTGGGTCACCTCGTCGTCTGCCCCACCGTCGATGTAGTCGAAGATCGGTCCAGGCAGTCTCCGTCGGGCGAGCTCACGGAAGTCGTGGAAGTTGTGGCATTGCTTCAACTGCATCGGTTGTCTCCCGAATGATTGATGCCGCGTTCTTTCGGCAGCGCCGTGAACGCGGTGATCCGATCCGCGGTTTCGGCACGACCGCAGTCGCCTGCCCGGTTCGCATCTTGACCGCTCGGTTGGCTGTCGGGTCGCCAGCGCCGCGCAGCTCGGCGCGCCATCTATTTCACCGTGGCGCTCACCGCCGGAATGACCCACGGGATCACGAACTGCTGGATCGCGACCAGAGCCGCAAGCACGACCGACAGGATGACTGAATGCCAGAAGGTCCGCGCGAACACCTCGCCCTCGCGCCCCTTCAGGTTCGTGACAGAGACGCCGGTCGCGATGTTCTGCGGCGAGATCATCTTGCCCATCACCCCGCCTGACGAGTTGGTCGCCGCGAACAGCACCGGGCTCAGGTTGAGCTGGCGCGCGGCGACCACCTGCAGGTTGCCGAACAGCGCGTTGCCCGACGTGTCGCTGCCCGACAGCATCACCGCGATCCAGCCGAGGAACGGCGAGAGCAGGATGAAGAGGTAACCGGTCGAGGCGACGCCCTTGCCGAGCGTGTAGGCCATGCCGGAGTAGTTGAGCAGGTAGGCGACGGAAACGATCAGCATCACCGTGATGACCGCGAGCCAGGCCTGACGGATGGTCTTGGCGATGCAGCCGAAGAATTCGGCCGGCGACAGGCGGACGACGAACGCGGTGATCACGCACGCGATCAGGATCGCGGTGCCGGTGCCGAGCGGCTGGAAGGTCCAGACCGCGGCGTACGGCTTGTTGTAGAGGGTGATCGAGATCGCATTGTGCAAGCCGGGCCACTGGATCGCCTGCTGGCCGATCGCGAACCACTTGAAGTGGGTCCAGACGATCACCAGCGCCGAGACGATCAGCCACGGCAGCCATCCCTGCCACGGCGCGACGTTGCGTACCGTGCCGTCCTGCGCCGAGGCGCGCTCGGCTTCGAGCGACTTCGCCTGGATCGCAAATTCCGGGTCCGCAGCCGGCTTCCAGACCTGGAGGAACAGCAGCGTGCCGGCGAGCGAGCCGAGCGACGCCAGCACGTCGGTAAGCGCGTAATCGAGCAGGTTCGAGGCGACGAACTGCGACAGGGCGAACGAGCCGCCTGCGACCAGCAGCACCGGCCACAAGGCGCGCAGCGAGCGCAGGCCACCGTAGACACCGATGACGTAAAAGGGAAGAAGCAGGGCGAGCACCGGGAGCTGGCGCCCAATCATCGCCCCGAGCACCGGTGCCGGCAGGCCGGTTACCGCGCCGAGCACGGTGACCGGCGCGCCGAGGGCGCCGAACGCGACGGGCGCCGTGTTGAAGATCAGCACGAACACCAGCGCCTCGAGCGGCTCGAAGCCGACCAGGATCAGCAGCGACGAAGTGATTGCGACCGGGGTGCCGAATCCGGACACGCCCTCCAGCAGCGCGCCGAAGCAGAAGCCAATCACCACCAGGACGACACGTCGGTCGTTCGGCAGGTGGTCGATGACCCAGACCCGGAACGCGTTGAATCGCCCCGACTGCACCGCGACGTTGTAGAGGAACAGTGCGTTGACGACGATCCACATCACTGGCCAGCAGGCGAAGACCGCGCCGTTGGCGACGGCACCGAGCGCGAGGTTCATCGGCATCTGCCATACCGTAACGGCGACGAGCACCGCGACGACCAGGCCTGCTAGCGCTGCCTGCCATGCCGGTCGGCGCAGTAGGCCGAGCAGGACCAGGATGGCGACGATGGGGAGAACCGCAACCGCGAAGGAGAGGGCGAGATTGTCTCCGACCGGTGCGAGGAGTTGTTGGAACATGAGGGGCCTTGGTCAGGTTTGCGGGCTGGGGAAATCGATCATTTCGACGTGTAGGTTCGCCGGGCCTCGATCTCGGCGCCGACCTCGAGGCAGTGGACGACGGTTGCCGACTCGACGACGACCCGGCGGCCTTCCGTTCCTGGTCGGAGACCCCGGTGCACCTCGCCTCCGCGCCCTTGCGCCGTGGCGATCATCCAGGTGAGTGACGGCTCGCTGCAGCCGGTTGGGCCGGGTGCGACTTCGGCGACGGACCCCGCTGATTCGAGCGGCGAGATCGCGACGAAGCCGACGCCGGGCCGGATTGCATCGACGGGGCACGTTGAGAACGGCGCCGCGCGCGGCGCTGGGCGGCTGCTCGTCATTCGGGTCTCCTCCAACATCGGTTCGATTTGTTCTTTTTATCGTACGATTGCCTAATTCTATTGACCACTTCTATTTGTGGCAAGGTATTTTTACCAATTTGGTTTTGTTTGCCTCGCCTACACTGACGCGGCGTCGTCAAGTAATCAACCGCCGGAGATTCCGTGGCCGAACCGATCCGTCCCATACGGCTTGCCGATGCCATCGCCGAGCGCATCCAGACGATGATCCTGGAGGGCGTCCTTAGGCCTGGGGAAAAGCTGATCGCGGAGCGTGATCTCGCCGAAACCCTTGGGGTTTCCCGCCCATCGCTTCGCGACGGCCTTGCGATCCTTGAAGGCAAAGGGCTCCTGGTGACGACGAAATCGGGGACGACTGTCGCCGATTTTCTCAAGCGCCTCGCCGATCCCCTCGCCTCGCTTCTCGCCGACGACGAGCGCGTGGCGGCCGATTACTTTGAGTACCGCCTCGCTGTCGAGACAAAAGCGAGCGCGCTGGCCGCTCGTCGCGCGAATGACCTGGACCGCGAGGCCATTCGTGCCTGCCTCGAGCGGATGCGGATGTCGCACGGATCGGAGGATCCGACCGATGAAGCTGACAGTGACGTCGCGTTGCACGGCCTCATTTACGAGGCCTCGCACAACGTGCTCCTGCTGCACATCATGAAGGTCTTGTTCGACCTGATGCGCAAGAACATCTTCTACAACCGCCAGCAGCTTTATCGCCGAACGGGAGTGCGCGAAAAACTCCTCGCCCAGCACCTCGGGATTGGCAAGGCCGTGCTGGATGGCGATCCGATCGCAGCAGAACATGCCGCTGCCGAGCACATACGTTACACAGAGGCAACGATCGCGGAAATTCGCCAGGAGGAGTCCCGACTCGCCACGTCGTTGCGCCGCATCGACCGCGCCGACGTTGTTCATCCCGGTCGCGGATAGTCGCCCGGGAGCGGGCGCGCTCGGCGGCCGATACCCGCCCGTGCGCACCCGCCACTTTGCCCGTGGCACGACCACCAGACACGCCGATGGCGCACCAGACCGCCCACGCATCGTCAGCCGCTGAGCGTCGCCTTTGGTGCCGCTCGATGAGCGAGTCCGCCGCCGCCCCAAGATCGAATGCGACTCATTTCACCGCGCCGCGGGTGAAGTGGGTCTGATCCAGGCGGCCTCGAACGCGCCTCGGCGTCAAACTCGTCAAATCAGCTTCTTTTCGCCGGATCCGCGCACCGTCGGGTTGGGAAGATCCCAATGTCCCTTCGATGGACACGCCGATGACTACCCTGACGTCCCTTCGCGCTCGACTCGCGCTGCTTGTCTGTGCCGCGGTCGCGGGCACCCTCCTGCTCGCGACCGTGTCAGCCTGGCAGATTCGATCCCGGGTGCTCGACGGCAAGCGACGCGAGCTCGTGAACGCCGTGCAGACCGCATTCGCGGTCGTTTCCGCTTACCAACGCAAGGCGGCGAGTGGTGAAATGCCGCTCGAGAAGGCGCAAGAGGCCGCGAAGCAGGTGCTCCTTTCGGCGCGCTACGGCGACAGGGGCGCCGACTATTTCTATGCCTACCAGCTCGACGGGGTCAACATCGTCCTGCCATCCAAGCCCGACTGGGCCGGCAAGAACATGATCGGCAAGGTGCTCGACGCTTCCGGGACGGACGTGATCCTCGCCATGACCCAGGCGATAAAGCAGAGCGCGAACGGCGAGGCGTTCGTCAGGGTCAACTTCCCCCACCCCGGCGAAACGGTGCCCGCCCCGAAGCTGCAATACGTCCGCCTCGTGCCGGATTGGAATTGGATGGTCGGCTCGGGGCTGTACCTGGACGATGCCGAGGCACAGGGACGGGCAGCGCTTCTCTGGAACCTGGGCGCTACCCTCGCCGGCCTTGTCGCGCTCGCCGCGCTCGGCTTCATCATCTCGCGCAGCGTGCTGCGACAGATCGGCGGCGAACCGCATCTCGCGCGCGGCATGATGCGAGAAGTTGCGCACGGCAACCTCGGCGTCGCCGTTCCCGCTGCACCCCCCGGCAGCCTGCTCGAGGGCCTGGGCGAGACGGTCGTTGCCCTGCGCAAGACCGTCGACCAGGTGCGAGGCGCCGCGGCCGCCATCGGTACCGCCTCGACGCAGATCGCGGCCGGCAGCATGGATCTGTCGTCGCGCAGCGAGCGCGTCGCGGCGAACCTGCAGCAGACCGCGGCAACGGTCGAGGAACTGAACGGGACCGTCGCCGGCACGAGCGATTCGGCACGCCGCGCGAGCGGGTTAGCCGCACGGGCGTCCGACACCGCCGGCAACGGCCGCTCGGTCATCGGCAACGTCGTCAGCACGATGGACGGCATCAACGAGAGCTCACGCCGGATCTCGGAGATCATCGGCGTCATCGACGGCATCGCCTTCCAGACCAACATCCTCGCCCTCAACGCCGCCGTCGAGGCTGCGAGGGCGGGCGAGCAGGGCCGCGGGTTCGCCGTCGTGGCGGGCGAGGTTCGAACGCTCGCCCGACGCTCGGCGCAGGCGGCCCGCGAGATCAAGGCGCTGATCGTCGAATCGGTCGCCCGGGTCGAGACCGGCACCCAGCTCGTCTCGCAGGCGGAGGCGTCGATGGGTGAAATCGTCACCAGCGTCGCGCGGGTCCGCACCATCATCGACGAGATCGCCGCCGCGACGCGCGGCCAGTCGAACGGGATCGCGCAGGTGAACCTAGCGATTGCCGAGATCGACCGGACCACCCAGCAAAACGCGGCCTTGGTGGAGGAGTCCTCGGCCGCGACGGCGAGCCTCAACGAGCAGACTCTGTCGCTCAGCAGATCGATGGCCGCTTTCAAGCTGTAGGCGTCAGCCCTTCGTCGACGTGCCCGAGCGGCGCGACGGCCCGGTCCGGGGCGGATCTTCGGGTGCCCTCGTCTCCAAGCGGTACCCGACCGGAAGCAAGCGCAAGCCGAACCGCGCCTCGACGGTTCCCCAGACCCCGCGCGGCAGCAACAACGCGATCAGCAAGGCCGCCGTCCCGAGCGCGATCATGTACTCGGCCGGGTAGGCGTTCAATGCGACCAACGAGGTTCCGGTCTCGCCCTGGACCAGCGGGTCGAGGTTGACGACCAGATGAGCGACCTCGGCCAGCACTCACATGCCGATCGCGAACTCGCTGGCTTTTCCGCCGCGACCCCGGCCACAGCCCAGGGCAATACCGGCGCCAGGTCGCAAAACGCGCGCGCGACGGCCCGATCGCCGCACCCCGAAGCTACGCCGACTGGCCCTGAGCGGCATAAGGAATTGCTGGACATTTTGATTGTACGTATGTACAGTTTGACTTAGCGATCGGCAAGGAGCGGCGGACTCATGGCGCGCAGACGCATTCGAGAGCTGGACAGCCCGAGGGACACGCGGGCCGAGACGGTCCCTGACCGCAAGCACAACATCCTGGTCGCTGCCGAGCGCCTGTTCGCCGAACGGGGCTACCACGGCGTCTCCATCCGCGAGATCGCCGACGAGGCCGGCGTCCCGATCGCGCTGGTCGGCTACCACTTCGGGCCGAAGCTCGATCTCTATCACGCCATCTTCCACCATCGCAGCGCCTACATCGGCGAGCGCCTGCAGGCCTTGGCGCTGGCGCAGCGGGAAGCCCCGAAGTCGCAGTTGCTCGAGCGGATCGTCGAGGCATTCGTCCTGCCCGTACTGGCCGTGGCGACGCAACCGAAAGGCAAGTATTTCCTGCGCCTCCTGGCGCGCGGCGTCACGGAGCAGCTGGCCGAGAACGAGCCGCCGATCCGCGAGCTGTTCGATCCTCTCGCCCACGCCTTCATCGACGCGTTGACGGCCGCGGTGCCCAACGCCGACCGCTCGACCATGGTCTGGTGCTACCAGTTCGCGCTGCACTCGCTTCTCAACCTGGTGAGCGACCAGCGGGTCGAGCGCCTGTCCTTCGGCGCCAACCGCTTCGGCGATTTCGACAGCGCCGGCCCGATCCTGATCCGGTTCGTCTGCTCCGGAATCCGCGGCGTCTGCGCCGCGCAGCACCAGCAGCGCGCTCCCCGCATCGTCGGCCTGCCTTCCCGCCGGCAACGCGGGGCTTGACGGATCCGTTCTCGCGATCGCACTGGAGATTCCCGATGAGGTTGTTGCGCAGCGCAGTCGCGGTCGTGGCGTCGGCATTGATCATCGGTGCCGGGCCTGCGGTCGCACAGACGAAACTGACGCTCGGCTACACCGGCGTTTCGGATTTCGCCGCCGCCTTCGTCGCCCAGGAGCAGGGGCTGTTCAAGAAGCACGGCCTGGACGTCGAGTTGCAGCAGATCGCCCTCAACTCGACCCTCCCCGCCGCCCTGCAGTCGAACGCGATCCAGGTCGGAGGCGCCGCGCCATCGATGCTGCTCCAGGCTGCCGACGGCGGCCTCGAGTTGCAGGCCGTCGCCGGCGCCACAGTCAACGTACGCACCTCGCCGAATCCGGGCGTGGTCGTGCGCGTCGGCAGCGGCATCGCCGGGCCGCAGGACCTGGTCGGCAGGAGGGTCGGCGTTCCGGGCCTGAACGCGACGCTTCATGTGCTGCTCCGGCGGTGGCTGACCGACAAGGGCGTCGACTACCGGAAGGTGACGTTCGTCGAGACGCCCCTTCCGCAGATGAACGACATCCTGAAGTCGGGAGGCGTCGACGCCGTGGTCGCGGCCGAGCCCTTCATGGGACGGATGGTCCAAGCGGGGACCGGTGCCGTGATCGCGCATCTCGCGGCCGACCTTCCCGAGGGCATGATCAACCTTCTCTATGCATCCACCCGCGAATGGGCGACGCGGAATCCGACCGCGATCAGAGCCTTCCGCGAAGCGCTGGCGGATGCGGTGACGCTGATTGCGCGCGATCCGGAGGCCGCGCGAGCCGATATCGGCAAGTACATCAAGGTGCCCGCGCCGGTACTCGCCGCGCTGCCCATGCCCAGGTTCGACACGTCGATCAGCGCAGCGGGACTCCGGTTCTGGAACGACACGATGCGGCAGCAAGACATGCTGAGGACATCGCTCGACCTCGCCGGGCTGGTCGCACCGTGAAGCGCGATCCGATCCCGGGCAACGGAAGCAGCGCCAGCGGTGCGACGCGCCTCCGGGTTCGATTCGACCGCGTCGGGCTCGATCTCGGTGGTCGCCGAATCATCAACGAACTGTCCTTTTCGCTGGAAGCCGGCGAATTCGTCTGCGTCGTCGGACCGTCCGGATGCGGCAAGACGAGCTTGCTGCGCCTTCTGGCGGGCTTGTACCAGCCGGACAGCGGCGCGATCCTGCGCGACGGCAAGCCGATCGACGGCCCGTCGCGCGACGTCGCGATCGTGTTCCAGGACTACGGCCGCGCGCTGCTGCCATGGCGGACGGTCGCCGGCAACGTCAGCCTGGCGCTGGAAGCCGCCGGCGTGCCCGCGAAGCTCCGGGACGGCCGGATACGAAGTCTGCTCGATCAGGTCGGGCTCGGCGCGCACGCAGCCAAGTTCCTGAACCAATTGTCGGGCGGCATGCAACAGCGGCTGCAGATCGCGCGCTGCCTGGCGCAGGAGCCGGCGCTGCTGTTGATGGACGAGCCTTTCGGCGCCCTCGACGCGATGACGCGTCAAGCGTTGCAGGACGAGGTCGGTGCGATCGCCGCGCAAACCGGCGCCGCCGTGTTGTTCATCACGCACGACCTCGACGAGGCGATTTATCTGGGGGACCGGGTCCTGGCGCTCGTCGCGGGCCCGGTTCGCGGCCAATCCAGCCTCGCCCGCGAACTGCCGGTCGCGCTGCCTCGACCCAGGGATCAACTGGCGAGCCGCGAGGATCCGGAATATCTTCGCCTGCGTCGCGAGTTGTTCGAATTGATCCGGGACGAGCGCCCGTGAGCGTTTGGCGGCGAGTGCTGCGCGCCCTGCTGCTGCCAACCGGCATGCTGGCCGCCGGCGAGATCGTGATGCGTGTCCAGGGGTACGCCGGCGACGCACTGTCGAAGCCGACCGATGTCATCGTCGCCTTGTACCGCGCCCTGGCCGACGGCACCTTCGCTCGCGCGACGGCCCAGACGCTTGCCTCGTCCTTCGCCGGCCTCGCGCTGGGCACCAGCCTGGGACTCGCTGTCGGCCTTTGGTTCGGCCTGTCCTTCGTTGCGCGTTCACTGTCGGCACCGACCGTCGAAGCGCTGCGCACGGTCCCGGCCGTCGCCCTGATTCCGCTGTCGATGCTGGCCTTCGGTTTCGGCGTTCGCATGGAGTCGTCGGTCGTGGCCTTCGCCTGCATCTGGCCGATGTTGATCCTGACGCAGGCCGCGGTCCGCCAGGTCGAACCTCGGCTGCTCGAGGTTGCGCGGATGCTCCAATTACCCCGATCGGGGCGGATTTCCAAGATCATCATGCCGGCGGCGGCGCCCCGGATCTTCGTCGCCTTTCGGATCAGCGTCGGCGTCGCGCTGGTGGTCGGCATCACCGTCGAGATCGCGGCCAATCCCTACGGTCTCGGCTACTTGGCCGTGACGTCGCAGCAGAACCTGCGACCCGACCTGATGCTGGCGACCATTTTATGGATCGGGCTGCTGGGATGGGGCTTGAACGCGGCTCTGCACGGCGCACAGCGACGTGCGTTCCCGCTCGCACCCGATCGCGTTGCAGTCCCTCAACAAGGCACTCGATGACACGCGGCCATCGAGTGCCTTGGGTCCGACAGGTGGCAACGATGGTCGGCTGGAACGTCGGCGGGGCGTTCGTCACGCTCGCCGTCGTGCTCGCGTGGTCGGCAGTGGCCCGCCTCCGGCTCGTCTCGCCCGTGTTCCTGCCCTCGCCCGAAGCGACCGGCCAGGCCTTGTGGGCCGGGCTGAACCAGGGCGACCTGGCCAGCCTCACGGTCGGCACGGTGGAGCGAATGGTTGTCGGCTGGCTGCTCGCATCGATCGCTGGAGTCGTACTCGGCGGCCTGCTCGGCGTCTCGCCGGCGTTGCGGACTTATCTGCAGCCCACCCTCGAGTTCATGCGGCCACTGCCGGCTTCGGCGATCATGCCGGTCGGCATCGCGTTGTTCGGGTTGACGCCCATAATGGTGACCGCGGTGGTCGCCTTCGGCGCGATCTGGCCGGTGATGTTGTCTTCGGCGCATGGCTTCTCGGCAGTCGAGCCTCGCCTGACCGAGGTGGCACGGATCCTGCGCCTGTCCCGCCTCGCCTTCCTCGTCAAGATCGGCCTGCCCAGTGCACTGCCCGACGTCCTCGCCGGGGTCCGATTGTCGTTGACGATCGCCTTGATCCTCGCGGTCGTCGGCGAAATGCTCGCGTCGCAGCAGGGACTTGGCATGGCCATCCTCCTCGCCGCCCGTTCCTTTCACGCCGCGGACCTGTTCGCTGGAATCGTGATGCTCAGCGTCGTGGGCTTCGTCGGCAACGCCCTGCTGCAGGCCTGCGAGCGACGCGCGCTGGCATGGCAAGCGACGACTTGACGCCTCCACAGACTCCGACGCCCATCAGAGGGTGACATGCCACGCCGTTTCGTCGACCTGTCGATCTACCTGGAGAACGACGTCCTTTCGGACCCGCCGGCGCTGGCGCCGCGGATCGAATACGAAACGCATCGCGACACGATGCCGCAGTTCCTGGCCATGCTGCCGGGCACCCGTTCCGAGGATTTTCCGGACGGCGAGGCCGCGGCCGCCGAATGGGTCAGGCTGACGACGCACAGCGGGACTCACCTTGACGCGCCATACCATTTTCACTCGACGATGGATGGCCGCTTCGGCCCGCCAAGGCGGTCGATCACCATCGACGAGGTGCCGCTCGAGTGGTGCTTCCAACCGGCAGTCAAGCTCGATTTCCGCGGCCTGCCCGACGGACATGTCGTCGGGGCGGCGGAGGTCGAAGCCGAGCTCCTGCGAATCGGGCACACGCTCCGCGCGCTCGAGATCGTCCTGGTCAACACCCGCGCCGGTTCACGCTACGGTCATGCGGACTACGTCAACGCCGGCTGCGGCATGGGATACGAGGCGACGATGTTCCTGCTCGAGCGCGGCATCCGGCTTACGGGCACCGACGCCTGGAGCTGGGACGCGCCCTTCGCCTTCACCGCACGGCGGTTCGCCGAAACCGGCGACCCGGGACTGCTGTGGGAGGGGCACAAGGCCGGTCGTGACATCGGGTATTGCCACTTGGAGAAGCTGCACAACCTCGAATCCTTGCCGCCCGACGGTTTCTACGTCAGCTGCTTTCCGCACAGGATCCGCGCCGCCTCGGCCGGCTGGACGCGCGCGGTCGCCATCTTCGATGACGCGCTGTGGCGCAACGAGCAAGCGTGAGTCGAGGCCGGGCGTGAGCGTCAACGAAACACACGACCCGCGGCTGCGCAGCTGGGTCGCTTCCGCCAACGACGAGACCTGCGACTTCCCGATCCAGAACCTGCCTCACGGTGTGTTCCGCCGCTTGGGCACAAGCGAGGCATTTCGCGGCGGCGTGGCAATCGGCGACCAGATCCTCGACCTGCCTGCGGCCGTGGATCGAGGTGCGTTCCGTGGCGCGGCCAGGGCCGTTGCCGCCGCTGCGGCCGCCCCCGCCTTGAATGGCCTGATGACGATGGGAGCGAGCGCCTGGCGCGAGTTGCGCGCCGAGTTGTCGCGGCAGCTGCGTGCCGGCTCGGAATCCGCCGGCCTGCTCGCCATGTGCCTCGTGCCGCAGGCGGAGGCGGAGCACGCAGTGCCTGCGGTCATCGGCGACTACACGGACTATCTTGCGTCATGGCACCACATGGTCAATGCCGGCCGCATCTTCCGTCCGGACGCTCCGCCGCTGCCGCAGTTCAGGCGGTCGCCGATCGCTTATCACGGCCGCTCCTCCTCGGTCGAGGTCAGCGGAGCGACCTTTCCTCGGCCTTGGGGGCAGATCGCAGCAGGCGATGCCTCCGGCCCGCAGTTCGCGCCGACGCGCTGCCTGGACTACGAGTTGGAGATCGCTTTCTGGGTCGGGCCGGGCAACCGCCGCGGAGAGCCGGTGCGCGTGGCCGACGCCGAGCAGCACATCTTCGGGGTCAGCCTTCTCAACGATTGGTCGGCTCGCGACATCCAGGCCTACGAATCGACGCCGCTGGGCCCCTTCCTGGGCAAGAACTTCCTGTCGACCATCTCACCGTGGGTCGTGACGCTCGAAGCGCTCGAACCCTTCCGCTGCGCCCTTCCCCGTCAGCCCGATGATCCGCCGCCGGCTCCGAACCTGGCATGCGCCGATCTGCGCCTCGGATTCGACCTGCAACTCGAAGCCTGGATCGAGACGACCCGCAACGTCAGTCCCGCGCGGCTATCGCGCAGCAGTTTCCGGCATTGCTACTGGTCGATGGCGCAGATGCTTGCGCACCATGCCGAGGGCGGTTGCAACCTGAGGCCCGGCGACCTGATCGGCACCGGCACGCAGTCGGGGCCCGGCGACGCGGAGCAGGGGTGCCTGCTCGAGTTGAGCCTGGCGGGCCGCCGTCCCGTGCCGATGCCGTCGGGCGACACCCGGTCGTTCCTGCATGACGGGGACACGATCGCGCTGCGGGCGTGGGGAGCGCGCGACGGCGCGGCGCGCGTCGGCTTCGGGAACTGCCGCGGCACGGTCCTGCCGGCGATCGACTTCCCGCTGGAACGATCGCCGGCAGCGGGCTGAAGTCAGAAAGAATGCCGCAGACCGGCGACGATGCCGCTCCCGGAGGCATACCCCGTGTAGGTCTCGCGCATCGCGCCGGCGTAGGCGTCAGTGCGCTTCGAGAGCGAATAGTCATAGACCAGCGAGGTGGTGCCCCAGGTCTTGCCGATCGTGCCATTGCGGGTCGAGGCCCACGCCAGGCTGAGCTTCGCGCTGCCGATCGGCACGCTCACCCCGGCCTCGGGGGTCTTGATCCGGTCGCCGAAGTTGCCGAGCTGAACCGTGAAGCCGTTCGCCGCCGCGGGCGCCGGTTGTGCGCCGAGCGCGTAGGAGTTGTAGCCGGCGAACAGCTTCGCCACCGAGAAGTCGTAGCTGCCGCCGATGAACCATGTCCGCTCGGCGCCCGCCAGCAGTGCGGTGGGCGTGCTCGTCGCGCCGGTCGTCACGTTGAGCGTCAGGCAGCCGATCGGGTTGCAGATCCAGTCGTGCTGGTAGTAGCCCCCAAGTGTCAGTGGTCCGTGGCGATAGAGGAAGTTCACGCCGACGTTGCCCTTCCCGGACTGGCCGGCGACGCCGCCAAGTTGGTAGTAGATCTTTGCGTCGAGGCCGGCGACCTTGGGTAGACCGTAGACGATCGCGTCGTTCCAACCGGAATCGGTCAAGGTGTTGCCGCCCAGGAGGCCGGCCGTTTCGCCCAGCGCGCCTGCGCCACCCAGGCCCGTGACGAAGATGTGCGTGAAGAGCGGGCTCAAGGTCGGCGCGCCGCCCAGCGGATTCAGCAGGATCGTCGGCATCAGCGCCGGCGCATCGACGTGACCGAGCTTGATGGTTCCGAACTCCCCGCTGACGTCGACCGATGCTTCGCGATTGAACAGGGTGTCTCCGCCCGGAACCGGGCGCCCCAGCGCACCGTTTCGAGAATCGTAGAACGCCTCGAGCACGAAACCCGCCCGCAGGCCGCCGCCCAGGTCCTCCTCGCCTCGAAGCCCCACGAAAGGCGTGATCATCCCGCCGTCGACGAGGCGGACGGTCCGTGTCGACGCCGCGCCCGGCGCCTTGACGCCGGTCAGCGACCCCACGCCGGTGTCGAAGACGCCATAGACCGTAACGCCTTCAGCGCTCGCCGCCCCTGAACCGAGCGCGCTGCACGCCGTCACTGCAAGAAATGCGGCGCGGAACGCGCCACGACACGGGCTTGATCCCCTCATTGCTGGCTCCCTGGTTGGATCCCGAACCGCACCGATCGGCTCGCGGATTTGGTTGTACGTTCGTTTAATTATTACTGTACGTACGTTCAATTAAATCGTCAACGAGCAAGGCGTGACCCGGCCGAGTCGGACGACGAGCGATGGCAAGACGGACCTGATCGGCCTCGGTCGCGGGTCAATCGAGCGGGGACGGGCTACGGGGGTCGGCTTGCGCTACCGTTTCTGGCGCGCATCCACGGCGGCGGCGGATGCCCTGCACGAGATTGCGGCGTCCTGAGTCGCTGCCTCTGGCGTTCGCGGTGGAACCGATGCAGCAGTCAGCAGTCGATGCAATGGCACAAATATCGAACCCAGGACCCCGGCCTGGCTTGGCTGCGAGGCCTGATGGTCGAGGCAGGAAACGTCGCCCAAAGCCGATCTGCGCGACCCAGCGGCAGAAGGCCGGGGCGGCTATGTCGGCCTGGCTCGAACCTGGAGGCCGCCGGCAATCCCGGGGCGGTTCAAGACGCCAGCGGATCGCGCACGCACCGTCGCGCTGACCAGGTTCCAGACCCGCTCGGCCACAGGCGACAAGGCGCGGTTTGCGCGCCTCACCAGCATCACGGTCCGTTCAAGACGCGGCCGCAGCGGACGCACTTCGAGCCCCGGCAAGCCGGTCACCGGCACCGACAGCGCAGGCATCACGCTGAGCCCGATGCCGGCCTCGATCATCCGAAAGACGGTCGTGATGTGGCTCAGCTGTTGCGCGACGGTGCAGGTCGCGCGGTGCCGCGCGAGCGCCGCGTCGATGTAGCGCCGGCTGCCCGAATTCGCGTCAAGCAGGACCAGCGAGCATCCGTCCAGTGCGCGCCAAGGCACACTGCGCGACCGCAACAATTCGTGGCCTGGCGGTGCAATCAGGACGAACGGGTCGCGGAGAATTGACTCGTAGTGGAGGCCCTCCAGCGACAGCGGCTCGACCACTACGCCGAAATCAACTTCGCCGTCGCGCACGCTTTGCAGCACGTCGCGCTGGCTATCGTCGACCAACATGAAGCGAACGCGGGGCGCCTCTCGCGCACAAGTCGCGATGCACGCCGGCATAAGGTAAGCCGACAGCGTCGGCGCGCTGGCCACGCGCACCTTGCCGCCGTCTGCGTCCGCCAACCCGGCGACTTCGGACAGTACCCCGTCGAGCTCGTCGAGCGCGCGTTCGAGCCGGGAAGCCAGCGAGCGTCCGGCTTCTGTCAGCAGAACCTCGCGTGTCGTGCGATCCAACAGACGCACGCCCAAGCCGGATTCCAGTTCGACGATCGCGCGACTGACGGCCGGCTGCGTCAACCCGATCCGCTCGCCGGTACGGCTGAAGTTGCGCGTCTCGGCGACCGACTGGAAGACCCGCAACTGGCGCAGCGTGACATTCATGATCGATTATCATATATAAATTTCATAAATCGATTTCTCTTTGCTCTGGCCGTGCGGTGAAATCCGCCCACGGCGATCCGACAACTGCTTCCCGACCGATTCACCGTGCTGCTGGTGAGCACCGTGCTGCTGGCCAGCGTGCTGCCCGCGCGCGGCGCCGCCGCCGCCGGCTTCGAGACCCTCACCACGATCGCGATCGGCCTGCTGTTCTTCCTTCACGGCACCAAGCTGTCGGCTAAGTCGATCAGTGCCGGCGCCGCGCAGTGGCGGCTTCACGGCCTGGTATTCGGCTGCACCTTCGCCCTATTCCCGCTCCTCGGCCTGGCGCTGAAGCCTGTGCTGATGCCGCTGGTGACGCCGCAGATCTACACCGGCGTCCTGTTCCTGTGCGTGCTGCCTGCGACCGTGCAGTCGGCGATCGCCTTCACGTCCATCGCCCGCGGCAACGTGCCGGCCGCCGTCTGCAGCGCGTCGGGCTCGACCCTGCTGGGTGTCTTCCTCACGCCCGCGCTGGTCAACCTGTTGGTAGTTTCCGGCGGGTCAGCCAGCGCGTCACTCGATTCGGTCTGGCGCATTCTCCTGCAGTTGATGGCGCCGTTTGCAGCGGGTCAGTTGCTGCGCCCGTGGATCGGCGAGCGACTCAAGCGCCACGGCGCCGTCCTCGGCGTGGTCGATCGCGGCTCCATTCTTCTGGTGGTCTACACCGCGTTCAGCGCCTCGGTCATCGAAGGGCTATGGCGGCAGATATCCATGCAGGCGTTGGCCGGGCTGTTGGCGGTGTGCGCCGTCGTGCTGGCCTGCGCACTGTTCCTAAGCGCCTGGCTCGCTCGCCGCCTCGGTTTCGACAAGGCCGACGAGATCACCACCGTCTTCTGCGGCTCCAAGAAGAGCCTGGCCAGCGGCATCCCGATGGCGAACATCCTGTTCCCCGCCCATGTGGTGGGCGCCGTCGTGCTCCCGCTGATGCTGTTTCACCAGCTCCAACTGATGGTGTGCGCAGTGCTCGCGCAGCACTACGCCATGCGCGTCAATGACGTGGCCGGGGCCCGGGACGCCGGGACATTTCTCGGACTCGCCGGGCGCACGACGGCGCCCGGAGCGTCATGGCGGCGGACGGATTGGAACGACTAGCACCATCCGGGATCGCCGGTCAGAGCTGCATGCTGGGCTCGACGAATGCGCTTTCCTAGCTGACCGGGGTGGTCGAGGCATTCCCTTCCCCGCTGACATTCCGCGCGGCACGTCGCAACGTCACCGTGAATCGGGACCCTGACCCCGGCGAGCTTGTGGCGACCAGCGAGCCCCCCATCGCCTCGACCAGGCGTCGGCTGATCACCAGTCCGATTCCGTATCCCGGGGTGCTGCTCTTATCCCTTCCGAGGCGGTTGAATGGCTGGAAGAGATCCGCGAGCTGGGCCTCGCTCATGCCGATCCCGCTGTCGGCGACCGTGATGTCGACCCATGGGCTGTCGGCTCGGGTCGACACGGTAATCTTGCCTCCCGGTCGGTTGTACTTGACCGCGTTGGACAGCAAGTTCGTGATCACCTGCCGCAACTTCGTCTCGTCGGCATCGACCTCCTCGGCACCCGGGGCCAGGTCGACCTCGAAGGACAGTTGATTCCGGCTCGCGTCGACCTCGAGCAGCGCGATGCACGATCGGATCAAGCGGGTCACGTCGACTGGAGCAAGCCGCATCGCAACCGCGCCGGCATCGACGCGCGCCAGGTCGAGCACCTCCTCGATCATCGCCAGCAGGTGCCAACCCGCTTCCTGGATCTGGTCGTTGCGCTGCCTTTGCCGGGGCAAGAGAGGATCGGCTCCCTCGGCCGCGAGCAACTGCGAGAAGCCAAGGATGGCGTTCAGCGGAGCGCGCAGGTCGTGGCTCATCCGCGAGAGAAAGTCGGTCTTGGCCTTGCTCGCGGCTTCGGCCAATGCGCGCGCGCGCTCAGCGTAATGCAAGCGCTCCGTCTCGCTGGTGTCCTGGACGACGGCGACGACGTGCGGCGACTGGCCGGCTTCGACGATCAGGCGCGCCCGCACCAGGACCGGAACGGCGGAGCCGTCCGCGCGGACGTAGCGCTGCTCGCAATCGTAGCCGCGCATCGCCCCGATCAGCATGCCGCGCAGGCGATCCCGCTCTGCTTCGCGCTCCTCGCGAGGCAGAAGATCGAGCAGGTTCATCGACAGCAGCTGCGCGCCCGGGTACCCGGTAAGCTCGCCGAAGGCCGGGTTGGCCTGCCGAATCCGTCCGTCGACCTCGGCATACGCGACGCCCACGGTGACCGCATCGAGAATGGTTCGAAGCCTCGCCTCGCTCTCGCCCAGTGATCGCAAGGTGCTTCGGCGCTCGGCGATCTCGTGTCGCAATTGTCTCGTCCGCTCATTGACCGCGGCCTCGATCCGGAACAGGGTGCCGGACATCGTCAGCATCAGCAGCCCGAACATCGCCAGGGACGAAAAGGCCGGGGCGGACAGCGCCGCCAACCGCAGGCGCTCTTGCGGCGCCAACGGTTTGGTCGACATCACGCGCAGCTGCCAGGTCCGCGACGCGAAATCGAGGCTCGTAGCTTCCTGCTCGCGGCCCTTCGGAGCCGGTCCCTGGCAGTCGGGGCCACCTGCGAGGCGGACACGCTCGGCGGGATCGGTGAGATCGTCCAGGCAGGCGACCAGCTCGCCCCCCGCACCCTCCAGGGCGTCAGCCAGCGCGATGTCAAGCCGGATACCGGTAAATGCGAACCCGCGCGGCAGTTCGCGACCCGCATCACGTCCGAAGGCGGCATGGTAGAGAACCACGCCGGTCTCTCCGGGGGGCGAACTCGTCAGGTGAAATCCGGGCGACGCAACGATTCGCCGGGTCCGGCGCGCGATGTCGATCGTTGCCCTTGCCTGGGGAATCGACAACACGTTGATGCCGATCGCCCCCAGCCCTGCGGGATTCAGCGTGTACATGAAGCGCATGACGACCTTCTCGGCATCGCCGTCGGTCGACGTGCCGCCGTCGGCAATGGCACGATCCCAGACCCGGAAATCGGGGTGACCCTCGGCGCGCACCCGGCGCTCGAAGGCCGCGACGTCGATCGCAGCCACCTGGACGTGCCAACCGAGGCCGTCCAGGGGTCCGATCCGCCGAGTCCACGGAATCGCGGCGCGCGAGAACTCGGCCTCGGTGACGTCATCCGAGAACGACATCAGTCCGTGCACGGCCTCCACGGCATCGATGCATCCCTGCAGTCCCAGCAGCAGGCGCTTGTTGACTTCCTGCGCCGATCGGCTGAACGTTGCCTCGCGCCGACGGTCCTCCCAGCGCGAGACCTCGGCGATTCCGGCCACGAACAGGATCGCCAGCGTCACGAGCGGCAAGCCGACGCCGAGGCGACGCCTGATCCACACTGCGGGCGGCCTGCCGATCCAGGTCAAGACGGCGGGTCCCAGCACGAGCACGCCAAGGGTCTCGCCGACCCACCACGCGAGCCAGACGAGGCCGGGCGGGTCGGCGGTCGACAGTGCCACTTCTGCCAGCGTGATCGCCGAGGCGCTGACCAGGCTGGCAATGGGGCCCGCGCCGAGCAGGAAGCGGAGGATTTCCCCGGGAGCCTCAAGACCCCACCTCGACGCCGGCACCCACTTCCGTACCACCGCGGCTCCGGCCGCCGCCTGCGCCGTCACCCCCAACGCAAAGGCGATCGTGGCAGTTGCCAGTTGCCAGTCCGATATTCCGACGCCTCGGCCGGCGAGGCGCGCCGCGCCCGTCGCGAGGGCCCCCAAGGCAACGCCGACGAGCGACGCCCAACCCAGAATGGCCGTCGCGACGACACCGATCGCAGCCGCCGGGTCGATCGGGGGCGCGCCGCCCGGAAACACACCGACCCACAGCGTCGGCAGACCGCCGATGGCGACCGAAGCAGCGATCAACAGGACCCGCGCTGCCCCGCGCGCCAGCGCACCGAAGTCGAGCGAGTAGGTCGCCACCTAGCTTCTCCCCCCAAGGAGTGCCGGGCGCCGCCCTGCTGGAGCGGGCAGCAGAAAATCAGAACAGGGCGGGATCCGATACTAGAAGACCGCCATCGGGAGCGCTACTGGCACCTCGCCACGCACTCCTGCCGGCGCCCGGTACGTCGCGAAGACGGCCCCGAATAGGCCTGCATGCGCCGCGGCTATCAACTTAACGGCGGTAGCACGGCGTGGCGCGCCAGCACGCGCTGCCAGCGCCACTGCGCCTCGGGCAGCAGCCACTGTACGCCGAAGCGCGCAGTGCGCATCTTCTCGTCATGCCAGGCGTCGCACGTGTGGCGCAGTGCCGCCTGTACGCTGCGCATCCAGGCCCAGGCGAGCAGCGTGAAGCCGATGCCGCGCAGGTAGTCGTCGGCGACACGCAGCGGCCATTCCGGATCACCTTCGCGGCCGTCCAGAAGCGCAGCAGTGGCGGCACGAGCGGCATCGACCTGCGCGCGCAGCGCCTGTGCGAACTCGACGGCGGACGGTGGCGCAGCGCTGGCGTCGGCCTCCAGTTGGGCTAGCAGCGTGTCAAGCCGCGCAGCGCCGTCATCGAGCACCTTGCGCTGCAGCAAGTCGATTGCCTGGATCTCGTTGGTACCCTCGTAGATCATCGCGATGCGGCTGTCCCGCACGGCCTGCTCGATGCCGTACTCGTGCACGTAGCCGTAGACGCCCCAGACTTGCAGCGCCTCGTCGGCGCCGCGGTGGCCGTTGTCGGTGAGTAGGGCCTTGACCACGGGCGTCAGCAGGCCCACCAGCGCCTCGGCCCGGGCGCGGCACGGCGGATCGGCATGGTGGTGCGCGTCGTCGATCAGCATCCCGCACCAGTAGGCGACCACCCGCTGACCCTCGGCCAACGCGCGCAGGCTCCACAACGTGCGGCGCACCGCAGGGTGCCGTGCGATCGGTGCGCCGCGCCCCTGCACGCGCTCGCGTGCATAGGCTTGTGCGTTTTGCAGCGCCGCCTCTAGGTGCCCCAGGCCCTGCAGCCCCACGTGCAGCCGCGCCGAGTTCATCATCACGAACATCGCGCCCAGGCCCCGGTGCGGCTCGCCGACCAGCCAGCCCGTGGCGCCCTCGAATCGCATGGCACAGGTGGCGCTGCCCTTGATGCCCATCTTTTTCTCGATGCCGTCGCAATGAATGGCGTTGCGGCGACCGTCCGGGAGCCACTTCGGCGCGACGAACAGCGAGAGACCCCGCGTGCCCGGCGGCGCATCGGTCAGCCGCGAAAGGACCAGGTGCACGATATTGTCGGTGAGATCGTGCTCGCCGCCGGAGACGAAGATCTTGCTCCCGGTGATGCGGAAGCTGCCGTCTACGACGGGCTCCGCCTTGCAGCGCACCAAGCCCAGGTCGCTGCCGGCGTGCGGCTCGGTCAGGTTCATCGTCGCCAGCCACTCGCCCATGGCCAGCTTCCGGAGGTAGCGCGCCTTCAGCTCGGCGCTGCCATGGATCCTCAGGCATTCGTAGGCGCCGTGCAGCAGGCCCGGGTACATCGTCCAGCCGTGGTTCGCGGCAGCGATCATCTCATTGAATGCGGCACCAAGCAGCGCCCGCAATCCCTGGCCACCCCACTCGGGGTCGCACGCCAGCGCGCCCCAGCCGCCGTCGACGAAGCTTTGGTATGCGGCGCGGTAGCCCGCCGGCGTGCCGACCTCGCCGTCGCGCCAGCTACAGCCTTCGAGGTCGGCGCTGCCGTTGATGGGCGCCAGCACGCCGGCGGCGAACTTGCCGCCCTCCTCCAGGACGGCGCGCGCCGTCTCGACGTCCAGGTCGGCGAACGCTGCCGTGGCCGCCCACTGCGCGGGTGCGCCGAGCACCTCCTCAATCACGAACTGCATGTCGCGCAGCGGCGGTTCGTAGGCCCACATCGTCACGGCTCCTTCAGCGGGGCGCCATGCGCAGCGCGCCATCGAGGCGAATCACCTCGCCGTTGAGCGCCGGGTTCTCGACGATTGCAGCGGCAAGCTGCGCGAATTCCTCGGGCCTGCCGAGGCGCCTCGGAAACGGGATTCTGGCGGCCAGCGATTCCTGCACCGCCTGCGGTAGTGCGTCCACCAGTGGGGTGCGGAACAAGCCCGGCGCGATCGTCACGGTGCGGATGCCATGGGAGGCTAGGTCGCGCGCCGACGGCAAGGTCATCGCGGCGACGCCGCCCTTGCTTGCGGCGTAGGCCTCCTGCCCGACCTGGCCGTCGAAGGCGGCCACCGAGGCCGTGTTGACGATCACGCCGCGTTCGCCCGAATTCGCCTCGTCCGCCAGCGGCTCCAACCTGGCCATCGCTGCAGCGGCCAAGCGAGCAACGTTGTAGGTGCCGATCAGGTTGACGCGCACCACGCGCTCGAAGTCCGCCAGCGGCGCCGCACTGCCGTCCCGGGCGACGATGCGCCGGGCGCTGCCGATGCCGGCCACGTGCATGACAATGCGGGCGGCGCCATGCAACTCGGATGCGGCCGTGGTGGCGGCCTGCAGGCTATCGCGAAGGCCGCCGCGCTCCCGCCGCCCCGCTCGACCTGCCCGGCCACGGCGCGCGCGGCCTCGAGGTTCAAGTCGAGCAGCGCCACCCGCGCGCCGCGGCGCGCGAGCTCAAGCGCGGTGGCCGCGCCAAGGCCCGAGCCGGCGCCCGTGACCAGCGCAGTTTGTCCGTGGATGTTCATCGTCGAGGGGTCCTGTTCAGCGCCTGTCCGCAATCAGCAGGCCTTCGGCGCTGGCGGCGTATGCCGCATCGAGGTCGAATTGAGGAACAGGCCGTCGCCGTGCGACCGGTCGGCGATGCCCGCTAGCGGAGCGCCGACAGCCGAACTCATCGGGCCATCACCAGGTCCGGCAGCGCGGTGACGATGCCGGGCGCGAAGCACAGGACCACGATCGCCGCGGCCATCAGTCCAACGAAAGGCAGCGTGCCGCGGATCACCTGCCCGAGCGGAATATCAGGCGCGATGTGGCGAATGACGAAAATGTTCAATCCGACCGGAGGGTGGATCAGTCCCATTTCCATCACGATCATCATCACGACGCCGAACCACACCAGGTCGAAGCCGGCTGCGCGCAGCGGCGGGATGATGACCGGTGCGGTCATCAGGATGATCGAGACCGGGGGCAGGAAGAATCCGAGCACGACCACCAGCATCAGCACTGCAGCCAGCAGCAGCCAGCGCGACAGGTGCAGCGCCACGATGGCCTCGGCGGCCGACTGGCTGACGTGCAGGTAGCTCATCACATACGAATAGAACAGCGACATGCCGACAATCAGCATCAGCATCGACGACTCGCGCAGCGTGGTCGAGAGGATCGGCTTCAAGTCGCCCGGACGCCATATGCCATAGCACGCCGCGATCAGTGCCAGCGCGAGCACGCCGCCGAGGCCGGCCGTCTCCGACGGCGTGGCCAGGCCGCCGTAGAGGGCGACCATCACGCCGACGAGCAGCACGACGAACGGCAGGACGCGCGGCAGCGTCGAAAACCGGTAGGCCATCGTGTAGCTGTGCCTCTCGAGCAGCGCCGAAGCGCCGGCGCCGGACTCGCAGGCACGAAGGGCCTGCGCATACTCGCGGCGGTAACGCCAGACTGCATAGGTCGCGAACAGCAGCACGAGCAGCAATCCGGGCCCGACGCCGGCGAGGAACAGCCGCCCGAGCGACTGCTCCGCTGCAACCGCGTACAGGATCATCGTCACCGACGGCGGCAGCAGGATCCCCAGCGTGCCGCCGGCAGCGATGATCCCGGCAGCGAGCGCGCCCGAGTAGCCGCGTCGGGTCATCTCGGGGATGCCCGCAGCACCGATCGCCGAGCAGGTCGCGGGCGAGGATCCGGCCATCGCCGCGAACACGGCGCAGGCAAAGACGTTGGCGATGCCAAGGCCGCCGGGCACCTTGTGCAGCCAGGCGTGGATCGCCAGGTAGAGGTCCTTGCCGGCGGGCGACTTGCCGATCGCCGCGCCCTTCAGGATGAACAGCGGGATCGCGAGCAGGGTGATGGAGGACATCTCCTCGTAGACATTGCTCGCCACCGTGTCGAGCGCCGCCGCCGGCATGAAGACCGACATGAAGCCGAGGGCGACCAGGCCGAGCGCGAACGCGATCGGCATGCCGATGAACATCGTGAGCAGCGTGGCAGCGGCGTAGAGCAGGCCCAACGTGCCGACGCTCATCGCGCTTCTCCCCGGCCGCCGCGCACTGCACCGGCGATCTGCAGCACGAGTTGCAGGCACAGCAGCAGCAGGCCGGCGCCCATCAGTCCGTACGGGATCCACATCGGCGGCGCCCAGGTCGAGATCGAGTGCTCGTTGCCGGTCCAGGATTCGTGCAGTTGCGTCAGGCTCTTCCATGCGAGGAAGGCGCACAGCAGCAGGCTCAGTGCGTCGACCAGAAGCAACCGCCAGCGCTCGAGCCGAGCGGGCAGCAGCACGGCGACCGCCTCGATACTGACGTGGCCGCGCCGGGCCTGGACCGCCGCGGCGCTGAGGAAGACCGCGCCCACGAGCAGGAAGATCGTGGTCTCGTCCTGCCAGTCGACCGTCGACCTGAAGACGTAGCGCATCGCCACGCCCCAGGTCAGCACCACGCAGGCGGCCACCAATGCCAGGCCGCCGACCTGGACAATGGCGTCGTTCAATCGCGCCACGGCTGCAGCGATCCCCTTCGGGGGACCGCCGACCGCCGCGGGCGCGGCATGCGCCTTGTCGCTCGGCTCTTCGAGCTCGAAGCCATGGCTCATGGCAGCGCCTTGGTCGCCAGCTCGAGCAGCTTCGCGCAATCGGCCGACTTGTCGGCGTAGTCCTTCCAGGCCGTCGTGCGCGCGAGCGTGCGCCACTTCTCGATCGCGGCCGCATCAAGGTCGTGCACCGATGCCCCGGCGGCCTTGAACGCGGCCGCCACCTGCCGGTCGGCATCGATCGCACCCTGGCGCCCGAACGCCTCGATCTCGGCACCGACCGCCATCACGACGTCCCGCTGCGGCTTGGGCAGCGCCTCGAAAATGGCCTTGGACATCAGCAGCGGGCCGAAGATGAACCAGTACGAACGCGGCCCGAGCGTCAGATGCCTGGCGCTCTCGACCAGCCGGAACGACGCCATGCTGGTCGACGAGGTGATGCAGGCATCACAGGCGCCCGTCTGCATCGCCTGGTACAGCTCGGTCGACGGCAGCGACAGCGGCGTCGCCCCGGCGGCCTTGAGCACAAGGTCCATTTCGCGCGAGCCGCCTCGCACCTTCAGGCCCTGCGCGTCGGACGGTACGATCACCGGCTTCGTGCGGCTCGCCGCGCCTCCAGCGAGCCAGAGCCAGGAGACCACGACCACGCCTTTGCTCTCCAGCGTCCGAGTCAGCTCCGCGCCGATCGGCCCGCCCTTCCATGCATAGGCCTCGTCGTAGCTCGATACGATGCCCGGCATCAACCCGATATTCAGCTCGGGGAACTCGCCGCCGGCCGACGAGATCGGAAACAGCGACAGGTCGAGCGCACCCTTGCGCAGCGCCGCGAACTGGGCGTTCGGCTTCATCAGCGACGAGCCCGGATAGACCTGGACTTCGATCTCGCCGCCGCTGCGCTTGCCGGCGTCCTGGGCGAAACGAAGTGCCATTCGGTCGCGGATGTCGCCCTGGTCGAGCGTGCCGCCCGGTGCTTGGTGCGACAGCTTGAGCGTGGTCTTGCCGAAGCTGCGGCCCGACCCCAGCAGGGTCGGCGCCGCGACAGCGGCGGCGAGGAGCCGCCGGCGCCCGCGCGATGACGGCATCGTTGACGAGCGATGGATCTTCATGGTCTCTCCTGTGTGTCGCCCAGACCGGGCAGCTGCATCGCGTTGCGCTTCAGGATCAGCGGCTTCGCCTCGTCGCGGAAACCGGCTTGCGCATCGTTTTCAGGCCTGCTCGACGGCCCGGGCTTCGACCAGCGCGTCGATCTCGGTTTCGCCGAGGCCCAGTTCGCGCAGCACGGCACGGCTGTGCTCGCCGAGCCGTGGCGCCGGCGCCGTGACGGCTTCGGCCTTGCCGTCCAGGGTGATCGGCGTGCCGATGCCGCGGCCGATGCCGCCCTGGCCGTCGGGGACATCGATCACCATGCCGACGGCGCGCACCTGCGCGTGCTCCAGCGCCTGGCCAGCGCTGTTGACCGGACCGGCGGGTACGCCGGCAGCCTCGAACCGGGCGCACCACTGGGCGACCGGGCCTTCGGCCAGTACGGCTTCGATCAGCGTCTCCAGTTCCAGACGGTTCTTGACGCGTCGCTGCGGGTGGTCGAAGCGCGGGTCGGCGGCCCACTCCGGATGCCCCAGCACCTCGCAGGCGCTGGCCCAGGCCTTGGGGTTGCCGGCACCGATGACCATTCGCCCGTCGCCGGCCTTGAACACCTGGTACGGCGCGATCAGCGAATGCGCTGTACCCAGGCGCTGGGTCTCGCGGCCGCTCGAGAAGTAGTTCGCGGCCAGCCAGTAGGTTTGCTGCATCGCGGCCTGCAGCAGCGAGGTGCCGACGTGCTGTCCCTGGCCGGTCTTCAGGCGGTGCACGTAGGCCGAGACGATGGCGAGCGCCGCCAGGATGCCGGCATTGGTGTCGGCGATCGAAACGCCGGGCTTGACGGGGTCGCGGTCGGGCTCGCCGGTGGCCGCGATGATGCCGCTGAACGCCTGCAGGATCAGGTCGAAGCCGCCGACCTTGGCCATCGGCCCGGTGCGGCCGTAGCCGGTGATCGAGCAGTAGATCAGCGCCGGGTTGACGGACTTGAGGTCCTCGTAGCCTAACCCCAGTCGTTCCATCACGCCGGGGCGGAAGTTCTCGGTCAGCACGTCGGCGCCCTTCACGAGGCGCAGCAGCACGGCCCTGCCTTGCGGCGTGCGCACGTCGAGGGAGAGCGACCGCTTGCCGCGGTTGATCATGCGGAACGACGGCGGCATCTCGCTGTCGCCCGGCTTCTGGTACTGGCGCGCATCGTCGCCGCCGGGGAACTTCTCGATCTTGACGACCTCGGCGCCGAGGTCGGCCAGCATCATGCCGCAGATGGGGCCGGCCATGATCTGCGCCATCTCGATGACACGTACGCCGGCCAGCGGCTTGTGGGCTTGCGGGACGGTCATGCAGTTCCTCTCAGCGACCGGTGAAACGCGGCGCGCGGCGCTCCGCAAAGGCGCCGCGACCCTCCGCGAAGTCGGCGCTCTGCAGCGTCATCGCCTCGCGCCCGCGCAGCGCGGCCTCGTCGAAGCGGCCGGCGGCGATCTCGTTAAGCGACTGCTTGGTGGCCTGCGCCGCCAGCGGCGCCAGCGCGCAGACGGTCCGGACCAAGGACTGCACTGCGACGTCGAAGGCGTCGACGGTGGCCGCCACCTCGAAGACGCCGAGTGCGGCGAGCGATTCGACCGGCAGCGCCTGCGCGGTCAGGAAGGCCCGCTTGGCGCCGACCAGCCCCAGTCGCGACACGAAGCGACGCAGGCCGCTGGGGTAGTAGTGCAGGCCGAGCGCCGCGGCCGGCATGCGGAATTCGCTGCCGGCCAATGCCACCCGCAGGTCGCACGCCAGAACCATGTCGGTGGCGCCACCGTACACACTGCCGTTGAGGGCGCAGATCGTGAGCGGACGCGCGCGCTCGATCGCATCCGGCACCTTCTCGAACAGGCGTGGGTCGTGATCCGCGACGTCGAAGCCGCCCAGGTGGTAGCCGGCACAGAATACGGGCCGCTTTTGCCCGCGCGTGTCCGCCGTCAGCACGACCGCGCGGATCGAGCTGTCGGCGTCGAGTTGCTCGAGCATGGCGAGCAACGCGCTCAGGTCGGCGTCTTGGAGGCTGTTGCGCTGCGACGGACGGCGCAAGACGATGGTGGCCACGCCGCCGTCGATGCGGAGGCCGGGCACGTCCCCGTCGCTCACGGCTGCCTCACTCGAGCGCGAGGTGGACGCCGTGGGCGGGCCGGATTGCGCGCCCGAGCGAGCGGCGCAGCGGCCATGCAGTCGCGAATCGGGGCACGGATGTCTCCTTCGGGTCTGGGTGGGCCGGCGGCCGCACGACGCTTGTCTTGGCGCAGCGCCAGTGTGCGCGGATTCCGATCGAATTGATCGCATAATCACATCGATGATGAAAAATCCGGGGAGCGATCGAATGGCGGCGCCCGTGAAATCCGCGCAGCGGGTTCTCGAACTGCTCGAGTTCTTCGCCGAGGAGCGCCGCCCGACGGCGGTCGGCGTCATCGCCCGGGCGCTCGGGTGGCCGCAATCCAGCACCTCGGTGCTGTTGAAGGGGCTGGCCGAGACCGGCTACTTCGACTACGACGCTCGGAGCGGCTTGTATGCGCCGAACGTGCGCATCGCGCTCGCTGCCGCCTGGCTGCAGGAACACCTGTACAGCGAGCACAACCTGCTGCGCCTGATGGAGAGTGTCCTGGAGCGAACCGGCCACACGGTGATGATCGGCTCGCGCCGCGGCGTACATGTGCGCTACCTGCACGTTCTGCAGGCGACCCGCGAGGGACGCTTCACCGCCAAGACCGGTTCGCTGCGGCCGCTGTTCCGGAGCGCTGCGGGCAAGGTGCTGCTGACCAGGCTCACCGAGCGCGACGTTGCAATGCTGCTGCGCAAGGCGAACGCGCTGGAGGTCGACTCTGCCAATCGACTCGAATTCGTGGACGTGCGACGGGAGATCGAGGAGGTGCGCCGCCGCGGCTACTCGATCTCGCTCGGGACGTCGATGCCCGGCGCGGCGGCGCTGGCGGTGCTCGTTCCGGTGGCGCGCGACCGCGAGCCGATGAGCCTGAGTGTCGGAGGGCCGATGCGCGAGATCAAGAGCGAACGGGAGCAACTGGTCGCCGTCCTGCGCGAGGCCATCGAGCCGATCCGCCGGGCGTCCGCAAGCTGAGGCAAGCCGGCCAGGAGCGACACCGGCACCGGGATGGCGCGACAAGGCGGGCCCCGACTGCGGACGTCGAGGCTGCCCGGGTAGAGCGCCTCGCTTCCGCCGACAGGGCGAGACGTGCCCCGCCGGCCCTCAACTCGAACACGGCGTGGCACCACCAACCCAGTGCGGCTCCGACCAACTGCGGCTCCGACCAACTCGGCGATCACGAATCACGGCACGCTCGATGGCGCAATGCCGGCAGAGCTGTCGGTGAACGTTCTTCCGAACGCCACACCCGGGTTCGCGAACGAATCTCTCTTTCGGATCTACTGCCATCACCTGCTTCGCCTCCACTTTCCGCGGTCGTACTTATCGTGCGTTAGCCGAACTTCGCGGATTCGACCCTGACGGGCCTGCTTTTTGGCGGGTCCGTGTTTTTATGTCGTTGATTTACTTCAGTGCACGGGGCGCGAAAGAGCGAAAGGTCGCTGTAGTGAAGACCTTGGTCCTGGTCAAACGTGGCGCGCTCGGCAATGATTGCCGTCGCCATGTTTCTACGCGCGACGACCCGGAAGAAGGACGGCAAGGAGCACCGCTACTGGAGCGTGGTGGAGAACCGCCGCGTCGCGGGCGGACGCGTCGTGCAGCGCCACGTGCTGTATCTGGGCGAGATCAACTCGTCGCGGGAACTGGCGTGGCGCCGCTCGATCGAGGTCCTTGATGACGTCGCGCCGGCGCCGCGCACGCTGTCGCTGTTCGCCGAGGACGGCTGCGAGGGGGTGCTGCCCGACGCCTCGATCGTGCGGCTGCGCCTGTCGGAGCTGTCGCTGCGCCGGCCGCGGCAATGGGGCGCGGCTGGCTGGCGTTGACGCTGTGGCAGACGCTGCAACTCGATGAGTTCTGGGGCGAGCGGCTGCCGCCTTCGCGCAAGGGCACGCGCTGGGACCTGGTGCTGTTCGTGCTTGTGGCCTACCGGCTGATCGCGCCCGACAGCGAGTGGCGACTGCATCGGCAGTGGTACGGCCAGACCGCCCTGGCCGATCTGCTCGGGGCCGATGACGAGCTGGCCGATCCGCACCTGCTGTACGGCTGCCACGACTGGCTGCTGGCGCACAAGGAGGCGCTGTTCAGCCACTTGGTGGACCGGTGGCGCGATCTGTTCAACGCCAGCTTCGAGGTGCTGCTGTACGACCTGACATCGACGTACTTCGAGTCGGATCCGCCGCTGGATGAGGACGACAAGCGCCGCCATGGCTACAGCCGTGATCATCGCTCCGACTGCGTGCAGATCGTCATCGCGCTGATCGTCACGCCCGAGGGGTTGCCGCTGGCCTACGAGGTGCTACCGGGCAACACAAACGATGCAACGACGCTGCGCGGCTTCCTGCAGCGCATCGAGCGGCAGTATGGCAAGGCCGAGCGGGTGTGGTGCATGGATCGCGGGTGTCCACCGAGGCGTCAGCGTCGGATGAATACCCCCGTCGATCCCGGAGTCGCGAAGGGATTGCGTACAGTCAATCGCTGGTCGATTCGTTGTCCGCTACGAAGTTCCTCCGAGTACAGCACGCCGCAATCGGCCAACAGTGCCGCGGCAACGATCAAAGCGTCATAGAACGAAAAACCGTACTTCTGTGCCATGTCGCGCGCGCGGTCGTGGGTCTCGATCGTCAGCGGGTGAACCTGGCAAAGCGTCCGGACCACGCCCAGCACATCCGCGATGCCCTCCCAGCTCAAAGCGCGCTTGCGAATGGCCGCGCTCGCGAATTCATTCAACACCTGGACCGACACGTGTCCACCGTCCGCCAGCAAGGTCTCGGCCGTGTCGGCCTTCGGAACGTCCGACGACCCCAAGTACAGAAGCACGTTGGTGTCGAAGAAGACCTCAGCCACGGGCATTGACCTCCAGCCTGTCGAACTTGAAGTCGGCCGGCAGTTGCCCGCGGTATCGCCGCAGCCGCATCAGCAGTTCCCGTGGCGCGGGCTTGCGGGCCACTTCGAGGACACGCGCCCCGGCGACGTGGATCTCGATTTCCTCGCCTTCCTTGAGCTTCAAGGCTTCGACCACGGCTGCCGGAAGGCGGACGGCAAGACTGTTGCCCCACTTCGAAACTTGCACGGCCTGGGCTCCATGGATATACACGTCACGATGTGTATATCCTAGCGGAAGTACACCTTGTCGGCAGGCAAACCCTGTCATGGCTCGCAAGCGGCGCGCAGACATGCCCTCAGCCAGCGATGGACGGTGTCGGCGTCGAGCCTCGGGGGCCATACCATCGAGACCGCAAATCCGGTCGTCGCTACGGGAAGCGGGAAACTGAACATCCCGTCCCTCAGCGTCGCGGTATGCAGCTCGGGAACCGCGGCCATCAGATCAGACGGCCTGGCCAGCGCCAAGGCCAGCGCACAAGCCAGGACGCGTACGTGCCGCGGACGCGCAGGAAAAGACCACAACCAACGCTGTGGTCACCGTCGCACGCGACCTGGACGTCGCGCGGGCTCAGCGTGTGAAGCGCGATGGATACCCCAACTTCGAACTTCGCCGTTCACCGCCCCGTCACCGATTTTTGCCTTCATCGAGGCGCACGCCGCGGCAGCGCGGCTGCTCTACGAGGCGTATCGGGCGGGCTACTTCCTTCGTCAATTCAATGACTTGCTGTCACTGACGCGCACTGTCGTGCACTAACGGGAAGTATTACGGTGGCGTCCCCTAGGGGATTCGAACCCCTGTTACAACCGTGAAAGGGTCGTGTCCTAGGCCTCTAGACGAAGGGGACTGAAACGACGCGTCGAGCGAGAAACGTAACGGTGCGGTTGGTTGCCTTTGTTCTTGGCGTGGTGCAGCGTTTTGGTGGAGGTAAGCGGGATCGAACCGCTGACCTCTTGCATGCCATGCAAGCGCTCTCCCAGCTGAGCTATACCCCCACGCGGCAAACCGAAAGTATAGCGTCAACCGGTCGGGCCGCAAAAGCAGGGAATGGCCGGGGGACGCGGACGATGGGGCCCGCCGCCTTCGGCCTTCAGCCGCCGGGCGGCAGCGCCGCGAGCGTTGCGCGCAGGCGACGCAACGTCTCCTCCTTGCCCAGCGTCTCCAGCACGAGGTCGATCGACGGTGTCTGCGTGCGGCCCGTCAATGCGACGCGCAGCGGTACGGCGACCTGCGGCATCTTGAGCTTCAGTTCGCCGACAATCGATTTCAGCAGCGCCGAGATCCCGGCGCGCTCCCACGGCGCCAGATCCTGGGCGCCCGACGCAAAGGCCTCGACCGCGGCGCGCCCCGGAGCCTTCAGATGCTGGTCGACGAGGGACGCCTCCGGCTTCGCGTGCGCGTAGAAGAGCATCGCCTCGTCGGCGATCTCGTTCAGCGTATGGCAGCGGTCCTTGAACAGCTTGACGACGGCGACGAGTGCGGCGCCCTCGGCCGGGTTGCCGCCGAGCGCCTCGATGCGGGGTGCGACCAGCTTCGCCAGGCGCTCGTCGTCGGCCTGCTTGAGGTACTCGGCGTTCAACCACTTGAGCTTTTCCAGGTTGAACTGCGCCGGCGCGCGGTTCACGTGCGCAAGGTCGAACCACTCGACGAGCTGGTCGCGGGCGAACTTCTCGTCGTCGCCGTGGCTCCAGCCGAGGCGCGCGAGGTAGTTGAACAACGCTTCCGGCAGGAAGCCGTCGGCGTCGTACTGCATGACGCTCACCGCACCATGTCGCTTCGACAGTTTCTGGCCGTCCGGTCCGAGAATCATCGGCAGGTGGCCGAATTGCGGCAGCCGCCCGTTGGGGCCGAGCAATGCGCGATAGATGTTGATCTGGCGCGGCGTGTTGTTGACGTGGTCGTCGCCGCGCAGCACGTGCGTGATGCCCATGTCGATGTCGTCGACGACGACGGCGAAGTTGTAGGTCGGGACCCAGTCGGCGCGGGCGATGACGAGGTCGTCGAGCTCCGCATTCGCGATCTCGATCGGGCCTTTCACGAGGTCGTTCCAGGCGACCGCGCCGTCGTCCTCATTGCGGAAGCGGATCACCGGCGCGACGCCCTCGGGCGGCGTCCGCCCCTGCGCGCGCTCCGGCCGCCAGCGGCCGTCGTAGCGCGGCTTCTCGCCGCGCGCCATCTGCGCTTCGCGCAGCTGCTCCAGTTCCTCTTTTGTCGCATAGCAACGGTAGGCCGTTCCTTCAGCGAGCATCCGCTCCAGAACTTCGCGATAGCGTGGAAGCCTGTCCGTCTGCCGCACCGGACCCTCGTCGTAGTCCAGGTCCAGCCAGCGCATGCTGTCGAGGATCGCCTGCACCGCGGCCTCGGTCGAGCGCTCGATGTCGGTGTCCTCGATCCGCAACACGAACTGGCCGCCGTGACGGCGGGCATAGGCCCAGGAGAAGAGTGCGGTGCGTGCCGTGCCCAGGTGCAGCATGCCGGTCGGGCTTGGGGCGATCCGTGTCCGGACGGTGGTGCCGTTGTTCATCGATGCGCTTTCGTGTTCGGTTACGGGCTTGACGTCAGTTCGCCGATCGTCAGTTCGCCGATCCTCGGCGAGGCGCTGCGGCACCCAGCCGCTCCGCGATGTCGGCGTGGCCGGCGTCGCGCGCGATCGTCGCCGCATCCTTGCCGCGGTTGTCGCGAAGGGCGGCGTCGGCGCCTCGCGCCAGCAGTAGGTCGACAACCGGAGCATGGCCCTGCCCCGCCGCCCACATCAGTGCGGTCAGCTCGTTGCGGCTGCGCGCATTGACGTTGACACCGGCATCCAGGAGCGCGATGGTGGCCTCGAGCTTGCCGCCGCCGGCCGCGTACTCCAGCGCCGATCGGCCGATGCGATCGAGCATTTCAGGCTTGGCGCCGCGCCGCAGCAATTCCGCCACCATCCGTTCCTCGCCGGCATACGCTGCCGCCATCAGCGGCGTCAGGTCCTGCGCATTGGCGAGGTTGACGTCGGCGCCGTGACGCAAGGCAAGATCGAAGAGCGCGCGGTCGCTGTGCTTACAGGCGACCATCAGGAGCGTGTCGCCGGTGCGGCCGCGGGAGTCGACCGCCGCGCCGCCGTCGAGCAGGCGCTCGATCAACGGCGTGTCGCCGTCGCGAATCGCGTTGACGAGCCGCAGGTTCTCCGGCCGCGGATCGCTGTCTTGCGCTGCGACAGCGAGCGCGATCGCCGAGAGCATGGCCGGCAGGATCCATCGGATTGCTAACAAGAACGCGGTAGCGACCACCGCATGGCGCGACCTGGTAACTGAATACCTCGTCATTGCACAAGACTCCGCCTTGAACTGCCGATGCCATCGGCGCATGATCGCAACGCGGTGATATGACCGCGAACAAGTCGAACGAAACACCGTGAACGCCGTGCGCCGCACAACCGCGGACGCATGATAAAGAAAGCGGACAACAAGAACGCGGGCAACAGCCCGCTGCCGCCGCACGCGGCTTGCCGCGTGCGGCGCCGAGCTGATCCGCAGGCAATTCAATGGCTGTGTGAGGGCGGACTTTTTCGCCTTGCTTTGGTCGATATGCAGGTAACGAGGAGACTAGACACATGAAACGCATCGTTTGCGCTCTCGCCGTGCTCGGCGTCGGCGCAGTGACATCGGCGTGGGCACAGCAGGAGATTTCCGGCAGTTCGACGCGCAAGACGGCGGACGTCACGAAGGCCGTCGACGTGACGCAGCAGATGCTGAACGCGGCCGCCGGGGATTCGGCCAACTGGCTGCATTCCAACGGCAGCTATGCGCAGACGCGCTACTACCCGGCGAAGCAGATCAACACCGCGAACGTCGGCAAGCTGAAGCCCGCCTTCGTGTTCCAGACGGAAGTGGTCGAGTCGATGGAGACGTCGCCGATCGTCGTCGACGGCGTCATGTACCTGACGACCTCGTACAACCACGTCTACGCGGTCGACGCGACGACCGGCCAGGAATACTGGCACTACAAGCACAAGATGGGACCGGTCACGACGTACTGCTGCGGCCCGAACAACCGCGGCGTCGCGATCGAGAACGGCAAGCTCTTCATGGGCACGCTCGACGCGAAGCTCGTGGCGCTGGATGCGCGCAACGGCAACGTGCTGTGGTCCACGCAGATCGCCGATCCGGACAAGGGCTACTCCGAGACGATGGCCCCGGTCGCCGTCGACGGCAAGGTGCTCATCGGCACGAACGGCGGCGAGTACGGCATCCGCGGCTTCGTCAAGGCCTTCGACCAGGACAGCGGCAAGCTGCTGTGGACGTTCTACACGATCCCGGACAAGGGCAGCGAGGGGACGTGGTCGGTCAACGACGCGACGAACCGCAACGAACTGCGCGACATCGCGAAGGAAAAGGCCCAGCTCGCGAAGAATGCCGACTTCTACAAGACCCTCGGCGGCGGCGTCTGGATGGCGCCCGCGATCGACCGCGCGACACACACGGCGTGGTTCGTCGTCGGCAATCCGTCGCCCGACCTGTACGGCGACGAGCGTCCGGGCGACAACCTCTACACCGACTCGATCGTCGCGATCAACCTGGACGACGGCAGCTACAAGTGCCACTTCCAGTACGTCGCGCACGACGTCTGGGACCTGGACGCCGTCTCGCCGGTGATCCTGACCGAAGCGAAAGGCAAGGACGGCATGTCGATACCGGTCGCGCTGCATGGCGGCAAGACCGGCCACGTCTACGTGCACGATCGCAAGGACTGCAGCCTGGTGCGCTTTTCCGAGGCGATGATCCCGCAGGAGAACATGTGGACGCTGCCGACCGCCACCGGAGCGCGGATGCTTCCGGGCGCCAACGGCGGTGTCGAATGGTCGCCGATGGCCTTTGACCCCGCCACCCGGATGGCCTACGCGGCCAACCTGCACCAGCCGATGACGTACCACGTCGAGGCCTCGCAGTATCCGGAAGGCAAGCTGTGGCTCGGCGGCGCGTTCAAGACCATCCCGACCGAAGCGCAATGGGGCCGGCTCGTCGCCGTGAACGTCGATACCGGCAAGATCGCCTGGGGCGTCAAGACGCCGCAGCCCCTGATGGGCGGCGTGCTCGCGACGGCCGGCGGGGTCGTCTTCACCGGCGAAGGCAACGGCTGGTTCAAGGCCTACGACGCGCGCACCGGCAAGGAACTGTGGAAGTTCCCGTGCGGCGCCGGCGTCAATTCGCCGCCGGTGTCCTACTCGGTCAACGGCAAGCAGTACATTGCCGTGGCCGCCGGCGGCAACACGCAGCTCGACTTCAAGCGCGGCAACAGCATCTTCGTCTTCGCGCTCTGACCGTCGCGGCACGTCGCATCACGAGCGGGGAGCGCGGCGCTCCCCGCTTTTTTGTTTTCAGCCGGCAGGGCGACTTGATATCCTGCCAGCTCACCGCATCCGATCCCCGATGGAAACCTTCGAATCGATCCGCCGATCCGCGCGCCTCCGGAGACGTGCCCTGCGCGCTGTCGCTCTCGCTGCCCTGCTCGGCGTTGCGGCGTCCGGCGCCCGCGCCGACATCGACGCCGGGCGCGAACTGGCGAAGCAGGTCTGCGCGGCCTGTCACGGTGCCGACGGCAATTCGCAGAGCAACCAGTTTCCCGTCATCGCCGCGCAAACGTATCGCTACCTGACGATCGAATTGCGCGACTTCAAGGCCGGCCGGCGCAAGGACCCGATGATGAGCGTCGTCGCGCAGACGCTCTCGCCCGAGGACATCGTCAACCTGGCGGAGTACTTCTCGGCGCAGAAATACAAGCTCATCGATTTCAAGGCCGACCAGGCCCGCGTCGATCGGGGACGCGCGAAGGCCGCTGAGACGCTCTGCACGATGTGCCATCTGGGCGAGTTCAGCGGGTCGAACGAGGTGCCGCGTGTCGCGGGGCAGTATCCGGAGTACATCCAGAAGCAGCTCGCGGCCTTCAAGACGCATACGCGGACGAACGATGCCGGCACGATGACGAGCGTCGCCGGAACGCTGGCCGACGAGGACATCGTCGATCTTTCGCACTACATCGCGAATCTTCCCTGACGCGCCGCCCGGGCCGTCAGGTTCCCACGAGCGATTCGATCCAGTGCGCGGCGCGCGTGATCGTGCCCAGCCGACTCGCGTTGGGCGTCTCGTTGGCCGCCGCGGCGACGTGCGCGGGACGCACGACCGTGGCGCCCTCGCGCCAGGCATCCAGCAAGGCGTTGTGCGAGACGAGGTTGACCGCGCGCGGATTGCCGCGCGCGGCCCGGTGCACGAGACGTGCGATCGGCGGCGGAAACAGCGAGACGCCGTTGCCGCCCGCAAGCCGTAGCCGCGTGCGCAGATAGCCTTCCGTTTCCTCCGCGTGCAGGCCGCCGAGCGCGCCGCGCAGGCCGATCCGACTGCGCAGCGCGCGCAAGTCTTCGCGATCCAGTGCCGCGTCGAATTCCGGCGAACCGGCAAGCACGACGACCAGGTGGCGCCAGGGCGCTGCCTGATCGATCGCGCGACGGAACGCCTCGAGCGCGTCCGGCGCAGTGGCTTGGCACTCATCGAGGCAGATCAGCAGGTTGCCGCGGGCCGCGGCGTCGCGAAGCCGCCGACCGACCCGTTCGGCCGACTCCTCCAGCGACGAGGACGCCGGCCGGCCGGCCGATCCCTCCAACGCGTCGGCCAGCGCGCGCATCAACGCGCCGGCGGTCGGAAAAGCCGTCGCGAGGAGGACGCTCGACGTGAAACCCGCCACGTCGGCCTGCTGGCCGACGAGCTGCCGGCAAAGCAGCGTCTTGCCGACGCCCGGAGCGCCGGTCAGCGAGATCCACGCGGGCGAGGACGTCGCGGCGGCCGCGATCCGTCCGCGCACGCGCGCGTGTGCGGACGTCTCCACGGCAAACGCCGGGTCCGGATTGATCGAGAACGGCGCGGTTCGGAAGCCGAAGTCGTCGAAGTACATCGTGCCGCAGGCTACGGTCGGCCGCCGCCCGCGGAAGGCGGGAAAAGCACGGCGATTCGCGCCCGTGTTCGTTCGATCCGCCGCGCACGACGCGGGCAGGCCCTCCGTCGGCGCGGGGACGAAGCGCTTCGTCGAAGCCTTCTTCTTGAATGGAACAGATTTCCAGTATATTGGATATCATGGATGCCGATATCGATTCGCTCGTCGCCCGGCGCGTTCGGGACCTGCGCAAGGCGCGCGAACTGAGCCTCGATCAACTGGCGGAACTGAGCGGCGTCAGTCGCTCGACGATTTCCCTGATCGAGCGCCAGGAAACCAGCCCGACCGCAGCCGTATTGAACAAGCTTGCCGGCGCGCTGGGCTCCTCGTTGTCGTCGCTGTTCGCCGACGAGCCCGCCGGCAAACCGGGCGGCCCGCTGTCGCGGCGCGCCGACCAGGGCGTCTGGATCGATCCGGCATCAGGCTACGTCCGCCGGCAGGTTTCGCCGACCGTGCCCGGTTCGCCGATCGACTTGGTCGACGTGACGTTTCCCGCGGGCGCGAGGGTCGCCTTCGAGAATGTCACCCGGCATGTCGTGACGCATCAGCAGGTCTGGATCCTTGCCGGCGAGATGGAGATCTCCGTGAACGATCGATCATGGCGCCTGCGACGCGGCGACTGCCTGGCCATGGTGCTGGGCCCGCAAGTCGTATTCAGCAATCCGACACGCCGGCCGGCGCGCTACGCGCTCGCGATCACGACGTCCGCGTCCGCAGCGCGGGGGCCGCGATGATCGAGCAGGTCGTCGTGGATTGCACGTTCGAGCGTCACGCCGGTGCGATCCTCGACATCCTCAACGAGGCCATCGTCACCTCGACGGCGCTGTACGACTACGCTCCGCGAGAGCCGAAGAGCATGGTCGGGTGGTTCGATGCGAAGCGCATAGGCCGTTTCCCGGTGCTCGGCATCGAGGACGGACGTGGCTCGCTCGTGGCTTTCGGCAGCTATGGCACGTTCCGGGCATGGCCGGCGTACAAGTACGCCGTCGAACATTCGGTCTACGTCCACAAGGACCACCGCGGCCAGCGGCTGGGCTTGACCGTGATGCAGGCCTTGATCCGGGCGGCGCGTTCCAGCGACGTGCACGCGATGGTGGGCGGTATCGATGCCGCCAACGCTGCGAGTATCGCGCTGCATTCCAGGCTCGGATTCAAACACGTCGGCACGCTGCCGCAGATCGGATTCAAGTTCGGCCGCTGGCTCGACCTGGCTTTCTACCAGCTCCTGCTGGACACGCCGACCCACCCCGTGGACGGCTAGCCCGCGCGGCAGGCACGCCAAAGCCCGGCCGCGGAAACCACGTCGTCGGGTCACGGCTGCCGGCGCTCGAAGAGTCGATGCTGCCGGTCGTGATCGCCTTCGACGCCACCCTCAAGGCAGGCCCTTTCGACGACCCGCGTCCATGAACAGCGTGCTGCCCGCGAGCGCGTCCGCCTCCGGCGCGAGCAGCGTGGCGACCGCCCAGGCGATCTGCTCCGGCGTCGTGAAGGCGCCGATGGCGGACTCTGACCGCATCTGCGCCAACACCTGCGAGACGTCGATGCCGTCGCGCTCGCCGCGCGCTGCGGCCACGCGGTGCAGCCGCTCGGTGTCGGCTGGGCCCGGCGCCACGAGATGCGCCGTGATTCCTCGCGGGCCATAGGCCCAACTCAGTTGCCGCACCAGATTGGCCAGCGCCGCATTGGCGACGCCGGCGGCGGCGGCGTAGGCCGTCGGCTCGAAGCCATAGTGCCCTCCGATGGCCACGATGCGCGAACCCGCCGCAAGTCGCGTGTCGACGGCGCGCACCAGGCGCATCAGCCCGCCGACCTTGATGTTGACCGCATCGACCACCGCGGCGGTTTCTGCCTTGAGCACGCCACCCGCGGTCGCCACCCCCGCGCCCTGCAACACGAGGCGTACCGTACCCTCGAGAGCCTCCACGGCATGCGCGATCGCGGCGATGGCACCGTCGGCACCGATATCGGCCGTGCACGCCTTCGTGCCGGGGACGTCGCGCGCCAGGGTCCGCAGCGCTTCGCCATGGCGTGCCACGGCCAGCACCTGCAGGCCCTCCCGCGCGAGGCGGCGCACGATCACCGTGCCCATCGCGCCGGTGGCCCCGACGACGACCGCAATGGCCTTGCCGCGGTTCATGCAGCACCCGTTCGCATGCGGCTCAGGCCACGCGCTCGACGGCACGAAGCAGGCCGCGCTGTCTCGCCATCGTCATCGCCGTGTCCTCGATCATGTCCTCCTGCCCGGCGATCATCTTCCTCCGGCCGAGTTCGACCAGGATGTCGCGCGCCGGCACGCCGAAGCGCGCCGCGGCCCTCTTTGCATGCAGCAGGAACGTCGAATACACGCCCGCGAAGCCCAGCGTGAGCGAGTCGCGGTCGATTCGAACCATATGGTCCATCATCGGCACGATCACGTCGTCGGCCACGTCCATGAGCTTGAACAGGTCGACGCCCGTCTCGATGCCCATGCGCTCGCACACCGCGACGAAGACTTCCAGCGGCGTGTTGCCGGCCCCGGCGCCGAGACCGGCCACCGACGCGTCGATGCGGGTCGCGCCGGCGGCGACCGCCGCGATCGAGTTCGTGATGCCCAGCCCCAGGTTGTGGTGGCCGTGGAAGCCGATCTCGGTCTCCGGCTTCAGGGCGTCGCGCAGCGCTTCGACGGCCGCGGTCACGTCTTCGGGCAGCATCGCGCCGGCCGAGTCGGTGATGTAGATCGTCTGCGCCCCGTAACCTTCCATCAGCCGGCCCTGTTGCGCCAGGCCTTGCGGCGAATTCAGGTGCGCCATCATCAGGAAGCCGGTCGTATCCATGCCCAGCTTGCGCGCGAAAGCGATGTGCTGCGGCGCCGTGTCGGCCTCGGTGCAATGCGTCGCCACGTGCACGCTGCGGGCGCCGCAATCGAAAGCGCGCCGCAGTTCGTGCATCGTGCCCAGGCCCGGAATCAGCAGCACCGACACCTTGGCACGCTTCACGGCCGGACAAACCGCCCCCAGGTATTCCTCGTTGCTGGCCAGCGCGAACCCGTGCTGCAGCGAGTTGCCGCCCAGGCCGGCGCCGTGCGTCACCTGGATCATCGGCACGCCCGCGTCGTCCAGCGCCTGCGCCACCTTCACCATTTGCGGCACCGGGATCTGCTCGCGCTTCGCATGCATGCCGTCGCGCAGGCACATGTCGTGCACGAGGACCTTGCGGCCCTTGAGCTTCGTCGTCATCGCACGTTCTCCTCAGGCCACGGCCGCGACGCTGGCCACGGGTCTTAACGTGATCCTTCCGGCCAGGATCTCCTCGGCGAACATTTCGCCGGTGCGGCACGCAGCGGCCGTCATGATGTCGAGATTTCCGGCGTACTTCGGCAGGTAGTCGCCGAGACCGGCCACCTCCATGAAGACGGCCACGCGCTTGCCGTCGAACAGCGGACCGTTGACCAGCCGGTAGCCGGGTACGTAGCGCTGCACCTGGTCGATCATGTCCAGCACCGAATTGATGATCCGCGGCGAGTCGGGTTCGTCCTCGCAAAGGCAGTTGATGGTGTTGCGCATGATCATCGGCGGCTCGGCCGGATTGATGATCGCGAGCGCCTTGCCCTTCCTTGCACCCCCGACCTTCTCGATCGCTGCCGATGTCGTGTACGTGAATTCGTCGAGGTTGGCGCGCGTGCCCGGGCCGATCGACCGGGATGCAAGGCTTGCGACGATCTCGCCGTAGGCCACGCGCTGGACGCGGCTGATGGCGTGCACGATCGGGATCGTCGCCTGTCCGGCGCACGAGATCATGTTGACGTTCATCTCGACCTTGTCGGCGTGCTCCTTCAGGTTCACCGGCGGCACGCACAAGGGGCCGATGGCCGCCGGCGTGAGATCGATCATCAGCACGCCCAGGCTGTTCAACTTGCGCGAATTCTCGGCATGCACGTAGGCGCTCGTCGCATCGAAGGCGATCTGGATGCCGTCGGCCATCACGTGCGGCAGCAGCCCGTCGACGCCGTCGGCGGTGGTCTTCAGCCCCATCTCGCGAGCGCGTGCCAGCCCTTCGGATGCCGGATCGATGCCGACCATCCATACCGGCTCGAGCACCGGGCTGCGCTTCAACTTGTAGATGAGATCGGTGCCGATGTTGCCCGACCCGATCAGGGCGCACTTGATCTTCGTCGCGGACACGTCCAGGAACTCCCAGGAAATCGAGCGTCGTCGTTCAGGCGAAGCGCAATCCCACGCTGCCCAGCGACTGGAAGCGGGCGCCGACGAAGTCGCCGGCCTTCACGGGGATCGCTTCGGTGATGCCGCCGGCAAGCACGAGGCTGCCCGCCGGCAGGGTCTCGCCCAGTTCGTGCAGCACCTTCACGACGAGGGCCACGGCGTTGGCCGGATGCTCCATCACGGCCGCCGTGGCCGCGATGGCCTGCGGCTCGCCGTTCTTCTCCAGCACGACCCCCAGCGTGGCGAGGTCGAGATCGCGGGCGAGGCACGGACGGCCTCCGGTCACGTAGCGCGCGGACGACGAGTTGTCGGCCACGACGCTGGGCAGGTCGAACTTGAAACCCGCGTATCGCGAGTCGATGATCTCGATGGCCGGCTGCACGAAATCGGTCGCGGCCAGCACGTCGTCGCGCGTGCAGTCGGGGCCCGCGAGCTCCTTCTTCGTGACGAAGGCCAGTTCGCATTCGACGCGCGGATGGATCAGCTCGTCGGTGCGCACCGCCGAGCTCTCCGGCCGCGCCATGTCGGCCAGCAGGAAGCCGATCGTCGGCACGCGCACGCCCATCTGGTCCATCTTGGCCTTCGAGGTGAGGCCCGCCTTCCATCCGACCTGGCGGCGGCCCTGCGCGCGCCAGCGCGCCAGCAAGGCCCGCTGCACGGCGTAGCCATCGCCCAGCGTCATGCCGGGGAAGTCGTCGGTCAGCTTCGGCATCGCCCGGGCGCCGAGTTGCGCCACCTCGACGCGGCCGGCCAGCGCCTCGACCGCGCGGGCGTCGAGGGTGCGCTTCATCGACGGGGCATTCATGTCGCGGCCTTTCCGTGGAAGCGGGCACGGCAGGCGCCCAGGCCGCCGATCGAGCAGACCAGTTCATCGCCATCCACGATCGGCAGCAGCTGCGATTGCGAACCGGAAAGGATCACTTCGCCGGCCTTGAACGGCAGTCCGAGGCGACCCAGCGTGTTGGCCAGCCACACGACGGCATTGACCGGCGAGCCCTGGACCGCTGCACCGGCACTGGTGGAGAACAGTTCGTCGTTCTTGTGCAGCACCAGGCCGGCCAGCGCGAGGTCGAGCCTGCGCGGATCGCCTTTGGCCTCGCCCAGCAGGAACACGCCGCACGAGGCGTTGTCGGCCACGGTGTCCTGGATCCCGATCTTCCAGTCCCGAATGCGCGAGTCGACAACCTCGAAGCTGGGCGAGACGTACGCCGTGGCGCGGATGACGTCGCTGGCGGTGACGCCCGGACCCACGAGGTCGCGCTCGAGCACGAACGCCAGTTCGGCTTCGGCCTTCGGCTGGATCATCGCGCCCAGGTCCACCCCGTCGCTCTCGCGGCACACCATGCCGGACGTGAGCTGGCCGAAGTCCGGTTCGTAGACGCCCAGCAGGTCCTGGACCGGCTTGCTGGTCACGCCGATCTTCTTGCCGACGACACGCTCGCCGGCCTGCAAGCGGCGGGCGACCATGCGCTGCTGGATCGCGTAGGCGTGCTCGATCGTGATGCCCGGGAACCGCTCGCGCAGCGGCACGACGACGCGCCGCTCGCGCCAGGCGTCGAACAGTTCGTCGCCGCACGCATCGATCCGGTCCGCCGTCATCGGGGCGCTTTCAGAGCTTGATGCAGACATTGCGCAGCTCGGTGTAGAACTCCAGGGAATGCACGCCGCCCTCGCGGCCGATGCCGCTTTGCCTGCTGCCGCCGAACGGCGTGCGCAGGTCGCGCAGGAACCAGCTGTTCACCCAGGTAATGCCGACCTCGACGGCGGCGGCCATGCGGTGCGCGCGCTTCAGGTTCTCGGTCCAGATCGTGGTGGACAAGCCGTAGCGGTTCGCATTGGCGAGCGCCACGACTTCGTCCTCGCTGTCGAAGGGGCGGACGTGGCAGCAGGGGCCGAAGATCTCCTCGCGCACCACCGAGGCCGTCTCCGGCAGGCCGGTCCAGATCGTCGGCTGGACCCAGGCGCCTTGCGCGAGCGCGCCGGGCATTTGCGGCACGCCACCACCGGTGACGACCGTGGCGCCCTCGGCGACGGCCTTGGCGTAGTACGACAGCACCTTGCGCCGGTGCTCCTGGCTGATCAGCGGACCGTAATTGCTGCCCTTGTCGCCCGGCCTGCCGTACGCGACCCCTTCGCAGCGGGCTTTCAGCGCCGCGACGAAGCGCGCGAAGAGGGGCCGCTCCACGTACACGCGCTCGGTGCCGAGGCAGACCTGGCCGGTATTCATGAACGCCGAACGGAAGATGCCCTCCACCGCGGCGTCGAAGTCGCAGTCCGCGAACACGATGCCGGCATTCTTGCCGCCAAGCTCGAAGCTCACGTCGCGGATGCCGTCCGCCGCGGCCTTCATGATGGCCGTGCCGGTGCGCGTCTCGCCGGTGAATGTGATGGCGTCGACATCGTCGTGGCGCGTGAGCTGCTCGCCGGCGGCATCCGGACCGAAGCCGTGCACGACGTTGTAGACGCCGGGCGGAACGCCGACCGCATTCATGACCTCGCCCAGCAGCGTGGCGGTGGCGGGCGTCTCTTCGCTCGGCTTGACGACGACCGTGTTGCCGCAGGCCAGCGCCGGGCCCACCTTCCAGGTCATCAGCAGGAACGGCGCGTTCCAGGGACTGATGACGGCGATGACGCCCTTGGGCTTGCGGATGGCATAGTTGATCGCGCCGGCGCCGTCGGGCGTGTCCATCACGAAGCTCTCTGCCGGCACGTTCTTGACGATGTCGGCGAAGATCTTGAAGTTGGCCGCGCCCCGCGGAACGAAGGCCTGCGCGATCACATGGTGCGGCTGCCCGGTGTCGGCCTCCTCGGCCGACACGAAGTCGTCGAAGCGCCGGGTAATGCCGTCGGCCACCGCGTGCAGCATGGCAACGCGCTTGTCGGTCGACAGGCGTCCCCAGTCGCCGTGCAAGGCCGCCTTCGCGGCAGCGACGGCAGCATCGACCTCGGCGAGTCCGCCTTCGGCCACCGTGCGCGCAAGCGTGTCGTCCAGCGGCGAGCGTTTCTCGAAGGCCTTGCCGGAGGCGGACGGCACGAACTGGCCGTTGATGAAGTGCAGCGTGGCCTGCGGGCTGGCCATCGGCATCGTGGAGGTCAAAGGTGCCGCGGACATCAGGATGCCGTCTGCGCGGCGGCACGCCGCGCGAGTTCGGCCGCGCGCGCGCGGCTGGCCGGTACGCCGCCAATGGCCCAGCGGTCGGGGTGGACGTGGTCGATCTGCACGCGGACGCGTTGCGGATCGCCCCCCAATACGCGGGCCACGACGGCGCTCAGGTCCGCCATCACGCGGTGCAACGTGTCCACGGGACGTCCTTCCATCAGCGCCATCCGGATCAGCGGAATCTCGACCTCGGCGCGCGACACCCGCTGCAACACCTCGTCGGCCGGCACGCCGGCGACGGCGTAGAGCTCCGGGTCGACCTCGGTGATCCACACCTGCAGGCGATCGGGTGGCGCGTCGATGGCGCGCGCAAAGGCGGTCGAGGCCTCGCGCAGCAGTTGCTTCAGCAGCGGCCGCGGATGGCCGGCAAGGACATGAATCTGGGCGACGGGCATGGCGAGTCCCTCCGCGCGAAACGGATCGAATCGATGGGGGTGGATCGCGCCCGGCGGTGCGACATGCGGCCGGGCGCGATGCGGGGTGCCGGTCGTGAAGTTCCGGCTTTAGGTCACGGCTGTCAGGTCACGGCTGTCAGGTCACCACGGTCAGGAACGTTTCGTGCAGCTTGCGATGCGCCACGTCGAGCCCGCCGCCCTGGCCAAGGCCTTCCCAGGACCACGCGATCGGCGGCAGGTCGGGGTACGTGGTGTTGCCGCCGGAGTACGTCTCGAAGCGATTGCCCGACGGGTCCCACGCGTAGATCGTGCCGCCGCGCGTGATGCCGTGGCGCGTCGGTCCGATGTCGACCTTCACGTCGTTGGCGGCCATGATGTCGGCGGCTCGCAGCACGCGGTCCCACGACTCCATGTAGAACGACACGTGGTGCAGCTTGCCGGGCTCCGGGTGAACGACGAAGGCGATGTCGTGCGCCTTGTTCGAGCAGCACAGCCACAGCGCCCCCTTCACGTCGCTGTCCGGCAGCGTCACGTACTCGGCCAGGTGGAAGCCGAGCACCTGCGTGAAAAGCTCCAGCACCTTGTCGACGTTGGGTCCGTACAGCAACGCGTGATCGAAGCGCATCGGAGCGATGCCCTTGTCGAACTTGGCCATGTAGGGCTTCGGATCCTTCTGGCCGAGTTCGCTGCCGACGAATTTCTTGGTGGCATACAGCTCGATCTGGTGGCCGCTCGGAATCTCGAAACGCACGCGCTCGCCTGTCTCCAGCAATTCGCCCGCCGGGATCCGCTTCGTGGCCACGCCGAATTTCTTCAGGTCTCCCTCCAGCTTGTCGAGCACGGCCTCACTGGCGACCTTGAACGCGAAGAAGTCCATGCCGGCGCGGTCGGCCTGGCGAAGGATGATGCTGTGGTGGTCGCGCTCGTCCCAAGCCTTCAGGTAGGCGCGGCCGGATGCGTCCCGTCCCATCTCCTCCAGGCCCAGCACGTCGCGATAGAAGCGCACGCCTTCGTCGAGGTCCAGCACCCGGATCTGTACGTGCCCGGGGCGCAAAACGCCGGTCAATGCCATGTTCTCGGTCTCCTTTTGTCGACTTCGAAAGAGAAGTGGCCGCTTCGGCAACGACGTCGATGCCGTCAACCACCGATCCCCTGCTTATCTCGTTGTGCCGTCAATCTAGAAGTTCGCCGGCTAGGCTGTCCAATACCATCGACCTCTCGCCGTGATACCTTTCGCGCATGTCTTGCTGGCACGTTCGAGCGTGATCGGTATGTTGGGAATCGCGTCCCGGTCGCGGCGAAACTCGCTCCGGATGCCCGTGGGGAATCGCGATGGAATTGCGGCACCTGCGCTACTTCGTCTGCGTCGCCGACGAAAAGAACATCGGCCGCGCCGCGCTGCGCCTTCACATTTCGCAGCCTCCGTTGACGCGGCAGATGCAGCTGCTGGAAGAGCAGCTTGGCGCGCAGCTGCTTCGTCGCACCAGCCGCGGCGTCGAGCTCACCGATGCGGGTCGCGTGCTCTACGACGATGCGCGGAACATCCTCGCGATGGCCGAGCGGGCCGCCGAGCGCGCGCACAAGGCGGCTCAGGGTCTTCTGGGCCGCGTCGACGTCGCGATCTTCGGATCAGGAATCTTCAGCGCGATCCCCTTGCTGCTGCGGCAGTTTCGGGAGACCTGTCCGGAAGTCAACATCGTGCTGCACAACATGACGAAGGACGAGCAACTCGACGCCCTGCGTCATCAGCGCATCACGCTGGCGTTCAATCGGCTGATGCGCCCCGCTGACGGACTGGTCTTCGAGACCTTGCTCACCGAGCCGCTATACGTCGCGATGCCCTCGGGCCATCGCCTTTCGGCGCGAACCGCCGTGACGCTGAAGGAACTGGAAGGCACGCCGCTGGTGCTGTTTCCGACCGGCTCGCGACCGAGCTTCATCGACAGGGTGCACGAGATGTGCCGCGACCGCGGCTTCGCACCGCTGGTGGCGCAGGAGGTGGGCGACGTGGTGCACGCCGTGGCATTGGTCGCCACGGGCTTCGGCGTGTGCCTGGTGCCGCACTCCGCGACCTCGATGAACATGCCGGGGCTGGTCTATCGCCCCTTGCACGATCCCGCGCATTCCCGGGTGGACCTTTGCTGCATCTATCGGGAAGACGATGCGTCGGAAATCCTGCAGGCGCTGCTGGGCTCGATGCGCAAGACCGTGGCGAAGCTCGACCTGCCATGAGCGGCGCGGCGTCTGGTGGGCGGTACTGGGTTCGAACCAGTGACCCCTGCCGTGTGAAGGCAGTGCTCTACCGCTGAGCTAACCGCCCGCGCCATCGAGGACCCGGAGTCTACCGCACCGGTGGCTGCGGCCGTCGATACGCGCGGCCCCCGATGCGCGCCGTCGAGCCCGGTAAACTTCGGCCGCCGCGCCCGAAGCACCCCGCCCAAGGCCGCATGGCCAGGCTCCGATGAGTCGACACCCGGAATACCAGTATCTCGACCTCTTGCGCCTTGTCGTGGAGACCGGCGATCGGCGCGTCGACCGCACGGGGGTCGGCACGTTGTCGATCTTCGGCGCCTCGGCGCGCTTCGACCTGCGCGACACGGTCCCGATCCTGACGACGAAGCGCGTGTACTGGAAGACGGCCGTCAAGGAAATGCTGTGGTTCCTGACCGGCGGGACCAACATCCGGCCGCTGCTGCAGGCCAATGTCCGCATCTGGACCGATTGGCCCTTGGCACGCTATCGCCGCGAAACCGGCGAGACGCTCGAGCAGGCCGCGTTCGAGAAGCGGATCGTCGAGGACGAGGCGTTTGCCGCGCGCTGGGGCGAACTGGGGCCCGTGTACGGCAAGCAGTGGCGGCGCTGGGCCGGCCCGGACGGTCGCGAGTACGACCAGATCGCCGCGCTCATCGACACGCTGAAGACGAACCCGACGAGCCGGCGCATGCTGTTCCATGCCTGGAACGTCGCCGAGATCGACCGGATGTCGCTGCCGCCTTGCCACATGGTCTACCAGTTCCATGTCGCCGGCGGCCGGCTGTCCTGCCTGCTCTTCCAGCGCAGCGTCGACCTGGTCCTGGGGGCGCCGTTCAATTGGGTCGGCGCCTCGGCGGTGCTGCTGATGCTCGCGCAGCAGGCGGGGCTTGCACCGGGCGAACTCGTCTGGTTCGGCGGCGACGTCCACGTCTACCTCAATCACCTCGACGCGGTGCAGACGCAGCTTTCGCGCGAGCCGCGGCCGTGGCCGCGGATGCGCCTCGCCACCCGGCCGGGGTCGATCGACGGCTACCGGATCGACGACTTCGTCGTCGACGGCTACGAGCCGCACGCGCCCATCCCGGCGGATGTCGCCGTCTGACGGAACGCAGGCGATGAAGCGCCCCCTGCTGACGCTGATTGTCGCGCGCGCGCGCAATGGCGCGATCGGCATCGACGGCGGCTTGCCGTGGCGCCTGCCGGAGGACCTGGCGTTCTTTCGCCGCACGACGATGGGCCATCCGATCCTGATGGGGCGCCGGACGTACGAGTCGATCGGCAGGCCACTGCCGGGACGCCGCAACCTCGTGCTGAGTCGCTCCGCCGGCTATGCGGCGCCCGGATGCGAGATCGTCGCCAGCCTCGACGAGGCGCTCCGGCGCTGCGGCAACGACGACGAGATCTTCGTGATCGGCGGCGCGCAGCCCTATCGCGATGCGATGCCGCGCGCCGATCGCCTGGTCGTCACGGAGATCGACGCGGACTTCGACGCCGACGTCCACCTTCCGCCGATCGACGCGGAGCAGTGGGCGGAGACATCGCGGATCCACCACCCGCCGACCGAGTCGCGGGCGTTCGGTTTCGACCACGTGACCTACACGCGGAGGCAACGCACCGCCGCGGCCGGGTCCATGTCCTGAGGGAGCTCAAGAAAAATGTCGGATGACCATTTCCACGTCCACGGACCGCACGACCATCAGCTGGAGCACGCCGCGGAACACGGCAGCAGCGACGGTTTCGCCGGCCGGATCGCGGTGACGACCGCGGTCCTTGCGACGCTGGGCGCGCTGATGTCCTACCAGGGCGGCGCGACGCAGTCGGACGCGGCGCTCTTCAAGAACGACGCCGCGATCAAGAAGACCGAGGCCGCGGACCAGTGGGCGTACTACCAGTCCAAGGGCAACAAGCAGAACCTCGCCGAGCTCGGCGAGACGCTGGCCGCGACGCCCGACAAGCAGGCCTTCTATCAGCAGGAAGTCGAGCGGTACAAGAAGGAGAAGGCCGACATCCAGGCCAAGGCGGAGAAGATCGAGGCGGAATCCAAGGAATTCGACGAGCGCAGCGAAGCGATGCTGCACGTGCATCACCGCTGGGCGCTTGCGGCCACCGCGATGCAGATCGCGATCGCGCTGTCGGCGATCGCGCTGCTGACGCGGCGCCAGTGGCTGATGGTCGGCGTCTACGGCGTGGCGGGCCTCGGCGCAGTGGCGGGCATCGCGGCGCTGATGCACCTCTGAGCCGGGGCGGTTTTCCGGGGTCGGTCGGCGCCTGGCGGGCACCCTCTCCCCCCGCCCCTCTCCCGCTTCGCGGGCGAGGGGAGTCTCGTCGTCGCGATGCGAGGTGCCATCCCATCGGATGACCCCGTGACTCCCCTCGCCCGCGAAGCGGGAGAGGGGTGGGGGAGAGGGTGCCCGCGACCCCCAACGCCCCCGATCACTTCAACGGCCTGAACCGGATCCGCTTCGGCGCGGCGCCGTCCTCGCCGAGGCGGCGCTTCTTGTCGTCCTCGTACTCGCGGTAGTTGCCGGCGAAGAACGTCCATTGCGAATCGCCCTCGCACGCGAGGATGTGGGTGGCGATCCGGTCGAGGAACCAGCGGTCGTGCGAGATGACGAGCACGCAGCCGGCGAACTCCAGCAGCGCGTCCTCCAGCGCGCGCAGCGTCTCGACATCGAGGTCGTTCGAAGGCTCGTCGAGCAGCAGCACGTTGCCGCCGGCGATCAGCGTCGTGGCGAGGTGCAGGCGCCCGCGCTCGCCGCCCGACAACTGCCCGACGAGCTTCTGCTGGTCGGAACCCTTGAAGTTGAAGCGCCCGATGTAGGCGCGCGAGGGCATCTCGAACTTGCCCACCGCGAGGATGTCCTGGCCGCCGGAGACCGCTTCCCAGACCGTCTTGTCGCCTTCGAGCGCGTCGCGGGACTGGTCGACGAACGCCAGCTTGACCGTCGGCCCGATGCGGACCGTTCCGGAATCCGGCGTCTCGCGCCCGGTGATCATCCGGAACAGCGTCGACTTGCCGGCTCCGTTCGGCCCGATGATCCCGACGATCGCGCCCGGCGGGACCTTGAAGCTCAGCTTGTCGATCAGCAGCCGATCGCCGAAGCCCTTCGTCACGTCGACGAACTCGATGACCTCGTTGCCGAGCCGCTCGCCGACCGGAATGAAGATCTCCTGCGTCTCGTTGCGCTTCTGGTACTCGTAGCTGGAAAGCTCCTCGAAGCGCGCGAGGCGGGCCTTGCTCTTCGCCTGCCGCCCCTTCGCGTTCTGCCGCACCCACTCCAGCTCGTGCTTCATCGTCTTGATGCGCGCCGCCTCCTGCTTGGCCTCGGTCTCCAGCCGCGCTTCCTTCTGCTCCAGCCATGAGCTGTAGTTGCCCTGCCAGGGGATCCCGAAGCCGCGGTCGAGCTCCAGGATCCACTGGCACGCGTTGTCGAGGAAGTAGCGGTCGTGCGTGACGCCGACGACCGTTCCGGGGAAGCGCGCGAGGAACTGTTCCAGCCACTCGACGCTTTCGGCATCGAGATGGTTCGTCGGCTCGTCGAGCAGCAGCATGTCCGGCTTCGAAAGCAGCAGGCGGCACAGCGCGACGCGGCGCTTCTCGCCTCCCGACAGCGTGTCGATCCGCGCGTCCCAGGGCGGCAGGCGCAGCGCGTCCGCGGCAATTTCAAGCTGGTGATCGACATCGTTTCCCGCGGTCGCCAGCACCGCTTCGTAGCGCGCCTGGTCGGCCGCGAGCTTGTCGAAGTCGGCGTCCGGCTCGGCGTACGCCGCGTAGATCTCCTCCAGCTTCGTGCGGGCTTCCATGATTTCGCCCAGCCCCTCCTCGACGGCCGCGCGAACCGTCTGCTGCGGGTCGAGCTGCGGCTCCTGCGGCAGGAACCCGACCTTCAGCCCCGGCATCGGCACCGCCTCGCCGTCGAAGTTCCTGTCCTCGCCGGCCATGATCCTCAGCAGGCTCGACTTGCCGGAGCCGTTGAGCCCGAGGACGCCGATCTTCGCGCCCGGGAAGAAGCTGAGCGAAATGTCCTTCAGGATCTGGCGTTTCGGCGGCACGACCTTGCCGACGCGACGCATCGTGTACACGTATTGCATGGGAAACTCTTCCGCGATGGGGGGCCCGGCGACGGGCCCGGAACGCGAAGCTTACCCGCCCGCCGCGACGACCTCGCTGCGGTACGCGTCGACCGGGACGCAGGAGCACACGACGTTGCGGTCGCCGTAGACGTTGTCGATGCGCGCCACCGGGGGCCAGTACTTCCGCTCGCGCAGCGACGGCAGCGGAAACGCGGCCTCCTCGCGCGAATAGCCGTGGTGCCACTCGGCCGCCGACAGCATCGTCGCCGTATGCGGCGCGTTCTTCAGCATGTTGTCGTCGCGTCCGAGGCGTCCGGCCTCGACGGCGCGAATCTCGTCGCGAATCGCGATCATCGCATCGACGAAACGGTCGAGCTCCGCGCGCGACTCCGACTCGGTCGGTTCCACCATCAGCGTGCCGGCCACCGGAAACGACAGCGTCGGCGCATGGAATCCATAGTCGATGAGGCGCTTGGCCACGTCCTCCGCGGTCACGCCGGTCGCGTCCTTGATCGGCCGCAGGTCGAGGATGCACTCGTGCGCGACGTAGCCGTTGCGCCCGGTGTACAGGACCGGATAGTGCGGAGCGAGCCGCGCCGCGACATAGTTGGCATTCAGCAGCGCGACCTCGGTGGCGCGGCGCAGCCCGGCGGCGCCCATCATCGTCACGTACATCCACGAGATCGGAAGGATGCCGGCCGACCCGAGCGGTGCCGCGGCGACCGGGCCAACTTTCCCGCGCCCCGGCAGATAGGGCCCGAGATGGGCGCGAACGGCGACCGGCCCGACACCGGGGCCGCCGCCGCCGTGCGGGATGCAGAACGTCTTGTGCAGGTTCAGGTGCGAGACGTCGGCACCAAAACGGCCGGGCCGCGCGACGCCGACGAGCGCGTTCATGTTCGCCCCGTCGAGGTAGACCTGGCCGCCATGCGCGTGCACGACTTCGCAGATCCGGACGATCTCCTCCTCGAACACGCCGTGCGTCGAGGGATAGGTCACCATCACGGCGGCCAGGCGGTCCGCGTGGCGCACCGCCTGCGCCTCCAGGTCCGCG
>Ga0335069_10000566_pt1 | contig 62248 bp, 44 predicted proteins | sample Lox_Sample_11_FD_206714 | JGI IMG/M metagenome (GOLD analysis project Ga0335069, IMG submission 206714) | Soil microbial communities from Loxahatchee National Wildlife Refuge, Florida, United States - Lox_Sample_1.1 | ecosystem: Environmental > Terrestrial > Soil > Wetlands | place: USA... | reverse complement strand
GCATTGTTCCCCGCATCGATCGCGCGCGTGGTCTTCCACGTGCCCAGGTCGACCTCCGAAACCTGGCCGCCATGGGTGCACGAAACATAGGCAGTCTTCCCGTCCGGCCGCACTACCACTTCCTGCGGAAAATTGCACACCGCCACGGACCGCGCCACCTGCATCGCCTTTAGGTCGATCACATCCACCACATTCTTGTCGGGAATCGGCATCAGCAGCCACCGCCCGTCCGGCGTAGGCGCGCTGCCATATCCGGTTCCGGAGAGCGGCACCCACTTCGCTACCGTATTCGTCGCCGTATCGATCACTGCCATCTGCGCCTTCTTCTGGTCGGCAGTGAAGACCCACTTGTCGTCGTTGGAGATGGCGATGCGCTGCGTGTTGCCGCTGATGGGAATGATCCTGACGACCTTGCGGCCGGGAATGTCGAGCACGGAAACCGTGCCCGGGCCGACGTTGGCCGTGTAGCCGCGCATGCCATCGTGCGAGAGCGCCAGCATGTGGCTTTCGGGCTGGCCGGTCGGGATTGTCCCGACGATCTTCAGCGTCTTCGGGTCGATGATCGAGACCGTCTTGTCGAGCTCGGTCGTCACGTAGAGCATGCCGTCCTTCGGTCCAAAGAGCGGGCAGTGCGGGCGCACGCCGTGGCCGAAGTCAAGATTGCCGACGATCTTGCGCGTAGCGATGTCGACGACCACCATGTTGGATCCGTCGGTGCCTGGGGCGCCCACGCCGGAGTTGCCGTAGATCGGCAGATACGCCAGCTTGCCGTCCGGCGAAGCAATCACCTCGTGCGCCGTGATCCCGCCCTCGGGAACGGTAGCCACGACCTTGCCTGCCGCTGGATCGATAATGCCCAGGCTCGCCAGCCCTTTCTGCGCCACCAGCAGCGTGCCCTGCGCGCACAGCACTTGCGTGCCCAGAGCGGCAGGCAATGCAACCAACGAAACCACAGCAGCAATGCGGACAAAACGATGCACGGGGACCTCCTCACGTTACGCAGCCACTATACCCCACGGGACATCTGGCCTGCCCCAGTGGATGCCGCGGGCGTTTATGATGGCGAGAAGTTGAAGCGATGGCGGCGACCACCATTTCACAATCCGCTCTTGAGGCTGCTCTCGTTGAATTGCGCGCGTTCCTGGGCGAGCGCGTGACGGCGGCGGAAGCTGCTCGCGAGCACCACAGCCGCGGCGAGAGCGCGCATCCGCCGGGACTGCCGGACATGGTGTGCTTCCCCCTGAGCACGGAGGAAGTGAGCCGTATTGTGCAGGTGAGCGCGCGGCATCGTCTGCCCGTGGTTCCGTTCGGAGCGGGCACGTCGCTCGAAGGCGGAGTGAACGCCATCCGCGGCGGCATCAGCCTGGACATGAGGCAGATGAATCGCGTGCTCCGCGTGAGCGTGCCGGACATGGACGCGACGGTGGAAGCCGGCACGAGCCGCCTGCAGCTCGTCAAGGCGCTCGAGAACACCGGCCTTACCTTTTTCATCGACCCCGGCGCCGACGCGACCATCGGCGGCATGACCGCGACGCGTGCTTCCGGTACGACAGCCGTGAAGTACGGCACGATGCGCGAAAACGTGCTTGGCCTCACTGTCGTGCTGGCCGACGGGCGCGTGATCCGCACCGGTACGCGGGCGCGGAAGTCGTCGGCCGGCTACGACCTGACGCGGCTGTTCGTGGGCTCGGAAGGAACGCTGGGCGTGATGACCGAGATCACGCTGCGGCTGCATGCGCTGCCCGAGGCCATCGCTGTTGCGGTGTGCGCGTTCGCGACCATCGACGGCGCGGTGCGCACGGTGATTGAGGCGATCCAGCTAGGCCTGGGGCCGGCGCGCATCGAGTTCATGGATGACCGGCTCGTCGACGCGGTCAACCGCTACTCGAAGATCGGGCTCGCAGTAAAGCCGACGCTGCTGATGGAGTTTCACGGTCTGAGCCGGGCCGCGGTGGAGGAGACAGCGCGCATGGCGGAGCAGCTTGCCCGCGAACACGGCGGCCTCGGCTTCGAGTTTCAGACCACGGCCGAGGGCCGCGAGCGGCTGTGGGAGGCGCGGCACAATGTCTACTTTGCCGCGCGGGCGCTGCGGCCGGGCTGCGAGTGCGTGACGACGGACGTCTGCGTCCCCATCTCGCGGCTGGCCGAGTGCATTGTGGCTACGCGCGCCGACCTCGACACGGTGAGCTTTCCGGCCACCATCGTGGGCCATGTAGGGGACGGCAACTTCCACGTGCAGTGCATGCTTGAGCCCGGAGAAGATGCCGAAGCGGAAACGTTCGCCGCACGCCTCGTCGAGCGCGCGCTGGCCATGGGCGGCACCTGCACCGGCGAGCACGGCGTGGGCACGGGCAAGATGAAGTACCTCACGGCCGAGCACGGCGAGGGCCTGGAAGTGATGCGCCTGCTCAAGCGGACGCTCGACCCGGAGAACCGGATGAACCCCGGGAAGGTGATCGAGGTGGATTAGCCGCGCTTACGAATGCGCGGCCCACGGATCGTAGGTTCCCGCGCTCCACGAGTGGCCCTCTGGGTCTTTCACGCTGAATTCGCGGCTGCCGTAGTCCGTGTTCTGCAGCGGCCGGATGACCACCGCGCCTGCAGCCTGCGCGCGTGCAAACACCTCGTCCGCATTGGCGACGACGATGTACGCACTGCGCGTCTCCTTGCCACCGCATTCGTCCGGCGACGCAAATCTCTTGCCGTACTCGTCGTCCTTGGTGGAGCCGAGCATGATCATGCCGCCACCCAGCGTGAGCTCGGCATGGCCGATGGTGTTGTTGGGGCCCGGATAAACGGCGTGCTTCTCAAAGCCGAAGACCTGGCAGAGCCAGTCGATGGCCGCCGGCGCGTCCTTGTATCGCAGCGCCGGGATGATGGTGGATTTTGCTTCTGACATTTTTCGACCTCCGCATTGGCCTTCAGAGCCAACGTCATGACTATGCCACCGGGCGGAGACGCGCATCTTGGAAAAATCGGAAATCGTGTTCCCAGACTTCCGCAAGAAACCCGGAAGGATGGGGCACCTGGCCTTTTTCGATCCGGGTCATCTCGGCCTTCTTCGAGACCCAAGCAGATGGGCTCAATCCACTGGCACGTGGTTGGCCCACGGCGTCCGTCGCAGCGAGGAGTAAGTGGTTGCATCGATACCGGAAAAAGCCTTGAACTCGTTGGCGAAGTGGGACTGGTCGTAGAAGCCGCAGTCAAGCGCAAGCTCGGACCACGGGACGTCGGCGCCGGCGTGCAGGCGGTGCACCGTGCGCTGGAAGCGCTGGATGCGGCACCAGACCTTGGGCGAAAAGCCGACCTCCTCGCGAAAAACCTGCGTGAATCGCCGTTCGCTCCAGCCGGTGGACCGCGTGACGTCGCGGACCGTGGTCAGGCCCGGGGTGCGGTCAAAGCGGCCCAGTGCGAACTCGACCGCCCCGAGACGGACGGTGTTCTGGCGGGCGAGGCGCGGCGCGAACCGCTCGGCCAGGAAGTTCTCGAGGCAGCGCATCCGCGCCAGCGGACCGGGCAGCTCGCGCAGCCGGCCGCGTAGCGCTCGCGTCGAGGCTCCCCACAGGTCTTCGAGCGTCCAGTTGTGGTTGCTGAACTGGTCCACCGCGTCGCCGGCGAATGGCGAGAAGCCGCCCGGCTCAAAGACGATGCCGATCAAGTCAGCCATATCGGAGCAGTCGATCAACTCGTACACCGACCGCGCACCAATGACGAGCGCCGGCGCAACAGGCTCCTTGGGCAGGCCTTCCCGGCAGTCGGTCATGTAGTCGCGCGCCAGGTTGAGGATGACCTGCACGTGTCCGGTGGGCAACACGCGCTCCATGCGATGCGCGGGGTTCGGTACGCTGGCATACCAGAGCGAGCGCACGAAGCGGCTGAGCGGCGGGCCGGGTTTGCGTTCGAGGTAGAGCATCGTGCCTTCAGGTTTGGTATAGCACGACCTGACGATTTCTTGCGATTTCAGAGAAGGCGGGCATATTCTGCTGGCACTCCGGATGGCCGTGATTGCCGTCGGTTGCGAAATGATTGGCAAAGGAGTATCCAATGGCGATGCCGTTGGCCGGGACATTTCAGTATCTGGCCATCGTTCCGCCCGAAGAGGAACGCGAAACGGATTGGCGGGTCCGGATGGACGAACTCGTGGCCCCGTGGGGCGACGAGCTTGTGCGATCGCGCCTTGTCGGGCATGCTCCACGCCTGCGGATCACGGATTGCGAAGCACAGCCGGAATCCGCCAGCCGAATCGCAATTCCGCGAAGCCGAGTCACGCTCAGGGCCTCGGGTAAGAAGCATGCAAGCGTGTCGGAGGCGTCGTTCTTCATTGACCAGCGTATTCGAAGGTCCTTGCAGACCGGAGACCGGCTCTATATGACCCGCACATGCACCGGGGGCCTCGGTCTTTCCCTGATTCGGGCAGATCGGCTTATATTCGCTGTGGGAGCTGTCACGTCGGTGCCCCTAGGAACTGGAGTCGCCGTGCGAATTCCATCCGATCTGGTCACGGCTGCGAATCGCGCCTTTCAAAGCCGCGATCCGCACTTTGCTTTCCCTGAGCACCCTCTCGAGCTCCAGGTTGAAGGAGAATTGCGCATCCTCCTGGCGCGAAGAGAGACGATGAAGAGCTATGAGGTGTCCGTGCTGCATGGATTCCGCCCAGGAATACCGGGCGAGGCCGAATGCGCAGCCATCACGCTCATTGGCAGCTGCAAGCACGCATTTGGTTTCTACACCGCAGAGTTGATCGACTCAATGGAACTGGAGATGTCCTGAGATTCCGGGATTCAACAGTGCCGCCGCTCCCGAATGACACCGACCTGGTGCAGATCGTGGACGCGGCGCTCACCGACGCGGCGCGGCGGGCGGGCAATTGGCTTGTCTGCCGGCCTGGGTGTACGCAGTGCTGTTACGGCGCATTCGCCATCAACCAGCTCGATGGACAGCGGCTGCGGACGGGAATGGACGCGATGCGTGCGTCCGATCCGGCTCGCGCAGCCGCCGTCGAAGACCGTGCGCGCCGCTGGATCGAGGAGTTCGGCGGCGAGTTTCCCGGCGACCGCGAAGCTGGCCTGATCGGCGATTCGGACGAGGACCGCGCGCGGTTCGAGGAATTTGCCAACGATGCCGCGTGTCCGGCGCTCGATCCATCGACGGGACTCTGCGATCTCTATGAGGCGCGGCCCATGACCTGCCGCGTCTTCGGGCCGCCCGTGCAAATGGATGCGGGTGAGGGCGCGGAAGGCCTGGGACATTGCGAGCTGTGCTTTGCCGGCGCGACGCCGGAGCAAGTGGCGGCGTGCGAGATGAGCGTGCCAACGGAGATGGAAGAAGGCCTGGTGGCCGATCTCGACCGCAACGGTCTGCGCGGCGACACGGTGGTCGCTTACACGCTGGTCCGTTGAGCGGCCTGCCGATCTTCGCACGCTAAACTGAAACTTGGATCGCTCAATGCCAAACCGCCCCTGCTGGGTCGAGATTTCGACCCGCTCCCTCGAAGACAACTATCGTTTTTTGCGCACGCTGGCCCCGGCGGACGCCGATCTGCTGGCCATTGTGAAGGCCGATGCGTACGGCCACTCGCTCGGCCTTTGCGCGCCCGCGTTTGTTCGCGCGGGGGCACAGTGGCTGGGCGTAACCAGCGTGGAAGAGGGCGTTGCGGCGCGCGCGTCGTGCCCCGAAGCGCGAGTGCTGGTGATCGGCGGCGTGTTCCCGGGGCAGGGAGCGGCGGTCATCGCACACCGTCTGACGCCGGTCGTGTGGGAGCGGTGGCAGATCGAGGAGCTGGAGCGGGCCGCACACGTGGCCGGAGCGGCGGCACAATCGATGCCGGTTCATCTCGAAGTGGACACGGGGATGAGCCGGCAGGGCGTGACAGTGGAAGGCACAGAACCGGACGCGCTGTCTCCGCTGCTGGAACGGCTTGGGCCGGCGTCGCCGCTCAAGCTCGAAGGCGTGATGACGCACCTTTTCGCTGCCGACGAGGCCGACGGCGCGGTCACTGGAGAGCAACTCCGCCGGCTGGACGCGGCGCTCGCGCGCATTGACGAGGTGGGCCATTGGGCGGAATGGCTGAACGTGGGCAACTCGGCCGCGCTGCTGGCCGGTCAGGCGGGGCAGATCGTTGAACTCGCCGGCCGGCACGGCATGCGAGCGCTGCTGCGGCCGGGGTTGGCGCTCTACGGGTTGGCGCCGCGGTTTGAGCCGGAGGAGCCGCCCGAAGTGCTCGAAGCGCGGCTGCGCCTCCGACCGGCGCTCGCGTGGAAGTCGCGTGTGGCGGGCGTGCGCCAGGTTCGGGCAGGCGCGGTGGTGGGCTATAACGGCACCTTTGTGGCTACGGAGCCGATGCGGCTGGCGCTGGTGGCGCTGGGCTACGCCGACGGACTCGACCGCCGCCTGAGCAACCGCTTCAGCCTGCTTGTGGGGGGTGAGCGGGCGCCGATCGTAGGGCGCATCAGCATGGACCAGACGGTGCTGGACGTGACGGAGATTCCGGGCGTCGAGGCGGGCGACGAGGTGGTGATCCTTGGCGCACAGAGCTCTGGGACGTCCGATTTGAAGCCGGCATTCATCTCCTCCTACGATCACGCCGATGCGGCGGAGACGATTCCCTGGGAGATCTTCACCGGCATTGGCGCGCGTGTGCCGCGGATCGCGGTGTAGCACGAGGTGAAGCGCACCGGCGTTGCCCGATATACTCGGCTCTTGGGGCGCATTGCAGGCTGAACCACCGACGCGCCTCCGGAGATCCTGCTTTTGTCCTTTTCCCGCCGCCGCTTTCTCAAGTCACTCTCAAGAACCGCGCTGGTGTTGCCGCTCGCAGATGTGCTGCGGCTGGCGCGGCCGGCGTTCGGGCAAGCGGCCCAGCAGCCCGCGGCGCAGAAGCCGGCAGGCAGCGCGCGCCAGTCCTATGAAGCGCAGGCCCGGCCGGCGCCGAAAGGGATGCCATCGCCGGTGATGGGCACGCCGCTCGGAGTGCAGTTTGTCGACGTGGCGAAGCAGGCGGGGCTGAACGTCGAGACCATCTTCGGCGGTGAGCATCGCAACAAATATCTGCTCGAAACCACGGGCTGCGGCGCGGCCTTTTTCGACTACGACCAGGACGACTGGATCGACATTTTTCTGGTGAATGGCTGGCGGCTCGAAGGATTTCCCAAGGGCCATGAGCCCGTATGCCATCTCTTCAAGAACAATCGCGACGGCACGTTCACCGACGTGACGATCAAGGCGGGTCTCGCGCGCTCCGGGTGGGGCCAGGCGTGTTGCGTGGGCGACTACAACAACGACGGATGGAACGACCTGTTCGTCAGCTACTACGGGCAAAATGCGCTGTTCCGCAACAACGGCAACGGTACTTTCACTGAGGTGACGAAAGAGGCCGGCCTGCTGCAGGACCGGCTGCGCTGGAACTCCGGCTGCTGCTTTGTGGACTACGACAAGGACGGCCACCTCGACCTGTTCGTGGGCAATTACATCGATCTCGACCTCAAGACCACGCCGACGCCGGAAGAGGCCAACTGCACCTACAAGGGAATCCAGGTGGCGTGCGGGCCGCCGGGCCTGGAGGGCGGCAAGAACCTCCTCTACCACAATAACGGCAACGGCACATTCAGCGACGTCAGCGAGAAGGCCGGCATGTGGGGCACGCTGGGCACGTATGCGCTGAGCTGCTGCGCCGCCGACCTCGACAATGACGGCTACCCCGACATCTACGTGGCCAACGACTCGACATCTGCGACGTTTTATCAAAACCAGAAGGACGGAACGTTCAAGGACCAGGCGATCGAGGCGGGCGTGGCGTATTCGCCCGACGGCAAGCCGCAGGCGGGCATGGGCGTCTCCATCGGCGACTATAACCGCGATGGGCTGCTCGACATCGTGAAGACGAACTTCGCCGGCGACACCGACTCGCTTTACATGAACCTGGGCGACGGCTCATTCGACGACCGGACGTATCAGGCCGGGCTCGGCATCAACACGCGGCTGCTGGGCTGGGGCGTGAGCTTCATCGACATCGATAACGACGGCTGGCTCGACATTCTGGTCTCGAACGGGCACGTTTATCCCGAAGTCGACGGCACGCAGGTGGATGCAGCTTATGCCGAGCGCAAGTATCTCTACCGCAACCTGCGCAACGGCCAGTTCGAGGATGTGAGCATGATCGGCGGCCCGGGAATCACCACCGCAGCCAAGGCGCGCGGCTTTGCCATCGGCGACTTCGACAATGACGGCGACCTCGACGCCGTAGTGAACTGCGTGAATGCCGTGCCGCAGCTCCTGCGCTGCGATTCGACGCTGAAACGGAGCTGGATCAAGATCCGGCTGGTCGGCGTGAAGTCGAACCGCACGGGCATTGGCGCGCGCATCAAGGTGGTTGCGCAGACGGGCGCGCCTGTACTTACCGCCAAACCTGGCTCGCCGCTTGCGCAGATCGAAGAAGTGCGCTCGTGCAACGGCTACTTCTCGGCGAGCGATCTGCGGATTCACTTCGGGCTGGGCGATGCGAAGGAGGCGGACCTCGTCGAGATTCGCTGGCCCTCCGGCGCAATCGATACGCTGAAGAATCTGGCTGCGAACCGGCTCTATGTCATCCAGGAAGGCGGAAAGATCGTCAAAACCGATAGCTTTGCGCCACCGGGTAAGAAAGCCTAACGCCGGAAACGAACGAATTCACCGGATTTTTTTGGGGAATGCTCTTGCACGCTGTGGAAACGCCGGTGCAGAATGTGGGCGCCGCGTGCTTCCGCCAGGTCCAGGCAGGCAATCTACTTCTTTTCTTCCGGGCCATTCGCTGAATTTCTCCATTCCGCTCGATCGATGAACGAGTTTTTCGCCGCCTTTGGATGACTTCGTTCAGTGACATGGAAGTCAGTTGATTCTCTGTTGTGGCGTGCGCCCAGTCCATTCGCAGTCTTCTCTCTCCGGAAACGATTCCGCGTTGGTTCGCACGATGGCACATGAATTCGAGGAGGTCATGCAATGAGAGCGCGAGTGATGTCGGCCTTGCTGCTTTTTTGCAGCGGGTCTGCTGTCTCCCAGTTCCCACCCCAGATCAAGAATGTAATCATCATCTTTCAGGAGAACCGCACGCCGGACAATTTGTTCCAAGGACTTGCGCCGCAATGTCTGCTGGGGCCCGGCCCGGGTGGCGAGTATGCCTGCACACCGGCACAAGTCACAGATAAGTGCTACAACATCGCGCCTTGCGGGCTATCGAATGAGTCGGGAAACCTTGTCCCCGTTCCACTGAAGCCGGTGGCGCTGTCGGGCACTGTCGATCCCGACCACTCCCACACGGGATTCGAGAACATGTGCGACCCCGACCCTGCCACGCTCGCCTGCCGGATGGACGGCGCATGGAATACCACCCCGACCATGCCGGGCTTTGCCTACGCCTATGTGAGAAACGCCGCAGTCACGGATTACGACGGCAAGCCGGGACACCTCCTGGATCCCTACTTGACGCTCGCCACGCAATATGGCTGGGCCAACTTCATGTTTCAGACCAACCAGGGCCCAAGCTATCCCGCGCACCAGTTCATGTTCTCCGGGACATCGGCGCCCACCGCTGCCGACGATGCCAAATCGACCTTCATCTCGGAGAACTTCAACAAGGCTGTGATTGGGAACCAGGCCGGATGTCTCGCTCCGGGGTCGGCCTACAACAAGTTGATCTCTCCTTCCATCAGCACGCCCTCGCCCGGCTGCACGCTCTTCGATAGCGACTCCGTGCAGGAGTGTCAGATCGATAATTCCGCGCTGATCTATCCCACTCAACCTGTCGGTACATTTTGTTACCAGCACAAGACCATGGCCGACCTGCTCGATGCGAAGTCGATCAGCTGGAAGTTCTATGCGCCGAAGCCGGGCTCGATCTGGATGGCGCCTGACTCATTCAATGCGATCTGTAAGCCGGAATTCGTCAACCCCAATGGAGACCCGAAATCGAAGCTCGAATGCACGGGTAAGGAGTGGAAGGCCAACGTCGACTTCCAGAAGAACGGCACCGACATTCTGCGCGACATCGACAATTGCAACCTGGCACAGGTGAGTTGGGTGATACCCGACGGTGCGTGGTCGGACCATGCCGGGGCCGGCGACAAGTATGGGCCGTCGTGGGTAGCGGCGATCGTCAACGATATCGGCACACACAAGAAATGCGCCGCGGGCACCGCGGACGCAGGTCAGACCTACTGGGAAGACACGGCCATCATCATCACCTGGGATGACTGGGGAGGCTGGTCCGACCACGTGCCGCCGCACTATCTCTCCAAGCTGCCCTGCAAATCCACCAACTGCCAGGGTGACTATCTGCATGGCTTCCGGGTGCCGCTCATCGTGGTTTCGGCTTACACGCCCGCCGGCTACATCAATAACGCTGTGCACAACTTCGGCAGCGTGCTGCGCATGATCGAAGGTGTCAACCACATTCCGGAAGGCTCGCTCGGCTTTGTCGATGCGCGATCGGAAAGCGATCTGCACCTGTTCTACGACCCTGCTTTGCCGGCGCCTCGAACCTATACGCCGGTTCCCGCCGTAAAAAACAAGAACTTCTTTTTGACGTACACCGTGGCGCCGATGGATCCGGACAACGACTAGCCTGCTCAGCGTTGATGCGCGGCGATTCCGCTGTCGGCGTCAGGTCATCCGTTGCCGCACGAATTGCCGCGCCGCCAGCAGGATGGCTCCGCAGCCCATCAGTGTGAGGACAGCGGCGTTGAGCCATAGTTCTCGCAGGCCGGCTCCGCGCAGGATGATGCCGCGCAGGATGCGGATGTAGTACGTTGCCGGAATGACGTGGGCGATGGCCTGGAAAATGGGCGGCATATTCTCGATGAGGAAGATGTAGCCGGAAAGGAACACTGAGGGCAGAATGGTGCCCATGGAGAGTTGGAATGCCTCGGCCTGGGTGCGCGCCTTGGTCGAGATGACGAGGCCGAGCCCAAGCACAGTCAGCAGGAAGGGCAGCGACATGGCCAGCAGTTCTATTACGCTGCCGCGGATGGGAACGAGAAACACGACGCGCATGACGAAGAGGATGGCGCAGAGCTCGAAGAAGGCGAGCACGCCGTAAGGAATCATCTTGCCCACCATGAGGCCGAGCGGCGCAACAGGCGTCATGGTGAGCTGCTCCAGCGTGCCGCGCTCCCGCTCGCGCACCAGGCTGAGCGCGATCAGCAGGATGGTCATCACCTGCAGCAGAATCGCGACCAGGCCGGGCACGAAGAAGTTGGCCGAGCGCGTAGCCGGGTTGTAGAGCACGGATGGGCGCACCTCGATGGGGATTCTGCCGCCGGGGAGCACGCGGGCGAGCGACTCCTTGAGCGTGACGCCGGTGGACGTGCTGACCGCCTGGCCGGCGACGGTGGAATCGGAGCCATCGACGAGAACGAGTACGGTGGCGGTGGTTCCGTCCTGCAGAAGCCGCGCGTAATCGTAGGGGACGCGGATGCCGACGCCGGCCTTGCCGGAGCGCATGGCCTCGTACATCTGCTCTTTTGATACGGCCGCGCTGTTGAGCTGGAAGACATCGGAGTTGGCGAAGCTCTGCAGCAACTGCCGGCTTTCCTGCGTATGCGACTCGTCGAAGACAACGGTGGGGATCTGGCGCACGTTGGTGTCGACCGCGAATCCGAAGAGGAAGAGCTGCAGCATGGGCAGCAGCAGCGCGAAGACGAGCGTGCCGGAATCGCGGACGATGTGCAGGAATTCCTTGCGGCAGACGGGAATGAGGCCGTAGAAGAGATGTTTCATCGCTGGGCCTCCATGATGCGATAGGTCAGCGTGACAAAAACGTCTTCGAGCGAAGGTTGAATCGACCGCACCTGGGCCCCGGGCAGTTCGGAGCGGAGCGATGCGACATGAGTCTCGTCGACCAGCGCGTGAATCGCGCGGCCGAAGATGGTGGCCTCGCGCACTCCGGGAATTCTGCGCACAGGATCGAGCATCGTCGACGGATTCGACGTTTCGATCTGAATGCGCAGCGTGCCCGCCGGATTGGCCTCGGGCAGGCGCTGCAGTTCGGCAACAGTGCCGAGGGCGACCAGCTTGGAAAGATAGATGTAGCCCACCCGTCCGCAACGCTCGGCCTCGTCCATGTAGTGCGTGGTGACAAAAAAAGTGACGCCCTGCGCGGAGAGGCGGAAGATGAGGTCCCAGAGCGCGCGGCGCGCCACGGGATCAATGCCGGCGGTGGGCTCGTCGAGAAACACGACTTCGGGTGAGTGGATGATGGCGCAAGCCAGCGCCAGCCGCTGCTTCCATCCGCCCGAAAGCTGGCTGGCGCGGCGTTTCAAATAGTGCTCGATGCCGGTGAGCGCCAGAACCTCCTGCTTGCGCTGTTCGGCGGCGCTGCCGCGGATTCCGTACACGCCGGCGTAGAATTCGATGTTCTCGGCGACCGTCAGGTCTTCATACAGGCCGAACTTCTGCGACATGTACCCAACATGGCGCTTGATCTCCGCCGCGTCCTTGCGGATGTCCATGCCGAGGATGCGCCCGGTGCCTTGCGTGGGAACGAGCAGGCCGCAGAGCGCCTTGATGATGGTGGTTTTGCCGGAGCCGTTGGGGCCGAGAAAGCCAAAGACCTCGCCCTTGGCGATCGCAAAGCTGACATCGTTCACCGCAGTGAAGGAGCCGAAGCGGATGGTGAGCCGGTCAGCGGCAATGACGGCCGTCATTGGAGCCGGACCGTTGCCGTCATGCCCGACTTGAGAATTCCACCGGGATTGTCGACATGCACCTTGACGCCAAAGACAAGATGCTCGCGGTCGTCAGGCGTCTGCACATTGCGCGGCAGGAACTCACCCTCAGTCGCAATCTGCTGCACGCGGCCGGCGAAGCTTCGTGGAAATCCCTCGACATGGACTGGAGATTCTTGCCCGATTCGCACGTTGGCGAGCTTTGTCTCCGGCACGTAGACCTTTACCCAGATTTGCGAGGCCTCCTGCAGCGTGACCACGATCTGTCCGGGCGGGACGAGATTGCCGGGGCGGATGCTGACGACCTCGACGACAGCATCGGCCGGGGCGGTCAGCTCCGCTTCGCGAAGGCGTGCATCCAGCTCGGCGACGTGTCCCTGGGCTTCCGCGAGGCGGCCGCGGGCTGCTTCAATGTCCTCGCGGCGATATCCCTTGCGCGCCAGGATCGCGGCAGCCCGCGTCTGTTCGAAGCGTTGCTCCGCCGTGCGAAGGTCCTCGGCCCGGGTACCGGCTTCAAGCAGCGCCAACCGCTGCCGTGCCGATTCGGCCCGCTGAACGGCCGCGTCGCGCTTGTCCCGGGCATCGTCGTACTGCTGGCGCGAGATGATATCCGCCGCGGCGAGCCTGGTCATGCGCTCATGGAAGACTTCGGCATTCTGGGCATCGGCTTTGGCAGCGGCATAGTCGGCGCGCGCCTGATCGATTTCCTGCTTGCGCGGGCCGTTCTTTGCTTCCTCAAAGGCGGCGGCCTGCGCCCTGGCGGTGGCTTCGGCCTGCTCGATCTCCTCGGGGCGGTTACCATTCAGCATGCGATCGAGGTCGGCCCGGGCCTGCTGCTCGGTGGCCGCGGCCTGCGCGCGCTGCGCCTTCAGTTCATCACACTCGAAGCGCACCAGCAATGCGCCGGCTTTCACTTGCTGGCCCTCCTCGACGGGTACTGCGATCACGCGCCCGCCGATCTTCGACCCAATCTGGATCTCGCGCGTCTCCACGGTGCCGGAGTATTCGCCGGCGCGGCGATGCCCGATCCAGGCCACGATAATCCAAGTGGCGGCGATCCCGGTCAATGCGGCCGCTCCGATCACGATGAACCGCCGTTTCATCCCACGCCCTCCACGGCCAGTTGCAGCCGTTGTTGCATCGTATCCAGCAGCCATTGCTGCGAAGCGCTCTCGCGCATCAGCCACTCGAGCATGGTGGCGATGTAGACGGCGAAGAGCGTCTCCGCGACGTGCCGCGGGGCTGCCTTGCGCCGTCTCGGGATGCGCGCGATGGTCGCGGTGAGTGTCTCGATCGCCTTCTCGCGGGCAGCCATCAACAATCCTTGCGAGGCGGAGTTGAAGAAGGTTTCAAGCAGCAGTTTCTTGGATCGCCGGCCGATGCGCGCGTTTTCCTCGGCAAGATTCACTACCAGACAGTGGCCGGGAAGATCACTTTGATCGACCTGCTGAAGGGGCGCAGCAAGGCAGTGGTACGGGAAAACGAACGGCTGCGCCTGGCGAGCTACGGCAAGCGCCGGCAAAGCCCGCGGACCTGAGCGCAGCCCTCACCGGCGAAGATCCGCACGCGAATTGTGCGTGCTGCGGTGGTCAGGATCGCCATTGGAACGGGCTGACCGGCCGGCTTTAGCGTCCTGCTCGATTTCGGATGTTGAAGGCGAAGCACCGAGTCACGGCAAATCGCTTTATTAAGCAATTTAGCAAGGCGCATTTCCAATCGTAGATTTCTTCACTTTGCGAATCCATTCTCCGGGTAAATGTTTACTCGTTCGGGCGCGGGTTTCTTGTCCTTTGGAGGACGTCTCTATTTCCTCTAAACCATTGACAGCAACCGGTTTTTTGATTATCGTTTCGTCTTGCTCCGCGCACCGGATTTTTTGGCTTCTACGCTGTTCTGGGATGACTTTGGGAAGCATCCTGCGCGGAATGTTCAGCTCGCCTGTCATTGCGACGGATGAGCCTCGTCTTCGAGCTGGCCGGGCATGACCGGCCGGATTGACCTACCACACAACAAGTTCACACAAAAACAAGAACACTTTTCAGGAGACCGCATGAACAAGATGCTTCGTACAGCATTCGTGCTGGCGTTTGCCTGCGCGAGTCTGCTCTTCGTTCGGCCTTCCAGTGCCCAATCGGTTTATGGATCGATCTTCGGCACTGTGACCGATAAGAGCGGGGCCGCCGTTCCAGGCGCCACCGTCACCATAACAGACGTCTCGAAAGGAACCGCGGTCACCGCCACCTCAAACGGTTCCGGCGACTATAGCGTCCCCCACCTCATCCCCGACGTTTATGACCTGAAGGTCACAGCGCAGGGATTCAAAACATTCGAAGCCAAGGGCATCGCCGTGCAGGCCGACGCGGCCCCGAGGATCGATCCCACGCTGGATATCGGCGGCGCAGAGACAACGATCGAAGTCAACGCCGACCAGCAGCCGGAGCTGAAGACCGACAAGGCTGACGTTTCCACCATCTTCGACCAGCAGCAGGTCTCGAGTCTGCCGGTGGGCGACCAGAACTTCACCAACCTGCAGTTGCTGCTGCCCGGCGCGCAGAAACTTGGCTGGTCGCACGCGGCCGATGAGAACCCGCAGGCCTCACAGCAGATCCAGGTCGACGGCCAGGCATTCGGCGGCACTGCCTTCGAGCTGGACGGCACCGATAACCAGGACCCGATTCTGGGGATCATCGTGATCAATCCGGCCATGGATTCGGTGACCGAGACCAAGATCACGACGCAGAACTTCGATGCCGAGCTGGGCAAGGCTGTGTCGGCTGTCGTAACGGCGCAGACCAAGTCCGGCACCAACAACTTCCACGGCAGCGCCTACGACTTCCGCACGGGCAATGCCAACCAGGCGCGCGATCCTTTCTCCTCCGAAACCACGGGCAAATACAATCCCGTCACCAACCCCAACGGATTGCCGGCAGGCCTCAAGAATCGCTTCGGCGGTTCCATCGGCGGGCCCGTGATAAAGAACAAGTTCTTCTTCTTCGGCAACTATGAGGCCCAGCGCTCGAAGGTCGGCACCTCGGCCAGCGACACCGTGCCCACTGCCCACCTGGTTTCTACCTGCCTGAGCGGTGGTGGTTGCGATTTCAGCGAATACGCCGCGGCATATGCGAAGCAACTGTCCGGAGCGCAGTTGATCACCGACAACACCAACGACCAGTCGGCGGCGACTCTGGCAGCGTTCGCGGCCAACAAGATTCCGGACTCGCTGATCTCGCCACAGGCGAAGAACCTGCTGAAATTGATGCAACCGTACGCGCCGAACGTGGGCGGTGCGGGCGCCATCGAAAACAACTACTCCGGGACCGGCACTGGTCTTTTCAACAGCAACCAGTGGACAGAGCGCGTCGATTATACGCTGAACGAGAGGATGCACGCCTTCGAACGCTTCTCGCGATTCTGGGATACGTTGTCCGGTAAAGTGATGTTCGGCGAAGCCGGCGGTCCGGGATTCGGCATCGGCGGCTACGGCGGCAATTCCAACGGCGCCAACGACAGCCTGTCTTCCGGCATGGATATCGCTGTGAAACCAACGCTGCTGACTGACTTCCGCCTGGCCTATTATCGCTACAACGTCATCGACTCCAAGTACAGCACTGATGAAATCGCCAATCAGCTGGGCATTCCGGGCATCAACACCGCCGGCAACCTGTTCACGGCGGGTGCGCCCGGCTTTGAGATCAACGCACCCTTCGGCGGGCCCACGTCCCTGATCGGCGCCGGCCTGGGCATCAACCGCTGCAACTGCCCGCTCACCGAGCGCGAGGACCAATACCAGATTGTCAACAACTGGACCTGGATCAAGGGCAATCACTCGCTGAAAGTGGGCGCCGATCTGCGCTACGGCCGCAACCTTCGCGTTCCTTCCGATACGGACCGCGCCGGACAGATGAACTTCCAAACCGGACCCACCTCAGCGGCAGGATCCAACGGACTGGGCTGGGCCACCTTCGTTCTGGGCGAAGTGCCGAGCTTCGGCCGTTATGTCTCTGAATCCACCAACGCCAAGGAGTTCCAGAAACGTACGTTCTTCTATGGTCAGGACACCTGGCGCGTCACGCACAACCTCACCTTGAATCTCGGATTGCGCTGGGAGCTCTACTTCCCAGAGACAGTCAACGCGAACGGCAACGGCTCGTTGATGAATCTGAAAGACGGTTATATGCACGTAGCGGGCATCGGCGGCATCGGCTCCGACATGGGCTGGTCCATCGACAAGAAGAAGCAGTTCGATCCCCGCATCGGGTTGACCTATCAGCTCGACCCGAAGACCGTCATTCGTGCCGGTTACGGCCGCAGCTTCGATACGGGAGTATTCGGCTCCATCTTCGGCCACGTAGTGACCCAGAACCTGCCGGTTCTTGCCAATCAGTCGCTGAACGAGCCCGGCGGAAGCGTCGCTTGCGAATTCAACCTGGGACCTGGATCGGACCCGCGTTGCACTCAAAACGGCAAGGAACAGCAAGGGCCTCCGCAGTTCCAGTTCCCGAAGGTTCCTTCCAATGGCCTGCTGCCAGCTCAAGCCTATGCCGTGAGCCCGAAGGCCCGGCCCGACCCGCTTCACTTCCCAACCATCGACGCCTGGAACCTGAGCGTTCAGCGCGCGCTCACTCCAACCTTGACGTTGACCGCTGCCTATGTAGCGAACAAAGGAACTCACACGCTGGGCGACGGCGACAACAACAACACCAATCCGAACGAATCCGCGTTGTTCCTGCCGGGCTCGTACAGCGCTACCGGACAAACCGTGCACTGGGATCCCAATGGGCCCAGCAACGGCGTTGCGGCCAATGGTGGAACGTCGAATGGCAACTACCTGCAGCGCTACTTCGCCAGCTCGCTGCCGGCCTGCAAAGACCCGAACTACCTCAACCCGCAACCGAACGGCGCCTGCGGATGGACGCAGGGTATCTCTTACTACGGCGACGACCAGAACACGGAATTCGACGCCTTGCAGGTGACGTTGGCCAAGCAGTTCACAAAGGGGCTTGCGGCCACAGCCAACTACCAGTGGGCCTCGGCGTTCGACGAAACCGGAGGCTACTACACCTGGGATCACAATGTCACCCATATGCGCGACAGCAACGTCCGTCTCCAGCAAATCGTTGGGTATGGCAGCTACGATCTACCCTTCGGCAGAGGCAAGCAGTTTGCCGCCGGCGTAAATCGGATCACCGACATGGTGATCGGCGGCTATCAGTTGAGCACCGTGCTGAACTGGTCCGGCGGTCTGCCTTACACCATCGGGTACAGCGACTTCAGCACCGACAAGAATGTGAAAGAGGACTGTAACCATAGCACGGGTGGCACCGCGGCTCCGTGCAGACCAAACGCCTCTGGGCGCTTGAAAACTAAACTGACCTCTTTCGATGCTTCCACCAAGCGCCGGACTCTCTGGACGCCGGAAACCAAAGGTAGCACTGGCTTCTCGTGGCCAGGGCTGGACAAGATCGGGAACGCCGGCGCCAACACCTACATTGGTCCGTCGTTCTTCAATGCCGACTTGGCCATTACGAAGGCTTTCACCATTCATGAGAACGTCGAAACCAAGTTCCGCATGGATGCGTTCAACGCCTTCAACCACATCAACCCGGGCAACCCCTATAACGGCGACATCTTCGGGACTTCCGTGAATAACGTAACGGTGGGCGGCCCCATCAACGGTCAGGCGCCCGGAGCACAGACCCGTCAGCTTGAATTCTCCCTCCGCGTACAGTTCTAATTCCGCGCGAGGAGCCGCAACAAAACTCGAGGGGAGCTTCGGCTCCCCTCTTCCTTTGCACGAAGATTCCATCGGACTTGAGGACAACGTCGCGGCCGCCGCACAGCCCTGATACTTAGCTCATTCTGGAATTACACTGGAAGCACAGGTCCGCTCCATGCATCGCGCACTGATCGCCGCATTTCTTTTCGCGCTACCTATCGACTTCATTCAAGCACAGGAGCCGGATAGCGGCAGCCGGCCCGTGTCCGATGCAGCCCCGACCCCCTTCGAAACCGCCAAAGACCTGGCCGCCAAGGGCCGTCTAGACAAGGCTCTCATTCAGCTCGATCAACTCGCCGCACAGTCTCCTGAGCCCGCCGGCGTCGAGCGCCTGCGCGGCATCATACTTTACCAGCAGGAACACCTCCAGGATGCGGCCGCCGCCTTCGCCAAAGCCATGGAGCAAGACCCCGAGGACCGCGAATCGACCGAGATGCGCGGCGTCAGCCTTTTCCGCCTCGGCCGCCCCAAGGAGGCGCTGCCGTTCCTCGAAAAAGCGCACCAGGCCGTCGAGCGCGCCAATATCGATCCCGAATATGTGCTGGGGCTGTGCTACGCCGATGCCGAGCGCTACGACGACGCCCGCCATTCTTTCGCCAAGCAGTATGGTTTCGCGCCCGATTCCGCCGAGGCCTATCTCCTCGCTGGCCGCCTGTTTCTGCGCCGCGAGTTTGTGGGCGAGGCGATTGCACAGGTACACAAGGCGCTGGAGATCAACCCGAACCTTCCGCTGGCGCATCAGTTGCTGGGCGAGGCGGCGTTGGCCAAAGGCGACACAACGACGGCTATCGAGGAACTCGAAGCCGAGCGGAAGATCGACCCGCTCAATGGCGTGCTCTACGACCGGCTCGGCGACGCCTATTTGCGCAAGGGCGAATTCAACGACGCGCAAACGGCGCTCAATCGCGCTGTGTTGCTCGAGCCGAGTTCCACCGCGCCCTACATCCTTCTCGGCGAGGTGTTCCTAAAGCTCAAGCAGCCGATCCAGGCGCTGCATTATCTCGATCATGCAGTCAAGATGGACCCTTCGAACTACATCACTCACAACCTGATGGGGCAGGCTTACAAGGCGACCGGCCAGGTGGCCGAGGCGAATCGCGAATTCCAGATGGTGGTCGACCTGCAACACCAGGCCGAGCCGAAGCCTGCCGGGAAGTAGCCGATGCGCGCTTCCCGCATGTTGGCTGCTTTGATCATCGCCGCTCTCGCGTTGTTGCCGAATCTTGAATCGCAGGCATCGAGGACATCTTCAAACGACGCGATGAAGCGCGCGGATGCGGCCTTCCGCGCTGGGCTGGCCGCGCAGCAGGCCGGCCATGTGGAAGAGGCGCGCGCGAAGTTTGCCGAGGCAGCGCGATTGGCGCCGGCTATTGCCGAGGCGCACCAGGCTCTGGGAGCGGTGCTGCTTGAATTGGACAAGCCGGCCGAGGCTGTTCCCGAACTCGAAACGGCTCTCAAGCTCAAGCCGGGCGATGCGGGCGTGGAGTCGGACCTTGCCATGGCCCTTTCCCGTGCCGGCCATGCCGCCGAAGCGGTTCCTTATTTCCAGGCTGCTTATGTGCGATCCCAACAGGCCGGGCAACAGCCCGTGGATGCGGCGTTCTGCGAGGCCTATGCCCGCGCACTTGCCGAATCGGGGAAGCGCGAGCAAGCACTTCAGCTCTTTCAGGTTGCGGTGGAGCGCTCGGGCGAACGCGCCGATCTGGAGGACGACATCGGATCGCTCCACGCGCAGATGCAGCAATGGGACGAGGCGCGTGCGGCGTTCGAGAAGGCGATCGCTGCGGACAAGGCCTTTGTGCCGGCGCGGGTTCATCTTGGAATCCTGCTTCGCCAGGAGCACGATTTGAACGGCGCGGTGGAAGCCTTGAGCGCGGCCATCGCCCTGGAACCGAACCACGCAATGGCTCAGCTCGAGCTTGGGCGATCGCTGGCCGCGGCCAGCCGCGATGAAGATGCCCTGCCGCACCTGCAACAGGCCGCACTGGCCTCGCCCGACTTGAATGGAGCCGCAGCCGAGCTGGGCATGGCGCTGCAGCGTCTCGGCCGGCAACAGGAGGCCATCCCGTGGTTCGAGAAGGCGGTGGAGCGTGCTCCGCACAATGCCAGCAACCTGACGAACCTCGCCCTCGCGCTCACGCTCACCGGCAAGGCCAAGGAGGCGCTGCCCTATTTTCAGCGCGCGCTCGCCGAAAACCCCAAAGACGCGGTGATCGAGAAGGACCTGGGCGTGGCGCACATTCAGCTCTCGGCGTTCGACGAGGCGATTGCGGATTTTCAGGCTGCTCTGGCGCTCGATCCGGACGACCCGCAGCTCCACTACGATCTCGGGCTCGCCTACAAGTTCAAGGACCGGATGGAAGACGCCGTCGCCGAGCTTAGCCGCGCCGGCCAGATGGATCCAACACTGCAAGATCCGCCTTACACGCTGGGCATTCTGTACATGCAGATGGGCAAGCTCGATGACGCAGTCGTCGAGTTGCGGAAGGCCGTGGCTCTGCATCCAGACAACGGCGACGCATGGGCCATCCTGGGCAGCACGCTCAAGCAGGACTCGCGGCTCGACGAGGCGAAGGAAGCGCTTGAAAAGGCCATTCCGCTGCAGCCGGGCCAGCCCGGCCCACGCGTGACGCTGGCCGCGGTGCTGGCCGATCAGGCGGTCTCGGCTAACCAGGCTGCCGACGCTGCCGAAGCCGCCGGCGACCACGACAAGGCCGCCGTGCTGCACGCGCAAGCCGCGGATTTGCGAAGCAAGGCTGCGGAGTATCGGCGGCAGGGCGCTGACCTTGCGCGCTCTGCGGTCAACCGGCAGAAGGCGGCCTTCGCGCTGAACGCGGGCAATCAGCTGCTGCTGCGCGGCCAGATCGCCGACGCCGTCGTGCGCTATCAGGAATCGATCGCCGCCGACCCCGCTTTCGCCGACGCGCACAGCCAACTCGCCGCGGCTTATGAACGCCAGGGCCGACTCGCGGACGCCGCCGCGGAGCGAGACAAGGCGGCACAGCTGGCGCAGCAAACCAAGTAAAGTGCAACGCGGTGATCGTTTTTGCCGCAGCACGATAGAATCCTCCGCGCCGGCCGCTCGCTGTTGCGCGGCCTGACGACGGTTGCCGGCAAATGCGGGATGTTCCTTGCAGTGTCTTTCGACGTCATTTGCCGTTTCCGGCAGTGCGACGGCGGTTCGCTCCAGGATTTGTGAAAGCGTCTGCCGCGTTCCCATCGAACGCCTCTCTTCAAACTGGATCAGGCGCCATTGCTCGCATATTCATGGATCCGACGCGGTGCAGGAGCTCGATTTTGTTGTTGAAACCGCCGTCATCAACCACATACAGTGCTCCTTATGACCTCCCACGGCCGACGCAACTTCCTCCGGCAAGCCGCCACCCTGGCCGGCGCTTTCTCCGCCAACAGCCTCTTCCACCAGGCGCACGCGGCCGAGTGGGAAGCGGCATCGGCGCGCATTGCCAATCTCCACCCCGAGGTTTCCGCCCAGGAAGAAGACTATTGGAGCGTCATCCAGCGCGCCTACACGGTGAATCCGAACCTGATCAACCTGAACAACGGTGGTGTGTCGCCGGCGCCGGCCGTGGTACAGCAAGCCGTGGAGCGGTACAACCAGCTCTCGAACGAGGGGCCCTCTTACTACATGTGGCGCATTCTCGACCAGGGGCGCGAACCGCTGCGCGAGCGGCTGGCGAGGCTCGGTGGCGTGAAACCCGGCGAGGTAGCCGTAAATCGCAACTCCACTGAGGCATTGAATACCATCATTTTCGGCTTGCCCCTGCAGCGCGGCGACGAGGCCATCGGAACGAAACAAGACTATCCGCACATGATCGAAGCCTATCGGCAGCGGGCAATGCGCGATGGCATCGTCTACAAGCAGATCAGCTTCGAGTTCCCCATCGAAGACGACGAGAAGATCGTGAAGGCCTACGAGGAGGCGATCACTCCGCAGACGAAGCTGATCCACGTGACGCACATGATCAACTGGGTGGGCCAGATCATGCCGGTGGCCAAGATCGCCGACATGGCGCACGCCAGGGGCATCGAAGTGATCGCCGACGGCGCGCACTCCTTCGGGTTGATGGACTTCAAGATTTCCGACCTGAGCTGCGATTACTTCGGCACCAGCCTGCACAAGTTTCTGTCCGCGCCGATCGGCACGGGCATGATGTGGATCCGGAGCGACAAGATCGAGAAGGTGTGGCCGCTGGTCTGCGCCGGCGAGCCGCACAGTGCGGATATCCGCAAGTTCGAAGATCTAGGCACGCGCAGTTTTCCGCTGGAGCAGGGCATCGGCGAAGCGATCAACTTCCATGAGGGAATCGGACCCCGGCGCAAGGAAGAGCGCATCCGCTATCTGAAGAACTACTGGGCCTCTCGCGTGCAGCAGGTTCCAAAAGTAAAGCTGCACACCTCGCTGAAGGCGAAGTACTCGTGCGCGATCTGCGGCATCAGTATCGACGGCATGACGCCGTCGCAGCTGGAAAATGCGCTCTTCGATCAGTACAAGATTCACACCGTCGGCATTGTGTGGGAGAACATCAGCTGCGTGCGCGTCACGCCGCATGTCTACACGACCATCAACGATCTCGACAAGCTGGTGCGAGCGATCGGAGAAATCGCCGCCAATGCGTAAGCCGTCTATCGCGCACTGGCGCGAGCCTTCGCTCGCCGCGCGCGAACACTTTGCTCCATGTAATCTTCGAGGTGGCGGCATGCAAGCGCAAGCGGCGCGTCGCTGCGCAGCAGGCGGCCGACCATGATCGCGCCCTCCAAAGTGCCGACGATGAGCAGCGCGAGTTCGGCGGCATCGACGCCGGCACGCACCTGGCCGCCGCGCAAACCCTCTTCCGCGATGGACTCGATGCGGCGAGTGAGCCGGCTAAGAGCGCGGCGCGCCTTCGCGCGGAGCCGCGGATTTGCGTCGTCCGACTCGGTCGCCGTGTTGAGCAGAGGACACCCGCCAGGCACAAGGCCTGTGCGGTCCTGGAAGTTCCGGATCACGTGGATCAAGCGGTCGATGGCGTTCGCAATCCCGGCAGTTCCTTCGAACCGCTTCTCCATGGCCCGTTCCCACGCATAATCGAAGGCGTCCTCGGCGAGTTCCTGCTTGCTCTCGAAGTGCCGGTAGATGCCGCCCTTCTCCAGGCCGGTCGCCTCCATCAGGTCAGACAGCGCCGCGCCGGCAAAACCCTTTCGATTGAAGACGGGCGCCGATTGCGCAACGATCCTTTGCCGCGTCGACTCCCCTTTCCGCATGGCGAAGACCTCGCCCAACATCTTAACTCAAAAAAGACGCATCGGTCTCAAATTTGGCGAATCTGATTTGCATACGGGACCAACCGGTCTCATTTGCAGGTTTTGCGAGGTCTGATTTGGCTGCCGCTGTCGCTGCTGCACTCCCATCTGCCGCCGTGCAACGGCCGGCGGTGAATCCCTGGGTCATTGCGCTGACCGTCACGCTGGCGACATTCATGGAGCTGCTCGATACTTCCATCGCCAACGTTTCGCTGCCTTACATCGGCGGCGGGCTGGGCCGGTCTTACGACGAAGTCACCTGGATCCTGACCACGTACCTGGTGGCCAACGCCGTGGTGCTGCCCATGTCGGCGTGGCTTTCCCGCGTACTCGGCCGCAAGCGCTATTACTTGATATGCGTGGCGCTTTTCACGGTTACATCTTTCTTCTGCGGCATCGCACCAAGCCTGGGCGTCATGCTGCTGGCGCGCATATTGCAGGGTATCGGCGGCGGAGGCCTCGCACCCGTCGAGCAGGCGATTCTGGTCGATACATTCCCGCCGCACAAGCGGGCCGCGGCGTTCGCCCTTTACACGGTCGCGATTGTTACGGCGCCCGCGATAGGCCCGGTGCTGGGCGGCTGGATCACCGACAACTACAACTGGCGCTGGGTCTTCTTTATCAACATTCCAGTCGGGCTGCTTTCGCTTTCGCTCACCTCGCGGTTCGTGCATGACCCGCCTTCGTTTGCCGAGGAGCGCAAAACCGTCCGCTCGGCAGACGGCAAGCTGCGCATCGACGGCATCGGCATTGCACTGATCGGCATCGGCTCGGCGGCGCTCGAAGTCCTGCTCGACCGCGGCCAGATTGACGACTGGTTCGGCTCCTCGTTCATCTGCTGGATGTTCGCCGTGGCTATCGTGTGCCTGGGGACGGCGGTGATCTGGGAGCTGCGGCAAAAAGATCCAGTGATCGAGTTCCGGCTGATGCGCTCGCGCAACTTTGCCATTGCCAACCTGTTCTATTTCCTCTTCGGCTTCGGGCTTTTTGCATCGACAACGATGATTCCGCAGCTTTTGCAGACGCTCTACGGGTATCGCGCTATCGATGCCGGGCTGGTGCTGGGCCCAGGCGCCTTCGTCATCACGCTGCTGGCGCCGGTAGGCGCGCAACTGCTGCAGAACGGCGTCATTCAGCCGCGCAAGCTGTTGTTCTGCGCGGTGATCGTGGTGGGCTTATCCTTCCTGCACTACAGCCACTTCACGCTCGACACCGACTACAACCACTATGTTTGGGCGCGCGCATTGCAGGGCTTTGGATACGCGTTCTTCTTTGTGCCGGTCTCGATGATCGCTTACTCGCAGCTCAAGCCGGGGCAGAACAACAAGGCCTCATCAATCACCAACTTCTTCCGCAACTGGGGCGGCAGCTTCGGCATTGCGTTCATCAACACCATGACCGAGCGGCGGCTGAATTTCCACCAGGCGCGGGTGGGAGACAATCTTCCCGCCTCGTCCGGCGATCTGCAACAGCAGGTGACGCAGGCCGCGGGCTTTCTTCAGTCGCGCGGATATTCGACCGTCGACGCCATGCGCGGAGCCTACGGCCGCTTCTATGAGCAGTTGCAGGCTCAGGCCCACATGCTCGCGTTCATGGACTGCTTTCACGTCATCGGCGTCGTCACGCTCGTTGCCGCGCCATTGATTCTGCTTACGCGCCCGTTCCAGCTTGGAGGAAGGGCGCCGGCCGGCCATTGACGCGGATGCGGCGATCGCCCGTGCCGGCTCCGCGATTCCAGTTGCAACCGGACCGCAATCACTGTACGTTGGATGCATCGGAGCGCCGCTGACAGTCCTTGTCTAGTTCGTCCTCTCACACTGCCTGGCCCGCACAGCGGGTCGAGGTGTGTTTTTGTGTTGTGCCCACCGAGAGGATGACCCGAAGTGAATCTCAGACAATTGGGATGGAATGACTTTTTCGCGCGGCAGTGCGCAACCGGCATTCCCGCGCGTGTCGCAGCAACGTGCCGCGAACAATTTACAGTATGGACCGAAGCCGGCGAGATCGACGCCGAGCCGAGCGGCACGCTGCGATATGAGTCGCCGCTGTGGCCGGTGGTGGGCGACTGGGTGATGCTGCGCGAGAACGGGGCGGCGATTGACCGGGTCCTCGCGCGGCAGACAACGCTTTCGCGCAAGCAGCCGGGGCGCGAGGCCACCGAGCAGGTGCTGGCTGCGAACGTCGATGTGCTGTTCATCGTGAGCGGGCTCGACCGCGACTACAACCCGAGGCGGCTGGAGCGCTACCTGGTAGTCGCGCGCGACAGCGGGGCGCGGCCGGTGATCCTGCTGAACAAGGCCGACCTGGCCGAGAAGCTGGGCTTCGACCTCGATGACATCTTGCGCGGGACGCGCGCATTGGCGGGAGGGGCTACGGTGATCCCGCTGAGCGCGCTTGTGGATCGCAGCCTGGATGCGCTTGCGGCCGAACTCGCCGATGGTCAAACCGCAGCGATGATCGGCTCGTCAGGCGTTGGCAAATCGACGATTCTGAACCGCCTGCTGGGCGATGAGCGGCAGAGAACGAGCGCGGTGCGGGAGGATGACCATCGCGGGCGGCACACGACGGTTACACGGGAGCTTTTCCGGATGCCCGGCGGATGGCTGCTGATCGACATGCCGGGGCTGCGCGAAGTGCAGTTGTGGACCGCACCCGAAGGCTTGGATGAGAGCTTTGAAGACATTCAGGAACTGGCGGCGGGCTGCCGGTTTCGCGATTGCACCCATGAGAACGAGCCGGGCTGCGCCGTGCTGAGCGCTGTGCAAGACTCCGGCCTCGACGGGGCGCGCCTGGCCAACTATCACAAGATGCGGCGCGAGCTTGCGCATCTTGAACGCAAGGCCGATCCCATTCTGCGCAAGGAAGAGCGGGCGAAGTGGAATGCGGTGGAGAAGTCGGTGCGAAAGAATGACAAGCGGAAGTGGTGAAGCCGCCTGCGAAACGTTGGGCACCTTTCGTGATCGGGGGAAGCGATCGAGAACTAATGCCGGGAAACGAGTTCGAACTCTCGAACCGTACCAACCCGAGCTCCGTCCACGGACATCTCGTCGGGAATGCAGAATATTGACGGCTGCGCTGGGTCATATCGAACACCAACCTTTGTGTCGACCCAATCTCTCATTAGAGCCGCAGCGCGTTCTTCATCAACTCGAAGACCGAATTGTCCGGAATAATACTCGTCGTCGACCACGTAGCTAAAGGCGAAAAACGGAACTTCCTTCCTGAGATGGCCGACGCGCTCAACAAGCGCCATCTTCGCTGACTGAATTGTTGCCTGTGTCTCAGGCCAATCTGCAGCGTCTTTGGTTCGTCGACTATCTAACATTGAAGGACCGAAGCGATAGACAAACGCGGCTCCCACGGCGATGATGGACAGAACCTCTATAAGCATTCCTCAATCTCCTTCTGCCATGGGAATGTGGATGCCTTTTTCGCGGGCGGTTTGCTTTGCCAGCTCATAGCCGGCGTCGGCGTGGCGGGCTACGCCGATGCCGGGGTCGTTGTTGAGCACGCGGCGAATGCGCTGCGCGGCGTTGTCTGAACCGTCGGCGACGGTGACCTGGCCCGCGTGCAGCGAGTAGCCCATGCCCACTCCGCCGCCGTGATGGAAGCTGACCCAGCTCGCGCCCGACGCCGCGTTCAGCGCGAAATTGAGCAGCGGCCAATCCGCAATCGCGTCGCTGCCGTCGAGCATCTTCTCGGTCTCGCGGTAGGGGCTGGCGACAGAACCGGTATCGAGGTGGTCGCGGCCGATGGCGATGGGCGCGGAGATCTCACCCTTGCGCACCAGGTCGTTCATGGCCTCGCCCATCTTGGCGCGGTCGCCGTGGCCCAGCCAGCAGATGCGCGACGGCAGGCCCTGGAACGCGAACCGGCCGCGCGCCAGGTGCAGCCAGCGGGTGAGAATCGCATTGTCGGGGAAGAGCTCCAGCGCCAGCTCGTCGGTGCGGGCAATGTCGCGCGGATCGCCGGAGAGCGCGACCCAGCGGAACGGCCCAGTGCCGGTGCAGAACAGCGGACGGATGTACTCGGGCACGAAGCCGGGGATCAGGAAGGCGTCGGCGCAGCCGGCGTCGAGCGCAAAGCGGCGGATGTTGTTGCCGTAGTCGAAGGCCACCGCGCCGGCGCGTTGCAGCGCCAGCATCGCGTCCACGTGCACCACCATCGAGGCGGTCGATCGGCGGACGTACTCTTCGGGATCGCGCTTCCGCAGCTCCGCTGCTTCACTCAACGAGAGTCCCTGCGGAACATAGCCGTTCAGGGGATCGTGCGCGCTGGTCTGGTCAGTGACAACATCGACCGCAACGCCGCGGCGAACGATCTCGGGCAGCACATCGGCGCAATTGCCGACCAAGCCCACGGAAAGCGCACGGCCTTCGCGCTTCGCGGCTTCGCAGAGGGCAAGCGCTTCGTCAAGGCTTTCGGTGATCGTGTCGCAGTAGCGTGTCTCTACGCGGCGCTCGATGCGGCTCCGGTCGACATCCACCGCCAGAACCACGCCATCGTTCAGCGTGACGGAGAGCGGCTGCGCGCCGCCCATGCCGCCCACGCCGCCGGTGACGACGAGCTTGCCGCGCAGCGAGCCATCTCCCCCGGGCGCGGGAAAGTGCCGCTCGGCGAGCGCGGCGAACGTCTGGAATGTGCCCTGCAAAATGCCTTGAGTGCCGATGTAGATCCAGCTGCCGGCTGTCATCTGGCCGTACATGATCAGGCCCTTGCGGTCGAGCTCATGAAAATGCTCCCAGTTGGCCCAGTGGCCGACAAGATTGGAATTTGCGATGATGACGCGCGGAGCGAGGTCGTGCGTAGGGAAGACTCCGACCGGCTTGCCCGACTGGATGAGAAGCGTTTCTTCATTGCCGAGCCGTTCCAGCTCGCGGACGATGGCGTGAAAGCACTCCCAGTTGCGCGCGGCGCGGCCGATGCCGCCGTAGACGACCAGGTCCTGCGGGCGCTCGGCCACCTCGGGGTCAAGGTTGTTCATCAGGCAGCGCAGCGCCGCCTCCTGTTGCCAGCCCCTGCAGGTGAGTTTGTTGCCGCGGGGTGCGCGAATCGCAGTGGAAGCTGTGCCGGTTGCCATGGTGAACTCCGACTCTGAGGATACTATCGCCGCAGGCCACAGGTCGAAGCGCAAGCCGGTTCCGGTGTCGCAAACGGGCGATCAAGCTGAGCGGCGCGGGGCATCGATTTCGACGGCGTGTCACAGAAACCAGCCAGCCAGTCACAAATTGACCGGCAAGGGCTCCCGCTTGGCGCCGTGCACTGATAGCGTTTGCGCCATGCTGAAGAATGCAAGATCGTTGACGATTGTGGCACTGGCGGCCGGATCCATCGCCATGCAGGCACAAACCGCTCCAAGCGCCGACGAACGGGACGCCGACGCCGCCTATACGGCGCACCAGTGGGCGCGCGCCGAAGCCGCGTATGCGGTGCTGACCCGGCAGAAGCCTGACAGCATCCGGTTCTGGTTCCGGCTCGGCGTATGCAAGCGGGAAGGCAAGCAGTACGCGGCGGCCATCGACGCGCTCACCAGGGCCAGGGAACTGGGCGCCGCAAGCGGGCTGCCCGGACCGCCTGGCGACTACGAGCTGGCGTTGAGCCATGCCGCACTGGGCGATTCGGCCCGCGCGCTCTCGCTCCTGAAGAGCGCCGCGGACGGTGGGTATGCGCAGCCTGATCGCTTGGAAGTCGATGCCGAGTGGGTCCCTCTGCGCGCGGATGAACGATTCCTGGCGCTGGTAAAGCAGATCCGCCATAACGCCACGCCCTGCGAAGACGTGGAGTTCCGGCAGTTCGACTTCTGGCTGGGCGACTGGGACGTGTCTTCGACCAACGATGGCACGCCCCGCGGCAAAAGCCACATCTCGCGGGAGATGGGCGGCTGCGTCCTCTGGGAGAACTGGTCATCGCTCGCCAGCGCCTACTTTGGCAAAAGCTACAACACCTACAACGTGAACCTGAAGCGCTGGGAACAGTACTGGGTGGACAACTCGGCGGGTACGATCTTCTTCCACGGCGGGCTGGTCGATGGTGTGATGGATTACTGGACCGATGACGTTCCGCAGCCGAATGGCGACAAGCTGCGCCGCCACCTGCAGTTCTTCAACCTGGGGCCGGACAAGGTGAGACAGTTCAGCCAGCGCTCGACCGACGGCGGCAAGACCTGGAACGTGGAATACGACCTGACCTATTCGCGGCATGCGGATAGGCACTGAGCTCGAGTGATCCCTCGGCGGTTCTCGCTGTTGATTTATCCTTCTTTCCGTGCCGAACACACTGGTTGAATGCGTACCGAACTTCTCTGAGGGCCGCGACAAGGCCAAGGTCGACGCCATTGTCGAAGCCATGAAGATGCCGGGCGTCTATCTGCTCGACCGCGAGATGGATGCCGACCACAACCGCTGCGTGATCACCTTGGTTGGCGAGCGCGAGGGCATCCAAGAGGCGGCGATCCGCGGTGTCGGCAAGGCCGCCGAACTCATCGACCTCAACCTGCACCAGGGCGCGCACCCCCGCATGGGCGCAGCCGACGTGGTGCCGTTCATCCCCATCGACGGCGTGACCATCGAGGACTGCGTGGCCATGGCGAGGCACGTGGGCGCTGAGATCGCCGGCCGGTTCGGCGTCCCGGTGTATCTCTATGAAGCCGCGGCCACGTCGCCGGAGCGGCAGAACCTCGAGAACATCCGGCGCGGGCAGTTCGAGGGCATCCGCGGCGAGATCGCCACCAACCCCGCGCGCAAGCCGGACTTTGGCGAGCCGCGTGTGCATCCCACGGCCGGGGCGACCGTCGTCGGAGCGCGTAAGTTCCTCATCGCCTACAACATCTTCCTGAACACGGGCGACGTGGACATCGCGAAGAAGATCGCCAAGGCTGTACGCTTCTCGACCGGCGGCCTCAGGTTCGTGAAGGGCGCGGGGTTTCTGGTACGGGGGCAGGCGCAGGTCTCGATGAACCTGACCGATTTCGAGCAGACCCCCATCCATCGCGTCTTCCAGTTCGTGAAGCATGAGGCGGAGCGCTACGGCGTTGTCCCGGTATCGAGCGAGATCGTGGGGCTCATTCCCAAGCTGGCGCTCGAGCAGGCTGCCGAGTGGTTCCTGCAGGTGGAGAACTTCGACTCGTCGCTGATTCTCGAGAACCGCCTCGCCTCGGTCGTGAGCGGCAAGATGGCCCCCGGCGGTCCGGGCGCCGGGCTGCGTGCGGGCGTCGAGCCGTTCATCGAGCAACTTGCGGCGCCGACGGCCACCCCGGGCGGCGGCAGCGCGGCTGCGGCCAGCGGCGCCATGGCGGCTGGACTGGCCGGCATGGTGGCCTCGATGTCGCGCGGCAAAAAGGCGTACCTGCAATATGAGGTTCCGCTCAGCGAGGCGATCGCGAAGCTGGCCGGGCTCCGCGAAGAACTGAAGACGGCCATCGACGCCGATGCCGGCGCCTACAACGCCGTGATGAAGGCCTACAAGGCATCCAGAGATGCGCCGGACGGCGGGCGAGCGATCGCGGCCGCGCTGCAGCAGGCCACCAGCGTGCCGCTGGCCGTCGCCGAGGCGGCAGTGGCTGTCGAGCGGATCGCGGAAGGCCTGTTGCCGATCACGAATCCCAACATGAAGTCCGACCTGACGACGGCGATTGCCCTGGCCCGGGCGGCACGCGAGGGAGCGCTGGCCAATGTCTCCATCAACCTCGACTCCAGCAAGCCTGAGACGCCGGAGGACGAGGCCTTTGTGGCCCAGGCGCGCCAGCGGGTGGCCGTGCTGACAGCGCAGCTTTAACCTGCGTAGAACCAGAGCGATACGCATTCTCTCCGATCCGGCGGAAGAAATGCAGAGGAGGCGCATGCAGATGGCTGTGTCCCGGCCCCGGTCTCCAGCCATCGAATCCCGGTTACCCCCCGCGGTTCCGTCACGCACGGGCGGCTCGCTTCACCATAGAATTGCCTTGACATACGGTTTGGAACAGTGAAACCTACTCTCGTCCATATTTCTCCACTTCAAAGGAACCTGCAATGAAGAGATCCGTTGCCATATTCGCCGTGCTGGCGGCTTTGGCTGCCGGTGCGATCGTGCCGTCAGCCGGCGCCCAGGCAAAGCGCAGGCCTCGCCTTGCCATATTGGATTTCGATTACGCTACCGTACAGTCCTGGTCGTCGGCTATCTTCGGCACCAACGTCGACATTGGAAAGGGCATCACCAACCTGCTGGTCACCAACCTGGTAAAGGACGGCACCTACTCGATCATTGAGCGCTCGGCGCTGGACAAGGTGCTGGCCGAGCAGAACTTCTCGAACTCCAACCGTGCCGACCCCACCAGCGCGGCCAAGATCGGCAAGCTGCTGGGCGTAGACGCCATCGTCGTGGGCGCCATCACGGAGTTCGGCAACGAGACGCAAAAGAAGAACTTCGGCGGCGGCGGGGGCAACTGGGGCGGGTTCGGCATCGGCGGCATCGGCCACTCCAAGTCGAACGCCAACGTGGCCGTCACCGCGCGCATTGTGAACATCGATACCGCCGAGATTTTGGGCGTGGCCGAGGGCAAGGGCACATCGTCGCGGTCGAGCACGTCGCTGCTGGGCGGCGGCGGCAACTGGCACGGCTGGGGCGGCGGCAACGCGGACTTCGGCTCCAGCGACTTCCAGAACACCATCATCGGCGAGGCCACCAAGAACGCCGTGGATGCGCTGACCAAGGACATGATTGCCGACGCGCCCAAGGTCTCCACCCGGACGATCACCATTGACGGACTGGTGGCGGCGGTCGACGGCGCGCAGATCGTGCTCAACGTGGGCAGGAAGGCCGGTGTGAACGTAGGCGACCAGCTCGAAGTGGTCCGCGTGACCAAAGAGATCAAGGACCCGGCAACCGGCGCGGTGATCCGGCGGCTGAGCAACTCGATCGGCATCGTGAAAGCCACCGACGTGGATGACGCATCGGCCGTCTGCACGCCTGTGTCAGGGTCAGGGTTCAAGACCGGCGACCACGTGAAGGCAGTCAGCCAGTAACCCGGCGTTTAACTCAGCGAAGCCCGCGGCGCACTGCGCGGCGGGCTTTTTGCTGCGGTGATCATGGGTCCGGCTGAGCCCTTTTCGGCTTCGCTGGCGTTACAGGATGCAGAGGCCATGATCCAGAGTCTGGCAGGAATGCGGCATTGCTTTTGGGCTTCGGTGGAGTGTGGGGATTGTCGCAGGGTTGGCGACCAGACTTGGCGGAGACATCAACTCAATCCCGCCAGCAATTCGACGCGTCCTCACTTGATGATTCCAGGGTCCCCCAATAATTTGACTTTCCAGGTCCGCTAGCAGGAGATTCGGCGTGCGCAAAACGATTCTTGCAGTTTCATTCTTGGTTTGCTGTTCCCTCGCAGCGGCACAGCAGACGCTCAATAACGACGCGGTGATCAAGCTGGTGAAGGCCGGGTTGTCCGACGACCTGATCGTCACCACAATCAACGCCTCGCCGGGTGCGTATGACACCTCGGCCAACGGCCTGATCGCGCTCAAGAGCGCAGGGGTGAGCGACAAGCTGGTTTCCGCGATCGTGGTCAAGGCTGCCGGCACCGTACCGGCGGCCAGCACCTCGACAGCCGGCAACGTTGCCCCGGGCGGCATGGGCAGCGTGCTCGCGGGCGTTCCGGCGGGCGTTGACAGCGTTGGCGTTTATTACCAGGATCCCTCTGGCGCCTGGCAGGAGGTGAATGCCGAGGTGGTCAACTTCAAGACGGGCGGCGCGGTGAAGCACCTGGCCAGCGTGGGGATAGTCAAGGGTGATGTGAACGGAATGATCGCCGGGACAAGGAGCCGCCTGGCGATGAAAGTACCGGCCTCCTTCATCTTCTATGTCCCCGAGGGACGTTCGCCGGGTGAGTATCAGCTGCTCCACCTCCACGTCAACAAGGACAACCGCGAGTTTCGGTCGGCGACAGGCGGCGTGGTGCACCAAAAGGGCGGCGCGCAGAAAGATATGGTCGACTACTCCCCGAAAAAGATCGCGCCGCGCGTTTACCAGATCGTACTCGGCAGCGAAATAACCAGGGGCGAGTTCGGCTTTCTGCCGCCGCTGGACATGGCATCGGAAAAGAGCATCGCCAGTTCGGGCAAGATGTACACCTTTTCGCTCGAGTAAGCCGATTCGATATGCTGGAAGGGGGTGCCGGCGCCCGGATCGCGGGCCGGCGCTCCGTCAAGGATGACCAAACGCACGCGCAGAACGCTCTGGACCGTGGCCGCAGTCGTGCTTTTGCTGTCGGCGGCGATCTTTCTGCGGTCCAAGGCCCCGCCAGAGGCTGCCCGGCTGCTGCCCGAGTCCGACGGCATCGTCTACTTCAATTTCAAGCCATTTCGTGCCATGGTGCATGGCCGCATCGAGCCGCCCGTTCGGGTGCCCGAGTACCAGCAGTTTGTGGACGCGACCGGAATCGACTGGGAGCGCGACCTGGACGAGGCGGCCGTCGCTCTTCACCGCATGCCCGACCCCAACGGACCGAACGGGCCGGTGGCCTACTCCATGGTGCTGGTGGGCAAGCTCACGGGCAAAAGGCTGAACGACTGGCTGGACGGCCACGCCGCATCGCGCGAGGTCTACGTCGGCCACACCATCTACGACATTCCCTCGAACGGGCGCACGGTGCGCGTGGCGCAGATCGGATACGACCGGCTGGCCGTCTCCAACTGGCCGGACACGGAAAAGATCCACTCCATGCTCGACCGCCATCGCTCGGCGGCGCTGCCCTTCTCCGGCTCGACCCTGCTGGCGCACCACTACAGCGACGTGCCGCTGCTCTCGCTGGCCTGGGGGCTGGGCCAGATCGGGCTGCCGTTCTCTGAGAGCGGCGCAATCACGGTATTCGGGCTCAAGCTGCCGCTGGAGGCCGACTCGACGATCATTGCCAGCATCAGCCCGGCGTTGTCAGTGAAGGGCGCGCTGCATCTGCGGTTCGAGGAGATCGCGGCGAGCGACGAGGTAGCCGCGCGGCAGGCGGATTCGCTTTCGGCTCTGGTCACGCTGGCGCGCGGAGTGACAACCGGCCTGGCCAACAACGCCGCCAACAACGCTCTCAAAGAGGTGCTCCGTTCCGCCCAGATCACCGAGAAGCGCAACCGCGTGGTGGCGACTGCAACCGTGGCGCCATCGTCGTTGGGCAGCCTCGCCGCGGCGGAAAACCCGCCGGCGGCAGCCGCGAAATAGGCTGCCGGGTCCCCGCTCTCCTGGTCCCTGCCTCACTCGTACCGCAGCGCCTCGATGGGGTCGAGCATGGACGCCTTCCACGCCGGATAAATACCGAAGAGCAGCCCGATCGCGCAGGAGACGCTGAGCCCCAGCAGGACCCAAAGGACGGAGAGAGTCGCGGGCAGGCCGATGGGCAGGAAGTAAATGATCCAGGTGACGATTGCGCCGGCGGCAACACCGATGAGGCCGCCCGCCGCACACAGCGCCACGGCTTCGGTGGTGAACTGGGCCATGATGGTGCGCCGGGTGGCGCCGATGGCCTTGCGAATTCCGATCTCGCGCGTGCGCTCGGTCACGCTGACCAGCATGATGTTCATCACGCCCACGCCTCCCACCATAAGTCCAACGCTCGAAACGGCGATCATAAACAGCACCAGCCCTCCGGTGAGCTGGTTCCAGAGCTTGGAAAGCGACTCGGGCCCGAAGATCTCGAAGTTGTCGTCGGCCTCCACCTTCACCTTCCGGCGTATGCGCAGCAGCTCGCGAATCTCCTCCTCGACCAGAGCTTTGTTCTTGGGGTCGTCGTACTTCACTCCGATATACATGTCCTTGTCTTCGGGATGCAGGTTGTGGAAGGTTCCCAGCGGGAAGAAGACCATATTGTCTTCCTGGTTCTTGCCGCTGCCGAAGGGCGCCTTGCGCTTGTCCAGCACGCCGATGACGGTGTACAGGCCCGTCTCGATGTTGACTTCCCTGCCTACCGCCGACTCTTCTCCGAACAGCTCTTCCCAGGTGTCGTGGCCAAGCACACAGACATGCGCGCGGCGCTGGTCTTCCTCATCGGTGAACAGGCGGCCCTCCCTGAAGGTCAGGTCCGATGTTATGGCCAGTGCGGCGGTGTCGCCCTGCAGAACGGTCCCCGCCACCTTTCTGCCGTTGTATTTCACGCTGACGCTGCCCACGCGGAACCGGAGGTTGATGTGCTGGTAGGCGCCGTCGGCCCCGACCACGTGGGGCAGCGAGCGCAGGGCGATGACGTCCTCGACGGTCAACTTTTTGCGGTTCAGCATCTCTGGAGTGGGGCGCACGCCGATCAAAGGCATGTGGAATATCCAGAAAACATTCGAGCCGAGGGAACTCACCCAGTCCGAGACCCGGCTGTTCAGCCCGTTGATCACGGAAGAGATGGTGATGACGGTGGCGACGCCGATGACAATACCCAACGTGGTGAGCGCCGAACGCAGCTTGTTGGCGCTCAGCGTATCGAGCGCCAGCTTGATCGATTCACGGATTTGCCCTTGAACCATGGACCCCAGCTTTCAGGTTTCAGCTCGCCATGTCTGTGACGATGGGATCAGGAAAACGATGGGCAAACTCCGAGGGCCAAGGGTCAGGGATCCCGCGACGCTTGACCCCTGGGCGCTACTCATACCGCAGCGCCTCGATCGGGTCGAGCATGGCCGCCTTCCACGCCGGGTAGATACCGAACAGAAGACCTATGGCGCAGGAGACGGTGATACCGGTAAAAACCCATAACGCGGACAGCGTCGCAGGCAGCCCGATGGGCAGGAAGTAGACGATCCACGTGAGCACGGCGCCGACGACGATCCCAACTACGCCGCCGGTGGCGCACAAAGTGACGGCTTCGGTCGTGAACTGGGCCATGATGGCTCGTTTGGTTGCGCCAACCGCTTTGCGCACGCCGATCTCGCGGGTCCGTTCGGTCACGCTGACCAGCATGATGTTCATCACGCCCACGCCGCCGACCATGAGGCCCACACTCGAAACCGCAATCATGAACAGAACCAGGCCGCCGGTGAGTTGCGTCCATAGCTTGCTGAGCGAGTCCGGCCCCATCATCTCGAAGTTGTCCGGCTGGTCCGCCCGCACCTTGCGGCGGATGCGCAACATCTCCCGCACCTCTTCTTCTACGAGGGCCTTGTTCCTCTGGTCGTCATAGCGGATGGCGATGAACGTATCCTTGATGCCGGGATACAGGTTGTGAAACGTCCCCAGCGGGAAATATACGCCGTTGTCCGCGGGGTTCTTGCCCGATCCAAAGGGTTGTTTGCGCTTGTCCATTACTCCGATCACGGTGTAAAGTCCGGTGCCGACGATCACCTCTTTTCCGATCGGGTCTGCCTCCCCGAGAAGCGACTGGACGGTGTCGTAGCCCAGCAGGCAGACATGCGCGTGCCGGGCGTCTTCGTCTTCGGTCCAGAAGCGACCAGAGAGGATGGCGAGGTCGGAGACGATCTGGATCTGTGCCGTGGACCCGAACAGGAATGCGCCGGAAACCTTCTTGCCGTTGTACTTCACGTCGACATCGCCCACGTGGAAGGTCTCATTCACGTGCCGTTGCTCGGCGTCCGAACCCAGCACATGAGGCAGCGAGCGCAGGGCAAGCGCATCGTCGAGCGTGAGTTTCTTGCGGGTGAGCATCTCGGTCGTAGGCCGCACTCCGATCATGGGCAAGTGAAACACCCAGATCACGTTGGTGCCGAACGAGGTGATCCAGTCGTTGACGCGCCGATTGAGGCCGTTGATGACCGAAGAGATGACGATAACCGTGGTGACGCCGATGACGATGCCGAGGATGGTGAGCCCCGAGCGCAGCTTGTTCGTCCTCAGCGTGTCGAGCGCGAGCTTGACCGATTCGTGCGTTTGGCCGCGCGCCATGGAAACAGCCTCCGGCCGTTAATTTCTGCCTCCTGGCAGAGCTTTGTCAGTGACGGGATGAACAGTTATTGTTCCACGAAGCGGCGATGCGCCACTCCGGCCCCGACTCCGTTGCATTGGCTGGCAGCTAAGAGCTGGAAGCTAACGGCTTTCTTACTCGTATCTCAGCGCCTCGATCGGATCCAGCGTCGCCGCCTTCCATGCCGGGTAGATACCAAAGAGCAGTCCGATCGCGCAGGACACCGTGAGCCCGATCGTGACCCACAACGTGGAGAGGGTCGCGGGCAGGCCGATGGGCAGGAAATAGATGATCCATGTGAGGACAGCGCCCACAAGGATGCCGAAGACTCCGCCGACGGCGCACAAGGTCACCGCTTCGGTGGTGAATTGGGTGAGAATGGTGCGCTTGGTGGCGCCGATGGCCTTGCGCACGCCGATCTCGCGGGTCCGTTCGGTCACGCTGACCAGCATGATGTTCATCACGCCCACGCCGCCGACCATCAGGCCCACACTCGAAACGGCGATCATGAACAGAACCAGGCCGCCGGTAAGCTGCGTCCACAGCTTGCTGAGCGTATCGGGGCCGAAGATTTCGAAATCGTCGTCTTTCTGCACCGGCACCTTGCGCCGGATGCGCAGAAGCTCGCGGACCTCTTCCGTGACCAAAGCCCGATTCTTGGGGTCGTCGTATTTCACGCTGGCCCAAACGTCCAGGTCTTCGGGATGCAGGTTGTGGAACGTGCCCAGCGGAAAATAGACCTGGTTGTCGCGGGGGTTCTTACCGCCGCCGAAGGGCTGCTTTTGCTTGTCGAGCACCCCGATCACCGTGTACAGGCCCGACTCGACCGCCACGTCCTTACCCACCGCCGGCTCGCTACCGAAGAGATCCTCCCATGTGTCGTGACCCAGCACGCACACGTGGGCGCCCCTTTGGTCCTCTTGATCGGTGTACATGCGGCCCTGCAGCATCGTCAGGTCGTTCACGTCGGAAACAGCCGCGGTCGAGCCGGTGAGGATGGTTCCGGCCACCTTTTTGCCCTGGTACTTGACACTGACTGCACCCACCCGGAACTGGCCCACGTGCTGATGAGCCGCGTCGGCCGCGACCACATGGGGAAGAGTACGGATAGCCAGCACGTCTTCGACCGTGATCTTCCTGCGAGCCAGCATCTCGGCCGTTGGCCGCACCCCGATCACCGGCATGTGGAAGACCCAAAGGACATTCGACCCGAGCGAGCTCACGAAGTCCGACACGCGGTTGTTGAGGCCATCGATGACCGAGGAGATCGTAATCACCGTGGTTACGCCGATCACGATGCCCAGAATAGTCAGTCCCGATCGCAGCTTGTTGGTCCTCAGCGTATCAAGGGCCATCTTGACGGATTCGCGTGTCTGTCCCTGTGCCATGAAAGCAGCTCCTAGCTGTCGGTTCTTAGCCTTTAGCTCGTTCGTCGGGCCTCAAACATTGCATCGATTGCACGTTCCCCGTGCGCCGGTTTGAACCGTCCGATCCCGCGAAACGCCGGGGGGCTGAGAGATGGAAGCTCGTTTCTCAGCCGCCCGCTCACATCTCCGCTCTCAACGCCACTACCGGATCCAGCTTCGCGGCTTTACTGGCCGGGTAGACGCCAAAGAATATCCCCACCGCGCCGGCCAGGAAAAGCCCGAGAAACACGGCCCACACGGGAACGCTGGTGGGAAAACCGACAACCAGTGTGATCAGCTTGCCCACCCCTACGCCGGCGAGGACGCCGATTGCGCCGCCCGTGACGGCCATCGTGGCGCTCTCGATTAAAAACTGCAGCAGCACGTCGCGCTGCTTGGCGCCCAGCGCCTTGCGCACGCCGATCTCGCGCGTCCGCTCGGTGACGCTCACCAGCATGATGTTCATGATGACTACGCCGCCGACGACCAGCGAGATTGACGCCAGGCCCAGCACGACGGTCGCAAACAGGCTGCTGATCTGCTTCCAGATGTCGAGGAAGGTGTCGTTCGTCTCGAGCTCGAAGTCGTCCGCGACGCCGGGCGCGTCGTGGCGGCGCGTACGCATCAGCACGCGGACCTCGTCCTGCGCGCGCGACATCACCTCGGCGTTGCCGGCGGCGCGAGCATAGATGTCGAGCGAATCGTTGAGTCCGTAGGTCTGCTGGTAAGTGGTGATGGGCACGGCCACCCAGTTGTCCTGCGACTGGCCGAGCGTTTTGCCCTGGCGGTCGCCCACGCCGATGATCGTGTAGGGAATGCCGTCGACGCGAATTTCGCGGCCCAGAGGATCGCCCTCGGGCAGCAGGTTGTCCACGATGTCGTAGCCCACGATGACGTTGTGCGTGGCGTGGTCTTCGTCGGCCGGGGTAAAGCCGCGACCGATGGCGATGTCGATATTGTTCAGCGAAAGCATCGTCCAGGTGTAGCCGCGCACCTGAGTATTGTTGCTGGAGTGGCCGTTGTAGACGACGTTCGTTGACTTGGCAAGCAGCGCGCCCACCTCGCTGCAAAGGTCGCAGCCGTCGCGCACCGCCTGGTAGTCCTCGATGCGCAGGATCTTGCGCTTCTGGAACTTGAAGTACTCTTCCGGAGTGAAGATCACGCTCGACATGCGGGTCACGGTGAAGACGTCGGCCCCATAGCCGGAAAGCTTGGTGCTCACGTAGCGGTTGGCGCCGTTCACCAGCGTGATGACCATGATGACCGACGCCACGCCCATGACCACGCCGATGAGCGTGAGAATGGTGCGCAGCTTGTTGGCCCACAGCGACTGCAACGCGAGTTTGAATGCCTCACTGAAGAGCATGGTCCTGCCTTCCCCGGCTCATACGGTCCCGGCGTGGGTTTTTGGCCCCTGAAGCTCCATACGGGGAGGTGGGCTTCGGGGATACTTCAAGTGTACGCAAGGTCCTGCTGGTCATTTGTTGGACGGCACAAAGCGCCCTCAGGCCGCGTACAAAGCCGGCATGCCCCCACAATTGGTGACGAATGGCCAGCCCCACTTGTTAATCACTACGCAGTTGGATGAATGCCGGTTCCGGCGGCCGGCTAGCCGCCGGGAGGTGTCCGCCTGCAACGCCGGGTTTCCGGGCCGGGCGGCCCGTTTCATTTCGGAGCGGCGCAATGATAACTTGCAGCGGAGGTTCTGTCGCCCGCGCCCGAGTACATGGCGGCCCGCGGATAGGCGCAGATGGGCCGTGTAAAACCGGTCGACAGCTTTCCATCCTTCATATCGACGTTGGCAGCGGTCACGCGTTCGGGAGCTTTGCCCGTCTCGACCCACGTCTCGATAGCGCGGTGGATCGAGTGCTCCGGGTCGTTCTGCGCCAGGTCGTCGAGCGGCCCACCCTGGCCGAAAGCGGTCGCACCGGGACCGCCGCCGCAGTGCTGCATCCCGGGCACCAGAAACAGCCTGACGAATCCGGCCGCACTGGCCTTGCCCGCGGTATCCACGACCTTGTGGTAGTAGTCGACCGTGTCGAGCGCCGGGATGGCCGCATCGTTCCAGCCGTGGTAGAGGATCAGCTTGCCGCCGTGCTTGCTGAACGCGCTCAAGTCAGGGTTGACCGCGTCGAGCATGTCTCCGGTGGTCGATTGGGCTTTGTGGAGCGCCTCATGCAGATCGAGCTTTAAGACATCGAGGTCGGCTTTGCTGTAGACCATGTTGTCGAGATAGCCGGTCGAGAACAGCCAGATCGCGCTCTTGCCGGGCGCCGGTCCGGTGATCCAGCCGCCCCAGCCGTTCTGTCCGATCTCGGCGCCGGGCATCCAGCCGTGGCTCGGCGTCTTGCCGTCCTTGAGGTTCGGACCAGCGTAGAGACCCTTCAGCGTAGCCACCTGCGGTGCGGTCAGGCAGTCATTGGAGTCTGCGGCGGAGCAAAGCAGCGTGGACGGATCGAACCGGCACTGGCTCGGATCGTCGAGAAACTCCGCGCCTGGGTCCTTCGCGCATTTCGCCAGCACCGCTTTGCCGATAGCCGGCAGCTTGGCTGGGGGAATGTAGCTGGCCGGGTCGCGCTGAAGGGTCTGGACGGTGTACAGAAAGTCGGCCAACAGGTCGGTCCAGTTGAAGGCCGGCGCGCCGGCGAGGATGCCGTCGTAGTCGGTAGGAAACCGCTGCGCCTCCATCAGCGCCTCGCGGCCGCCGTCGGAGCAGGAGGCGAAGTAGCGGTGGGCGGCGGCGCGGCCGTAGAACGCCTGCGTGACGGCCTGGCCGGTAAGCGCCGTTTCGTGGACGGCGCGATAGCCGAAGTCGATGATCTTCTCTGGATGGCCGAGGGCCCACCTGGCGTCGAGTCCGTTCCCCGTATGGCCGGTGTCGGTGCCGGCGGTCGAGTCGCCGTGCAGAATGGCGTTCGCCATGTCGCGGTAGCTGAAGCTGCCGGCGAAGCCGCCATTGCCCACGCCCTGGAACCGTCCGCTGAAGCCCTCGAGCGGCAGCCAGACCTCGATCGGGATCTTCGAGTCGGCGCTGGGGTGCGACTCAGCTGAAACACGGCAGAATGCAGGCAGGCGGCCGAAGACCGGATCCTTCTCCTCCGGCAGGCTCAGTTTGCCGGCTTCGCTCACCTGGGCGCTGACGATGGTGGTATGCGGCAACGCGAGCTTCGCAAGCTCCAGGCACTTTGTTCCGCTGTCAGCCTGCTGGCCCCAGGCTGCGGCCGCTCCCAACCCACCAAGACACACAACTGCAAGGAGCCGTTTCATCGATTCCTCCGGACTGGCCATGCTACCGCAGCGGTCCTGCTTTGTGGAATCGGTTCGTGGCCTTTCTGGCGGCCTGAGGCCACTCCGATGGCTGCGCATTCCAGCCCCGAGCCGGCCCAGTGGGACTTGCAAGACGGACTGTCGATTCGGCGGGAGCCTTTTAGAAAGTTGTCTTCAGCCGCAGGGCGAAGCTGCGCGGCGGCCCGATGGCGTTGCCGCTGAACAGCCCGCCGAAATCGATCACGTCAAGCACATTGGTCAGATTCTCGCCGTCGACCTGGATCTCGATGGACGCGCGGTCGGATTTCCAGACCTCGGCGCCAGCCGAGGCGCTGACCTGGAAGGATGGCAGTATGCGGCGGCGATCGAAGTTGATGCGGTCGATGATGGCCGGGCCGTATTGCGCGAGGGCCTGATCCCGGTCACCGCCAAATTCAAAAGGCAGGCCGGTGTCGTATTGGATTCCGGACGCCAGCCAGAGACGCGGATGAACCTGGTAACGAAGGCGCATGCGCACGGTGTGGCGCTGGTCCTGCGAATCGGGGAAGTGGCCGGTGAGGTCGGCCGCGGCTTCATCCGCGTTGTCGCCCAGAAAGAGGCCGCCGGTGACAGGATTCCAGACATTGCCGACCTGATAGGAGTAGCTGCCGAAGGCGGAGAAGTGTCTCCACTCGGGCACTTCGATCTTGCCTTCGAGGCCGTAGATGATGGATTTGCGGAAGGCGATAGGGAAGCTGATCGTGGTGTTGTCGATCTGATCGTCATCGGCGTAGTTATTGACGACGCGACGGAACCAGTTGGCATCGAACTTGACGTGCTGCGCGAGGGCGCTGCTGAGGCCGGCTTCAAAGTAGTCGCCCTCGGAAGGCTTCACGGGAAGACGGAGAAAGTTGGCGGGGTCGATGGACTCGACCTGGGTGGAACTGGAGAGCAGGATGTTCTCGAAGGATGGCGTCTGGAAGACCCGGTCGTAGGCAAAGTGCAGAATGGTGTTGGCCGACGGGAGATAGCGCGAGATGGAGAAGCGCGGCTGCAAGGCCCAGTCATTGAGGATGAGCTGGTAGTGGTCCCAGCGTAGGCCGGCCGAGACAGTCCAACGATTCAGGTGAATGAGGTCCTGGACAAAGGCAGCCTGCTCAAGGTCGGGACGCTGATCGACGTAGGAGAATAGCGCGTTCTCCTTATCGGTTGGCGCGCCGGCACAAGCGCCGGGATCCGTGCCGGCGTCCATCGGATGAATGCCGGGGCGATGGAAGCGCGCCATGCGCGACCGATGATCCGATTTCCGGCGGGCGTCCCTGTCGTCTTCGGACGTGATGACGTAGCAGGTGTCTTCATGGAGGAAGGTATTGTCGCTCTCGACGCCGGCCTTCCACTCCTGGCGGCCACGGCTGTAGGTATAAACACCCTTGAAGTAGCCGTCGCGGAAGTCATTGTGCTGGCCGGCATAGACCGGCGTGGATTCGGGGTTGGAGTAGAAATCGTTGGAGTTGTCACGGACCATGCCGGAGAACTGGGCCATGGCGAAAGCAGAAAAAAGATGCTGATAAGAGGCGATGCCCATCGTTTCGATGTTGTCCGCGTTCTGGCGCTGTCCGGCGGCCTGCTGAATGAGCTCGTTCGGAATCTCGTAGCGCGAGAGTTCGTGGCGCACGGATAGATTCAGCCGGTCGCTTGAACCCAGGCTACGCTCGTAGCGCAGCGCGAAATCGCCCAGCGTGCCGGTGTTCGAGTAGTTCTGCGGCACGACTGGATTGAGATAGTGGTCGGTCCGGCTGCCGCTTGCGCTCGCTCCCAGGGTGTTGCGTCCCCACGTGTACTGGCCCTCGGCGGATGCGCCTGCCGAGTCAAAGCTGCCCGCGCTCAAGAGCGCCTCGCCACGGAATCCCGGTTGCGCGTTGTCAATGGTGTTGACCTCGACGACTCCGCCCATCTTGCGGCCGTACTCGGCGGGAATGCCCGCGGTGTAGATGCTCATCGATTGCAAGTCGTCGGCTTCTATCTCGGGGCCAAAGCTCGGCGACCGATTGTCCGTCAGCGGGATTCCGTCGACGACGAATTGCGTCTGGTACTCCGAGCCGCGCGGGTGCAGCACTGCGTTGCCCTCGTAAATCCATCCCGGCTGCGAATTGACGAGGTCCTGGAGCGAGCGCCCGGGAATGGAACCGGGGCGATGCTCGATCAGGTCGGTGCCAATCCGGTTCACCGATCCGGCGCTCGCAGGATCGATGAGGGTGTTGGGAGCGGTGACGGTCACGGTCTGGTTCACCGCCGGCAGCTTGAGCTGGATGACTCGGCGCGCCGGAAGCGAGGATAGGATCGTGACCGGCTCCTCGAACGGCGCAAAACCGGGTTCTTCGATTTCGATAGAGTAAGTGCCGTAGGGCAGGCGCTGCACGTCCAACTCGCCGCGTTCGTTGCTTTCGAGAGTCATTCGATACTGGTTGGCATCGCTGACAATATGGACCGCGGTCCTGATTCCGCGCCCCATCGGGCCGGTCACCGTCAGCCGCAACTCGCCGCTGTTCGACTGGCCGAGGAGCGGGAACGCAGAGAACAACACGATCACGCTGAGTCTGTTCACCGAGTGCCGGCCCCCTTCCACAAGCTTAAGTGAGAAGCAGCTCCGGATGTTTGGATGCGTGTGCGATTCGAGTCACGGCAGTGCCCATGCCGGTCACATTCGATTCGGATTGCTTCAGGACGCCCAACCGGACGGCGTAGCATACTGGAACATTCAGTTTTTGCATTGACCTAGTTCTTCCCCAGGCCTTGGTTCACTCGATCGGAGGATGTATGAGAAGTTTTCTTTGCAGGCTGGCCATCGCTCTCTCCGCGCTCGCCGCGGTCCCGCCGGCCCCCGCGTCCGCGCAAGCCGCTTCGCCGGTACAGCTACTGCTGCGGACCCCTTCCCTCAGCCAGGAAAAGATCGCCTTCCGCTACGCCGGCGACATCTGGACGGTGAGCCGGCAGGGCGGCGACGCCGAACGGCTCACTTCGGTGGGCACCGTCGTCGCCGGGCCGTTCTACTCACCGGATGGCAACCGGATCGCGTACACGGCCCATCTGCACGGCGGCTACGACGTCTACGTGATCTCGTCTTCAGGCGGCATTCCGCGGCGCATCACCTGGCACCCGGCAGGCAGCGGGGTCGCCGGCTGGTCGCCGGACGGCAAAGACGTGCTCGTTTCGACTGGCGCCATCAGCCCGCGTCACTATAACCGGCTCTTCCGCGTCCACGCCGACGGCTCCGGCATGCCCGAGGCTTTGCCGTTGCCGATGGCCTTCGAAGGCTCGTTCTCGCCCGATGGGCAATCGATCGCTTACCAGCCCATCTCCAAGTGGGAAGAGGCTTGGAAGCAGTATCACGGCGGCCAGACGACACCCATCTGGATGGTGAACCTGAAGTCGCTCGACCTCGAAAAGGTGCCGCGCCAGAACTCGAACGACTCGAACCCGGTATGGGTGGGTGATTCGATTTATTTTCTCTCCGACCGCAACGGGCCCATCTCGCTCTTCGTCTACGACCGGTTCAAGAAGGAAGTGAAGGAGGTCGTCCACAACACCGGCTATGACCTGAAGTCCATGCAGGCCGGGCCGGGCGGACTGGTCTACGAGCAGTTTGGCTCCATCCACTTTGTCGACACTGCGAGCAACGCCGACCGCGTTGTGCCCATCGCGGTGCACGGCGATCTGACAAATCTCGCGCCGCACCTGGCCACGATTCCGCCGGACGATATCCAGAACGCCGAGCTCTCGCCCACCGGCGCGCGCGCCGTTTTCGAGGCCCACGGCGAGATTTTCACCGTTCCGGCCGAGAAGGGCGACACGCGAAACCTGACTCAAACGCCTGGCGCCGCCGAGCGCAATCCTTCGTGGTCGGCGGACGGCAAAACGATCGCCTACTTCTCCGACGCGTCTGGCGAGTACGAGCTCTACCTGCACGACCAGACCGGCTTCAAAGCACCGGCGGTGATCGACCTCGGTCCCGACCCGAGCTTCTTCTGTGGGCCAACCTGGTCGCCGGACTCGAAGCACATCGTCTATACCGACAAGCATCTGCGCATGTGGTATATCGATGTGCCGACCGAAAAGGCGCCGGCGCCCAAGCCGGTGCTCATCGACAAGGGCCTCTATGGCAGCTTTGGCCCTGACTTCGGCCTGACCTGGTCGCCCGACTCGAAGTGGATCGCCTATCACCGCGATCTCGAAAACCAGTTGCGCGCGATCTTTGTCTACTCGGTCGAGGCGCACAAATCCACGCAGGTCACCGACGGCATGAGCGACGCGTACGGCGCCGTGTTTGACCCCAACGGCAAGTACCTCTACTTCCTGGCGTCGACTGACGATGGCCCGTCGCGCGCCGGAATCGATCTCTCGTCGCTCGACCGGGCGCAGACCAGCGCAGCCTACGTCGTTGTTCTGGCCAAGGATGGCGCGTCGCCCGTACCGCCGGAGAGCGACGACGAGAAGGCCAAGGATGAGAAGAAGGATGAGCCGAAAAAGGCCGGCGACGATAAGAAAGACGCAAAGGATAGCGCCAAATCCGGAGAGAAGGATGCCGCCAAGCCGGACAAAGACAAGGACGAGAAAGACAAGGATAAGGACAAGGAAAAGCCCGTCGAGGTCAAGTTGGATCTCGAAGGCATCGGCAACCGCATCCTCTCGCTGCCCATCCCGGCAAGAAACTACGGCGCTATCAAGACCGGCAAGACCGGCGTGCTCTACCTGGCCGAAAACTCGCCGTTCGGCCGAGCTTCAAAAGACGATGATGGCGGCGGCTTCGGCATCAGCGCCATCTGGCGGTTCACGCTGGAGAAGCGGCAGACCGAATCGGTGCTCAACGACGTGAATGCGTTCTTCGTCTCGCGCGACGGCAGCAAGGTTCTCTATGCGCGTAAGACGGCGTGGACGCTCGGCGCGGCCGACGACCTGAAGCCCGGCGACGGCAGTCCAGGCAAGCCTCTGAACCTTGGCGGAATGGTCACCACCGTCGACCCGCGCGCCGAGTGGCGGCAGATGTATCACGAAACGTGGCGCATCGAGCGCGACTTCCTCTATGACCCCAACACGCACGGCTTGAGCATTCCCAAGATCGAGGCCAGGTACAAGCCGTTCCTCGACGGCCTGGCCTCGCGCGACGAGTTCACCTATCTCTCGACCGAGATGCTGGGCGAGATCAACATCGGCCACATGTTTGTCGGCGGACCCTTTCATCCGGACACCGAGCCGAAGACGGGCCTGCTCGGGGCCGACTACTCGGTCGAGAACGGCCGCTACCGCATCGCAAAGATTCTCGGCGGCCAAAACTGGGCTCCGGGACTCGCCTCACCGCTCACGCTGCCGGGTGTTTCCGTGAAGCAGGGCGAGTATCTGCTGGCGGTCAACGGCCGCGAACTGCAAGGCGGCGACAATCTCTACTCGTTCTTCGAGGGCACAGCCGGCAAGCAGACCGTACTCCATGTCGGCCCGAACGCCGACGGCAAGGACGCGCGCGACGTGACCGTTGTGCCCATCGGCGATGAGGACGGCCTGCGCAATCTCGACTGGGTCGAGTCAAACCGGCGCAAGGTCAACGAGCTCTCCGGCGGCAAGGTGGCCTATGTCTACATGCCCAATACCGGCGGCGCCGGCTATAACAACTTCAACCGCTATTTCTACTCGCAGCTTGACAGGCAGGCCCTCGTGCTCGATGAGCGCTGGAACGAGGGCGGCTTCATCGCCGACTATGTTGTCGACGTGCTCAAGCGCTTTCCGCTCTCCGGTGCGATCGAACGCGATGGCAAGCCGATTCACGATCCCGTCGGCGCCATCTTCGGGCCGAAGGCGATGCTTATCAACCAGAACTCGGGCTCGGGCGGCGACGCCATGCCGTGGTACTTCAAGAAGGCTGGTATCGGCAAGCTGATCGGCACCAAAACGTGGGGCGGACTCGTCGGTATCGGCGGATATCCACCGCTGCTCGATAACGGCTTCGTGATGGCGCCGCGTTACGCGATCTACGGCCTGCACGGCGAGTGGGAGGTGGAGAACGTGGGCATCTCCCCGGACGTTCCAGTCGAAGAACTGCCCAAGGACTTCGCCGCGGGCCGCGACCTCCAGCTCGAAACCGGCGTACAGATGGTGCTCGACGAGCTCAAGGCGAACCCGATTCCGGAGATTCCCATCCCTCCGTATCCCAACTATCACAAGAACGACGGGCTGGGGAAGAATTAGAGCGGTTCCAGAGCTCCCGTGCCTTGTTCAAATCCGCGAAAGGTGGCGTTTTCTTGATGAAAGCGCCACCTGCTGGCCATGGCTTCTTGCTGCGGCGGCTCTCGAGCCGGCGCAACGCCACGCGTTTCGAGAACATCGTACGGAAACATGTATGCCGGGTTCCTCAGGTCCCTGATTTTGGGACCTGCGATATTTCGCGCGACAGCTATCCGTTCCCAAGGTTCTTTACGAGGAACTCGATCGTCCGCTGGCGGGCAAGTTTCGCCGCCTCCGGTCGATAACCCGGCCCCCCATCGCGGTTGAACGCGTGGCCCGCGTCGTACCAGTAGATCTCGACCTCCGGATGCCTCTCCTTCACGCGATTCACGCCCTCCGCCGGGATGTGCGCGTCTTCGCGGCCGAAGTGCAGCATCACTGGCGCCTTCGGTGCCTCTTCCGCAAATCGGGAAATCATCCCGCCGTAGTAGCCGACAGCCGCGGACGGACGGAGCCGCGTCGCTGCCAACCACGCCATCGATCCCCCGTAGCAGTAGCCCACCACGCCCACCTTCCTGCCCGTCTCGCGCGACGCGTAGTCAATGGCTGCGGCCACATCCAGGATGCCCGTCTCCGGTTTGAGCTTGGGAACAAAGCTCATCGCCTTCTCCAGATCCGGCCCTGAGTCGCCGAGCTCGACATCGCGTTCGATGCGGTCGAACATGGCCGGCGCTACAGCCAGGAACCCATCGCCGGCAAAGCCGTCGGTGACCGACCGGATGTGCGCGTTCACGCCGAAGACCTCCTGGATCACGACCAGGCCCGCAACCGGCTCGCCGACCGGCCGCGCGACGTATGCGCCAAGCTCCTGACCGTCTGCGGCCTTCAAAACAACACTCTCTCCCATGAACCCTCTTCGCGGATCGATTCTTCGCTACGGCCGTTTGACGTTTTCACCCGCCGGCGCGGATTCTGTTTCACTTCCAGCTTGCGAGCTTTTCATCTCATCCGTTGAAACTTCGCTTTCGAGGCTCTGCTTTTCGACCTTGGCGGCAGGAACTGCGGTCTTCGCAGCGTGCCCCGCGGCCGCCGGCGGACTCACCATTCCATCGACGCGGTAGCCCGCGGCCTCGGCTTCGGCAAGCGCGTCGGCAACGCACTTGCTGATGCTATCCACCTCCGCCTTTCTGGGCGACGTTTCACCGGCCAGCTTCAGCAGAGACGGCATGCGCATCCACCAGAGCAGCTCCTCGTAAGGCTCGCGGACGATGTACGTGTGGCCCTGTGCCTCATGCGCGCCGGTGAGCCAGCGAACATCGGGATCCTGCCAGAGAGCCGGCGGGAGCCCAATCAAGTTGACCGCCGGCTTGTAGGTCGGCGCTGCGGCACGCGTCTTGGCCAGCTCGGCCTCGGTCATCAGCACCACCTTGATGCGGGCCGCGGCGCGCCAGCTCTCTTCGCCCTCGAAGCCGAGGTTCGCAAACGCACGCGCAAAAGGCTCGCGCAAACGCAGGCGATCGAAGAGCTCCAGCGCCACCGCTTCCGGCGCTTCGGGGTCGATCGATTCAGCCAGCATTTCGGTCACGCACCATGCCAGCACCGGGCCCCACATCGCCGTTGCCGTGCGCTGCGGGCTGGGGCTGGGCAGCACGCGGCGTGCCGCGCCGCTCCACGGCGCCGGCGACAAACCCTCAAGCGAGGGAATGCGCATGGCCGCACGCAGCCGCTCTTTGGCGGCTTGCGCAAGTTCCGGAGTCGCCGGGCGCAGGTCGGTGCGGCCGCGCGCCCCGCCATCCGCGTTCTCGTGCCATGCCTTCTGGGCGGCGTGCATCAGGTTCCAGGTGCGCACCCACGCCGCTTCAAGAAACTCGCTGCGGTGCCGCTGCGCCACCGTGTCGGCGCCAAAGCCCAGCGTGCGCGGATGCTCGGCCATGTCGGCGAACAACCGCACCATGTTCGAATCCAGCTGCTCGCGCAGGGCGTCGTGGACAGGGCGCAATGCCAGCGCGATCAGCGCGTCTTCGAGGTTCGGAACGCCGCGGCCGCCAAGCTCGTCGCAGAGCTTGTCCCACGGCTTCTCCGCGGTGGCTTCGCGCTCGTGCCAATCGAGAAACACATGGCACTGGTAGGCGTGCAGATCGAGCGTAAGCCCGCGCTCTGCGAGATCGTTGGCCCGCTTCAGGTACTCGAGGCCGGTCAGCGAATCGCGGTAGGCGAGGATCTTCCCTGCCCCGGCGTCGAAGCCCAGCCCCTCGCGCAGCCGCCGCTGGCGCAGCTCTCCCGCGCCCTTGTCGGCATAGGCGGCCGAGTGGTCGATCGTTCCGTGCGCCGTGCCATAACGGTTGTTGTAGACGACCAGCGCGCGATGCTCTCCGGTGCGGTTCGAGTAGGCGAAGACGTTCTCGTCGACCGAGCCGTTGCCCGTGAAAAGGTCGTAGAGCAGGAAGTTGCTGCTCTCGGCAAACAGCCAGCGCCGTTTCAGCAACGGCGCGATCTCGCGCTCGTGACGCTCCACCAGCCAGTGGTTGGGCGTCTCCTCGTAGCGCGGGCGCTGGTACTCCATACCGTACTTCTCGGTGAATCCCTCGATCTGCCCGTGGCCGAACATGGGCAGGCCGGGCAGCGTCGCCATCATTGCCGCCACGCCGAAGCATTTGTCGCCGGTGCCGAATTGGTCGATCGCCGTGCGCTCGTCGGGGTTGCTCATGAAGTTGACGTAGCGCTTCATGATGTCGGGATCGAATTCGAGCGTGTTCTTGATCACGGAGCGATACTCGGCGTTCTTTTCGTCGCGCAGCATGTTCATGAACGCGCTGTTGTAGACGCGGTGCATGCCCAGCGTGCGCACAAAGTAGCCTTCCATGAGCCAGAAGGCCTCCGCCAGCAGCAGCGTGCCGGGGACCTCCGCAGCCACGCGGTCGACCACTTCGCGCCAGAACTCGTGCGGCATGTGCTTGTTGAACTCGGCGTCGCTCATCGAGTACTCGGCGCGGCTGGGGATGGCGCCGCTCGCGCCCTCGCCGGGAAACCAGAGCCGGTGAAAGTGCCGCTTGGCCAGCGTCATCGCCGCATCGAACCGGATGACCGGAAACAGCCGCGCCACGTGCAGGATGGTCTGAATGACCTGCTCGCGCACGGCGGGATTCAGATAGTCGAGCTGCGCCGTGTCGTTCCACGGAAAACTCGTGCCGTCGTTGCCGTGATAAATGTAGCGCGTGTCTCCCGTGGCGTTGTCGCGGCGGCGAAACACAACCGCAGCGTCTGTCTGCTCGTAGTAGTGATCGTCGATCCGGATCTCGACACGTGAATCGTTCGAGAGATCGGGCCCCTCGAACCGGTACGCCGGGTATGGCGACTCGCGGCGCGAGATGAACCAGTCGGGATGTTCCACGACCCACGGAGAATCGATGCCCATGTGGTTGGGCACCATGTCGCTGGCCAGGCGGATTCCATGATGATAGGCGCGATTGCGTAGATTTACGTAGGCAGTTTCGCCGCCCAGATCGTCGGAAATGCGATAGTCGAAGAGCGAGTAGGCCGAGGCGACCGCGTCCGTATTGCCACAGAGCATCTTGATGGTCTTCGAAGCGCGGCTACGTTCCCAGATGCCGATGAGCCACAGTGAATTGAGGCCGCGCCGGGCCAGCCGCGCGAGTTCTTCGTCAGGGATGTCGTCGAGGCGCGCGAGGTGGCGGCCGTACTGGCGGCTGAGCTGCGCCAGCCAGACATACGTGCTCTTGGCGATGAGTACGGCGCTCGGCATCCACGCCACATCGGGGCTGAAGCGTTCATATTCATGCGCGGGGTCGCCGAAGGTGGGCACCTGCGACTCGCTCACCAGCGATGGCCACTGCTGTTCGCCGCGCCGCCGGCGACGCTCGGCCGCTGCCTCGGCGGCTTCGCGCGTTTGGCGGGCCGCCGGGTTGTACTGCATCCAGATGGCGAGCTCCTCTTCCCGCAGAATCTCCCCGGCGATGAGCAGGAAACGCTCGAGTTGGTCGCCAAGCAGCGGCTTCCAGAGCTTGCGGATGAGCGCAAGCTGGTCGGCAAGCGACTTGGGTGAGCCTACCGCCGGCGCGCGTAGCAGATCGAGCAGGCTGACCGGCCCGCCTTCGCCCATCGGCACCAGCGGCCGCGTGGCAAAGTACTCAGGCAACGCCTTCGTCACTTCGCGGTAGACGGTCTTTTCCGCGAGCGGCTTCTCTTCGAACAGCTCTTCGAACGGCTTGAACGCCTCATTGCGGTTCGCCGTCCACAGCAGCATCAGCTCTTCGAGCACGGCGGCGCGATTGGGGAAGCCCTCCGTGCTTGCGGCCAGCCATTGCTTCGGCGTCTGGTCGCCACGCATCACGGCAAGGCCGGGGAAGTGCTCGACGAAGGTCAGCAGCAGCTTGTCCAGCGCCTCCTCGCCCACCTGCGACGAGAACCAATCGAGCGCCGTATTCATGACGCCGGGGTCGAGCGTCTGCCGGTAGCGGGCCATCACGGCGTGGCAGGCTTCGTCGATCAGGCCCATCGCGTAGAGGGCGCCGGCGTGCACCGTCTGCTCCGGATGGTTGGCCGCATCGCGCACCTGGTTCATCCGCCAGGCGAACTCGCGGCAGGCGCCGATGTTGTCGAAAACGACGTTCCCGGTGTAGGAAAAGAGCGATTCCTTGAATTGATAGCGGTTACGGGCGGCTCGGGAAATGTGAAATTCCATCATGGGGATCGATCTCTCTTCCGGCTCTCTTCGGAGTCCGGACTGTAAGAGTACTCGAATCAGAGTGGAACGCGCCAGACGCGCGGTCCGCACGGGCTAAACCCGGCGGAGATCCAGATCAACTCCCTTGGATGCGGCTTCGCGGAGAAACTCGATCCATGGCCACTGCCGCTTGGCTCCCGGCGCTTCTTCATCGTCCTGAGCTTCCAAACCCTTTTTCGGCTCTTGCCGAATCTTCGAGCTGATCCACGACGTGAACGCGGCCGGTCAGGACCGGTACGGGAATCATCTGCGCGATCTTTTCGCCGGCCTTCAACTCCACGGTCGCGTCGCTCAGATTCGTCATCACGATGAGGATCTCGCCGCGGTAGCCGGCGTCGATCACTCCGCCGGTTGTGACAACGCCGCGATCTGCCATGGAAGAGCGGTCGCGGACGAGCAAGCCGAGAGCTGCGCCGGTTTGGGGATGCCGCGCCTCGATGGCAAGGCCCGTGCGCACGCGGATCGTCGCACGAGGTCCAAGTCTCGTCGCCTCCAGGGCAAAAACGTCATATCCCAGGTCTTCGCCCGGATGGGCAACCTCCGGCTCGCGCGCGCCCGGTTCCAACAGCTTCACTCGCAGCATGATTCCATCGTATCCGCACAGCGCGGCTCGCTATCCGAGAATGCGACGGTCGCGCCGCGTTACAAGTGACAAGCGCTTTCCGGGGATTTCGGAGCGTGAAACAAAGCCGGGGCGGATGCCGTATCTATGCATCAGCCCGCCCCTGACTTTTCCCATTGAAGAGAGGGAACATGCGCCGAATGCACAACCCCGGCAGAGTCGCCGGACTCTGGTACCTGATTCTTGCCCTCCTCGGCCCTGTACGGCTCATCTACATCCCCGACCATGTTTTCGTTGAAGGGAACGCGGGCGCGACAGCCAGCAACATCGCCGCGCACGAGATGCTGGTTCGCCTTGGCGTGGCTGCCGACCTTGTGTGCGCAGTCGTCCTCGTCTTCCTCACTCTGGCCTTCTTCAGGCTGTTCAAGGATGTGGACCGCAACCTGGCCGTGCTGGTGGTGATCCTCGGCGGCATCATGCCGTCGCTCCTGTACTTCGTCGGCGTTGTGGCCGATCTCGGCGCTCTGATGGTCGTTCGCGACCCCGGCTTCCTCTCCGCGTTCGACAAGCCGCAACAGGACGCACTGGCCATGCTGCTTCTCCGCCTGCGCGGCACGCTGAATACCGCGGCAGAGATCCTTTGGGGCGCATGGCTGTTCCCGCTCGGGATTCTGATCTACAAATCGCGCTTCATCCCGCGATTTCTGGGTGTCTGGCTCGTCCTTGGCGGCGTGGCGTACGTGATCCTGAGCTTCACCGGCGTTCTGGCGCCGCAATACCAGGGCACAGTGTTCAGGTTCTCGCAGTCTGCATTTTTTGGCGAATTGGCGATTGTGCTGTGGCTGGTGATCCGGGGAGCCCAGCCGCCGTCGCCGGCGGAGGCGTCAGATTGAATTCTGGATTGGAGCAAACTATCGCTCCGGAATTTCCGGATGAAAGAAGTCCGCAAGCCCCGCTCGCTGCGCATGCGCGGCCATTGTCGCCTGAATCTCGAGCGCCAGCGCGAGCGCGTCGCGGCCCTGGCGGGCGGTGACCCTGGGCGGCCGTCGCGTGCGCACGGAGTGGAGAAAAGACTCGATCTCGAGGCGCAGCGGCTCGCCGGGCGTGACCTCAGGCTTGGCAAAGGAAAGCCCTGGCGCGGGCCCGCTGGCTCTCCCAGCCGCAAGCTTCGCCAGCAGCGCCGGATCGGCCTTGCCGGACGCGATCGCAGCGGCGATCTCGTGTGGCAGAGCGCCGCTGGCACTTGCGCTGCCGTCCACGCGTATCACGAGCACTTCGCGCCGCGCGTAGTCGATTGAGACGTACTGTCGCGGCTCAAAGAAGCGCAGCTTGCGCACGCGCTCGGTGGACACGCGCGAGGCCGTGAAATTGGCCACGCACCCCGACTCGAACTCGACCCGCACATTGGCAATGTCCACCTTGGGGGAGACGACCGGAAGTCCGACCGCCCGGACCTCCCGCACAGGAGAATGGACGAAGGTCAGCACGATGTCGAGATCGTGGATCATGAGATCGAGCACAACATCGACGTCGAGCGAGCGCGGCGTGAACACCGAGAGCCGGTGTGCCTCGAAAAACATGGGACGGCGCAGGCGCGGCTCGACCGACAGCACGGCCGGGTTGAATCGCTCCAGATGGCCGGCCTGGAGGATTCGCCCTGCCCGGTCTGCGCGTGCGATCAGATCGTCGGCCTCGGCAATCGTCGCCGCCAGCGGCTTTTCGAGCAGCACGTCTATGCCGGCTTCCATCAGTTGCGCCGCGACGGCGTGGTGATGGCCTGTGGGCACGGCGACGCTGGCCGCCGCAATGCCGGGATCGGCTCGCAGGAGCTCGTCGACCGAGGCGAAGACCGGAATTGCGTACTTCTCCGCGGCGTCGGCGGCACGCATCGGATCCGGGTCGACGGCGGCGGCCAGGATCACGCCGGCGCCGGCAACCTCAAGCTCGCGGTAGACACGAAGATGGTTGCGGCCAAAGACGCCGGCACCTGCGACAGCGACACGGAGAGCGTCCTGCGCGGCGATCGTCAGGCCTCTTTGCCGTCCACGGCCCTGAGGCAGCGGGTATAGAGGTCAAGCAGTTGGTGCACGCGCTCTTCGGGTTTGGGCGTCGACGTTCCGCTGAAGCCGGTGGAAGGCGCGGCGCCACGGCCCACGTCGGCCGTAGCGGCCACGAACTTCAATAGATCCAATGCGATATCTTCGTTGCGCCGGGCTCCGAGTCCCAGGCTGTTTAAGCCGTCCATGCTGAAAGTCTCCGAAGTGGAATGCTACCAGATGACGGCGCGGCGGCGCAGCGCGCCCGGCCCCGGCGCTAAGCTGGAATCGTGCCAACAGCCTACATCGGGATGGGCGGCAACCTGCCAAGCCGCGTGGGGCCGCCGCAAGACACGCTCACTGAGGCAGCCCGCCGGTTCGTCGAGCTGGGACTCATCACCCGGTCTTCGCATCTCTATTCCACTGAGCCGGTGGGATTCGCCGACCAGCCGCGTTTTATCAACGCGGTCATCGAACTGATCACGGACCTCGATCCGCAGCAACTCCTCAGCGCTCTTTTGGCAATCGAACACGAGTTCGGCCGCGAGCGCTCGGCGGGCATGCGAAACGGGCCGAGGACGCTGGACCTGGATATCCTGCTTTACGGTGACGCGATCATCCGCGAGCCCGGCCTCGAAATCCCGCACCCTCGTTTGACCCAACGCACCTTTGCGCTCGTGCCATTGTGCGAAATCGCGCCATCACTTATTCACCCCATGCTGGGCAAGACCATGAAAGAATTGCTGGGTTCCCTGGCCCCTGATGCCGAAAAGAGAAACGATGAGCCGACTTCATTCTCCTGGAGCGATTGGCCTGCTTGCGTTTGCCCTGATGGCGACAGCGTGCCCCAAGTCCCTGACCAGCCAGTCCCCTGCGAGCCTGAGCCTTACGGTCGTTGATAGTTCAGGCGCCGCCGTTCCACGTGCGGCCGTGACGGACAGGAGCAGCCACTGGCTTGGCCTGACCGATGCAGCAGGCCGGTTGACGGTGAGCTGTGTCACTCCATGCCGGCTTCGCATCGATGCCGACGGCTTCGCCGAAAAGCAGGTGGAACTATCGGCGGCAGCAACGATCCGGCTGGAACTGGCTGCCGGAATGGATGAAGTAACGGTGACCGCATACCGTGCACCGCTGAGCGACCTGGAAAGCCCTGTCACCACGCGCTTGCTCTCTTCCAGGGCTCTCCGGACGACCGCGGCGATATCGCTCGACGGCCAATTGCGGCAGTTGCCGGGAGTGGAACTGTTCCGGCGGTCGCCCTCACTGGTCGCAAATCCTTCCTCGCAGGGCGTCAGCCTGCGCGGCCTCGGGTCGACCTCCGCCAGCCGAACCCTGGTGACCGAGGATGATGTACCGTTGAATGACCCGTTCGGCGGCTGGATCCATTGGGAAGAGCAGCCGGAACTGGCGGTACACGCCATTGAACTGGTGCGGGGCGGCGCCAGCGACCTCTACGGCTCAAGCGCGATAGGCGGCGTGATCAACGTGGCGCTGAACGAGCCGGCGTCGAACGCGTTGGAGGTGCGCGAAAGCTACGGCGGCGAAGCCACCTACGACGACAGCCTGCTTCTTCAGACAAAACGAGGCGTTTGGGGATTGCTCGCTTCAGGCGGTGTGCTGAGCACGGATGGGTACATCCAGGAGGCGCCATGGCAGCGCGGTCCGGTCGACATCGCCTCAAACGTGCACAGCCAGAATGGCGTCCTGCTGGCCGAGCGCAGCCGGGGCCCACTCCGGCTGTTTGTGCGCGGGAGCGGATTCAACGAGGCGCGCTCGAACGGCACGCCGTTCCAGACCAACGGCACACGGCTCTGGCGTTATGCCACCGGCGCCGACTGGCAAGGACCGCACTCCGGCACGCTGGCGGCGCGCCTCTACGGATCAACGGAGCACTATCGGCAGACTTTCTCGAGTATTTCGAGCCTGCCGGAGTTCGGCGATCCAAACTGCGCCTACCGCTGCGGCGAGTTTCCGAGCAAGTTCTCGCTCACCCCCAACAACGAGCTGGGCGGGGCGGCGCACTGGAGCCAGCCGATCGGTGCGGGACTCCTTTTGCTGGGCGGCGCCGACGTTCGCGACGTCCGGGTGTGGGACCGCGAGCAGGGCCTGGGCAAGAGCACAACACTGACCAACCTGCACGATCATCAGCGCGACTCTGCAGTCTACGGCGAAGCGATGTGGGTGCGCAGCGGCTGGACCGCGACGGTGTCTGGCCGCGGCGACTTCTTCCGGAATTACGACGGCCGTCAGCTGACGTGGACGGCGTCCGGTTGGGTGCCCTCGGCAACCCAACCCACGCACTGGGACCAGAACGTCTTCGACCCGCGCATCGGGCTGGCTCGAAAGCTCGGTGAGCACTGGGCGCTGAACGCCTCCGGCTTCCGCGCGTTTCGTGCGCCCACGCCCAACGAGCTCTACCGTTCCACGCAGGTGGGCAACCAGCTCACCGTGCCCAGCAGCGGTCTCAAGAGCGAGCGCGCTACCGGCTGGGAGACCGGCATCGCCACCCAGTGGCGGTGGGGAACGATCCGCACAAGCTACTTCTGGACGCAGGTCAATCGGCCGATTACGGCGGTTCTGATCAACCCGGCCTCCTCGCCGGTTCTGTTAAAGCGCGAGAATCTCGGTCAGATCGAGAGCCGGGGCCTGGCCATCGATTTCCAGGTGGCGCCGGCCCGCTGGATGACACTCGATGGCGGCTACCAGTACGCGCGCGCAACCGTGACCGACGCGGGACCGACGCCGTACCTGGGCAACTGGATCCCCGAGGTGGCGCGCAACACGGCCGCTGGGAATGTACGCTTGTCCAAGCCAAGCTGGGGTTCGCTTGCCCTGCAAAGCCGCCTGAGCGGCCGGCAGTTCGATGACGCCGCCAATATGTTGCTTCTGCATGGATTTTTCCGGCTCGACGCCTACGCCTCCCATAACATCGGAAGGCGGATCGAGTTGTTTGCTGCCGGCGAGAACCTCTTCGATCGCAACATTGAAGTTGCCAAGACGCCGACCACCACACTGGCCATGCCGCGCCAGGCCCGGGCGGGGATCGCCCTCAGGCTGGGCGATGCAAAGTAGAATAAATAATTGATTCTAAATAGTTTAGCCTCCAGCAACTTTCTCCAGAAAGGCGTCGAAGTCCTCCAGCCGGGCATACTCGATGATCACGCGTCCGCGTCCGTTCTTGTCCTCGATGCGGACCTTGAGGCCGAGGGCGCGCTGCAAGCGGTCCTGGGCATCTTTGACATTCGGATCGACAGGGGGCTCCGGCTTTGGCTCGCGCTTCGGCTGCTTTTCGGGATGCAGGATGCCTTGGACGTGATTCTCAGTTTGTCGAACAGAAAGCGAAAGTGAAGCCACTTTCTGCGCCGCCTTCTCGATGGCCTCGGAACTATCGAGGGCGAGCAGCGCTTTGGCGTGGCCGAAACTGAGCTCGCCGGATTCCACACGGCTCTGCACGGACGACGGCAACTTTAACAAACGCAAAAAGTTAGCTACAGAAGCCCGGTCCTTGCCGGTCCGCGTTGCCATCTGCTCCTGGGTCATGTGAAACTCGCGCGCGAGCCGCTCGAAGGCGCGCGCCTGCTCCATTGGGTTCAGATCGGCGCGCTGCAGATTCTCGACGATGGTGATCTCCATCGCCTGTTCGTCGGAGACCTGGCGGAGGATGGCAGGGATCGTCGCCTTGCCGGCGCGCTTAGAGGCCAGGCAACGCCGCTCGCCGGCAATGAGTTGGAACCTGCCGTTGGCCTGCGGCCGCACCAGGACGGGCTGCACGACACCGTTCGCCGTAATCGAGGCGGCAAGCTCGGCCAACTGTTGCTCGTTCACGACTGTGCGCGTCTGGAAGGGATTACGGTCGATCAGGTCGAGGGAGATCTCTCGCGGCTTGCCGCCCTCGTGATGATCGGTGGAATTTGGAGCCGCGGAAGCGGGGACCCTGGGGAGCAGCGAATCAAGACCTTTGCCTAATGCGCGCCGCTTCACGTCGCTGGTGGTTGCAATTGTCATGGTGAAACAACCCTCAAAATGAATTAACCCTATTCGGCCGGACGCGTTGGAATTTGGCGAATTGGATACGGGCAAGATGGGCAGGCTCACGAGCGCCTGCTCATGAGTAAGGCCAGAAACGAACCCTCGCCTCGGTCTGTTCGGCATCCGCGGCCTTTTTGCGTGCCGACCGAGCCGTCTCGACGCCGTTTCGAGCCAGGAATTCGGCAGCCAGCTCAAGATAGGCCTGCGTGCCGCGCGATCGCGGATCGTAAAGAGCGACCGGACGGCCGTGGCTCGGCGCTTCCGCGAGCCGGATATTGCGTGGGATCACGGTCTGGAAGAGGCGGTCTTTGAAGTGTTCCCGCAACGTCTCGGTCACCTGCTGCGCGAGATTGGTGCGATCATCGTACATCGTGAGCAGGATGCCCTCGATATGGAGGTCCGGATTATAGGCCGCCTTGACGCGCTCCAGCGTCGAGATCAGCTCAGTGATGCCTTCGAGCGCGAAGTATTCGGCCTGCATGGGGACGATCAGCGTATCGGCGGCCGCGAGGGCATTCAGCGTGAGCAGATCGAGGGCCGGCGGGCAGTCGAGGACGATCAGGTCGTAGTTCGATTTGAAGGGCTCGAGTGCGCGGCGCAGATGGAGGGCCCGGTCGGTGGCCGTCGCCAGCTCCACGTTCGCGCCGGTGAGGTTCTTCGAGCCGGGCAGAATCCAAAGCTGTTCGACTTCCGTGGGAAGAATCACCTGATTGGCCGGCGAGTCTCCCATCAGGACGTCGTAGATGGAGTGGCGATTGTCGTCGCGTTGAAATCCGAGACCGGAAGTGGCGTTGGCCTGAGGATCGCAATCCACCAGGAGCGTCTTCATGCCCTCCATGGCGAGACTCGCCGCGAGGTTGATCGCGGTGGTGGTTTTGCCGACACCACCCTTTTGGTTCACCACTCCCAGAATCTTTCCCATGAACATTCAGAGTAATGAAAATGGGCGAGGTGTTGCTTTGGGGTTGAACTGTGGAGAACTTGGCGCAGTTGTGGAAACCGGTTTTTCGAGCGAGGCCGGTTTTGGCGGCAACCTATGGCTGCGCTTGGAGTTCCTTTGAGCGCGGCCATGGGTCAGTTTTGCATCGTCGCAAAGCAGGGCCGGTGGAAATCCCGGGCGTCCGGCATGAAATTTGGGATGGCAGGGACATGTTCCACGTGGAACATTTTGACTTCATTCGAGCCATCAAAGCGCTCAATGTTCCACGTGGAACATCGCTCGGACGAGCCATTCAATCTACCGTCAACTTCGTCACGGCGCGCTTCCCCCCGGTTGAGTAGAATGCCTCCGGCTGGCGGATTGAGGTCCTTCGTCCACCGGCCTGCCTGGGGGTGCAAGAGCAATGCCAGGGGAGCTGAAGAACGCATTTATCGGTCGCACAGAACGGCCGAGCGAGGACGAGGTTCGAGCCGTGCTCGGCGAAACGGCCGGGCTGTGGCAGGATTTCGTCGACTGGCTGGCGGAAAAGCACAACGTCCGCGAACAGGAGTGGAAAGCGGTCTATCCCGCGAAATACGGGTGGTCGGCCCGGCTCAAGCTAAAAGGCAGGACCATCGTGTACCTTGGGCCACGAGAGGGAAGCTTCGTCGCGTCGTTCGTTCTTGGCGACCGCGCAGTCGCCGCCGCGAAAAAGGCACGGGGGCTGAGCAAGGAGGCGCTCTCCGCATTGGCCGAAGCACCGAAATACGCAGAGGGAACGGGTGTGCGGCTCGAAGTAAGCGAGCCTGCCGACCTCGCGGCGGTGCGTAAATTGGCGGAGATCAAGCTGGCAAACTGACGCGCTTCCCGAAAGCGACGATCCGGTTCTCGCCGTAGGGCAGCGGAGCCGGCCGACTCCACGAGAACTCCGCTCCCGCTGCCGCTTGCAGTGCTGCCAGCTCCACTCCCGTCGTCAACAAAAGCATCCAGCCGCCTGGCCTAACGAGCTGACCGGAAGCGACGACCGCCTCCTGCATCCTGTCCACCGCGCGGAGCGCGACACATTCAAAATTCTTTGCCAGATCTTCCGCTCTGCCGCCGTGAACGCTCGCCGGCAAACCAACCACTCGTACGGCCTCGCGCAGGAATGCCGCCTTTTTCGTCTTGGACTCCGCCAGAGTCACCGCGATCTCCGGCCGACAGATGGCGATCGGAATCCCGGGAAAGCCTGCACCGGAGCCAAAGTCGAGAAGCGTCGAAACACCCGCCGGAATCGCATGGGCGCAGGCGATCGATTCTGCGAAATGGCGGCGCAGGATGGCGTCCTCATCCCGGACCGCCGTGAGATTCATGCGCTGGTTCCAGCGCTTCAGCAGTTCGAAATAGGCTTCGAAACGGGCTGAGTCTGAGCCGTTCAAGGCCGGAAGCCCGCATTCGGCGAGCACAACATTCAGACGATC
>Ga0335069_10000565_pt1 | contig 62257 bp, 40 predicted proteins | sample Lox_Sample_11_FD_206714 | JGI IMG/M metagenome (GOLD analysis project Ga0335069, IMG submission 206714) | Soil microbial communities from Loxahatchee National Wildlife Refuge, Florida, United States - Lox_Sample_1.1 | ecosystem: Environmental > Terrestrial > Soil > Wetlands | place: USA... | reverse complement strand
AAGATGATGGAACCGCGCCTGGCCACGCCTGAACGTGGTTGAGAACAGCGCCGCGCGATCATCACGAAACTCGCGCTGCGCATAGTAGAAATCCCACCAGGAGGGTTTCTCTTTCAACTCATACAGATCTTCTTGTTCGACGAACTCAAAGCCTGCTGGGATCGGATCCTCAATTAACAGGTACTGCTCGTCCTGAGTCGCGCTGACGGTGAGGCGCACCACCATGACGTCACCGGGCGCAAGCGGCGCCGCCAGCGGCCGATCGGTATACACAATGCGGTTCCCCTGCGGCTCGGGCACGAGATTGAAATACTCGCGCACCACGTTCAGCGCGGCACTGCCCACGGGCGCCGGTTTCGGTGCGCGCGAGAAATAGCTAGCCGACGCCGACCAGTAGAGTACGCCCGCGCCCGACTTCACAACGCGGACCTCGTTCGAGCCCGCATGCACCCCAGCCGCTCCTGCCGTGACAGTCAGAGGAGTGGGATTCGCCACGTCGCTCTCAGTAATGTTCCGCTCCGCCAGTTTCCGGCCGTTCACGTAGACGCTGAGTGTGTAGTGCGGCTTGCGCTCGCCCGAGATCTTCAAGTAATCAATCAGGCCGTAGATGGCCGTGGCCGTCTGTTCCGTGGACTCCCAGTAGTAGCCGTCCGTGCGGCGCTCGATCAGCCAGCGCGCGGCGCGAGGCAGCAGGTCGCTGTGGGGATCGAGCGCGGCCAACGCTTTGAGCGCGTACGCGGTAGTCTCAAAGGAATTGTCCGAAGCAAAGTCGAGCATCTCCTCGCGCTGGGACTTCCACCACGCAAACGGTCCCTCGGATTGCGCGCTGCCTTCGAGCAGCTTCGCGAACTCCTGCGCGCGCGAATCCTTGAGCTGTGCCAGCAGAAGCGCCGCCAACGCCTGCCCGTGCGCGGAGAACTTTCCGCGCGATTCGTAGACGTCGTTCACCAAAGCGCGGTCCACATCGCCACTCAGGGCCAGCGCGTAGACGAGGTAGGCGCGGATATCGGCCAGGGCGCGGCGATTCTCTTTAGTCTGTTGCAGCAGCGATTCGCGTCCGCGTTTCAGCCGCGCGTCGTCCACTGGATAACCTGCTTGTTTCGCCTGGGCGAGTCCAGCCACCACGTAGGCGGTCATGAAAGGATGAGTTTCGTCCGTCTGCCACCAGCCCCAGCCGCCGTCTTCATGCTGGAAGGCGTAGAGACGCTCAAGGCCGGCGGCGATCTTCTTTTCGAGTTCGATCGAGGCCGCCGGCGGCTTCAATCCTAGATCTTTGATCGCCTTGGTAACGAGGATATTGGGCAGGAAGCTCGACATGGTCTGCTCGACACAGCCGTAGCGATACGTGGCCAGGTAGTCGAGCGCCGACATCAACGTGCCCGCGATGGAAGGCGCCAGGTCGATGCGCAGGCTGAATGCGTCCGCGTTGATTTCCTGCGGCAGGACGAGTGCGCGTGTGACCTCCTCTTTATCCGCGCGCAAAGCGCCGGAGGCGGCCACACTCTCCTGGAGCCCCCACGGTTCCACGGGCACTTCCAGTTCCACGGCGTCAGACTCCTCATCGGTCAAGGCCTTCGCCAGGAACTTCGCCTGACCCAGGCGGGAAGCGCGCACGTTCCACTTGACGACAGCCTCGCCGTTTTGCGGGATGTTGACGCTGGCTTCCGCCGGAGTCGCCAGCTCCACACCTTCCGCTCGGAGCGAAACCCGTGCGGTCTTATCCCTACTGAGATAGTTGTGAACAATTCCCGTAAGCGTGGCGGTGTCGCCCTGGTTGAGAAAGCGCGGCGTTTCCAACCGCAGGATCAGGTTTTTGCGCGTAATGACTTTCGAGATCACTTGGCCCACCAGCGTGTTCCGTGTGGCCGCGCGAACGGTGGCGCGCCACGTGGTGAGCGAATCGGGGAAATTGAACGACGCGTGAGCACGTCCGCCGGCGTCGGTTTGAAGCGCCGGCAGCCACTGGATGGTGTCCGGGAAGAACTTGCGCACTTTGGGCTGCACGACCTGGCCGGGGTTCTTGAAATCCGCAAGGTGCGTGGGCGCGCGCAGGCTGGTCAACTCCATTTTGTGACGGCCCGAATAGCCGGTGAACCAATAGGCGGTGGAAAACTGCGTAAATACCTTGTCCCACTCGCGCGCGTAGAACGTCTTCTCCGGCGGCTGGACGTCGTCAGGGCGCACGGCATAGATGGCCTCGTCGACCACGCCCAAGCTGAGCTCGGCGCTGACCGGATTCCCTTTGACATCCCGCGCCGTCAGCGTGTAGGTGACTAACTCACCGGGCCGGTACTGCGGCTTATCGGTTTCGACCGTGACCTTCAGAACCTTATCCACAGCGGGCACCGGCAGGTTTCTCGATCCTTCGAACAGCTTCTCATCCTTCACGAAAGCGACGCTGACAAAGAAATTCGGCTCGCTGCGTTCCTCGATGGGAATATCGACGGTGAGCGAATCGCTCGTTGTGGGATGCACCGACCAGCGGTAAACCTGCTGGCCCTCGGTGGTCACCAGCACCTGCGCACCCGGCTCGTGCGTGGCGATCAGGACATGGGCCGTGTCGCCGGGTTGGTAGGAGTGCTTGTCGGGATAAATATCGACGCGGTGATAGCCGCCGGTTTCGCCGAAGGAGCTGCCGGAAATCCACAGGCTGCTCTCGAAAGCGGCCTCGCGGCGGTTGCTATCAATCACACTGGCGTGAATCGTGAGCCAGGGCACGCTCGGAACTGTGTAGGTGAAATGGCCGACGCCCTTCGCATCGGTCGAGACGTCGCCGCGTGCCAGCGTCCGGCGCGCGGCATTGAAGCCCCAACTGTCGTGACTCTCAAATTGCAGCAACACGCTGGCAGGGACGGGGTTTGAATCGTAGTCGAGCGTGCGCACCGTGATTTCCGCCGTCTGGCCCGGAGCGTAAACGTAGCGGTCCGTCTGAGCCAGGACGACCATGGTCGAATACGTGACGACTACCGAGCGCCCGCCCGCGATTTCGCGATTGCTTGCGTCGCTCACGTGCGCTTCGATCCGATAGCGATAGTCCCGCTTCTGTTCGTTGACTTCCGTAGGCAGCGAGAGCTTCAGGACGCCGTCGGCATCCAATGGGCCGGAGCCTTGGCTGATTTCCTGCCCGAAATAGTCCTCGCTGTAGTACCCTCCGCCGTCGTCGTCCTCGAACTCTTCATCTCCCCAAAGAACGCGCCAGTAAGGGAATTGGTAGTGGGAGCGATAAACCGAATACTTCACGCGGCCGTTCGCCACCGGGGCGCCAAAATAGTAGCGGGCGCTGATCGTGGCCTGGATTGCCTCGCCCTGAAGATACCGACCCTTGTCCGTCGCGACCGCGACCTCGAATTCCGGCTTCTTGTACTCTTCGACCTCGAACGATCCGTAAAGGCGCTTGTCACCGATGTGCGCGGTGATTCCGTAGGAACCGAGCGCCGCCAGTGCGCCCAGCGTCAGCTTGCCGTGGAAAGAACCGAAGGAAGAAAGGTCCAGCTTCTGTTGATAGATGGTCTTCTGGTTCGCGTCGGTGATCTCGATGGCCACCGGGCCCGGCACGTCCAGGCTGTATTGGCCGCCACGCCGCGCGCGCACGATGCCCTTGAAGTTCACTTCGTGCGTGGGGCGATAGACGGGCCGGTCCGTGTAGATGTAGCCCACGTAGTCAGTGGCCGAACTATCGAAGAAGAAAAAGGGCTCGACGCTCGTGGCTGCCACGTCCTCACCGGCCACAGCCAGCATCAGGGCATTGTCCACCTTGATGTCCTTGAAGGTGGTCTGGAACACGCCGGAGGTGTCCGTTGAGCCGCGCCCCAGCAAGGCGTGATTGTTGAAGACCACGGCGCTCGCGCCCGCGACCGGCGTGCCCGAATCGCGGCGCGCGACGTACAGCAGCACCTGGCCGGGCGCGGTTTTGGAAACCAGCGCCAGATCGGTGACCATCAGCAGCGTGTAGGCGCGCAGTTGGCGGTGGGCCACCTCCACGAGATAGAGGCCCCGGGCGTGGATGTCCACCGGGATATCCTGGTATTCTGAGTCGCGCGTTCTGGGCACAAGCTCCCGCCAGCCGAGCACCAGTTGCTGGCGGTTCAGAAGCGGCACCTGCGCGTAGGCCGCAACATCCAAGGGAATCCGCTGTTGCTTGCGTTGCTGGAGGCGCGTCGAGTGGAACTGCCAGCGGGTCTCATAGCGCAGTTGGCCGCGGAAGAAGTTGCGGATGCGCAAGCGCAGATCGCGCTTCCATTCGTGAAAGCGCTCGAGCCACGTCTTCTCTCTTGCCAACTCTGCCTTCTCGCTGCCGAACGAATGCGCGTCCTTGAGCTTGCCGAAGAACGCGACCGGGTCCTTCACGCGATAGACGCGAAAGTCCAGATGATCGACTTGGCGGAACCGGACCCAAACGCGGGGCTGCTGCGAAGGTGAGTAGGTCTGGCGCGAGGAGACAGAGAACGACGGCTCGGTTGTCGCACCTTCGTCCTGTCCGCGTATCGCGTGGGGCCAGGCGAGTAACACCACGAGGACCAGTGCGGGCGTAAGCCAGGAGTATACGCGTCCAGCGGATTGATGCTCTGAAGCCTTGGTCATGGCGTTGCCGGCGTAACGATGATTGGGGACACTATCGGCACATCCTCCGGAGGTTACCCCAGAAGTGAGTTCCGCCCCGCAAAGCCGGGGCTTGATGGCTCACAGCCGCAAAGGGGTCGAACCCCCTTCGTGCAGATGGGGCCTGCTCCGGAACCGGCGAAACATCCCTCACCCTTTCACCCCTTGCCCCTCTTCCCTCTCCCCTGGGGAGAGGGAAGAGGGGGAGGGGAGTTGGGGTGAGGGGTCTTGCCCAAACGACAGGGCTTGACAAATCCTCATTCCCACAATTGCTAAACCCGTACTGCCACCTCGGTAGAGCTTGGCAACCCCCTAACTGAACTACCGCAAGATCTCCAGGCGGAAGACTCCCAAAAAGCTGGGGTTACTAGCGAGCGGCCGCCAGCGCGGGTCGGGATGCTCAAGCAGCGTCGTAGCACGTACGGCGCGAACCTCGCCACGGCGGCCCTGGAGGTCTCCGGTGTGATAGACAATCCAGTCGGAGCCTTGGGGCTGGTAATGCGAAGCGCCGACAAACAACATGGTGTGGAAGGGCTCGCGTTGCGTAGCCTGGTGGAAGAACAGCAGGTCACCCGGCTGCGCGGCGCGCAAGTCGCGAGCCACGAGAAATGTGTTGTAACGAAGCAGCGTGGCGGCGTCGGCAAACTCCGCAAAGCCGCCAGGACCCTCGGTGGCAGCAGCCGGCCTGACACGGAATAGCCCGGGGCCCCCTGGCCCGCCCGCCTGGCTAGACGCCGCAACCTCTCCAAATCCAGGATCGAAGGGAAGCCCGGTTGCCGCGCGCCACGCGGGCGTATGCGCCGCCAGAGTATTCCGGTACGCGAAGCGAATGAGCGCCGCGCAGTCTTGAACTTCCAGAGCGGCCTCGGGCGAAGGCGCGTAGTACTGCGTTTCGGCGAGGAACGTGAACCAGCGGACAAAGTTCTCGCGGTCTGCCGCGCTCTCGAGCCCGACTCCGGCGGAGGTCTTTGCCGCAACGTCCTGCGTCCCGCCGGCACGCACGGTCTCACGAACCGAAGTCGAGCGGCCGGCAACCAGCAGCAGCACCAGCAACACTGGCCACGCACAGCCGCTAGTGCTTCGCCAGAATCCCCGGGCGCGGTGGCAATAAGGTGTGTTTCTCACAGGCGTTCAAGCCGGGCACATTCTAAATGCCGCTGGCGGAGGAAGCAAGGGCTGTAATGAGCTCCTGTCGTAACGAGCTTCGGGCTGCAATGTGCTCGGACGCATGAAATAGAAGTTGGCGCCGCCGCTGTTTCACAAGTAGTACAGGCGTCGCGCCCGCTGAGGCGCAGCGGGGGCTACTGTAGCGGCGCTCTATGAGCGCCGAAGCGACGGCGGCCCCAGACCGCCGCTACAGCACTGGGCGCGGGCACCTTGCCTGCGCGGGGGAGCGAGACGCTCCCGCCACAGCGGGTGGGACGCTCGCGCTACAACTCATATCCCAACTGTTGTGTGGCACACCCATGCGCTGCTCCTCACTAGCTGGGCTGCGGCAATTCTGAGATACTCGACCCGGCTGATTCCCGCGAGCGGAAGGAGAGACGATGGACAGCTTTCCGGATTTCATGAAGCACCCCACCAATAAGATCGCTACCAGCAGCCAGTCCACACCGGGAGTAGAAGGTTACGTCTTCGATGGAGCCGATGGAAGTCAAATGGCTTTCTGGACGTGCCGGGAGTCGGCGATATCGGCTCCTCATGTGCACGACTACGACGAGTACTTCGTAGTGGTGCAGGGTTGCTACACACTGGTCATCGATGGCCGGCGCATTCCCGTGCGGGCGGGAGAAGAGTACTTCATCGCCAAGGGAACCTGGCATGGCGGCGAACCGGCGTCTGGCACGCGGACGATTCATGCCTTCGGGAGCCGGCGTGCCGAAAGGGTCCAACTTCCAGGCAGCCGGATCGGAAGCTGACGAATCTGCCGGCGCAATGGCGGCAAACGCCGGCCACCGGGGATTCGCGTCCCCTCGTCGGGCTGGTCTCTGGCGACACTTCGGGAGGCAGACTCTTCGCAGGGCGCGCATCGCGCCCGCTGGCGAACCCACGCTCGCGTCTACTTCTTCGTTGCAGGCGGGGAGGAAGAGCTTGCCGCCGGGCCCTTGCTCGCGGCGTGCTGAGCGGCGGCATGCTCAGCGATGAGTTCGGCGGTGAAGCGGCTCACCGTGTCAGGGTCCGTGAAAATCGATTGCGTATTGTTCTGCGCCTTATAGCCGGGACCGCCGGGTTTGCCGGCCACGACAAACGTGCCTTCGCCGGTTGTGGACCAGTTCGTTGAACCCTCGCCGCCCACCTTGCCGTCGGCCACGAAACCTTTGGTATGGGTGATCTGGCTCGTCGCCGATTGCCCAATGACGAAATGAGTATTAAAGGAGGTGGGATTCTTCGCCACGTCGGAGTTGAGCAGCGTCTTCTCATGAACCCCGCCGGCCTGGCTTTTGTCGAGTGTGATCAGCATGGTGATGCGCGGATCGGTGGCTTTGGTCATCAGAATGTCGTTGAGCTCTTCGTCGTCGAATCCGAACATATTCAGATACAGCGACACGCTCACCCTCGATAAGACGTGCTTGAGGATGTCGTGAACGTCGTCACGGCCGACGTAGAAAAGGTGGAAGTCTTTGCTGGCGGTGTTCGAATAGGCCTTCTCGTAAGTGTATTGCTGAAGGTCCACGAGCGTGAAGGTCTGAAGACTCTGAGAGGGATCGCCGGTCGCGTTACTGCGGCTCTTTGTGATCATGGTCATCGGAATCTCCTTGTTTGGCGCTACCTGAGTTCGGACCCTGTGGAAACCCGCCGGCACGGCCTGTAGCGGCGCTCTACGAACGCCGAAGGGATCGGCTCCCGGGACCGGCGGTCATAGCCGGCCGCTGCCTTTGCTGCCTTCACATGGGCCCTGATGGGGTCAGATTGTACCAGAGAACCTTGCGCGCCGCGCGGCGTCGTTGACCCGTGCGGTTGCGGTGTAGTTGACAGGTCAGGCGTCGTGGGGGCAGGGCTTGCCCTGCCCGAGGGCGGACGCTGTCCAGGCTTGTCCAGATTACATTCAAGCCTGAGGTTAGCTACTCGCGGCTCCGCCGCTTGCTGTGCGGGAAGCCTTCGCCTTCTCGTGCCGCCAGGCCCCTGACCAACCTCTTTGTCTTCCGCTGGAAGGCTGAGCCTTCCAGCGGGAGACAGAGAGGAACGGAGGTGCGAATTGGCCCGGAAAGCCCGAGGCTTTCCGCAAATCTGGCGGCAGAGCCGACTACGGCGCCCGGTTGGTGTAACGGTAGCCACGGTCACTGCAGTTTTGACCGTGAGCCAACACTGCTAGATGCATGGGCTGTTCCCGAGATTTCCGTGAAATGTGTATTCGGTCTCTGCCCACTTGCAGCATTCCGGCCCGGCCCCCGCTATCCGGCCACGGCTGTTGGGCGTGCCAACGTCGAGGTAGCAACTAAGGGCCGCGTATGGCGCTCAATCCGCAATTGGCAAAGAGTGCGCTGGACCTCTAGTCTTAATTCATAGGCTTTACTTGAGCCAAACAGATATCCAACTAATAGGCAGATAAGAGGCAACAACCAAATGGCAGGCCCGTCTGGCGCCGTGGGCACGTGTCAAACCGACCGCAACCGATACACCATGAAATCCAAGAGCCACCCCGTTAGGAACCCAATGAGGGCATACCAGCCTATTATCCAATTTGCGCGGCTATACAATCGGTCGCCGAACCGCTGGAGAATATCCGGATCGTACCTTGTCGCCATGCTTATCCTCCTGTGCAAGTCTTTCTCGCCAAGCTGCACTGGCTCCCGTTGCTGGCGCACCATAGAGGACTTGCGTAGCTATGTCAATCGTTCCTGCGACAGCGTACACGGTACCGTGAAACCCGTATGTTAGAATAACCACCTTTGAGGTGAATCTGAATTGCGCCGAGGAAGAGCTCTGCGCGCAAGAGGCGATGTGGCCAAGTGCCTTGCTGCCACCGCAGACTTCTCCCCGGCGCTGGGTGGCGCTCTCCCGGCCCGCGCGAGTGTGAAGCGAGAGAGTTTGTGGCCCCTTTCTCTCAAGATGGCTACTGCTCGGCCACAGCAAAGGCAGGCAGTGGGACTCCTGGCCCCGCAGTGGGTGCGGCACGAAGCTTATGAATGAAATCACACGGTCCACATCGCGGCCTCTGGAATTGACGGAGCTGCTCACCTTGTTGCTCGAGGTGAGCGAGCGGATCAATTCCACGCTGGACCTCGACGAACTGATGGCGCGTATTGCGGAGATCATCAAGCGCGCCATCGATTACGAGCTTTTCGCCATCTTCTTCCTCAACGAAAAGACCCAGGAATTGCGGATTCGCTTCAGCCTTGGCCATCCGGAGGACGTGGTCCGCACGCTCCGGATCAAGGTCGGACGGGGAATCGTAGGCCGCGCGGCGGCGGAGCGGCGCTCCATCCTGGTCAACGACGTTCGCGAGGACCCCACCTACATTCCTTCGCTTGGCAAGATTCGCTCGGAGCTGGCCGTTCCGCTGATGTTCAAAGGGCGGTTGATCGGTGTCATCGATTTGGAAGCCCCGGGGACGGACTTTTTCGACGACTCGCACGTGAATCTGCTGGAGTTGCTGGCCGGGCGCATGGCTATGGCGATTGAGAATGCGCGGCTGTACCGGCGCAGCGTGCGCCAGGCCCGGACGTTGCAGTTGCTCAACGAAATCAGCCGCGAGTTGACGTCGGTTCTGGTGCTGAACGATCTGCTGCGCAAGATCGGGACGCTTGTAAAGCGCGTGGTGGATTACCATCGCTTCAGCATTCTCCTGGCCGACGAGCAGTCGCAAACGTTCAACTCGGTCATTTCCGTGAAGCAGGATGAGCGGCTGCCGGAAAAGCCGACAGTCCATTTTGGCCAGGGAATTGTTGGCGCCGCCGCCAACCTGCGCCAGCCGGTGGTGGTGCCGGATGTCTCGAAAGACCCGCGGTACATCGTCTTGAACCCCGAAACCCGCTCGGAGATGGCCGTCCCGTTGATCTACCGGGACCGGGTGATCGGCGTCATCGATCTCGAAAGCCCGCACCTCAATTATTTCCACGATGACCAAGTGCGTGTGTTCTCGACCCTCGCTCCCCAGATCGCCATTGCCATTGAGAACGCACGGCTGTACGAGCGGGTGGCCAGGAGCGAGGCGCGTCTGGAACGCGACCTGCGGAACGCGCAGGAAATCCAAATGCACTTGATGCCGGGGATCGCGCCCGCGCTTCCGGGGCTGGAGGTGGCGCTGCAGTTTCAACCCGCGCGCGAACTGGGCGGCGACCTTTACGACTTCCTGAGTTACGGAAGGGACCGTCATGTAATCGCCGTGGGAGACGTGAGCGGCAAGGGCGCTCCGGCGGCGCTCTACGGGGCGATGGCCAGTGGCACGCTGCGGAGTCTCGCTCCGCAGAAGTTGGCCGCTCCCGACATGCTGAAGACGCTCAACCACATTCTGTTGGAACGGAAGATCGAGGCCCACTTCATCACGCTTGCCTACGCCATCTGGGAGCCACGCACGAGAAGTTTGCGCATCGCGAATGCCGGCATGCCGCTGCCCTTACTGGTGCGCAAGGCACAGTGCCGGCCGATTCGTGCGGAAGGCGTCCCTTTGGGTTTGCTTGAGCATACGGAATACCAGGAAGTGGCGGTCACGCTGGAGCCGGGCGATCTGCTGGCGATCTTTTCAGATGGCATCATCGAAGCCGCCAACCCCAAGCAGGAAGAATTTGGAAGCCGGCGCCTGGAGAATGTTCTGCGCCAGAACGCCCAGCGGCCGCCGCAGGAGATCGTGAGCCGTCTGTTCGCGGAGGTTCGCCAGTTCGAGGCAGGCCGTGCCCCGCGCGATGACCAGACGCTGGTCCTGCTGCGCGTGCGCTGAGAGCTAGAGAGCCTCGAGAATAACGGCAGTCCGTTGGTAGGGCTACGCCGAGCGTGGCGTCTCAGTTCGCTGTAGCGGCGCTCTATGAGCGCCGGACGGCGGTCGCAGACCGCCGCTGCCGATGCCGGACTAAGACGCCGCCGAATACGATCCTGTGTTGCAGACTCCAGCGAGCGCTCAACCAATCAAGCAGTTTCACGGTAGGAGGTTTTTCAAACCAAGTATGGCTTCTTTCTTCCAATACCGGCAAGATGAGCTCTTCTGTGAAGACTTGCCGGTAGCTTCGCTCGCCGAGCGTTTCGGCACTCCGGCCTACGTTTACAGCCGGTCGGCCATCCTTCACAATTTTGAGAGAATACGCACCAGCTTAGTCCGCGTTCCCAGCCTGGTTTGCTATTCCATCAAAGCCAATTCCAACCTTCACATCCTGAGCTTGCTGCGGCAAGCCGGTACCGGGTTCGATGTCGTTTCGGGCGGAGAACTGGCGCGGTCGCTGCGCGTAGACGCGGCCCCCAACACTATCGTCTTCTCCGGCGTGGGAAAGACCCCGAATGAGATGGACGCGGGGATCGCCGCGGGCATTCTGATGTTCAACGTGGAATCGGCAGGCGAGTTGGAGGTTCTCGAAAGCCGGGCACAGGCGCTGGGGAAGCGCGCGCGTATCGCCATCCGCGTGAATCCTGACGTCGAGGCCCACACACACCCTTATATCTCCACGGGCCAGGTCATCCACAAGTTTGGTGTCCCGAAAGCCGAAGTTCTGGAACTCTACCGGCGCGCCGCGCGCTCGCCGCATTTGGAAGTTCACGGTGTGGCCTGCCATATCGGCTCACAGATTCTGGAAGTAGAACCTTTTTGGAAAGCGGCAGAAGAGATTCTGGAAGTGGCGCGGCAACTCGCGTCCGAAGGCTCTCCGGTGGCTTGCCTGGACTTGGGAGGCGGCTTCGGAATCCGCTACTCCGATGAAACGCCGCTGGACGTCGGGCAACTGGCAGAAGGTTTGGAAACCCGGCTGCGCGGGACTTCTCTGCGCCTGATTATCGAACCCGGCCGCGCGCTGGTGGGCAACGCAGGAGTGCTGCTGACCCGTGTCCTTTACGTGAAAAAGAACCATGTAAAGAATTTCGTGATCGTCGATGCGGGAATGAATGATCTGATCCGGCCGACGCTCTATGGTTCGTACCACAAGATCGTCCCCGCCCGGGCCGGAGTGCGCGAGACGGTCCAAGCTGACGTCGTTGGACCTATCTGCGAGAGCGGCGACTTCCTCGCCCAGGATCGCGAACTGCCGGAAGTTCAGCCCGGCGACCTGCTAGCGGTCCTAACCGCCGGCGCTTACGGGTTTGTGCTGGCCTCGAATTACAATACCCGGCCACGGCCCGCGGAAGTGCTGGTCGAGGGCCGCGCCGTCAGCCTCATTCGCCCGCGCGAGACGCTGGAAAATCTAATGGCCGGGGAAAGTACAGGCACGAAGTAGGCAGTAGGCACAAGGCAGTAAGCAGGGCTCCGCAAACAGTGCCAAACGGTGAGACTACGCAGATTTCGGCAAACGCGATCGCTGCCTTCCTGAGTGCCCCATTCGTCTGCCATGCATCGAAGGTGTGCCGTTCATCGTAAGGGCGCACGGCCGTGCGCCCGTACAGCGCGCGCACAGGGACTGAGCGTGTGTTCTGGTTCGCACCAACTTGTGAACGTGGGATGTGCCCAAGAAGCGCGAGGTAATCTGCCTTCTGCTTACTGCCTTCCGCCTTCTGCCCTTCTACCTCTCCCCCCACTTCAACTTCTCTCGCAGAATTCCGAAATACTGCGTGCTGGGTGGTTGCACCAGTTCCACGTGCGAACCGGCTTTCCGCAGCCGGACCAGATCTTCGCTGAACGTGGTGAAGCCCACCTGGCCGTCAACCGTCAGATAAGCTGCTTCCCGCTGGCTCTTCACGGCAATCTCGATGCGCGCCGTGTCGGGCAGGACCAGAGGGCGGTGCGTAAGCGTGTGTGCGCAAATAGGTGTGACAATGAAGGCCTGCACCGGCGGCGCCACAATCGGCCCACCTGCCGCAAGAGAGTAGGCGGTGGACCCGGTGGGCGTCGCAACAATCAAGCCATCCGATTTGTAGTTCGAAACCTTCTGCCCATCCACGCGCAGTTCGAAATCGAAAATGCGCGCGATGGCGCCCTTATTCAGCACCACATCATTCAACGCCAGAAACGAGCTGATAACCTCGTCGGCGCGGATCAGTTCACCCTCAAGCTGGACGCGGCGATCCACGCGGTGGGTGCCGGCCAAAACCATCTCCAGCGTGGGGAACAGTTCCTCGCGCGTAACCTCTGTAAGGAACCCGAGGCCACCCAGATTGACGGCCAGAATCGGGACCGGCTTGCGGTTCAGGGCGCGCGCCGTGGCCAGCAGCGTGCCGTCGCCACCCAGGACGACCAGCAGGTCCACCTCATGCGGCATCTGGTTGCGCGTCAGGCAGTGCTTGGAGGTCTGCATGATGGAGCCGGTCTCTTTATCGATGAACACCTCGACGCTGCGCTCCTGCAGCCACTTCAGCAGATTAGGCACAATTTCGCGGATTTCCGTCTTCTTCGGTTTGGAGATGATACCGACGCGCTTGATGGACATGATCAACCTTATACTACAGTGGCTTGTGGTTAGTGGCTAGTGGTTCGTGATTCGCGCGTGTTTAGCGGCACGAGATTAAGGGGCTTGACACGCGTTCCGAAGCGGGCCATCGTAGGCAAAATCCTCAATTGCCGAAGGGCAGGTGACACCATGATCAACCGCCGAGATTTCCTATTCAAGGATGTGCCGGGTGCGGCGCTGGGGACGGCCCTGGCGGGGTCCTCTTTCGCCGCCTCAACGGGAGAGGGACCCATGCACGCCGGATACTACGAGTTCGCCTTCATTCGCTTGCAGAACGGCGGCCAGGTGAGCCGGATGCAGAACTGGCTGGAGAAGCGCGTGCTCCCGCTTTTCCAGAAGCACCAATTCGGTCCCGTCGGCTGCTTTTCGGTGGATGTGGGTCCCAATCTTCCGTCCGTGATGGTCCTACTCTCCTTTCCCAGCCTCGCGCAGATGGAGACGTTGTGGGGAAAGCTCGACGCCGATCCTGACTACAGCGCGGCGGTGGCGGAACTGGAACGGGACGAGCCCGCCTTCTATCGCGAAGACTCCATGCTGCTGCGCGCGACGCCGTTCTCGCCTCCGCTCACAGCGGCCCCGGGCGGCGGTCACAAGCTCTTCGAACTGCGGATTTACGAATGCCCGACGCATCGCCAGCTCGACTACCTGCACGACCGCTTTGCGGGCGGGGAGATCGACATCTTCCATAAGAGCGGCATTCACCCCGTCCTCTACGCCGACACCGTCTTCGGGCCCAACCGTCCCAACATGGCTTACTTGATTCCGTTTGAAAGTGAAGCGCAGCGCGAACAGGCATGGGCAGCGTTCCGCGCGAATCCCGACTGGGTGAAGATTCGCGAGGAGTCGGTCCGGCACGGCGGCGAGATCGTGCGGAACATCACCAACATGTTCCTCACACCGGCGAGCTTTTCGATGATTCGGTGAGCGGGCGCTGGCCAATCGCAGAAGCGCACCTACCGCCGTTCGCCGAGGACAGCCTTGCTCAGCGAGGCGCCTGGTATAGCTACACGTGGACCGGGGCGTTTCCAGGCTGGTACCGTTCGACTCACCACCGCCGGAATGATCTTGGCAATGGCCCGCCCGTGGCGCATGAGGAGGACGCTCTCGCCTTGCTCGACGCGGTCCAGCACCGCGGAAGCGTTCTTGCGGAATTCGGTGACAGTGAGGGTTTTCATCTCGCGGACCGCCATGAAGCCCATCTGCTGAAAATTGCAGAATATAGTAACAACAGCTCGTTGTAGCGGCGTCTATGAGCGCCGAGAAGACGGCGGTCATAGACCAAGCTTGTCCAAATTGCATCCCAATCTGAGGTTACCTGTTCGCGGCTCCGCCGCTTGCTATGCGGGAAGGCTTCGCCTTCCCGTGCCGCCAACCCCTGATCAACCTCTCTTTCGCCCGCTGGAAGGCTCAGCCTTCCAGCGGGCGAAAGAGAGGAACTAAGGCACGAATTCGCTCGGAAAGCCGGAGGCTTTCCGCATAGCAAGCGGCGGAGCCGCGTGGGAAACGGATCGCACATTTGGACAGGCCTGGTGACAGACGCCGCTACAGCGTTGGTCGCCACCCTAATTCTGTAAGCCTCAGTAAGTTGCACATTGACGTGCAATGCATTGCCACTTTTAGCCGCCCGCGCGCTGATGGCCTTACAACGCCGGATTTGGGAACCGCTTCAGCGGCGAACTGCCGTCTTCTTCGGGGTCACGGCCACGCAGGAAATCGAAATCGCAGCCTTCGGGGGCTTGCAGGATGTGATCGAGGAAGAGCTTGCCGTAGCCGCGTGTGTAATGCGGCGCCGGCCGCTGCCATTGTGAGAGCCGCGCTTTGATTTCGGCGTCCGATACACGCAGCTCCAGCCGCCGGGCGGGCACATCCAACTCAATCTCATCGCCATCCTGCACAATCGCCAGCGGCCCACCCACTGCCGCCTCTGGCGCGATATGGACCACGATGGTCCCAAAGCTCGTGCCGCTGATGCGCGCGTCGCTCAGGCGGACCATGTCCCGGATACCGGCTTTGAGCAGTTTCGCCGGAATCGGCAGGTGCCCCCATTCAGGCATGCCGGGTGCGCCCTGCGGGCCGGCGTTCTTCAGCACCAGCACGGAGTTTTCATCGACCGGCAGGTTCGAGTCGTCGAGTCGCGCCAGCAGGTCGCGATTGTTCTGGAACACCACGGCGCGCCCACGGTGCTTCATCAGGTGAGGTGAAACGGCCGACTGCTTGATGACCGCGCCATCGGGCGCCAGGTTTCCGCGCAGGATAACAACGCCTCCTTCCGGGAAAAGGGGCTCGGCAAGCGGCTTGATCACTTCGCGATTAAAGCACTTCGCGCCGGCGATATTCTCTCCCAAGGTCTTGCCGCTGACCGTCAGCGCGTCCAGGTGCAGCAACGGGCTGATTTCCTTCAGCACCGCGGGCACGCCCCCCGCGTAGCTGAACGCTTCCATCAGGAACTTGCCCGAAGGCCTCACGTTGGCGATGACGGGCGTGGTGCGGGCGATCTCATCAAACAGCATGAGCGGCAGATCTACTCCCAGGCGGCCGGCGATGGCCACTAGGTGCACGATGGCGTTAGTGGACCCGCCCAGCGCCATCAGCAGGCGAATGGCGTTGCGCAGCGCCGCTCCGGTCATGATGCGCGAGGGCCGCAGGTCTTCGCCGACCATTTCGACAATGCGCTTGCCCGTCTGCTCGGCCAGCATCATGCGGCGCGAGTCAGGCGCGGGGATGTCGGCCGCGCCGGGCAGCGTCATACCCAGGCCCTCGGCGAGCGAGGCCATCGTGGAGGCCGTGCCCATCACCGAGCAATGGCCCGCGCTGCGCGACACACAGCTTTCAATCTCGCACCACTCTTCTTCCGCCATGCGGCCGGCGCGGACTTCCTCCCACATCTTGCGGACGTCCGTGCCCGCGGCAAGTTCCCGCCCATGCCACATCCCGCTCAGCATCGGGCCTCCGGGCAGCATCAGGGCGGGTACGTCCACGCTGGCGGCGCCCATCAACTGCGCGGGCGTGGTCTTGTCGCACCCGCACAGCAGCACCACGCCGTCGAGGGGATAGGCGCGGATGCACTCTTCCACGTCCATCGCCATCAGGTTCCGGTAGAGCATGGTGGTGGGCTTCATCAGCATCTCGCCCAGCGAGATGGTGCAGAACTCCAGCGGAAACCCGCCCGCTTCCCACACGCCGCGCTTCACGGCCTCGCCCACCTGCAGCAGGTGAGCGTTACAGTTGTTGAGTTCGCTCCAGGAATTGCAGATGCCGATGACGGGCTTGCCCTCGAACACGCGCTCGCTGAAGCCTTCGGAGCGCAGCCAGGCGCGATGCCCGAGCCCCCAGCGGTCGCGCTTACCGAACCAATCGCGGCTGCGGAGTTGGGCGAAGTCGTTTTTGCGATCCATGGGAGGCCTCCTCGTAGCGGCCCTCAGCTTTTGAGCTTGTCATAGTCGGCGTGGGTGCCTATCCAGAACCACACAACACCGTCGGGAGCTTCTACACCAACGGCACGATGATGCAAGCCAACCCGCACAGACCAGAACCGGCCGACCTTCTTGAAGTGGAGCGATGGGTGCCGAGGATTCTCTTTCAGTAGAATGAAGGCTTTGTCCGCGAGCTCTTGCACAGGGCCAGGGAGGGCTTCGTAGCACGCCCAGAAGTCGGGGGAGGCGCGATGGTTCACAGTTTTGTGGAACGTCCGGCGAGGTGGTCGTGCAGCGCGCGTTCCGCCAGCACATCGAGCTTTCCAGCGCTCACGTCAGCTTCAAACTCTTGGTCCCAGTTGTCCGCGTCAAATTCCGCGAACCAGTTGCGGAAGGCCGTCAATTCCTCAGGAGAAAGCTCCTGAATCTGGCTCGCAAGCTCCTTGACCTTGCTCATACAAGCGCCTCTGCCCCGAAGTATATCATCGCTGCCAGCTTTGAGCGACGAGCAGCCCGCCGCCGCGTCCATGCCACACGGGCGCAGAGCTTCCTCTCTCGGCAGACTCGATCTGAAGGCACCCGAGCGCGAGGGCCGGGAAACCCAGACTTATCCTCTGCGTCTCAGCGCCTCTGCGGTGATGATAGCCATTTCGCCGTGGCGATCCCTTACGCCTTGGCCAAGTGGAAGAGGGGCTCAACGCCCTGGGCGCGGGCGAGCAGCGCCTTCTCTTCTTCCGGACGGATCGGCTCAAACTTTTGCGCCACGTCCATAGCGAGGCGGAAGTACTTCTCTTCGCCCGGCGGTACCGCGGCGGTGACGGGCTTCGAGAGTGTCCAGCGCAGGCCCAGCGAGGCTTCTTCGGGCAGGGCCGCGGGCTGATACCAGCACTTGCCAAACGGATGGTGTTCTTTTTGGGCAGCCGGCCAGACGCCCTTAGCCATGGACTTCAACGCCAGGATGCCCATGCCCTTCTTGTGCGCCCGTTCGAGTACTTGCGGCCCGAAATTCGCCTGCGAGAAGAGCACGAAGTTGATGGGGAAAAGGATGGTATCGAAGTCATAGTGGTCGAGCATCGAGAACGCATTCTCAACGGAGTGCGCCGAAAAGCCGATAAAGCGCACCTTGCCCGCCTTCCGCGCCGCCTGGAAAGCCTCCATAGCGCCGTTAGGTCCGAAGATCTTCTCGACGTCTTCTTTCGTGGTCACGGCATGGAACTGATAGAGATCGACGTGGTCGGTGCGCAACTTCTGCAACGAGTCGTCGAGCTCCTTCGCTGCGCCGTCCTTGTCGCGCATGAGCGTTTTGCAGGCCAGAAACGAGCGCTTCCGGTAGGGCTCGAGCGCCGGCCCGAGTTTTTGCTGTGCGTTGCCGTACTCCGGCGCAACGTCGAAGTAATTGATGCCGCGGTCGAAGGCTTCGGCCACGATGTTATTGGCGAACGATTGCTCCGCATCCATCACCACAATTCCGCCCAGGGCGATGATGGAAAGATGTTCGCCGGTCCGACCCAGCGCGCGCTTGGGAATCGGCGCCGCCGGCGTGGCTTCGCCCGCCCGCGCCAAAGGATCAAAAACCTTCTGTGAAGCAGCCAGCCCCGCTGCCGCTGCGGTTCCCCGCCTGAGAAAATCTCGTCGGCGCATAAGTGACCTCCCTGTGCGGAAAAATCTCTCTTGGCCCTGGTATTCTTGTTCCCCATATTTTTGTACCACCTGAGCAGTCGAAGGTCAAACGGGTGGGTAAGCAGTAAGTAATTGGGTAAGCAGTAAGTAATAAGGGTATTCGCCAAGGGAAAAGGTGTCGTAGCGCAGGGCCCGCGGCCCAGCCCCGCGGTTTTTCCTGCGGCGCAAGGTTGCGCTGCGCCGCGCACACGACAATTTGAATCCTCATCGCTCAGACGAGAAACGAGACGATTCAGTTTTCCCTGGGTCGCGCCGTCAGAGTCGCGGCGCGGTGGAAGGGTCGCAAGGCAGGAGAGCGAGCCTCGATGCGCTACGGTTCCTACCGCCGGTTCGCATACATCCCGCCAAAGCCCGTCCGGACGCATGTGTCCTCTACCGAGTCTTCTGGGCAAGCGGGGCGCCGCCGACGTCAAAGACCAGGTCAGTGCCGCCCGTGGAACTGAGGAGGCACCCACACCGGCACCCGATCGGGCAAGGACGGTAAGTGCTATTTTTTTCATAAACATCGTAGGGTACGGCCCGTAAGTTGCTGATTTTTCATCGACATCGTAGCTATTGCCAACATGTCGCTTTTTAAGCCTATTCTTTTCATCAACATCGTAGGAGTTATCAAATGTTTTTTTTCGCGGCGCGGCCCTTCGCTGAGAAATTACTCTTGTGTTTTCAATGATTTGCATTTCGGTAATTTGGCCCGTTCCTGCTGTAAGTGCTCGTGTTTTCATAGACATCGTAGGGTGGGGCAGCCAACCGGCGCGGGCGCCTCGCGTCAGCCGTACCCTGAAGAGCACATACTGTATATCATTTCAGTAAACTTGTCAAGTCGAAGAACGTTTACTGATAGTACACTAAAGTCGCTGGCGACTCCTAAGCCGTCGGACTCAGCGGCCCATCTGGGGATCGGAATCCCGGCGGGCGACAATCATCTTGACGGCGGCCCCAGCCAGAGGCATTCTGAATAACGTCTCACACATTTTTCCCGACCATTTGGACCTTGCTCTTGACGCAATTTGAGTGCGCCCTCGGGGTGCGCCGCCGGGTCTAGTGTCGAGGAAACTTCGGGCTTACCAAAAAATCCATCTGAGGGGAGAACACCATGAAGTGTCTCATCAGGGCAGCGATGTTTGTGTTGGTGCTCGTATCCGGGCTGGGTCTGTGTGCGCCCGCGGCCCGAGCGCAGGAGCAGGGGTACTACACTTACGTTTCTCACTGGGCTGTGCCGCGAAGCCAGTGGGCGGCCTTTGCGAAAGAAGAAGAAGCCAGCAAAGCTACGATGCAGAAGCTTCTGGCCGACGGGACCCTGGTGGCGTGGGGGAATACCGAAGCCAGGATTCATCAGGAGGACGGGTACACGCACGCCGAGTGGTTCACGGCCACCAGTCGCGCCGCGCTCCTGAAGGCCCTGGAGGTTGAAATGGCCGGCGCCACCAATCCGTCCTTTGTCGCCGCAACCAGACACCACGATGTGCTTCACCACACCCTCGCCCACGGCGGGAAGACTTCGTCCGGAGCGCAAGGTTACCTGCGCGTGACCATGTGGAAAGCCAAGCCTGGCCAGGGAGAGGCGCTCCAGGCGCATGTGACGAAGTACCTGAAGCCGATGCTCGACGCCAAGGTCGCGGACGGCACGATTCTGATGTACAACTTCGATGCGGAAGACGTTCACACTGCCGAACCGGGTGCGTACAACCTTGCCATCGTGTTTCCGAACGGGGAGGCGGTCGACGCGTTTTTCGCCGCTGTCGCCGAAGCGGACAAACAGAACCCCGCGGTCGGCGAGGCCCTGGAAAGTCTCACGGTAGAGGAAGCGCACCGTGACACTTTCAGCAGAGTCACCGCCTTCCAGCATAAGTGAGCAGGGAAGCCGGCAGCGCGGAGTCTCGCTCCCCGAGGCTCCGCAGCCGCTCCCGGCTTCCGGCGTCCATCGGTTGGGTGCAGCACGGATCCAAACCCGGCCCCTCAGCGATGCGACGGCATACCTCCACGGTTGGAGGTCGGCGTTTCTGCCGAGACGCCAACACTCAATAGGAGGTAGCCACGGCACTGCTCTCGTGCCGTGGGTACTTCAGGGCGAAAGAGCCCACGGCATCAAAACCATGCCGTGGCTACCAACTTCATCCGATACGCGTTCTCAAATCCGAGGGCGGGCTTTCATCTTGAAGATCATTGGCTCTCTCCAAGAAGAGCCGCAGACATCAGCGGCGGCGCTACGGTCGCTTCTTCCAAATTATGTTCTTGAATGCTGTCTCATCAAGGATTCTTTCCCTGAGTCCGTCGAGCTGTTTAAACCACGCGGTTTCTGAGCCCTTCGTTTGTCTGGCGGGCAATTTATCATACGAGTCTTCGATGCTGAGAACGGCATCCCGTAGCGACGGCGGCACCTCACTCGCGAGCTTTGTTGAAGCTGCCAAAAACCGCGTGTAGCTGTGGTCGTGGGTTCGATACAATTCAATATAGTAAGCGGATGACTTATCCACGCCGGCCGCTTTGGCTGCCTCCAGATCAACGTCGGCATAGTACTCACTTGCTGAAGCTGAGTAGTAGTCCGCCAGATCCTTGGCGAGCTGTTCACGCTGCATGCCGCTTTGTTGGAGATACGGACCGAAATAGACTCCCGCGAACGTGAGTACTGCGCCAACGATAACACCTATAAGCTGGCCGCTGAGAGCTATCTTTGAACTCCGGAAATCCTCGATCAATGTCTGATTCCACTCCGCCTCGGCATTGGATTTTAATCCGCTATCGAGCGCCTGCGAGGTAGGTGTAGGTTTGGCAAAGTGGCTGGCAACCACGTCCCGAACCAGTTTGTCCGCAGCGCATCCGGTTTCTGTGGCTAGCTTGTCGAGCTTGGCTTGCAGATCGGGGCTCAGGTGCAGTTCCATTGTATCCCTCCTTTGTGGCCCTGCCGACCATCGCAGAGAAGCTCTTTCGATACGGTCTTCCCCCTTGGTGTCTGGATAGTACTGCCATCGGCCATGGCAGTAAACTGAGGCGCCGGTGGCTCATACGTCGATTTACATGTTTGCGCCCGCACGTAGGAAACTGCCGTCGAGCGCCCAGAGCGTTTTGCCTTGGGCCAAGGGTCGCCGACATAAAGGGCAATGCCGGTGCCACTCGCGGCAGTGGTAGCCACGGCACGGTGTGTGTGCCGTGGGCTCTTCCGGCCGCGGCCTTTCTCAGCCTTTCGAGTCGTATCGCTGGTTGGCGCAGACCCCAGCTTCACCTTGGACGTAGCGCAGGGCCCGCGGTCCGGCTCCTTCGCTCCGCGCAGGACAGGCCCTGCGGTTCTTCCAGCGGCACAAAGTTGTTCTGCGCCGCGCACATGACAATCCGAATTCTCGTGGGTCGGATGGGAAACAGGATGATTCAATTCCCTTAGACATCATCAAACCCACGTGCGGTGGAAGGGCCGCAAGGCTGGAGAGCAAGCCCTGCGCTACGGTTGCCACTATCGCCGCATCAGCGCTGGTTTGCGAGATCCCTGTCTACATCGCGCCAGTCCGAGGGCGTGCCCAGTTGATCGAGTCCGATGTCCGGCACAGCCGTGAGGCCGAACTCCCAGTAGAAGACCCCGCCAATCCAGGAACCCGGAATCAGGCTCGAAGCCGGATAGATTTGATATCCCTCCCGGAGCACCGTGGAAAGGTCCGCCGGGGGATTAGCGGAAGTGTAGCCCCATTCACCCATGCCGACTTTCGCGTGCGGAAACCGGGATTGAATTCCCTGGAACCACGTGACCCAGTCGGAGGCTTTGGGGAGCCCGTATCCGCAGCCCGTTGCATCCGGATAGTAGCTGATCAGCACGTAATCCATTCCATTCCGGAGCGCGGGGTTGGTGGCGTAGGTGTCGAGCCAAGTAAACGGATCATTGGTGTCCGGCAGGTCCGTAGGACAGAACGTGAGTGTCAAAGCAGCTTGCTTGCCGGCAGCCTTCACGATCCTGAAGGCGTCATTCATCTTGTGAGCGACATCGCGGATGGTCGTCGTGGGTATGCCGCCCGGCCAATCATCAGGGCAGGATTGTGCGCTCACATCGGCGTTGGAGCCTGTGTTGTAGAGCCAATTGCCGTTAATCTCGTTGCCCACTTCCCAGACGTCGATGTATGGCCCCAGGGTGTTGACGTAGTCATGCCAGCGGGCGGCATGGTCCGCCTCGCTGAAGCAGAACATGTAGCTCGAGTCGACCGGTTGCCCCATGATGAAAGGATGCATGTTCGTGTGGGGGTCAATGGCCGACTTGATCTGCTGAACAGGTGAAACATAGGTGGCGGCGACTGCTCCCTGTGCGGCGGAATCAACTTCCAAGGTGAAGGTCAACCGCACCGCCGGCGTGACGGACAAATTGGTTAGCGCGGGAAGCACCTGATTGAGGTAGCCCTGCATGCGAATGTCATAGTCATCGGCAACCGTTATGCCATGGATCGGCGCGGGAATCGGGTCACGTGCAACGTCCGGCGCAGCGGGAACGGCCTTATTCTTGCCAGCTGCACTCCCATTCGCAAAAGAGGACGGCCCAAGAGCCACGCTCGTCTGGCCGCAAACTACCTGCGGAGTCAAAAGGGAGATCAGAAGCACGGAAAGAGCCCCAAACGACAGACGAAGACCAAAGCGACCGTGTGTATCGCACAGACTCTCACTCAGTTTCATATGTCCTCCTGAGGATCCGAGAATCGTTGGTCGAACGCGATGGAAGCCGCAAACAAAGCCAAAGCCCAGCTCTGCGATGGCGACATTATAACGTTGTGGCGGATTCACCGCCATCTCACATCCATCTCGGGCAAAGCCGCCGGGACGTATGCGCCACGCGCGTAGGGCCAGGACCGTCCAAATTCACGAGGCTCACCGGGCGCTGTAGTCGGCTCTGCCGCCGGATTTGAGGAAAGCCCCGGGGGATTTCCGGGCCAATTCGTACCTCCGTTGCTCTCTGCCTCCCGCTGGAAGGCCGAGCCTTCCAGCGGGGAGACAGGGAGGCTGGTCAGGGGCTTGGCTGCACGGTAAGGCGAAGCCTTCCCGCACTGCAAGGGGCGGAGCCGCGAGTAGCCAGCCTCAGGCTGGAACGTAATTTGGACAAGCTCGCGCAAATGACACCCCTACAAAATCCGCAGGATGCAAGGCGCGGGGGCAAGGACAGGCCCCGCAGTTCTTCCAGCGGCGCGAGGCGCTGGCCGCAGCGTCAAATACACGGCACGGTGGAAGGGCCGCAAGGCTGGAGAGCAAGCCTAGATGCACTACGGTTTCTGGGGCGGACTCCCTAGGACACTCAACTTCGCTTCAGATGCCGTGCGCGATTGTGTCGACGGTCCGCATCGTGATTGGACATCCGTCGATAATTCAGCTTGCTTCAAGCTGCCTGTCAGGGTAGACTTTCTGTCGCTGTTTGGGCTCCAATCCTGACAACTCGAGATTTCAGGAATCTGGCCGGACGCATGCCGCGCCTGTTCCCTTCCGGCCACATTTGCAGGGGGAGGAAGGACCATGCAAATTGACCCAGTCAAGCTCGAGAAGTTCATGGGACAAGCCTTGGGGGAGCTTGGCGCCGGCATGAACGCCGCTCTGGTGATCGTCGGCGACAAGTTGGGTCTATACAAAGCGATGGCGGGAGCAGGACCCGTAACTCCCGCGGAGCTGGCCCGGAAGACGGGAACCCTGGAGCGTTACGTGCGCGAGTGGCTGAACGCGCAGGCTGCGGGAGGGTTTGTCACATATGACTCTGCCACGCAACGGTACACGCTGCCGGACGAACAAGCCTTCGCTCTCGCCGTTGAAGACAGTCCTGCCTACTTGCCGGGAGCGTATCAAATCATCGCTGCCGTCATTAAGGATGAGCCGTGCATCACGCAGGCGTTCCGGACAGGTGCCGGAGTCGGCTGGCACGAACACTGCGGCGACCTCTTTCAAGGCACCGAGCGCTTCTTCCGGCCGAGCTACGCCGCAAATCTGGTGAGTTCCTGGATTCCCGCATTGGACGGCGTCGAGGCGAAGCTGCAAGCCGGCGCCAAGGTCGCGGATGTAGGTTGCGGGCACGGCGCCTCGACGGTCCTTATGGCAAAGGCTTACCCGAAATCCCAGTTCGTGGGTTTCGATTACCACGCACCCTCCATCGAGTCCGCGTGGAAGCGGGCGGAACAGGCGGGAGTACACGACAGAGTGGGATTTCAAGTTGCCTGGGCCAAGGAGTTTCCCGGCAAGGGCTACGATCTTGTAGCCTTCTTCGATTGCCTGCACGACATGGGTGATCCGGCGGGTGCGGCGGCGCACGTGCGCGAGACACTGGCCCCGGGCGGCGTGTGGATGGTCGTGGAGCCGTTTGCGCACGACAATGTCGAGAAGAATCTGAATCCCGTAGGAAGGGTGTTCTATTCCGCTTCCACGATGATCTGCACGCCTGCTTCGCGAGCGCAGGAGGTGGGCGCCGCGCTGGGTGCTCAGGCCGGCGAAGCCCGGTTACGCGAGGTCGTCATGCGAGGTGGATTCAAAACGTTCCGCCGGGCTGCGGAGACACCCTTCAACCTGGTTTTTGAAGCACGGGCATGAGGTTCACTTCAAACTCGGTCGCCAAGGTGCAGCGAGCGCACCAGGGCTGAACCAGCAAGGCAAGAATCCTCTCCCGGCCTGGGAGGGGACCGGGGGGTTGCGCGGGTCGAGGCTGTTGCGGCCAACGCCCACGACCCCCCATTCTCCCTTCATTGCGAGGCCGGGAGCTTTTTCAGCCAGCCTTCTCGCTGGCCGCTACCTGTCCGTCGTGTGGTTCGGAGAACTCGTAAGGGCGCGAGCCTCTTCAATAGTCCAGTGCGGAGTGCCGCCGGGCCGGCTGGCCACCAGGGCTGCGACGCGATTCGCGAAGTCGGCAATCTGCGCGGGCGGCCATTGCTGGCCGAGACCATGCAGGAAGGCGGCGGCGAAGGCGTCACCGGCCCCCACGGCATCCCGCGTGGAGACCGCATAGCCAGGGGCCTCGAGGTACTCCTCCCCGGCGAGCAGCGCGCAGCCTTTCTCGCCGCGCGTGATGCAAACATGCTCCCATCCGAACTCCTGTGCGTAACTCCGGCAGAAGTCTTCGAGCGATTGCGACGCACGCCCGAACATACGGTTGATGGAACCGGCTTCCTCTTCATTCAGTTTGACAACCTGGGCGCGCGGCATCAATTCACGCAGGAGGCCGGTGTTGTAGTGGTCCTTCCGCAGATTAATATCGTAGAAAATCCGGCTCCCGGCGGCGGAATCCAGGAGCTTGTAAGTCAGCGCCTTCGCCTGCGGACTCATCTGGAATAGGGTCCCGTAATAGATCCAGTCCGGCTGCGGGGAAAAGAGTTCGGCGAGCTCATGATCGGAAAGGCCGGGAGCATCGTAGGCCGCCGGATGATGGAGGGTGAATTTCGGCTGGCCGGCCGAATCCAACTCGACCGTAACGATGCCGGTGGGATGGGTCTGAAGACTGTGAACAAAACGAGTTGACAGCCCCAGCTCCTTCAGGCGGTCAAGGGCGCGCTGGCCGCGTTCGTCCTCTCCGACGGCGCTTACGAAGAGCACCGTGTTCCCGAGCTTGGCCGCGTGAACCGCGAAGTTCAGCGCCGCCCCACCGAGATACTCTTCCTTTCCAATCACATCCCACAGAATCTCACCCACGCTGACGATTTTCACCTGCCCGCCTCCTGAACGCCCGGCACCGCAGCCACCCACCACTTTTGGCGGCCACAGGATACACCTTTTGGCAGAATGCGCTTAGAAGACAATGCGGCCTTTGCTTTCGGGAACTCGTTGGCTGTGGCGCAGAAGGCGCATGGGTTGCAGCGGAATCGCACCGTCTGCGGTGTCGTTTTGGGCAGCTTGCTCGTGGGCAACTCAGACCTCGGCGTTGGACTCGGAGCTATCCATGGAGAGTGATATTGGTCACTAATTGGAATGACTAATGCTCGAATCTTTGGCTTCCGGTAAGCCGCTCACTTGACATTTTGTGCCATCCAACTAACTATTTTCACCGTTTAGTACAAAGTCCTTAACCTTAACTCGTGGTTTCTGTATCGTTTACGGGCACGCTAAGAACCCAGTTGTAGGTCTTGCGGTTTTGGAGATCTTGGCTGGCGCGGACCCTGCAAATGGTGTCTGGACGGTTCAGCGCGTGACGGCGGGGGAGACATCTTCGTTTCTTACCCACCGACTTGGGGTTCCTACTCAACGCAAGAGAGTCAAACGCGGCAACGGTGCTGTGGCGGTTCCGCCATGGTGCCGGTCGGCTTGTGTTGTGGTGAGGGCGCAGTTCGGAATTCTTTAGGGGAGAGGAAAACTCTGTATGCCGAGAATCAAGGGTCAACGCGTTTTGAAGTACGTCGACTACGCCGTCTGCTCAACGGCCGGGGTCCTGTTCGACACGATTCAGTTCTTTAATAAATACCGCCCCGGAAGCACCTTCACTCCGAAGTGGTCCGACAAGCCCTTGCTGAAGTCGTGGCAGAAGACCAAGCCGCCCCTGGGATGGCCGCGCCAGACGGACTCGCTTTGCCCGGAGTGCGTCAAGGAAGCGCGCGCCCGGATTCTCGGCGGCGACCAGAACTGGCAGTCACTCCTCAGTGAGAAGGTCGGCGAAATCAAGGCCGACATCATCGAGCGCGACGGCCAGGTGTGGATGGTGAAGGACTGCCCCATTCACGGCCACTTCGAAGACATGATGGCCGTCGACGCGAAATTCCTCAGTTGGATCGAGCAGAACTTCCCCGGCCGCGACATCCCCGCCCACAACGACGAGGGTTTGCACAACCACGGTTCGAGCTCGATCAAGCACGGCCGAGGGTCGGTGCTGACGGTCGACCTGACGAACCGCTGCAACATGATGTGCGACCCGTGCTTCATGGACGCGAACCAGGTGGGCTTTGTTCATGAACTCGCCTGGGACGACGTTAAGGAGATCCTCGACAACGCCCTCAAGATCAAGCCGCGCCGCCAGATGTCAGTGCAGTTCTCAGGTGGCGAGCCGACGATGTCGCCCTACTTCATCGACGCGGTCCGCTATGCGCGCAAGTGCGGTTACAACAGCGTGCAGGCAGCGACCAACGGCATCGAATTCGCAAAGAGCAAGGAATTCTGCAAGCGGGCCTTTGAGGCCGGTCTGCGTTACGCCTATCTGCAGTTTGACGGGGTCGGCAATGACGCCAACAGCCATCGCCAGGTCGGAAACCTGTTCGACGTCAAGCTGCGCGCCATCGAGAACATGCATGAGGCGGGCATTGAGATCATCCTGGTCATCACGCTCGTGAACGGCGTCAACAATGACCAGGTGGGCCCGATCATCAAGTTCGCCCGCGAGAACCCGAAGAAAGTTGCTTTCGTTGCCTTCCAGCCCGTGTCGTTCACGGGGCGCGACGAGGACATCACCCCGCAGCGGCGGCTCCGCCAGCGCTACACGCTTGCGCACCTCGCGCACGATGTGAAGAAACAGGTGGGCATCACCGAGCCCACGCGCGACTGGTTCCCGCTTTCAATGTTCAGCACGTTCGCGGATTTCGCGGACCTCGTGAAAGGTCCTGAGGCGCAGTGGGGTATGGTGAGCTGCGGTTGCCATCCCAACTGCGGCGTCGGTACGGCTCTCATGATCAACAAGGAAACCAAGGAGTGGGCGCCAGTGCCGGAAATCCTGAATGTGCCCGGCCTGGTGGCGGACGTGAAAAGTATTACCGATGCGGCACGCGGCAAATGGTTCTCGAACGGCCTGCTGGCGCTTGCGATCCTGAAAAACTACCGTCCCTTCAAAGCACCCAAGAGCCTGGCTTTGCTGGACCTGATCAAGAAGTTCGATAAGTCGTTCGCGCTCTCGGGTGAGAAACGTGTACGCGAGAAGTATGGCGCCTCCGATCCCGACCGCACACTGGAAGACGCCATGAAGCGCCGCTCCGACCCCTGGAACCTGCTCTTCATCGCGGGCATGTGGTTCCAGGATCTTTTCAACTACGACTTCCGCCGCACCGAGATGTGCATCATTCCGTATGCGACCCAACTGGGCGAGATCTCGTTCTGTGCGTACAACACGGGAATCGGCTGGCGAAAGATCATTGAGAACATGTACAAGAACGCGACCGTCGCGGAGTGGTACAAGACGCACGGCAAGCACCAGATTTATGCCCGGGGCAAGAGCGTGGAGCTCGACACCGCCAAGCACTCGCTGGTGGTGGACGCAGCGGATGCCGCGCGTGTCCGTCACCTTGAGCACGACGTTCCGTTGACCGCCGCGGAAGAAGAAAAGGCCCGCCGCAAGGCGGCTTGGGAAGCCCAGCAGGCGGCACAGGTACGCCAGGTCTACGAGGAAATGGTGCTGAAGAAGGAGAAGCCGGAGCTGGTACAGATTGGATCAGCCACGAAGCCGGAGGAGGAGCGAGTCCCGGTTTAGTTCTGTGTATCTTCCTTAAGGATGCAAAGGCTGCGTCTGCGGCCAGACCAAGCGTGGCGCCGCTGCTGAGCTGCGGCCCGCAGGCGCAAGACAACGCAACCCCTCGACGCCCAAGCGTGGGCGAAGTCCGAACCTCATCTGGACTTGCTGATAGGGTCGGAATATTTTGCTGCCGCCCGTCCCGCGTCGGTTCTTGGCAGGTGCGATTTCCCTAGTCGGATTGTTGTGGCATCGGTGCCAGTGGCTTCAACCGCAGCTCAGCGCAGATTTCGCGCAACAACTGCTGGTTCGCCGCGTCCTTATTGCGAAACGCCAACCCTACTTGGCCGCGCTGGCCGATCCACGCAACCATGGCGCCGGTCTGGAACTTCCGGCCTTCCCATTCCACAGTGAGTTTGCAGTCCTGCTGCACTTGCAACGACGGCGCGTATTCCAGTAGACACCCAAGCACGCACAAGTCCTGGACGACTACCGCAAGCGTCAAGCCCTCCTCAGGCACAGTGAGGCTGCCGTTTAGGTTGGCCGTATAGCGCGGCACACGTCGTCGCTCGATGGACATACCGCGAGTGTAGTTCGTTCGGGCCGAAATCGCAACGGGTGATCCCCTTGGCCCTGCCCCTCTTTGAACGTAGCGCCGTCGTCCGGCCGGCCCCGGGGCCGGCCGGAAGCCGCTCGTACGCCCGAGATCAGGATGGCACCTTCCTTCTTTTCTCTTGACCCCATGAAACCTTGCGTCCAGAATCCCTGCCGGTGTCGCAGTCGGAACGGGGAGCGGGCTGTTCTTCTCGTTTCGCTGGGGTGCGCCGTCCTTCGCAGTGCACCAAGGCCTTTCAGCCGGTTTGCCACAATTCCCAATCGAGGTTCTTTCCATGCGCGTAACTCCACGCCGTTTGTGTTTGATCCTCATGGCTGGTTTCAGCATGCTCGCGGCCGATGCCTGCTCTCATGCCCGTCGCCCTCAGGTTGCGCCGGTCATCTCAGTCACAACGCAAGCAACGGGTTTTCGTGCGGAGACGCCGGGGTTGGCCCTTGAATGCAGCCGCGCGCTCCAGTTCCGTGTCTTTCTCAAGAAAAACGGAAGCTGGCTGACGCTCTCTCCGGAGCAAGGCTTGCCTTCGAGCATCTCCATCCAGCTTGATAACCAGCCTGTCGCGTCGCTTTCCTACCAAGGCACGCCGCTGGTCAAGCCTGCCTTAAACACGCCTTACGGGGAAGCGGACCAGATCAGCGTGGAGGCGCAGGACGCAGCGAACAAGATCCACTTGGCGCTGGATTTTGATTTCCCGAAGGACTTCCCGGACGTGGTCATTGTGGCGTCTCGCGCGAAGAACGCCGCGTCGGGCACAGTTACTGTCTGCGAATTCGGCCAAGGCGCGATGCGGCTTGCAGCAGGTGTTCCTCGGGATGCGAAGAAAGATGTCCTCTTCTGGTCTCTCCAGGGAGGCGGCTACGTCTGGGGTGGAGATTACGTGCTGCCCGTGCGTGCCGGATTCAGCCAGGACAACTACACCGGTCCCAAGGGGAAAGGCAATGGGGGCGGCTTTCCTCTGGTGGATCTGTGGCGGCCGGAGATGGGAGTCGCCGTGGCGCTGCTCGACCCGAAGCCCGCGCTTGCCTGGGTGCCGGTTTCGGCCGATGCCCAGGGCATGGCGGACGTTAAGGTTGTAACGCGACCCTCCGTTGCGCTCGCGCCGGGCGCAACGTATTCGCCGGCTCCAGTGATGATCGCCGCGCACCAGCTTGATTTCTACAATCCCGTAGTTCGATACCGGGAAGTGATGGACCGTCTCGGCGTCCCCGTGGTTAAGGATTTCCTGCCGGACGACTATGCACCCGCCTGGTGCACTTGGGGGTACGTTCGCAAGTGGACCGTTCCGGAAATTCTGGCCAAGGCTCAGCAGATGAAAGCCATGGGGATGAAAGACTTCATCCTCGACGACGGCTGGTTCGACAACTTCGGTAACTGGGAGCCCACACGCCAGAAGTTTCCGAATGGTGAGGCCGACATGAAAGCCTTGATCGAGAAGGTCCACGGGCTGGGCCTGACCTTCCGCCTGTGGTGGTCGCCGGGTTCTGCCGATCCGGGGTCGGACGTGGACCGCCAGCATCCCGACTGGTTCATTCTCGATAAGGGCGGCCACCGCCAAAAAGCCAGTTGGAACGCGTACTATCTCTGCCCTGCCTACGCTCCTGTGCGGGAATTCACTAGGGGCCTCGTGACGCGCTTTGCCAAGGACTGGTCGGTGGACGCGTTCAAGCTTGACGGGACCGACCTGAACCATGCGCCGCTTTGTTATAACCCTGCGCACCACCACGCGCGGCCGGAGGAATCCTTCGAGCAGTGGCCCGCCCTGTTCCAGGAAATCAGCACCACGGCGCGCGCCATCCGTAAAGACTTCCGCATGGAGTTCTGCCCCTGCGGCATCACGCCATCGTTCCAGACCCTCAGCGTGTTTGAGCAGCCAACGGATTCTGATCCCTTTGATTACCAGGTTACAGCTCGGGTGAAGTTCCTGAAGGCCTTCTTGGGCGCACATTCTCCTGTGTTGCAGGAATACGTCGGCCTCAAGGGGTTCTACGAACACCCTTACGGAGAGAAACCCACTCTTCGCGTCGACCTTTATCCTCGTGCCATCGGTACAGGAGAGGTCCCTTCTTCTTTCAGTCCCGTCCTGGCCAAGACGCACGCCGATTGGACTGCGATCTACAATGCGCAACGTCCCGCCGAGGGCGAATACCTGAACCTTTATGATATTCGTTGGGAGAATCCCGAAGGACACGCGATTCGCAAGGGCGAGAAGCTCTACTATGGATTCTTCACGGCGACGCCCGGCGAGGCGTATTCCGGTACCGTGCAACTTCGCGGGCTCGATGCGCACTCCTACCACGTGACGGACTATGTGCACGGCAAGCCGATGAAGGATGTCACGGGGCCAACGGCGGACCTTCCGGTGCAGTTCCGCGACAGCCTGCTGCTGGTGGCTGAGCCTTTGCGGTAGCCCTGTCATTCGGCGCGCCTACGCTGTCATCCTGAGCGGAGCGAAGGACCTCCGTAGTTCGCTATGCCGAACTAAACGGCAAACTACAGGGGGTCCTTCGCTCCGCTCAGGATGACATGCGGGGCCTTCACTCGGGATTGTATTCCTGCCGCCGATCGAGGTCGATTGTTCATGGTTCTCTTGCTGGCACTAGCGTTGACGGCGCCGGCGCCTCCGGGCGCGGTGGTGGTGAAGCCTGTCGCTAACATGTACTCCGCTCCCTCGGAGGACTCCGACGTGGTATCGCAGGCAATCAGCGGCACTAGCGCCGTCCTGGGTGAGGAGCGGGACGGCTGGGTGAAAGTCAAAACGCCGGACGACTACCCGGGGTGGATGCAGCGCGACGCGCTGCGTCGCTACAGCTCTGGCGATCACCCCTACGCTTCGGCGGGAAAAACGGTGGAGGTATCGAGCCTCTTCGCGAATGTCTATCGCGAGCCCGACGTCACGAAGCACGCGCCGGTGCTGGTCTTGCCGTTCGAAGTAAAGCTCGAAGTCAAAACGGAGAATACAGATGGCCGCTGGATTGAGGTTCGCCTGCCGGATGGGCGCGCGGCATGGATTCAGCGCGGCGATGTCGATGCGAAACTCCGCCCGCTGACCGTCAAGGAAGTAGTCAAATTCGCTAGGCGCTTTCTCGGCTTGACGTACCTCTGGGGAGGGACCTCCACTTTCGGGTACGACTGTTCCGGCTTTACGCAAATGCTGATTCGGCGGCGCGGCATCGTGATGCCGCGCGATGCCGATTTGCAGGCCGCATGGACGGGCGTCACGGCGGTCGAGCGCCGCAAACTGCGTGCTGGTGATCTGCTTTTCTTCGGTGAGTCACCGCAGAAGATCACCCACACCGGCATGTGCATCGGGCATGGAAGGTTCATCCACGACACGACGCACGGAAACCCCGGAGTGCAGATCAGCCGCCTGAAAGACGAGCCCTGGACAAAACTCCTCGTGGCCTGCCGGAGGTTGAAATGAACCGCCGTGATTGGGTGAAGGCGCTGGCAAGCAGCGCCGTACTGAAGAGCCTGGGATTTCCTGGCAGTGCTTGGGCCGGCGTTCGAAGTCCGGACGGTACGGGCGCGCCTTCCGAAACACGGCTTGAGACAGAGATTGTCCGCCTGAAACTGCAGCACACCTGGACAACCACGATGTCGTCGAGCGACTATCGCGACACCCTGCACGTGCGGTTCATTCGCGACGGTCTAACGGGACATGGCGAGGGCGCGCCCATCGTCCGCTACAAAGAAGATGCGGCCGGTGCGCGTGCGGCCGTGGAATCCGTGCGCGACCTCGCGACCGCCGCCGATCCGTGGGAATTCGAAAAGCTCTCCACGGAAATCAGCCGTCGCCTCGCCGGTCAGTACGCTGCGAAGGCGGCGATCAATATCGCCTTGATGGATTGGATCGGGCAAAAACTGGGTGTGCCACTCTACCGCTATTTCGGCCTCGACCCGCAGGGCACTCCACTCACCACATTTTCCGTCGGGATTGACACTCCCGAAATCACTCGTCAGAAGGTACGCGAGGCCGCGGGTTTCCCGATTCTCAAAATCAAGGTCGGTCTCGACACGGACGAGGCCACGATTGCCGCCGTCCGGAGCGTCACGGACAAACCGCTGCGTGTCGATGCCAACGAAGGATGGAAGGACAAGGAAGTCGCCGTCCGCAAGATCAACTGGCTTGCCACCCAGGGAGTGGAATTTGTCGAGCAGCCCATGCCCGCCGAAATGCTGGAGGAAACGCGCTGGGTACACGAGCGCGTGAAGCTGCCGCTGATCGCCGACGAAGCATGCCGCCATGCCGCTGATATTCCGAGGCTCGTGGGCATCTTCGACGGAGTGAACGTCAAGCTGGATAAGTCAGGCGGGATTCTGGAAGCGTTCAAGATGATCCAGATTGCGCGTGCTCTGGGCCTCAAAACCATGCTGGGTTGCATGATCTCATCTTCAGTGAGTGTCACCGCCGCCGCACACCTCTCACCCCTGGTTGACTACGCTGACCTCGATGGAAATCTTCTGATCGCCAACGATCCTTTCAAGGGCGTGCAGGTTCGAAACGGGAAGTTGGTGCTTCCCGAAGGCCCCGGGCTGGGGCTCAGCCGCACATGACCGGCGGCCAGGGTTCGCTTGGCATGCAGCAGGTCCACTTGACGGAAATCTGCAAATATGTAAATCTGATTCTATGAAACTAAGCATTTCTGCGACGGAAGCCGCCCGCAGCTTCTCCGACCTGATGAACCGGGTTCGCTACCGGGGTGAGAGTTTTGTGGTTGAACGTGGCGGCAAGCCCATCTGCGAGATTTTGCCGGCCAAGCCGCCCAGGTTTACGGGCGGTGAACTGGCAAGCCTTCTGATGTCACTGCCCAAGCCGGATGAGGAGTATCTCGACGTAATGGAGGACGTGATAGCGAAGCAACCCCCGGTGGCGGAGTCGAAATGGCCACGCTGATCGATTCGAGTGTGCTGATCGCAGCCGAGCGAGGGGATCTCGCCCTGGACGCGCTCGCGGCTCGTTACGCAAACGAGAATGTTGCCATCTCGGCGGTCACCGCCTCCGAACTCTTGCACGGCGTCGAGCGGGCGAGAACGCCCGCCCAGCGCCACCGGCGTCAGGCCTTCGTCGAGGGGCTGATCGAGCGGCTTCCAGTGGTCGCTTTTGATCTCACCGCGGCCAGGGTGCATGCCTCTCTGTGGGCTGGACTCGCGAAGCGCGGGGTTGCCGTCGGCGAGCGCGACCTGATGATCGGTGCCACGGCCATTGCCGGGAATTACGCGGTGGCCACCCGCGACCGGCGGAGCTTCTCAAGAATCCCGGGGCTCGTCGTGCAAGTGCTGTGAACCGGCTCTCTCCGCAAAAGCGCCCCAATTGCACGATGTCGCTCTGGCCGCCGGTTTGCCGGTGAGAGCGCTTTCCACCCACGACACCGGTATCACGTTAACCGCTGTCATCCTGAGTGCAGCAACGGATCTCCGCAGTTCGTCAGAGCAAAAGACAAGGTAACTACCGGGGTCCTTGGCTGTGCTCAGGATGACTGGGTTGGCACGCCTCTCAGCAAACCTTCAGAGCGTGCGGCGCAAGGCGTCGGCCACAGCATCTTCAAGTGTCGGAGTGAGCTTCGCGCCTTCGTGCGTCAGGTAGAAGACATCGATGGCGCGCCAGCCCTCGGTATCAATCAAAGCCACTTCGATATTGCAGCCCAGTTCGGCCAGGACGGAACTCACGTCGTAGAGCAGGCCGGGGCGATCCTGAGCGATCAATTCCAGGATTGTCGAGTGGGAGGAACTCTCGCGGTCGAAATGCACGCGCGTCGAGACCTGGCCTTTGCGCCGCGCGCCCGTCGCGGGCGCCAAGTTCCGGGCACTCAGGAGCTTCGCAAGCTGCTCTTTGCCGCTCAAGACGTTGGTGAGGCTCTCGGCGAATCGCACCCTTTCGGACGGGTTCAGTTCGAGTGACCTGTGCAGGTCGATGAACTTGAACTCGTCGAGCACAACGCCCACCGCGTTGGCACAAGCGTCGGCCTTGATGATGCTCATCCCCCACGCCGCCAGGGTTCCCGCGATGGAGGCGAATAAGCGGGGACGATCGAGAGTTACGACTGTCAGTTCAAAATGGTGCTCGCGCGGCTGAAGGTCGATCAGCACGGGCTCGCTGTGCAGGCGCTGCGCCAGGCCGAAATGCCGGGCGATCTCTTCCTCCGTGTGGGTCTCCGTGTAGCGCTGGGGGAAACCGTCCAGGAAAGCGTGGAGGCCGCTCGCGCGAGTGGGGTCGCCTAGCACCGCGAGCACCTTATCAGTTTCCCGGGAAAGTGGGTCGCGAGTTCGCAGCCGTTCATCATCCACACTTCGTGTGAGGTAATTGGACGTGGCGGCATAGAGCTGCCATACCAGTTCGGCTTTCCAGGGCGTGAGGGCCTCGGGGTTGACGGCCGCGATGTCCGCGTAAGTGAGGAGGCACAACATCTTCAGGCGTTCCACGGAGCCGACCATCCGGGCAAACGTCCTCACGGTCTCGGGATCAAAAACGTCCCGGCGCTGGCAGGTGGCCGACATCTCGAGGTGGTGCGCCGTCAGGAACCGGACGATCTTGCGGTCCCCTTCCGGCAGCGGCAGGCGCGTCATGATTCCTTCCAGGGCCTGCAAGCCGCTGCGGACGTGGTCACCGCCAGGGATGCCCTTGCCGATGTCGTGAAACAGAAGAGTGAGGAAGAGAAGGTCGGGCCGTTCGACCTCCGCGAGGATTTCCCCAAATCTCCGTTTCCATTCCGCCCCGGGGCCTGTGCCCTCTTCAGGCTTTCCCGTTGGCTTCTGTGCGCGAAGTACCTGCAGATTCTCGATCGCCGTGAAGGAGTGCTCATCGACGGTATAGCGATGGTAAAAGTCGCGGACCACCAGCGAGTCGATGGCACGAAATTCCGGGAACAAGGCATCCAGCAAGCCCAGACGATGCATGTCGCGCAGGGCTTCACCGGCATGCGGCGCGAGCAGAATCGGCCGGAAATGCTGCCAGAGTCCCGGCGACGGCCACACCATGCCCGGTGCGAACATCAATTCCGCTTCTACCCATCTCGCCGTCTCCCGGCTGAGCGGAAGTCCGTGCCGCGCCACCATCTCAAACAGGCGCAGTAGCAAAAAGGGATCCTCTTCGATAGCGTCGGGGTGGCGAGCAAAGATGCGGCCGCGCACGACAGAAAAATCCGCATTCGACAGGCGCGACCGCCAGTCCTGGTAGAGCGTGTAGAGACTTGCATGCGCCGGCGCCGCTTCCTCGATGCACTGTGTCGTGAGTTGCTGAATGGTGCGCGCCTCGCGGAAGTAGTGGCGCATCCAATCCGCCGGTGTCAGTTTGTTTCCCGGCTGTACGCCGATTCCGCGCGCGCTCGCCTGATCCTGGGCTTCATAACTTAGTTGGTTGTCGTCCCGGCCGTAGAAATAGTGAACAAAACAACGGACGTCAGCGAGAAATTCCCAGGCCTGGCGGGCGGCGGCGCGGTCGCGGGCCGGCCAGAGCTCGTCCGGCGGAGTCCAACGCCCCTTCTTTTCCAGTTCATCAATTTGCAGCAGCCACCGGCACACATGAAAGTCCCGCAAGCCGCCGGGAACCTCTTTAACGTTGGGCTCCAAATGAAAGATGGTGTTCCCATAGCGCGCCTGACGGTGCTCGGTCATCTCCGTCAGATTGCGAATCAGGTCTTCACCGTCCCGCGCGACCAAGTGAGGGATGCCGTCGGCGCGCAGGCGTCCGTAAAGGTCTAGGTCACCGGCAAGGTAGCGGATATCGAGCAACGCCACATTGAATTCAAGATTACTGCGATGGAGACGACCGCACTCGGCAAGCGTACGGATCGTGTGCCCGACGCGCATCCGCAGGTCCCAGAGTGTCCTCAGCAGCGCGGCGATGGCTTCGCGATGGGCGGTTTGCACGCCCTCGTTTTCGACGAGCAGGAGCAGGTCGATGTCCGAATAGGGGAACAGCTCACGCCGGCCGTATCCACCCAACGCGAGCAAGCAAAGGCCGCGGGGTCCCTGGAAGTTTGTGGAAAGGATTTCCTGGTAGAGTTGAAGCACGATGCCATCGACCAGGTCAGATCGTGCCTGCAACGCCCTAGGTCCATTGCCGCTTTCGGCAAAGGTCTGGTGGATTCGGCGAGACGCCTCTCCGTAAGAAACCGACAACGAGGGCAGCGCGGTCGAGGGGGCGAATTGTGGAGAAACATCCGGCGACATACGACACCCGCATTGCTCGCGTTCGCATCCTGAGGGGCCTCTGCCCCGAAGGAAATCTGTGTTCTCGCCATCCGTCGGATAGAGCCACGATCCAGCCGGTCGTTCGGGCGCAAACGCCGTAGCGGCCCGTCGCCGCACTCACGAGTCGGGAACTGTGCGCCGGCCTCGATCACTTTCCGGCGCCCCATCAAAGAGCAGCGTCACCGCGCTCTTCATTACGGATGCGGATGGCTTCCTCGATGTTGGTCACGAAAATCTTGCCGTCACCGATCTTGCCGGTTTTGGCCGAGCGCAGGATGGCCTGGACGGCAGCGTCGCGGAGGCTGTCCGGGACCACAAGCTCAATCTTGACCTTGGGAAGCAGATCGACGGTGTATTCGCTGCCCCGGTAGACTTCCGTGTGCCCTTTCTGCCGGCCGTGCCCCCGCACCTCGGAGACTGTCAACCCCGACACTCCCGCCTCCTGGAGCGCGTCTTTCACGGCTTCAAATCGTGAGGGCTGAACGATAGCTTCGATTTTTTTCATGGCAACTGATCCTCTGATGTGGCGCGGGCATCTCGCCCGCTCTCGCAAATTCAGAACCGCTGCAACGTGGTGGAAGCAGACGCTAATTGCCGAACCCAATCGCGGGGGAATGCGGCCCTCCCGCGCGGGTGCGCCAACTCGTCACGCCTCCAGATTGTAGCCCTCTTCGCCGTGCTGCGAGAGGTCTAAGCCCTGCAACTCGTGCTCTTCCGACACACGCAACCCGACCAGCGCGTCCACGACCTTCAAGATCACGAGCGTGCCGACCACACCCAGTACCCAGGCGATCGCGATTCCCACAAGCTGGTTGAGCACTTGCCGAGGGTTGCCGTCAAACAGCCCCACGGGCAGTGCCGATCCCTGGGCGTCCTTGAAAATAGGATTGATTGCCCGGGAGGCGAAGAAGCCGGTGAGTAGCGCTCCTAAAGTGCCGCCTGCGCCGTGCACTCCGAACGCATCCAGAGAATCGTCATAACCGAACCAGCCTTTCACTTTGGTGACCATCAGAAAGCAAAACACCCCGGCGACGGCGCCGATCAGCAAAGCGGACATGGGTCCCACAAAGCCCGCTGCTGGTGTGATGGCGACCAGGCCCGCCACGGCTCCGGAGATGGCACCGAGGACGCTGGCTTTGCCATTGCGGATCCACTCCGCCGCAGCCCAACCCAGCGCCGCCGCCGCGGCCCCGAAGTGCGTAGCCACGAAAGCACTGGTGGCGAGACTCCCCGCCGCAAGTGCGCTGCCGGCATTGAACCCGAACCAGCCCACCCAAAGCAGGCAAGCCCCAATGACGCTCAACACCACGCTGTGCGGGGGCATCGGTTGCTTGGGATATCCCAGGCGTTTTCCCAAGTACACGGCACAAACCAGGGCCGAGACCCCCGACGTTACGTGCACCACCGTCCCGCCCGCAAAATCCAGCGTGGGGAAAGCTCCCCCTAAGGAAGCGTTCAGAAGTCCACCCTTGCCCCAAACCATGTGCGCCATCGGATCGTAAACGATGATCGACCAGAGAGTCATGAAGAGCAGCATGGCACTGAATTTCATACGCTCGGCGAAGGCTCCGGCAATCAAGCCCGGCGTGATGATGGCAAACATGAGCTGGTAAACCATAAAAGTCTGCTGAGGGATGGTGGCCGCGTAATCGGCGTCGGGAACTGCGCCCACCCCGCGCAAGAACAAGTAGCCGAAGTTCCCCAGGAAGCGGCTGCCTCCGTGGAACGCCAGGCTGTAACCAAACAACGCCCACAGCACGGTAATCAGGGCCATGAGAATGAAGCTTTGCATCATGGTGCCCAGCACATTCTTCTTCCGCACCAACCCGCCATAGAACAGCGCCAAGCCCGGGCCCGTCATCAGCAGCACCAGCGCCGCAGACACCAGCATCCAGGCGTTGTCGCCGGAACTCTGCGCCGCGGTGACTTGTTGTTCGAGCTTCGAGATGCGGTCTTCGACTTGTGGAGAAGTGGCCGGGCTGGGATTTGCAGGTGCCTGAGCATAGGCGGTGGGCGCCAGAGTGCTACAGAACACGATGTATCCCAGAACCAGCCAGCGGAGCAGCCTTCGCATAGGTATTTTTCTCCTCAGCGACTGGGGTTCAGAAAGATGCAGGGGAAAACTAAGTTCTGATTATAGGGAGGATGCTTCCGCAGGCGAAATCAAATGATTTTATGGGGTGGATAAAGCAGCGGGCGAACTGGCCAGAAGGGCCGCGTGGTCAGCGGCATGTACGTGGCGGCGCCATCATAGCGGCTTGCGGGCTATGGGAAAAGGGCAATTACACCCGAGACTGGAACGCTATCTTCTAGCAACCCGCTACGAGTTCTTCCCGCTATCGGTCGACGATTCCGGCGCGCTGGCGACTGAGGCCGAGGGGGCAGGAGCGTTGCTCTCTGGGGTGAGCTTCGAGATTTCCGCCTGAACGTCTTCGGGTGTCGCAACCGCAACACAGTTCCTTCCCGCGATCTTGGCACGGTAGAGAGCCGCGTCCGCGAGCCGCACCAGGGCTTCAGGCTGCAGGAATCGCAAATCTCCGACAGCCACCAGCCCCAAGGTGAGGGCCACGGGAATCAGGCCTTCCGAGGTGTCAACAGCGTTCCGGTCAAGGCGGGCGCGAAAACTCTCTCCGAAACGCGCGGCGGCCGCCGGATCGCAACCGGGGAGCACGGCTAGGAACTCATCGCCCCCGTAACGTCCCAGCGAATCGTAGGTCCGCATCGCCCCGCGCAGCCGGCGCGCCGTCTCGCGCAGGACCGCGTCTCCCGCCATGTGCCCATAAGTGTCGTTGACAACCTTGAACTGATCGAGATCGATCATGGCGACGGCGAGTGAACTGCGGGCACGGGTGGCGCGCGCCACTTCTTTCCGCAGGATGTCCAGAATAGCCCCGTGATTCCAGAGGTCGGTCAGCGGGTCACGGGAGGCCTGGTCACGCAGAGCCTCGTGCGCCGCGAGAAGCTGTTCTTGCAGTTCGATGATGCGGCGGCCGGCCCGCAAACGGGCCCGCAGTTCGAAGGGGTCGAACGGCTTCGTGACATAGTCGTCCGCACCAGCTTCGATTCCCTCCACGATGTCCTGCTTGTGGCCGCGGGCGGTCAGCAGTATTAGATAGGTGTAGGCCCGGCCCGTGCGCTGCCGGACGCACCGGCAAAGCTCGACACCATCCTTGCCCGGCATCATCCAATCCAGAATCGCGATCTGGGGCGCGTCATTCGCTTGCAAAACCCGCCAGGCCTCTTCCCCTTGGGTTGTTACCACAACCTCGTAGCCCCACTTCACCAGGAAAGCCTCAAGCATGCGGCGCGATATGGCGTCATCTTCTGCAATGAGGACCTTCATGGGCTGACCTCTTTCCCTAGGTTCGACAAGACAGGCTGCAAGCGCTCCAACTCTTCCTCTAACCTCTCCAGCGCCTCTCCAGCGTGCTCTACGCCTCGCGTGCGTCCGACGGACTCCGCCTGCTGAACAGCTTCAAGAGCTGCCGGGGCAGAGAATAGCGCCAAGTTATCCATCAAAACGTGGGTGGCATGGAGATACTCCACCGTGTCGCGGCGCGCGGCTGCCTCTCGGGCTGCTGCCACCAGGGTTGGACAATCCTTGACAAAGGCCCCGATCAGGCTCCCGAGCAGAGATTTGTCCTCTTCAAAATGTGCCAAGAGCCTTTGCCGGTCAAGTACATTTTCTGAGGGGTTGACCGGGCTTTGGTGCGACGAGCGCCCGTCGCGTCCGCGCAGGACATCCTCCATTGTGGCGAACAGTTCCTCCGGGCGCACCGGCTTGGATACGTAGCCGTCCGTTCCTGCGGCCAGGAATCGTTCGCGGCCCCCCCTCATCGCGTGAGCCGTCAAAGCAATGATAGGAATGCGGGTTCCGGTGTTTTGTTCTGAGGCGCGAATTCGGGCGACGCACTCCAGGCCATCCATTTCCGGCATCTGCATGTCCATCAGGATCAGGTCAAAGGGCGGCCGCGGCTTTCGATCCAGAGCGAGAAGAGCTTTCGTTCCATTATCCACAACTTCGACGGAGTGCCCCCTTCTTTCCAGCAGGCGTGTCACCAAGGACTGGTTGATGGCGTTGTCCTCCGCCAGGAGGATGTGCAACTTGTTTGCCGCCTCGTTCATTGAATGCCGCTGAACGAGGGGCTGCCTCGAAGGTCCCGATTTCGTCCCCAAGGTCCGAAGGATTGCCTCCAGCAACTCGGATTGTTTCACGGGTTTGGTCAGGTACCCGGCGATACCCGCCCGGCGGCAGCGGGCCGCATCCCCGGGACGCCCTCCCGAGGTCAGCATCACGATTACTGTTCCCGCCAAATTCGCATCTTCCTTGATTCGCGCGGCCACTGTGAACCCATCCATGTCTGGCATTTGCCCGTCGAGCAGCATCAGCGCAAAGGGGTTTGCAGCCTTCTTGCTCCGCTCCAGAAGAGTCAGAGCGTGGTGGCCGCCCACGGCTTCCGTCGGAATCATCTTCCAATGCTTGAGCATTTCCACAAGAATATGACGGTTGGTCCGGTTGTCGTCCACCACCAGAACAGGAAGATCCCTAAGGCGCGCGAAGTCCGCCGCCTGCGCCGCTCCGGCCGCGTGCCCCAGGCCCATCTGCACCGTGAAGTGAAAGACGCTGCCTTTGCCCAGAGCACTCTCCACCCAGATGCGGCCGTCCATCAAGCTCACGAGTTGCGAGGTGATCGCGAGGCCCAATCCCGTGCCGCCGTAACGGCGGGTGGTGGAGGAATCGGCTTGCTCAAAAGCGCCGAAGATGGTTTGCTGCTTCTCGGGCGAGATGCCAATTCCCGTGTCCCGAACCCTGAAGTGTAACGTCGCGCCCGTCGGGCTTTGGGAGGCCAGCTCCACCTCGACCACGACTTCCCCCTTCTCTGTGAACTTGATGGCGTTCCCGACCAAGTTAAGGATGATCTGGCGGAGGCGGCCGGGATCGCCGACAAGGTTTTCTGGCGCGTTCGGGGCCACGTGGCAGGCAAGCTCCAATCCCTTCTGGTGGGCACGGATCGCCAGCGACTTCAATGCGTCCCCCAGGCTTTCGGTCAGCTTGAACTCGATGGAGTCCAGGATGAACTTCCCTGCTTCGATCTTCGAGAAGTCGAGGATATCGTTGACCACGATCAACAACGATTCCGTGGCGGACTTCAGCATCGTGACGTACTCGGACTGCTCGGCAGAAAGGTGCGTCTCCAAGAGCAACTCTGTCATACCCAGGATGCCATTCAGAGGAGTCCGTATCTCGTGGCTTACATTGGCTAAGAACTCACTCTTCGCACGGGTCGCCGCCTCTGCGGTTTCCTTCGCTTTGCAGACCTCCCGCTCCGACCGTTTGCGCTCCGTAATGTCGTTGATCACGGCCAGATGAGCCACCACCTTGCCCTCGGCGTTCAAAACCGGAGCAGTAGAAAGCTGGATGTCAACGGGGATACCATCCCTCCGTACGCGGCGCGCTTCCAGCTTGATAGTAGGCTCGCCCTGCACGGTTTGGGCCATAATGGACCGGTGCTGCTCCGCATCTTGCGGGGGGACGTAAGGCAGAGGTTTACCTAGAACTTCCTGTTCGCTCCAACCAAACAGCTTTTCGGCGGCGGGATTGAACATGAGGACGTTCCCGTCATTATCCAAGGCTGTGATGGCAATGGGAGAAGCCTGAACGATGCTTTCGAGGAGGGCGTCACGACGACGAAAGGCCTCCTTCGCGTCGGCACAACGTGTGAATTCACGGGCAATGCTCTTGTTTTTCACGGTGTGTTCCCGCCGCTTTCTTGCAATCGATCGAGTTCAGGCTGGACGTACCGCGCGTAGCACTCGGGGCAGATTCCGTGGCTGAACTGTGCTTCCGAATGCTCGCTGATGTACCCTTCCACCTGTTGCCAGTAATTCCGATCGTTGCGGATTTTCTTGCAATACGAGCAAATAGGCAGTAGCCCTTGTAGCTGCTTGACACGCGCGAGGGCGTCTTCCAGCTGCCGGACGCGTTGCGCCAAGGCACCCTGCAACGCGAGGACGCGGGTTCCCACCTGAACGCGAGCCCGCAGCTCGTCGCGGTCAAAAGGTTTGGTTATGTAGTCGTCGGCCCCGGCTTTTAGCCCGTGAATCTTGTCCTCTCGATTGGTCCGCGCCGTCAGAAGAATGACGTACAGCCGCTGTGTCTCGGGTCTCTGGCGGAGCCTGCGGCAGATCTCCACGCCGTCCATCCCCGGCATGAGCCAATCTAGGATTGCAAGCTGTGGCGCTTCTTCCCCCTGCAAGAGCTCCCAGGCGTGCGTGCCGTCTGCCACGGACGCCACCTCATAACCCCACTTGCGCAGGCTAGCCTCCAGGATGCGGCGCGAAACCGCCTGATCTTCGGCTACCAAGACCTTCATTGAGTTTTTCCACCTTGCCGCATTCGAAACCTCGAAACGAAGTGCGTCTGGCGCGCTGGCGGAAGGCTCGCCGACAAAGGCACGAAGCCTGCGGTGCGGTCTCTCACTCCGCACGGACAATCTCCGGCTTGTGCAGAGCGACATGAATGACCGCTCGCTCCGCGCTGGTGGCGTCTATGACACCGGTCGGGGCTCACAGCGCGCCGCCACAATTTGTGCCGCTGCGCACGGCAGCGCAGAGAAAGCCCGCTCTGGCCGCGCGCCGTTCCCCGCCACAGCTTCTTGTCATTGCCCGGCCTGCTTTCGGGTCACCTCCGCTATCTCTCTGACCTCTGCGGTGAATCCGTTTCCACGCCACAGGTGGCCACGCTCACGTTTCGCCAGCCGCACCGATCCCCAATTTGCGCAACGCATTCGAAAGTCCCTCCAGCGAGTAGGGCTTGCCGAGAAACGCCGCCTCGCGAGCTTCCGGAGTCAAGCTTCCCCCCGTACTGTAACCAGAGGCAAAGACGACGCGGACTTGGGGATTCAACTGCCGAAGATGCCGATACGCCTCGATGCCGCCCATCTCTGGCATGATCAGGTCCAACAAGACGCAATCGATCTCGCGGCCATGCTGCTCGTAGAGCTCCACCGCCTGCCGGCCGTTCTCGGCCACAAAGACCTTGTAACCGAGTCCTTCCAGCCCTCGTTCTGCAAAGGCCCGGACCAGCGGTTCGTCATCCACCACTAGCACGGTCCCACTCCCGCGTGGAATGCTTCGCGGGCCCGCATGCTTTGCCTCTGGTGCGGGTGCAGAAAGCAACGGCAGATGAAGTGTGAAGCGGGCGCCCTTGCGCGGCGCACTTTCCACCTGCACGAACCCGCCGTGGTTCTTGGCAAATCCATAAACCATCGCGAGCCCCAAGCCGGTCCCCCGGCCGGGTTCCTTTGTAGTGAAGAACGGATCGAAGATCCGGGGCAGGACTTCCGGTTCCATCCCCACTCCCGTGTCCTGGACGGTGATTGCCACATACTGTCCCAAGGCAGGGGCCATCAGAAGTTCCGGCGGCGGCGATTCGAACGTGACGGCAGCGGCCTCCAGGGTCAACGTACCGCCCCCGGGCATGGCGTCGCGCGCGTTGATGCAGAGGTTCAGCAGGGCTTGCTCGAGGTAGCTCGGCTCCGCTTGCACACACCACGCTTCGTTGGCCTTCTTCGTTATGACACGGATGCTACGGTCGAAAGTGCGTGTTACCATGCGGCCCACCCGGTCGAGGACTTCCCGGACACCCACCGGGTTCACCTCGTGCCGCTCGGGCCGCGCGAAACCCAGAAGCTGGCGCGTCAGTTCCGCGGCGCGCTGCGCGGACTGCTCGATCATTCCCATGGGCTCCTGGAGCGGATCATCCGGGCTCAGATGTTGCCGCGCCAGAGAAGCGAAACCCAGCATCACGCTCAACAGGTTGTTGAAGTCGTGTGCAATGCCACCCGCCAGTGTACCCAGAGCCTCCATCTTCTGCGCCTGAAAGAGCTGCTGCTGCAACCGGGCTCGGTCCTCCTCCGCCTTCTTCTGATCCTCGATGTCCTGAATCATGGTTAGGAACTGGGCCGGCCGCCCGGCCGCATCGTGCAGCAGAGTAATGTTGCTCGAGCACCAAACGCCTTGCCCCGATCGGTGGAGAAGTCGTTCCTCCAAAGTACAATCTGCCAGGCGTCCATCCCGCAGCGCCGCAATGTGCTTCTGGACGTTTGCGAGGTCATCGGGATGGGTAATTTCAGGAAATTTTCTACCCAGCAATTCCTGGGGCGCATATCCTAGAAGCGCCGCCAGGGCCGGATTGATCGTAGTAAGGCGTCCTTCGAGGTCCGCGAGCGCTACGCCCAAAGAACCTTGTTCGAAGATGGACCTGAAACGTTCTTCCGAGGCCCGCAGTTGCCGGGAGAGTTCACTCCGCTCGAGCGCCAGGGCCGCCTGGGTCGCCACCTGGTCCAGCAGTTTTCGGCTGACCGCGCGGATGCCGTCCGGCCGGCCGGTGCCGACGTCGAGCACGCCCAGCACGCGCGCGCCTGTCAGGAGTGGGACCGCATATTCTGAATGGATTGCCGGCCTTCGCCCCTGGCAGCGGGGATCCTTCCCGGTTTCAGGAACATACACGGCCTCTCCGTGCTGCACGGCCCAAGCGGCGAGGGTTGGCCCGGCAAGTGCGGCGGCTTCCCAGCTATTCACACTGCCGCCGCTCATGGCCACGGGTTGCAGTTTCTGGGACGGCCCATCCCACCGGTAGATCGCGGCGTGGCTGAGGCCCTGCCTTTCCACCAGACGTTCCAAGATCGTGCCCAACACGGCCTCGACATCCACCGCTCCCGCCAGCGCCGCGTTAACCTCGACAAGGAGTGAAAGCTGTGCAGTCCGTTCTTCCCACCAACCGCGAGGCCCGAAGGCGCGTGCGATCTCCTCGCCACCCGCGCCCACTATGACTCCCATCTCAGGTGGAACGCGGTCGGGCCGACGATCGCGCGCAGAAATTGTGGACATTCCGACTCCTTCAGTGCGAGCGGGGGCGTACCAATTCTCCCGTTACTCTTTTCGGCAGGAAGAAACTAAGACTTGAGTGGTTGGCCAAGCGGGGCGGGAAGAGTTGGTGCTGATTTCCAGCGTCTTGCGGCACGTTGTCGAGGCGCACGGTGGTGCGCCCCGGCAACTGTCCAGCAACTCACCGCGAGAATAGGGGCAGCGTAGAGTTGCTGCAAGTCCCTAATCGCGGCCTTTCCGATAGCAACTACACCGTCTGGGTGACGATGTGCAGCGAGCGGGGTTTATCCGGGTCGAGCCTCTTGACCTCGGCCAGTGACGCCGCAAAGATCTGTCCCGGAACGATGTACGGGATCGGCGTGTAGATCTCCGGAATCTTGCTTGGCACGCGGATGATCCGGGTGGCAGACGACACGCGGGCGCCGGGACCGGTGATGGCGACCACCTCGGCGCGCAGCTTGTTGAGCCGTCCGGCAAGCTCGCTCATGTTGTTAAAGCTCTTCCCCGGCGGCATGAACATGAAAGCCGGGAAGTCGTGTTCAATCAAGGCGATAGGCCCGTGCACAAAATCCGCCGCGGAGAAGCGCTCGGCGATCACGTAACACGTTTCCATCAGCTTCAGGGACAATTCAAAAGCGTTCCCATAGTTGATGCCGCGGCCGACCACCACACAGTGGCGCATGTAGCGATACCGTTCGACCAATTCCTTGATTTCGGGCAGCAGCTTGAAGGCTTCCTTCACGTGGTCGGGAATCTCACTGACGGCGTCCATGGATACATCGCTGCCCAGCGCCGCAGCGAGCAGGTAGATAATCATGAGCTGTCCCGTGTAAGTTTTCGTCGCTGCCACGGACTGCTGATGGCCGGCTTGCACGACAAATACGTCGTCCGCCAGCTTGGCCATGGGAGAGTTCTTCTCATTCGTGATTCCCACCGTGTAGCCGCCGTGGCGTTTCGCGGCCTCCAGCACCATGTTGATGTCCGTGCCCTCGCCGGATTGCGAAATGCCCACCACCAGCGCCTGCCGGTAGTCCACCTTGGCGTGATAGAGCGTGTGAACCGAAGGTGAGCTGAGGGAGGCCGGAATCCCGGTGGTGATTTCCGTCAGCGCGCGTGCGAACCGTGCCGCATTGTCCGACGTCCCCCGCGCCACCAGCACCACCAGCCGGAAGTTCTGTTTACGTGCGAATTTCATAAATTCCAGAGCGTGCGCGCGCTCAGCCTGGAAGGTCTTGCGAAGCGCTTGCGGCTGCTCCAGAATCTCTTTCAACATTATGGACATAAATTCCTCACGACAAATCATCCGCAGAATGAACACCCTAGAAGGCTGCTGAAAAACACCCTGTACGCGGCCTGCTGGGCGAGGCGAAGCACCCCTGCATGTCGAAAACCGGGGCGATGCAGCGATTCTCCGTTGTGCCCTGTGCGCAGCGGAAGGGGGGCAAAACAGGCTGCGGAAAGGCTCGTGGTCCCTGAGGTAGCGGCGACTTCACGCCGCCGTAACTGCAATCGTTACAAACCTCGCGTGGCGGGATAAACCCGCCGCTACACGTTTCTCCGTAGCCTGAAAAGCCCTTGTGCCTCCACAACCCTAGGTTCTTCAGAGGACACCGCTGGTGTGGAGTTGTGGCGGCACGCTTCTCAGTAACCAGCTAATGAGAATAAGCAAGGCAGGGGCCACATGCAATAGGGAGGTGCGTGGGCGGACATTTCACGCCGATCTGCCTGATATCAAAAATCCATATGACGCGCAGCAGGTGGGAGGGGGCGAAACGCATCGACTTTGGCGCAACCCTGGTGGAACGCGTCAGTTCGTTGAAACCGTTCGCCGCGCGACATATACTGGCCCTCGCGTTTCCGGGAAACTGCAAGATTGTCATCGCGAGGAGCCCCATGAGGCAGAACTTCACACGTCGCAGGGAAGGCTCGGATCCTCCGTCATTCGGACGGAGGGCATTTTTGCAAACTGCGGCCGCAGCCACGCTCGCCGCGGGCGGAATGAACGCCGATTCGAGTGGGCGCTCAGCCGTTTCCGAAGGCCCCCTCCGCGTCGGCCTGATTGGCCGCGACGGCCATGACGACATCATTGTTGAAAGCATTCCCAAACTCACAGGCGTTCGCTGGACTGCCTACGCGAAGAGCCGGCCGGAAGACGATAGCGCCTGGGTCCGGCAGCATCCTGCCGGTGGTCCGGAAACCCGTGTGTACGACGATTATCGGGAGTTGCTGGAGAGGGAGTCTCTCGACGTGGTAGGGGTTTGCCTTCCCTACTATCAGAACGCCGAAGCTTCGATTGCGGCGGCACGCCGGGGAATTCACGTGCTCTCGGAAAAGCCCGCGGCGACAACGCTTGCGGACCTCACGCGCCTCGAACAGGAGATCCGCAAAAGCGGTGTCCACTACAGCATCATGCTGGACATGCGCACCTTGCCGGTGTTTCAGGCGGCCCGCCGGGCCGTGCAAGAGGGAGCAATCGGCGAGCCCATCCTGATTTCCAGCCAGAAGTCTTACAAGTACGGTTCCGAACGCCCCTGGTTCTACAAGGAAAGAGCCACCTACGGCGGCACGATCCCGTGGGTGGGGATTCACGCTCTCGACTACATGCAATGGGTCTCCGGGCAGAAGTACACCGAGGTCGCAGCGTATGCGGGCAACAAGGCCCACCCCGCGACGCCGGGTTGCGAGGATCACGCCGGCCTGTTGCTGCGCCTCGCGAATGGCGGCACAGCCACTTGTCATCTGGACTTCCTGCGTCCCGAAGCCGCGCCGACCCACGGCGATGACCGCCTGCGCATTGCGGGGAGCGAGGGGGTTCTGGAGGTCTCGGAAGCCCAAAACCGCGTGAGCGTGATCAGCTCGAAAGGAAGATCCGGCGACCTGCCTCTCTCCGCGCCGGTGGATTTCTTTGCTTTCTTCGTAGCGGCACTGCGCGGAGAAGGTCAGCCCCCGGTCACCAGCGCTGAGGCCTTTGACATCACGCGCACGTGCTTGAAGGCCCGCGACGCTGCCGACAACGGAACGTGGGTGACGCTCTGAAAGCTCAGGGAGACGCCGTTCTTCGATGCACTTTCGGATGCGCCGGGTGGAGCCAAGTTGCGCCTCACAGAGAATCGGGTGATGCGATTCGACGTAGCACGGCCATCTTGGCAGTTCCGGGCCGGCCGGAGAGTGACGTCCTACGAGTGTCGAAATCGTTGTTTCCCAAAACCGGCGGTCAGGGACGCTGCTACAATTCGCGGCTACCACAGGGCTCCAGCGAGAACAGGAATTCAAGCGCTGGTTCAGCTCCTCGGCGGGGGAATTGCTCCGCAGTTAGGGAGGACGTTGATGATGGTGGTGTAAAGAGCCCACGGAGACGGCATACTAGGAGGCACGTAAATGAACTCTGTTCCTGCAACGCCCGTGAGCTCTCGAAACGTCGTGCGTACCTCTTTCATGGATGTATAAGAAAGCTGAGCTGATCTGGGACGCGCGAAGAATCGCGGCGCCGAAGATCGTAAGAAAATTTCGAATTAACCATCATCAGGTGCCTTTCGGTGCCGTCCTAATTTTAGATGTGGCGCCGCCTCTGGCCGGCAATAACGCAGGGCAGCGCCAAATCAAATTGGGGATAGAACCGCGTGCAGGCTTGCCTACTCGAAAATGTTGCGGCCTGAGGTATAATCACGCGCGGATTGCAGATTATTTCAGATTTCACTAGATGAATTATTCGGCTGGCGGTTGCGCTGGCCTCATTCAGTCGGAAAGGACACTCTGATGAGTAACCTATCGCGAAGGGACTTTGGCAAGCGCGCCGTGGCGGCGGGTGTGGCGACCGCGCTCAGCAGCATGCGTGTCTTGGGTGCGAACGATCGCATACGTGTGGGCTTTATCGGCGTTGGAAATCGCGGGGACCAGGTCCTCAGTGGTTTTCTTGCGCATCATGATGCGGAAGTGGTGGCCATCGCGGACCTCCATCAACCGTACCTGGATTTTGCGTCGAAGAAGATCGGAACGCAGCCGAAGCAATTCCACGATTACCGAAAGGTACTGGAGCTGAAGGATATCGACGCCGTGGCGATCTGCACTCCCGATCACTGGCACGCGCTGCAAGCCGTCGAGGCCTGCCAGGCGGGCAAGGACATTTACGTTGAGAAGCCTCTCTCCCTAGTTGTGGAAGAAGGCAGGAAGATCGTCGAGGCCGCGCGCCACTACGGGCGCGTGACGCAGGTCGGCCTGATGCGCCGTTCGTCTCCGGCCATGAAAGAAGCGGTGGACGTGTTGCGCGGCGGGGCTATTGGCAAGATTACCTCGGTTCGCTCTTTCCACATTGGGAACGAATGGCCCAGAGGTATTGGCAACCCAGCCGATTCCGAACCCCCTGAGGGTTTAGATTGGGACGCGTGGCTCGGTCCCGCGCCCAAAGTGGCTTACAACCGCAACCGGGCCTTCTACCGTTTCCGCTGGTTCTATGATTACTCGGGCGGGCAGGTTACCAACTTCGGAACCCACTACATGGATTTCACCCAATGGTTGCTGGGCTCGGACGCTCCTCTCGCCGTAACCGCCATGGGAGCGAAACTCGCGGTCGAAGATAACCGCGAAGTGCCGGACACGGTCGAAGTCCTGTGGACGTACCCGCAGGGCACGCTTGTGACCTTCTCGCAGTTTGATACGAACGGTTCCCCGGCTGACTTGCGGGCGAGCACGATTGAAGTTCGTGGCACTGAGGGAACGATGTTCCTGAGTTGGGATTCCTTCGAAGTGGTGCCGGAACTGGTCACCGAGATGGATGTCCCGGCCCTCACGCCGCTTGACCGTTCGCTGAGCGCTCAATGGGAGAAGCGCCGCCACACGGTGATTGGTCCCAAGAAGTTCGAGAGCGAAGACGCCACTCCCCTCCACGCGCGCAATTTCCTCGACTGCGTGCGCAGCCGCCAGAAGTGTAATTGCGATATCGAGACCGGCCACCGCAGCACGACCGCGACGCTGATCGCCAATGTGGCTCTGCGGACAAAGTCCTACCTCCAGTGGGACCGCGCCGCCGAGCGCTTCACCAATAATCCCGATGCCAACCGGCTGCTGTCCTATAAGTATCGTGCGCCGTACAAGCTGCCGGAGTTGGCCTAGAGAGCTGACCGAGAAAGCGGCTGCTGTAGGAAGCGAATTGGAAAAGCCCCGGCAGGAATCCGCCGGGGCTTTTCTCTTTAGGGGCTACTTGCTTACCGCAGGCCGGAGCGCCACGCGGCGAGCGTGACGCACACCTTCTACCGGCACGGGTTGTCGTCATTGTCCAGGCGCCGGCTGCCGTCAACCAAGCATGCGGCGTCGAAATAGAAAAGGCCGCCAGCCTTCTGGTACTGCAAGACGGTGCGCCGATTGTTGGATTCATAAGAGGCATCGACCTTGTACCGGAATTCGACGTGATCGGGCCCGCCCACCAGAGCCTCTTTCAAGACGCGCCCTTGCAGGTCTCCGGTGGAGGCGAGATCGAATCCGAGGATATGAGCGATCGTGGGCGTGATATCCGCGTTGCTGATGGGAGCCCAGTCGGTGAAGCGGGACTTGAAATCAGGACCGATCGCCGCCATGTTGTTGTAAGTGTCAGCACGCGAGAAGCTGCCGTGCATTCCCTGGCCTTCCTGCAAGCCGCTGTCGGCAATCTCCACCCGGGTCATTTCGGGATTGCGCCAATCGGTCGAGAAATTGCGAAAGTTGAGCGCAATGGCGGGCGTGGGCAGCAAGGTGGAACCCTTCAGCCCAATCGTGCTCAGCGGAAGCGTGCCGGGGATGTCGCCGAAATCGTCGTCCACAAAAATGCCGCCGGTGTAGCGCTGGGTGAGGAGGAACTTCACGATGTCGCGGACTCTACTGACATCATGGTCGGGAACGTAGATCAGGTCCGAGCCACCGTTGGCCGCCACCAGGATCTTCGCGTCCGTTGGCGTGCCCGCGGGCGGAATCTTCCCGGTGCCGCCGATGACGCCGTCACCCGAGGCGGGGTGTTGGCGCACGGTCGCAGTCTGCTGGCCGATGGTTGGGTCCACAGGCTCGTAAACGTTGACGCCGCCGGCGCCGGCAATCTGCGAATCGGGATCGTAGAGGGGCAGGTTGAACTGATGGGCCAGGTCGATGGCGACAAAGCCGACGGGCGTGAACCCGGTGTTCACTTCCTGGCGGCCGGTCGTGTCCTTGTATGTGAACCCGGAAGCGTAGTCGCCGATGAACACGCGGCCGGAGGCGTCCGCCTCGTGATGGCTGATTGTCGAGAAGCCATGGTCGGCCGTCACGAAGATGTCGGTATTGGCGGCAAGCGAAGGATCGGACTCAATGTAAGCGAGAATCTGGGCAAGGTTGTTGTCCACATTCTTAATGGAAGCTTTGGACGTGGGACCGTTGATGCCCGGCGTGAGTGAATTCAGGCTGTCGCCCTGGTTGTGTTGGGTGCCGTCCGGGTCGCGTGACCAGAAGATGGCCACGAAAGGCTCGCCGTTGCCGACGAACGTGGGGAGGATAGCTTTGGTCAGCGCGTCAGCAAAATACTGCTGCTGAACCAAATTGGGTTTGAGAGTGCCGGGGCTCTGGTTGGTCCCGGAATAGCCGTTGTTGTTCTGGTCGGTCGCGCCGGCCCCATTGCTGCGAGTCGGGGAGGTGGTGGGAAGTCCTGCATCGGTGAGAGCGTTCTGGATGGCAGTGGGCAGAGGCACTCCGGCCGCCGTTCCGGTTGCGTCGTCAACGATGACGGTGGTTGGCGTGGCAAAGTTTCCCTGGTAGGGATCAAGTTGGCTTGCATCCCAGATGCCGGCCGGGCCCACCTTGCCCACGCTGGCCGTGCTGTAACCATTCTGGCGGGCGGTGCTCAGCAGGGTCGCTTCGTTCAGGTAGTTGCCCGAGAAGTGGTCGTCGAGGTCGCCGAGGACCTGGTTGTTTTCAATGAACGGAGTCACGGTTCCGATGGGCCTGCCGAAATTGCCCGTGTCGAAGATCGCGAACCCCGGTGCGATGGTGTTTGAAAAGTCTCCCGTATCGCCCAGAAGGTGGCCGGTGGCCATAACCGAGGCATTGGCGGTTGTGAACGTTGGGAAAATGCTGTGGCTGTTCATGAAGTGAACGCCGCGGAGCCGCAGTTGCCAGAGCGTGGGGCTGTCGGTGGGATTCACGGACCCGTGACGCAAGCCATCCGCGATAAAGATGATGACATTGCGCTTGGGCTTGGGTTTTGACTGATCGTGGTTCTTGGCATGGGTCACGCTCGCGGGGAAAGCCGCGAGAGCAATGAGGCAAGCCAGGAGACCCAGGCCGAAGCAGAAACGTCGGTGACGCATAAACTCCCCCTTTGTTTCGATGTGTGGTTTCCCGTGTGGTCGAAGCAGGCTAAACCTTAAATTTCGACGGTGAACTGGCATTGAACTGATGATGAAGTTTTCTTGACAACCTCTGCCGGCGGGCGTCCCGCGCCAGCGTAACCGGAGTTACTGTAGCGGCGCTCTATAAGCGCCGAACAGACGGCGGTCATAGACCGCCGCTACAGTGCCAGGCGCGGGCAGGATACCCGCGCCACGGCGGGCGGGACGCGTTACGGTTCATGCCCCAACTTCTGCGTCGCACACCCCCGCCCAAACTTCGCAATCCACAGGCTCTGGTTTTCCGGCTAAAATGGCGTGGGGTTCATCTCAAAAGGAGCATACATATGGCTATTAGCCTCAAGGGTACAAAGACTCACGAGAGCCTGAAGGCAGCGTTTGCGGGCGAGGCTCAAGCGAACCGGCGCTACCTCTACTTCGCCAAGCAAGCGGATGTCGAAGGCTATCCCGATGTAGCAGGATTGTTCCGCGACACGGCTGAGGGCGAGACCGGTCACGCCCACGGCCATCTGGACTACTTGAAAGCAGTCGGCGATCCCGCCACCGGCCTGCCGATCGGGGACACCGCAGAAAATCTGAAATCCGCCGTTGCCGGAGAGACGCACGAATACACCGATATGTATCCGGGCATGGCGAAGATCGCACGCGAAGAAGGCTTCAGTGAGATTGCCGACTGGTTCGAAACCCTCGCCAAAGCGGAAAAATCCCACGCGGGACGATTTCAAAAGGGGCTCGATAGCATTTCGTAGAGTTTTTGGGGCCGGGGTGGAGGATTTCCTCAGGCGGTCATACCCCTCTGACTCCATGGGGGAGAGATTTCCCTCTGTCATCCTGAGCGCCGCGATTGTAGGGGCGCACGGCCGTGCGCCCTTACATTCTCGTAAGCGGCGGACTTCCGTTTGCTTCTGTGGGTCGCAGACCTATGACGCACTCGGGATGAGAGCACTTCATTCAGGGTAATACCTCTTCACTCAGAACAGCAGCCTGGAGCTACACTCATGGACATCATCAAAGGCACACCTACGCCGGGCTTAAGCTACAACCCCAATGACTCTGTCTACTGGGACGCCGCCGCGCTTCAACAAGAGCTGACCCGCGTCTTCGAGATCTGCAACGGATGCCGCCTCTGCTTTAACCTCTGTCCCTCTTTCCCGGAACTCTTTGACGCTCTCGACCGAGTCAACGCCGATGTGCACAAACTTGGTCCTGACACGACGGATCGCGTCATCGACACCTGCTACCAGTGCAAGCTCTGTTACGTGAAGTGCCCCTATACGCCCGATGACCAGCACGCCTTTCAGCTCGATTTCCCCCGTCTGCTGCTGCGCGCCAATTTCATCCGCCGCAAGCAGCGCGGCATTGGGCTGCGGGGGCGCGTGCTGTCGCGGCCCGAACTGCTAGGCGAGATCGCCCGCCTCACTCCGGGGCTCGCCAACTGGGCAAACCGCCAGCCGTTGTTGCGCATAGGACTTGAACTTGGCCTGGGAATTCACAAGGACAAGTTGCTGCCTGAGTTCCACGGCGAGCGCTTCGAAGACTGGTACCGGAAGCAGCCCGCGCCAGCCGGGGATCCTAATCGAGCCGTGCTGTTCAGCACCTGCTTTATGAACTACAACCATCCCGACCTTGGCCGCGACGTTCTGGAGGTCTTCTCTCGCAACGGCATCTCGCTCGGTCTCCCCAAACAGAACTGCTGCGGCATGCCGGCGATCGAGGCCGGTGATATCGAGTTTGCAAAGCGCTTGGCGCGGGCAAACGTCGAAGCGCTGCTGCCCGAGGTGCGGGCTGGCCGCAAGGTGATTGCTCTTAACCCTACCTGCTCTTACACCATGCGCAAGGAGTATGGCGAACTGCTGGGCACGCCGGAAGCTCGCGAGGTCGCGGCTGCCGTCATGGACCCCTCGGAGTTTCTGTTTCAGCTCAAGCAGGAAGGGAAGTTCAATCGCGAATTCCGCTCGACGCCGGGGAGCATCGCTTACCACGTGCCCTGCCACTTGCGCGCTCAGAACATCGGTTATCGCTCACGTGACCTGATGCGCTTGATTCCCGGCACGACGATTAAGATGGTCGAGCAGTGCTGCGGCCACGACGGCACCTGGGCTATGCGCAAAGAGTTTTTCCCGCTGTCCCTGCTCAGTGGAAAGAAGGCCTTTGAGCAGATGCGCGAGGCCGAAGCCTCCGTGCTGGCCACCGACTGCCCGCTGGCCGCGATCCAGTTTGAACAGGGAATCGGGCAGCGGCCTATTCATCCCCATCAGGTACTCGCCCGCGCTTATCGATCTGACGGCTTCCCCCAAGCGCTTTCACAACCTGTGGAGAAAACGTAACCCATGCAACCTGTGACCACCTCTGAAATCAAGAACATCGCCGAATATGAACTCGTTCGCCCCGAGTGGCGCCGTCAGGTGATGGCCCTCAAGGACCGCCGCCGCATCCACGTCGGCGACCACGTGACCTTTCTTTTTGAGAACCACCAGACCATCGTCTACCAGATTCAGGAGATGATGCGCGCCGAGCGGCTGGTCCGTCCGGAAGAGATCGCGAATGAGGTTGCCGTCTATAACGAGCTGATTCCGGCACGCGGCGAACTCTCCGCCACCCTGCTGATTGAGTATGAGACTCCTGCCGAACGGGATGTGCGGCTGCGCGAACTCGTGGGTCTTGAACGCCACGTTTGGCTCGAAGTGCAGGGCCAGCGCGTACTCGCCCGGTTCGACGACCGCCAGATGTCCCCGGAGCGGCTGAGCGCCGTCCAATACCTGAAGTTCCAACTCACCCCTCAGCAGGCGAAGACTTTTCCCCAGGACGCCAGGCTCATCATCGATCATCCGCACTACCGCGCCGAACAGACGCTGAGCGCGGAACAGCGAGCCGAACTCGCCCCCGACCTCGAATGACGTAGCGCAGGGCTCGCTCTCCAGCCCTGCGGTTCTTCCAGCGGCGCCTTTCTTTGCTGCGCCGCACACAAGACAATCCAAACCTTTGTAGTTCGGGCGGGAAACGAGGCGATTCAGTTTCCCTTGGCCACACTGTCAAACGCACGGCACGGCGGAAGGGCCGCAGGTCCGAAGGGCGAGCCCTGCGCTACGGCCGCGGCGCGATCCCTGGCACAACAAGTCCTGCAGAATTCCAAACATTCAAGACATGGGCGCTTTCCGCCGATTCAAGATGGGAAGGCTGAAGGGAGCGCCGGTGGACGCCAAATTGCTGGAGGCCGTTCGAACCGCCAACCGGGAATTCCGGGACTTTGTCGAAAAGTTCTCGGAGCCAAGTTTAACTCAGGGGCAGTGCACGGAGGCGGCGCGCCGGTTGGGAAGAATCTCGCTTCGGCTTAAGCAGTTGGAGCGGCTGCTAGCACGACGCGCGGAGGGCGACAGAGAAGCGAACGACATTAATCAAGCCATCGTGGAATATCAGGAGAACCTGAAGGCGCTGAAGGGAATCGTAGAAACACTTCAGTCGTCACTTCTGGAACGAAAATCCCGTTTTGAAGACGCCCACACGCACTTGCAAGCCGCTCGAGCCTGGGCGACCTCTCTGCGCCAGATCACCTGAAGACTCGGCGCTCGGGGAAACCGGTCGCGCACTCCCAGCGCGTTGCGTGCATGGGACGGTCGCCGAACGGCGAGCCCCGAGCCCGCACGTCTCCGCCTTCCGCGAGCCTCAGTAAGCACTTGTACGCAGATGGGGTTCTACGCTCTTCGCCTAGCTCACGCGCAACACGACGGTGGTGCTGTGCGCGAGCGCTACCGAGCCGGAAACTGTCCCCGTAATAGTCAGCGTATAAGTTCCCGCAGGGGTGCCCGGCGTCGTTCCACCTCCGCCGCCTCCGCCCCCTCCACCACCGCACGCGACAAGCACCAATGCCAGCATCGCCAGCGCCGCCAGCGCCAAGCCCCACCGCAGCGGGCTCCGGAGCGACTTCCGGCTGGCCGCCACCGCCGCGACCGACATCAATACCAGGAGTCCGAAGATGAGGAAAGCCAGAGGTTTCGTGTTGGGCCCCGGGGGCATGCGATGTTTGAACGGCGTGGCGAGCGACGGTGCCGTCGTTGTGACGGTCACAGTCAGAGACACTGACCCCGAAGCGTTGGGTGTCGCAGACGTAGGATTAACCGTGCAGGTGGCCTTCGAAGGCGCCCCCGTGCAAGCGAAGTTGATGGCTTGGTTCAACCCACCGAGCCCGCTGAGACTGAGCGAGTAGCTGGCGGACTGGCCGGGCGAAACGGTCTCAGCGGAGGATCCGCCCGAAGCCACGCCCAGCGAAAAGTCCTGCCCTGTGCCCGTCAGACTGACAGTGTGCGGGCTGCCGGGAGCATTGTCGCTAATCGTCAGTGTCCCTGTCCGGCTCCCTCCCGCCGTGGGCGTGAAGGTCACACTGATCGTGCAGTTCTTTCCCGCCACCACACTCGATCCGCAAGTGTTCGTTTGGGCAAAGTCGCCGCTCACTGCAATACCACTGATCGTCAAATCGGCATTGCCCGTGTTGCTCAGCGTGACGGTTTTGGCGCTCGACGTGGTGCCGGCAAGCTGGCTGGCGAACGTCACGGCAGTTGGGGAAAGCCCCGCGATGGGGCCGAGTCCTGTCCCGCTGAGCGTCACGCCCTGGGTGCTGCCCGCCAAACCGTTGTTGTTGTCAATGATGGTCAGTGTCCCGCTACGGGCACCTTCCACGCTGGGTGTGAAGGTGACGTTAATCGTGCACTTCCCACCCGCTGCCACACTCGCACCGCAGGTATTGGTCTGCGAGAAATCCCCGCTCGTGGCGATGCTTGTGATGGCCAGCGCGGCATCACCGGTATTAGTGAGCGTAGCAGCCTGTGCCCCTGAGGGGGACCCCACCGGTTGACCCGGGAACGCCAAGGTGGTTACAGAAAGGCTCGTGACAGGGCGAGGCCCAGGGGGAACCTGCAACAACGATGAGAGATTGTTGGCCAGGGCGTTCGCAACGGCCAGATCCATGCGCCCGTCGTTGTTGAAATCCGCCGCCACAATGCCGTACGGCCCGACTTCCGTATCAAAGTCCTGGTTTTCCTGGAAGGTTCCGTCGCCGTTGCCCAAGAGAACGGAAATGGTGTTGGCATTAAAGTTGGTAACGGCAAGGTCGAGGTTCCCATCTGCGTTGAGATCGGCTGCCGTCAAATAGAGTGGCCCAATGCCGGTGGCATAATCCACATGAGTCTGGAAGGTTCCGTCACCGTTGCCGAGCAGGACGGAAATGGAGTTCGCGCCCGTACCTGAGTTGGTCGTGGCGAGGTCAAGTATCCCGTCTCCATTGAAATCGCCCGCGACAACCGCATAGGGATATGCGCCGGTCGGATATTGTGCTTGATCTTGGAAGGTTCCGTCGCCGTTCCCAAGGAAAACAGAAACATCGCTGGAGTTGTAGCACTGGGTCGCTGCCAAGTCCAGCTTGCCGTCGCGATTGAAATCCCCGGCGATGACCATGCAGGGCGCTCCCGAGTATTGCACCCCTACTTGATATTGCCCTCCCGTCTGGAAGGTCCCGTCACCATTTCCGAGGAGCATTTGGACCATGCCGCCTTGGTTGCCGTTTTCGGAAACCGCCAAGTCAAGATTGCCGTCGCCATTGAAGTCGCCCACTGCCAAGGAAGAGCCATAGCTACCCAGATTCATCGTGAGAGGCGTCTGAAATGTCCCGTCGCCGTTCCCCAGAAAGATGGACAGACTCGCTCCGTTGCAGAGACCACTCAGGGGGGGGCATCCGGTATTGACAACGGCCAGGTCCACTTTGCCGTCGTGGTTAAAATCCGCCACCACAACTTCGCTGGGACCTTCACCTGTTGCGTAATCAACGGCTGGTTGGAAGGTGCCGCTCCCTTTGTTCAAAAGGATGGTGACGGTGCTCGATTCATAGTTCGCGATTGCCAAGTCGGGCAAGCCGTCTCGGTTGAAGTCCTCCTCGGCCACGCCCTCCGGGTGCTGGCCGACGGCGAAATCTGTCTTGACGAACGCGAGACTGGGGGTAGCCGTGGTGATCTGGAAGGGGACGGCGTTGGAAACGCCTCCGCCCGGGCTTGGATTGACGACTGTTACCAGACCCGTGCCCGCCGTCGCCAACGCTGATGCGGGGACCTCCGCCGTCAACTGCGTGGCGCTCACAAACGTTGTCGGAAGTGCCGTCTTGTTCCACTGTGCGACCGACACGCTGAAAAAGCCAGAGCCATTAATGGTCAGAGTGAGCGCGGAGCTTCCGGGCGCTGCCGAGGCCGGCTGCAGGGGAGGGATGATCTGTGGGGTAGGATAGATATAGCCCGTCCCATTGAGCACCACCGTCTGTGGGGTCCCCGGCGCGTTGTCGACCAGGGTAAGCGAGCCGACGTAATTCCCTGTACCCGTGGGCGCAAAACTCACACTGACGCTGCAACCGGTTCCCGCCCCTATTGGTCCGGTGCAGTTATTGGTCTGGGTGAACCCCGCACTGACCGTCAAACTCGAAACGACCAAGGGCAAATCGCCGGTATTGCTGATGGCGACCGTCTGTGAAGCACTGGTGGTCCCTTCGAGCTGATTTCCAAAATTCAAGCTGGCCGACGACAGCACGACATTGGGACCAGTAGCCGTGCCGCTCAGTTGAACGGTGACGGGACTTGTGGCGGCGTTGCTAGCGACGACGAGAGTGCCAGTCCGAGTTCCCAGAGCGGTGGGTGCAAAGGCGATGTTGACCGTACAAGTTACGCCTGCAGCCACCATGCTGCCGCAGTTGTCGGTTTCGGTGAAATCGCCGCTCAGCGTGAGACTCAGCAACAAGGCGGTGCTGCCCGTGTTCTGAATCGTGAGTGGCTGCGTGGGACTCGTGGTGCCAAACGCCGTGGGACCGAACGTGAAAGTAGTCGGAGACACGGTCATTGTGCCAGGAAAGTACTCATAAGCACCCATGTCTACTGTGCCGTTCTGTATTCTTGGATTTCCATCGATGTCCGTAGAAGGGAGATTGGGAGCAGCATTGCTTCCTGCATTGATGGCCGGGGAGCCCGTCAGTAGATGATAGTTCTTTGCTGGGTCGAAGAAGACCGCGTCCGCTGATATGTTTCCGTTGGTGCCCGTCTGATCCGCTCCGCACGAGCTGTCGTAGGGGGAAGCAGAGGGGCTGTACACGTCGTTGAACTGGAGCTGCGGCGCAGTGCCGTAGCTTGTGCCGCAAGCAATAGCGCTCTGGCCCGAGCTAGCAACAATGATGTTGTTGATGATCACAGTTTGCGTGGTCGATCCATCAGAAAACAATCCTGAACCGCTCGGGCTAGGGTTAGCCGCGATCGTATTGTTTACCAAAATTGGGCCACCCGAGCCTCCCAACCAGTAAATTCCCCCGCCCTGAGACGCTGAGTTGCCTACAATTACGTTCTGCACGATCGTCGCTGCGGATCCGTTTACCATCGAAATCGCGCCGCCCTGATAGGTCGCGGAATTCCCTGCGATGATATTGTTCTTGATCGTGGGAGTACCGGCGGCGAAAAGCCCAATTCCGCCACCGTCGAAATAGATTGTGTTATTGGTTATGGTGTTACCGATGATTTGAGCCGACCCATTCCCTTGGAGGAGAATACCGCCGCCATCCGTGCCACCGCTGCATCCTCCCTGCGTATTCTCTGTAATTGTGTTCGCTTGAATGAGAGGCGAACCAAAATAGACCGCAATTCCTGCCCCGTTGCAAGCCTGATTGTTGGTAACAATGTTACTCGTAATGGTGGGAGATGCCCCTGAGATCCAGACGCCTCCCCCATCATAAGAGGAGGCAAATGTACCGAATCCGTTTGTGATCGTGAACCCACTAAGGACGGAACTCAAGCCTTCGTTCGTATGGAACGCCACGACTGACCCGTTCTGTCCGCCGTCGATGGTCGTCACCTGCGGACCTCCACTACTGGTGACCGTGATCGCCTTTCCTTTGAAGTCAATGTTCTCCTGGTAGGTCCCGGGCGCCACCAGGACAGTATCTCCGTCGGAGGCGGCGTCAATGGCGGCTTGGATGGTAGCTTGGTCGGTGGGCACATGGATGGTGTTGGCGGCCCACGCGGCAGAAAACGGAATAAGGAAGGCAGCCAGAATGAGTGCAGACGGACTCTTCGAGAACGGACGTCCCATGATTTGAACCTCCCCGGTTTTGCATGTACATGGCGTGATGAGCCGGACCACCGCGATGGCAGGTTGGTTTAGAAGGCCGACTTGCAGGCAGAGCGCTTTGAACGGGAATTCTCGCCGGTCGTCCAGACGTGGCTAGACGGTGCAAGTAGCAGTGACAATATGGCTGTCTCATAAACAGCTATGTTCTGAGCAATGGCAATCTGGCCACACTTCTATGCTCCCGGCTTACGTTTGTCAAGAGACATAACGCCCGCCGCAACACTGGACAGCCTCGGGGCGCGTAGTCGCCGAACGTGCCCGGCGTGGGCATGCCGCGGCGCAAAGCGGTGCTGGAATGCCGGCGCGTTGCGGGTGGCAGGGAAAATGCTTTTCACGTCAGGGAGACTTGGTCGTTCACCCGTGTTCCCAGCTCTCAGGGAAGTGGGTGGGCAGCCGCCCGGTGCAGTGGGAGCGGTTGGCAGTGGACGGCGGGTGGCGCATACATACCGACTGCCGCTCGGGCTGGCACCGGATGTAGCGCTGACCCTCAGGTCAGCACATGCTGACCT
>Ga0335069_10000564_pt1 | contig 62297 bp, 58 predicted proteins | sample Lox_Sample_11_FD_206714 | JGI IMG/M metagenome (GOLD analysis project Ga0335069, IMG submission 206714) | Soil microbial communities from Loxahatchee National Wildlife Refuge, Florida, United States - Lox_Sample_1.1 | ecosystem: Environmental > Terrestrial > Soil > Wetlands | place: USA... | reverse complement strand
CATCCAGGCGTCCGCGTTGGATCTCGACCAGCAGATGGCGCGACAAGCCGTCTGTGAAGAGTACGTCCGGCCGCCTGCCGTTTATGACAACTTGCCGACGGACAAAGGTGAGCCCGGGCTCGATGAACAGGTCTGGGCAGTTCGAAACTGCCTCTTCCATCTGGATTTCGAGCATTACCGAACGATAGGTCTGACAATCCTGCGTGTCAATAATGCTAGCTTGTGTTCTTGGAAATCAGGATTGCCATAAGGTAAGGGAAACTGCATCATCGGACCGAGCAACTGCCGCGCCAGGAGTTATCGAACATGAATATTGCGTTGACGCCTGAACTCGAGAAGGTTGTCACCGACAAGATCACATCCGGCCGCTACACATCTGCCAGCGAAGCCGTCCGCGAAGCACTGCGTCTGCTCGAACATGAGGAGAAGTCGCGCAAAGAGCAACTGGAGGAATTCAATCGCGAGTTGCAGGCGCGGATCGACTCCCTCGATCGCGGCGAGAATGTGACCTCTGAGGAATTCCGCCGATATTTCGCGGAAAAGTCCGCCCGCCGAATGGCTGAATTGAAGAACAGGGAGCGCCGCTCCTGACACCCGGCCGCCGTTATAAACTAGCCTGTCATGGAAACAACCGGCTGTGGTACCGCCATCGTCACGCCCTTCCGCGCGGACGGATCGATCGACGAACAGGCCCTCTGGGCCCTCGTCAACTGGCAAATCGAATCCGGCGTCGACTTCATCGTCGCCTGCGGCTCCACGGGCGAGGCCGCCACTCTCGAAGAAGACGAGTGGCTGCACGTCCTCCGCGTCGTGATCGAGGCGGCCATGGGCCGCGTGCCGGTGTGGGCCGGTTGCACCCACAACTCCACGCGCACGCTGCTGCGGCTGGCCGGAATGCTGCGCCAGGTCAAGGGCATCGGCGCCGTCCTGTCGGCCAACCCCTACTACAACAAGCCGACCCAGGAGGGGCAGTATCAGCACTTCCTGGCGCTGGCCAAAGCTGTCGCTCCCCTCCCCGTCTGCCTCTACAACGTGCCCGGCCGCACCGCCGCCAACCTGGAACCGGAGACCGTGTTCCGCCTCGCCGAAGCCGCCCCGAACATCGAGGCCATCAAGGAAGCCAGCGGCAAGCTGCCCCAGATCGCGCAGATTGTCCACGGCGCAAGACGCACATTCAAAGTATTTTGTGGAGACGACAACATGGCCCTTGCCGCCATTGGCATCGGCGCGCACGGGCTCATCAGCGTTGCCTCCAACGAGGCCCCCGTCGAGGTTGCGCGCATGGTCCGCTCAGCCCTCGACAACAACTGGACCGATGCACGGCAGATCGAGCGCCGCTTCATGCGCCTTTTCGAAGCCAACTTCTGGGAGTCGAACCCGTCCCCGGTCAAGACTGTCCTCAGCCTGATGGGCAAGTGCAGCGAAACCGTACGCCTGCCCCTGGTTCCCCCCACGCCTGCGACGCGCGCCAAGCTGGAACGCCTCGCGGGCGAGCTGGACCTGCTCAAGTTCGCCCCCGCAGAGGGGGACCTGAGAATGTACTGAGGTCAGGCGCCGGCAAAGGCCCCAGCTCTCCCACGATTTCCCCGCCCAGCTCCCGGCTTGCGAGAGGCCCGCCGGAATGCAAAAACATCTCTCAATGAATGCGGAATGCAATCCGTAACCGAATTCCGAACTGGGCGAACTGTCCGGTTACTAGGCCTTGCTGCGCAGTTCCTGTTCCGCGCGGAACCAGTCTTCCATATGATGGCCATGCTTGTGGCCGCGCTGCTGCCAGTAGCTGTGCGCCAGGCGGGCCACCTCATCCTGCGAGAACGAGCGTCCCTGCTTCGTCGCGTGGTGATTCTCTGATACTGTATTGGCCGCAACCGGATCCGCGGTCTTCTTGCTGGCCGACTTGCGCGGCTTTGCCGCAGTGGTGGCCTTGGGTGCCGTGCTTTTGGTTTTCTTCGTAATCTCTGCCATTTCTAGTCCTCCGAGGAGTCGAGCAGCTGCGGAAGTGTCGTAACCGGGAGCCCAGACTGCCGCTCGCTCCGTATCGCGTCGGCTAAAGCCCGGTAACTTTGTAAGCTTCCTTCTCGATGCTGCTGCGAGGCCAACGAACGGGCCGTCCCCTCCAGCATACAAAAACCGGCCCCTCCTCTATACCCCATTGCGGACATAGGCATCTCAGACGTTAACAGCCCTTCCCTCGCCGAAAAACCGGAAGTCGCTGGATAAGAATGGCTTGACACCTTCTCGACAGACCAGCCCAAACGCACGAAATTCTCACTCCGGCAGGAATTCTCACATCTTTCCCGGCCGCCTGGCTGTGTGGGGCGGGAGAATCCGCGGCCCGGCGCTGGATGAGGCCCCGCCCCGCCGGTCATGGGAGCGAGGCGGACTTCCCGGCGTCCATCGTCCAAAGAGCAGATTCCCTTCGGGAATGACAGATCAGATTGGCAGACCGGATTCACTGTCCACTGACCGCTGTCCACCATCTTCACTGTCTCTTCCAGCTTTGACCCGGTCGCGCCACCTGCCACATCTGCGCCCCGATCTCGTCGAATAGGGCTCCGCGATCGCTGCCGGCCACGTAGAGGTCGAAGTGCGTCCGGTCGGGGATGTAGGTGAAGTGCGCCTCGGCGCCCAGGCCCTGCAGCACGGCGTCGAGTTTGTGCGCGGCGCCGTCGAGATAGAAGGTGTCCGCGGTGCCGACATACAGGTGAATGCGGCCCTTGAGATCGGCGCCGCGCTCCACCCAATGGGTCTGCACAATGTGCGCAAGGTCGTAGTGCTCGCGCCAGTAGGCCATCACCCCCGGATTTACGTCGCCGGTGACGCGGTCGAACATGGGCTCGGGCGCGCCACTCGGCCCGCGCGGCGAAAACACGTAATCGAAAGACGCAATCTGCCCGCCGTAAGGGCCGAGCACCTGCTCCAGGTGGGCAAACTGCTCCACCGTCGCAATCGCCTTGCCTTTGTCGCGAATCAGCGGCCAGGGCGTGGCGTCGGGCCGGTGGTAGAGGTTGGCGTGCTCCGCGTAGAGATCGACCCCGGTGAAGTCGTGGAAGTCGCTGGGGTCGGGCGATGTGGACCAGGTGCCGCCGAAGACGGTGGGATAATTGACCTCCAGTTGCAGCGAGGCCCAGCCGCCGCTGGAGTGGCCCTGCACGAAGCGGCCGTCCCGGCGCGCGTCCATGCGGTACTTCGACTCGATCCAGGGAATGAACTCCGTGGTCAGCGCCGTGCCCCACGGACCATCGTTGACGCTGTCGGCGAACTCGTGCGTTCCCTGCGGGCACGACTCGTCGAGCATCACCCAGATCAAGGGCGGCATCTTGCCCTGCTTCATGCGCTCGTAGATGCGCAGGCCGTTGACGAGAGCGCCGTCCAGGTCGCCGCCGAAGCCGTGCGTCCAGTAGACCGTGGGATACGTGCCGGACGTGTTCTTCGCGTATTCCGGCGGCAGGACGACCCATGCGCGGATCTTGGTCGAGCGGCCCCAGAAGCGCGTCAGCAGCGGGCTTTCGAATTCCTGCAGTTGCGCGACGTCCGCCGTGGCCGACTGCCTCAGCTTCTCAAACGCCGCCTTGCGCTCCGCATTCTCCTCGGGGTGATGATCGAGGACCACTACCGGCTCCGTCGTTCCGCCGGGATGCCAGCCCGCCAGCGTGACCACCGGGCTGATCCAGTCCTGCGGGGTGCGCTCCCGGTAGTTGTAGTTGTGGTCGACGTCGAGCACGGCCTGCACTTCGTAGAGGCCGGCGGTCAGTTCGGAGAAGGGATGCGGATAAGCGATCTGGTCGGCATCCACTTCGATGCTTTCGCCCGGAGAGAGATCGTGAATCTCCCGCGCGGCCACCCACGTGGCGCTGGGATGAAACGGGTCGGTCGTGATTTCCTTGTCGCCCGAGCCCTGCTTGAGAAAGAGGAGCAGGCGGCCGCTGACCGGAGCGGCAAGCGTTTCCGCCGCCTGCACGCGAAAGAAGGCATGCGCCTGAGCAGGCTCGTTCTGAGCCGATAGCAGAGCAGTTGCGGAGCAGAGCGCGGCCAGAAGCGCGCCGCGCATCATGGCAGGAGAAATGCGGATCGACATCCCGTGACCTCACTGTGGGGCTTGAAAAAGCATAGCAGCCCGCGTTACGCGCTAGTCGGCCGGCGCGACCGCCGTCTCCATTCTGCGCGCGCCCTGCCTGTCGCGCAGCCGCAGGAACGGACGTTCCACGCAGACATGGAGCACCGCCGCCACCGCCAGGCACACGCCGAGATACACGGCGAGCCACGGCAGCCGTCCGACGCTCTCGAGGTGCGGGAACCACGCATCCACGAGATGGAACATTTCCTTTTGCGTGAGATAGAGGCAGTAGGCCAGGTTAGCCACCGTCTGCGCTCCTGGGATGCGGAGCCGCAGCCATCCATTCGTGCTCAGTGCCGAAGCCACCATGAGCGCCAACCCCATTTCCAGCACCGGAAAGCCGATGACCACGCTCGCTGCCGATACGCCGTCTACGCTCGTGAACCGTTCTTTGAACATGTACATCGCCAGAGCGATCAGCGTCGCACCACCAACCATCAGCAATTGGCCCCGGCGCGCCAGAGAGTTCCACCACAAGGGCCGGAAGGTTCGGATGAGGGCCAGCGATACGCCTGCCAGCAGGCCGTCGAGACGGCTGTAGGTTGGGTAATAGATCCGCTCGATGTAGAGCATGCCGAACGGCTCTCCCCGCTCGGCCATCGGCCGCAACACATGCACCAGCATGTAGCTCCGCACCGCGATTCCAACCACAACCAGCGCAGCGATCGCTGCCACCGTCTTTCGCAACGACGGCCGTCGCATCATCACCAGCACGATGATCGGCAACAAAAGGTAGAAGTGCTCTTCCACGCACAGCGACCAGACCTGCGAGAAGCCCTGACGGTTCGCGTAATCCACGCACAGGTTGAACGTGAACGTAATGTACTGCCATAGCGGCGAGAGCGACGTATCTTCCGCCCAGCCCGGCAAAGTGAAGTACAGGATCGCGACCACCCCATATGCGGGCAGGATGCGGTAGCCGCGGTTGCGATAGAAGTTCCAGGCCGAGACCCGCTCGCCGCGCGCATAAGGGCGCAGAAGCTGCAAACCAATCAGATAGCCGCTGAGAACAAAGAACAGGTCTACGCCCATCCAGCCGAATCGCGCCGCGGGCATGAGTGCCTCCGGCAGCGTGGACTGGTGATAGCCCCATATGTGAAAGAAGATGACGGCAGCAATGGCAAGGGCCCGAAGCGTGTCAAGCCCATGGGAGCGGTGAGTTGTGTTCTGCAAGAAGAGCCTCGGCGTGTGCTCGTATGATGGCACGGATCGCTTCTGTGCAAGCTGGGCGGAAATCTATCCTGCCAGCGCGGCCTTCACGGCTTCGCTCACCAGCCGGCCTTCGGCGCGCAAGCCGCTGGCCTGAATCTTCGACTGCACACGCTTGATCACCTGGCCCATGTCTTTGGGCGAGGGCTTCTGCCCGGCCTCGGCCGCCTGCGCAGCAATGGCCTCCTCGACGAGAGCGCGCAGGCCGGCTTCATCGAGCGCCTTGGGCAGGAACTCCTCGATGACGACGATCTCGGCGGCCTCCTTGGCGGCCAGCTCGGGGCGATTGCCTTTCGTGAACTGCTCGATGGAATCGCGGCGCTGCTTGATCATGGTGGCCAGCGCCTGCTGCTCCTCGGCGGGCGTGAGCGCGGCGCGCTTCTCGATCGCCTTGTTCTTGAGCGCGTTCTTGATGAGGCGCAGCGTGCCGGTGCGCTCCGCGTCGTGCGCCTTCATGGCGGTGACGATCTGCTGGCTGATCAGCGTTTCGAGGGTGCCTGCTTCGGTCATTGGTCGGTTCTCAGTTGTCAGGTGTCAGTTGTCAGTTGTCGGTTCGCAGTTCACAGTTCACAGCCGTAAGTGAAGAGCGGGCTGCTCGCCGCAGAACACTCAAGTGTAACGCGTTGCGCGCCGGCGGCCTGATGCGGACGGGGCGACCGCAACTTTTTCCGCCCGTTTGGTGTTGCAGCAAAATCGTTTTAGTTCAATGGGATACGAGAAGGCCGTTGAATCCTATCTGCCTCGGTTGCATCCAATGAGTGTGAGGAATTTCGAGTCATGGAATTTAGATCGATAACTATTCCGCTGCTGGGTCTGGCACTTACGATCACGCCTGCCTTTGCGGCTCAAATGGCGAGGATGGGGGAGCCGGGGCCGGCGCAGCCTGCGCAACTGGGCACAGTGAATTATGTAGAAGGTTCAGTTTCCATCAACGGGCAGCCTGTGAGTCGGAACCAGGTGGGAAGCGCGAGTCTCGAAGCCGGCGAGGAGTTGACGACCGCTACAGGCAAAGCGGAGATTCTGCTGACTCCGGGCGTGTTCCTGCGCGTGGATGACAACAGCACGGTGAAGATGGTGTCGCCCGACCTGGTGAACACCCAGGTGATGATCGTGAAGGGCCGCGCCGGCGTGGAAGTGGACGAAATCCACAAGGACAACGACCTGCAGGTCCTCGTCGGCAGTGTCGCCACACGTCTGGAGAAGACTGGCTATTACGAGTTCGACGCCAGCCGGCCCGAAGTGATGGTGTTCAAGGGCAAGGCGGACGTGGAGCTGGCCGATGGCAAGACCAAGGATGTGAAGGGCGACCACGAGGCGGCCCTTGCAGCCGGCTCGACCAATGTCAAGACCACGGACATCGACGAGAATCGCGACAACGACGATCTGTACAAGTGGAGCCGGCTGCGCTCCGAGTACCTCGCCGAGGCCAACAACGAGATGGCCGGCGACTACGAAGGCGCAGCCTATGCGCCGGGCTGGTACTGGGATCCCTACGGCTGGGGATACACCTACATCGGCGCCGATCCGTTCTACAGCCCGTTCGGATGGGGCTACTATCCCCTGGGCTGGTATGGCGGATGGTACGGCGGCTATTACGGCCGTGGCTACTACGGCCGCGGCGGCTATCGCCGGTTCGACGGCCGCGGCACGGAGCGCGGCTACGCCGCACATTCGGGTGGAGCGAACGGGTCCCACGGCGGCGGCAGCATGAGCGGCGGCATGGGTGGCGGCGGCTTCCACGGCGGCGGCATGGGCGGCGGCGGCGCTCACCGGTAAGAGGCTTCACAGCACCTAACTGAAGTACTGAAAACTTTGCCTTGGTTCTCGCCCGCTCCGGGTCTCCCGGAGCGGGTGTTTTATTGGCGGGGTTGGGACTCCAGCGCGGGCGGGAAAGACTCGCTGATCGTCGGATCCGCAGACCGTTCGATCAAGACCTGCGGGAATATTGCCAGCTTAGCAACTGCGGAACAGGCGGTCATCCGGCCGCTACAGCGGTTTCACAGTTGCTGTGTCCCGGAGCCACAACGCCAAGTGGCTTTTTCATCAAGGAAAATCCGCCTTGAATCGCGGCCAGAAACGGCTACAAGTGCTGTAGAACCGCTCTAAGAAGGGATTGGGGGCGATCCCTCAACGCTGCGGCGGAGTGATCCTAGCATCTGCTGTAGACGGAGGATTCCATTTGCGGATGGACACGCCCGCTGCGCTGGCCTGCTCCTTCCACCGTTGAGTGTTCACGCCCATCAGCCAACCCAAACCGGCAAACTTCATCAACACGCCCAGAATTCGAGGCAGGAAGAACGACCTCATGATGAGGTAGCCGATGAGGAGGCAATAGGGCCCGAAGAATACCAGCGGGTTCAAGGGGGAGGGATGAAAGAGGCCAAGAACAGTCATGGCGCATCCCGCAAGACTCAAGAGCGCTGCTATCAACGAGAGGCCCCTGCTTACAGGCTTGAACATTGCATAGAAAAGCAACGTGACAATCACGTACAACGCGGCCGCGATAAGGTTTACCGCGAGACTCAACCGGGGCCAGCCGCCAACCAGGGCGGCCGATACTGCGGTGAGAAAGTAAAGCAGATAGACGGCGCCGGTCATCCTGGCCCTGAAACAAGGCGACGATTCTGTTATCTGCTTCGTCATTTCATAGCCTCGGGGACGGGCAATTTCCGAATGGGCCGACCTCGAATCCCGGCATCCACAGGGTTGCCTGAACACGACGGGACCACGCGCCGTGGCGGACCGTCCACCGTCTGTATCACAGTGCGCCCGTCAACTGTCCCTGAATGCGCCATAACGCACACCATCACGAGAATAGAGAAGTGAATTCAGGACAGCAGCGCAAGTGCGAGTCATTGGTTGGACATGTGCTGATTCAGAGACGGGAAGACGCCGGCTCGCGCCAGCAGCAGGTCGGTGCCAATGGACAGGACAACGACAAAAACGAAGCCGGCAAGGATCGCGAGGATGCTGCGGGCGATGGATCGGGGAGGTCGATTGTTCATGGCGGCCTCCGGGGAATTCCCAAACGATGCCACAGCCGTTTAACCCGATCAAGCAGGATTCGATGGGGCGACACCGCGTCCTGTGCGAAAAGCTACTCCAGCTCTCTTGTTCACAAAAATCACACTCATGTGTATTCTGTGATTGTCGGTTGTGATGTTTTCCGACCGGCAAGGAGAGCTCATGATCCGCAAGACCCGCCTGTTTACCCCCGGCCCGACTCCTCTGCTGCCCGCCGCCCAGTTCGCCATGGCCGCGGCGGACATTCATCACCGGACACCCGAGTTCCGCGCGCTCTACCAGAAGGTTCTGGCGCAACTGAAAGTGTTTGTTGGGACGAAGAACGACGTGCTGCTGCTGGCCTGCTCGGGCACCGGCGCGATGGAGGCCGCGGTCTCCAACCTGACCTCGCCCGGCGACAAGGTGCTGGTGCTTTCGGCCGGCAAGTTCGGCGAGCGCTGGGCTGACCTGACGAAGGCATTCGGATGCCAGCCCGAGGTCGTCAAGGCTCCCTACGGACAGACTTTCGACCTGGCCGAGGTGAAGAAGGCGCTGACGCCGGAGATCAAGGCGATCTACCTGCAGGCCACCGAGACCTCGACCGCCGTTCGCCACGACGTAGAGGCGATCGCAAAGCTGCGCGATGAGGTTGCGCCCGAGGCGCTGCTGATCGTGGACGGCATTACCGGCCTGGGCACCACGCATTTCGACGTGGACGGCTGGGGAATCGACGTGCTCATTGGCGGCTCGCAGAAGGCGGTGATGATTCCGCCGGGCCTGGCCTACCTGAGCGTGAGCGACAAGGCATGGGCGGCGATGGAGACGTCGAAGAATCCGCGCTACTACTTCGACCTGCGCAAGGAGCGCAAGAACGCGGTGAAGGGCGAGAGCGCGTACACGCCCGCGGTGGCGCTGATTGCCGGGCTGGGCGCGGCGCTCGACTACATCGCAGGGCAGGCCGGCGGCGATCTCGAAAAGGGCCGCATCGCGCTGGTGAACAATGCACAGGTGAATGCGGCGGCGACGCGCGCCGGACTTACGGCGCTGGGGTTCACGCTGTTTGCGCCCACCGCTCCGGCGGCGGCGGCAACCGCGGTTGCGGTTCCTGAAGGCATGAACTCGGGCGACGTGGTGAAGGCGCTCAAAACGCGCTTCAGCCTGGTGACGGCCAACGGACAGGGCGAGATGCAGGGCAAGATCTTCCGCGTGGCGCATCTGGGCTTCTTCGATTACCTCGACACGGTAGCCCTGCTGGGCGCCATGGAACACATCGCCAAGGACACGCTGAAGCTGCCGGTGGAGTACGGACAGGCGGTGGCGGCGGCGCAGAAGGTGTATGCGGAGCAGGCTGTTCATAGTTCCTAGTTCACAGTCTCCGGCGTCAGCTCCTGCTGGAATCGATTGGCTGCTCCGGTTTTCAACTGCGAGCTACGAACTAAGAACTGTGAACTTCTTCTGGAGTCCAAATGCCTGAACTCACATTCGGCGAAAAGCTCGTGATCGCGCGCAAGCAGCTCGACCTCTATCAGTACCAGATGGCGGAGCGGCTGGGCGTGCATCACAATTCGATCTGTAAGTATGAGCGCGGAGAAGGCAAGCCGCATGCGGCGGTGGTGCGGATCTTCGACATGCTGTGCGAAAAGGAAGGCGTCCGTTTTGACGAGTATTCGTCCACGGGCGCGAACAACGGAGAGGCGATGAAGATTGTTGTGGCGGAGAAGGTATCGCCGGCGACGCTGGCGGTGTTTGCGGCCGAACCCGGCTGGGAAGTGTTGACGCACGACAAGCTGGGCGAGGGTGGACTGGCCGCGGCGCTGGCCGATGCCGAGGCGCTGATTGTGCGCTCGGCGGTGCAGGTGGACGATGCGCTGATGGAGAAGGCGCCGAATCTGCGCGTGATCGGGCGGGCCGGCGTGGGCGTGGACAATATCGATGCGGATGCCGCCACGCGGCGCGGCATCGTGGTGATGAACACGCCGGGCGCCAATGCCGTGGCGGTAGCGGAACTGACCATCGGGCTGATGCTGTCGCTGGCGCGCAAGGTGCCGGCGGCCAATGCCTCGATGCATGCGGGCAGGTGGGAGAAGAAATCTCTGCAGGGCGCGGAGCTGAAGGGCAAGGCGCTGGGCATCCTCGGCCTTGGCCGCATCGGGCTGGAGGTGGCGAAGCGGGCGCGCGGATTCGGGCTGGAGATTATCGGCAGCGACCCATTTGTTTCCGCGGCGGTGGCGCGCGAGAACGGCATCCGGCTGGTCACGCTGGAGGAGCTGTTCGCGGGTTCCGATTACCTGACCCTGCACGTGGGACTGACGCCGCAGACCGCCGGCATCGTGAACGCGAAGACGCTGGCGGCGATGAAGAAGGGCGTGCGCATTATCAACTGCGCGCGTGGCGAACTGGTGGACGAGGCGGCGCTGGCAGCAGCGCTCAAGTCCGGGCAGGTGGCCGGCGCGGCACTCGATGTGTTTACCGAGGAGCCGCCGAAGAACTCGCCGTATGCGGGACTCGACAACGTGATTCTGACGCCGCACATCGCCGGCTCGACCGGCGAGGCGCAGGAGGCGGTGGGCATCCAGATTGCGCGCCAGGTGCGCGAGTACCTGAAGCTGGGCGTGGTGCAGAATGCGGTCAACCTGCCGTCGCTGAGCCACGAAGAGTATGTACAACTGGCACCGTACATCGATCTGGCCAGCAGGCTCGGGTCGTTTCTGGCGCAGACCGGCAAGGGCGGCATCGAGTCGATCCAGCTCTATTACGGGGGCATGCTCACCGAGGCGAAGACCGAACTGGTGCGCAACTCGGCCATCGCCGGGCTGCTCGCGGGGTCGGAGAATGTGAACCGCATCAACGCAGCCGCGGTGGCCGAAGAGCGCGGCATCCGCGTGCACGAGGAGAAGCAGGACGGGCATCGGGGCGGCGCAGCGAACCTGCTGGCCGTGGAACTGCGCTCCGCCGGCGGCACCAGCCACGCCACGGCGACGGTGATTCACGACGCGCAGCCGCGGCTGCTGGAGTTCGACGGCATCGACGTCGAAGCGCCGCTCGAAGGCAATCTGCTGGTGTGCCGCAACCTCGACGTGCCGGGTGTGATCGGCAAGATCGGAACGATCCTGGGCGAGCAGGGCGTGAACATCGCCAACTTCGCGTTGGGACGCGACCGCTCGGGCGTGAAGCCGGTGCAGGCGCTGGCCGTGGTGCAGGTGGACGCGCCAGTCTCGCAGGACGTGCTGAACGCGCTGATGAAGATCGAAGCGCTGCTGGAAGCGAAGCTGGTGACGCTGCCGGAAGCGGCGAGTTAACAGGGGGGGTGGGGGTATTTTCTTCTTCTCCCCAACCCCAACCGGAATATAGGGGGGTGGGGGTATTTTCTTTTCCTCTCCAACCCCAACCGGAATATAGGGGGGGTGGGGGTATTTCTTCTCCCCGGAATGCGAAGCGCCCCCTTTTCAGGAGGCGGTGGATTGATTATGGCAGGTTGTCGTGGACGGGCTGTGATGGCGGTCACGGGCGTGCGTTCAATGAACTGGTTCCGTGTTTTCCCGCAGGCAAGAGGTCTTTTTTGCGCCGGCGCTGGAAATCGAGCCGTTCTGGACGGCCGGCGGCGAGAGCGCGGGCGGCCGGCCTCCCAGGTCCCCAACACCGGGAGACATGGGGCACCCGGCTTCACAGTCCACTCTGGCTCAATAAAGATGGGATCACCAAACACTTACGGATCACCAAACGCTTACGGGAAATAGGTATCATGTCCCCCTAATGCCCCTATGTTTTTCTAAGTAATTGAAATAATGTAACTTATTCTGTTCAGTCCGGTTTGATCTCGAGCCTCGTCGCATAGAGATGCAGGCGAAGAAACAACGAATCAAGGGGGGGGGGAGGGGGGGTATTAATTTTCTGGTTAACAGATTGTTCTTCCTTTGTTTACGCCCTCGTCAACAGACCCCTCTCCTGGCACAGCACGGCGCGAAGGCCTGAGAAAAGGATTGTGCGCCGGAATGCGGGATGGCGATGTGTCGGCGGTCACCTGTAATGAGTGAGCTGCCCGGTGAGAGTCATCCGAAGATCATTCGTACGCTGATCGGCGGACGCTGGCCGTTCGTAATCTGGCGGGAGGATTGGGAGCTGCCCTCCCCGGTCCCCAAATGCGAGGGACCGGGGGCACCCTCAGCATGGTTTGGAACGGTCATTGGGACCGGGGCCACCCGCCTTCTAGCTGCTAGCTGCTAGCTACTAGCTCGTAGCTTCGTTCGAGCGCCAGCGTCCTGAAGTCCCACCCTACGCACGATGAGGCTGTGCGTAGGATGGGGCACCCCGATTTTGAGGAAGATTTAGGGCGGGCCAGGTCAATCTTCTCGCCAGCGGGGCTGAAGATGAACTGGGTGTAGGTACCGCCAGCCCCATTTTCCACCAGGCGTCCGAATGCGTCGTAGGTGCCGGAGATCGCTCCGCCGCTGAGCGGAGTCACGGAGACGGGAAGGCCGTTTGCGTCCCATGAGATGCTGGACAGGCCGGTGCTGCTTTTCTGATTTCCGTTGCCGTCGTACACGGGGCCACCGGAGATTTGATTTGTTGAGCGATTATAGGCGCAGTGGGGACGCCGGTTCCCTCCCAGGTCCCCAAGTGCGAGGGACCTGGGGCACCCGGCTGTCGTCCCAGGTCCCTAAAAGCGAGGGACCCTTCGGCTGCTCAGGGCAGGTTTCGGGGCACCCGCCTTCCCGCTTCCAGCTTCGTTCGAGCGCCAGCATCCTGATATCCCACCCTACGCACGATGAGGCTGTGCGCAGGATGGGGCACCCCGATTTTGAGGAGGATTCAGGGCGGGGCACCCCCACTGATTCAACGCACTGCAGTCGGGGCATGGCCGCCGGTGCAGGAGGAGCCGAGACTCACAGAGACGGGGGCCGAGGTTGCCGGATCGTGCAAGCTGTCTCCGCTGTAGCTGGCGACGAACGAGAGCGTGCCGGTGGTGAGGGCTGGAGTGGAGAGCACCGCGGCCCCGTTGCGAAGGGTTGCGGAAGCGAGGGCAGACGATCCGCTCCTCAACTCGACCGTGCCCGTGGGGGTGCCGGCGGCTGCAGAGGAGACCTGGACGGAAAAGCTCACTGCTCCGCAGGCGGACGCCGGGTTGGCGGCCGGAAGGAGACTGACCTTGACGGGCATCTTGACCGCCGTAACGATCAGGCTTTCTGACGCAGTAGCGGAGGAGTAGTTTGCATCGCCGCTGTAGACGACCGACAGCGTGTAGGTATTGGCGACGGACTCGCTGAAAGTGGTGGAAGCAGTGCCTCCCGCGGACAGCGTCACTGGGCTGCCGATCGCGGTCCCGTTCACTTTGAACGTTACCGTTCCGGTTGGTTTGGTCGCTGAGGTGGAAGTCACACTTGCAGCGAAGGTCACCGTAGTTCCTGAAGTCACCGATGAACCACCGACCGGTGAAGTGATCTTCGTGGTTGGAGCGGGGAGAGTGCCGGTGCCGGCGAGCTGAATGATGCTGGTGCCGGTAACGGTATTGTCCTGGAGCACCAGGTTGGCGGTACGGGAGCCTGCGGCCGTGGGGGTGAAGACGATGCCGATATTGCAGCTCCTGCCGGCATTGAGGGTGGCGCCGGCAGTCAGCATGCACGTGGTGGTGTTGGGATCGATGGCGAAATTCGATGGATTGGCGCCATTGAAGAAGGGTGCGACGGCGAGAACAAGGGTATTGTTGCCGGTGTTGGCAACGTTGATCGTCCTGAACGCGCTCGTGGTGCCCCTCAGTTGGTTGCCGAAGTTCCTGTAACCGGTAATGCCCAACTTGCGAATTGCCTGCGTGGGCCCGGCCGTCGGCGCATTGGACAGGATGTAGACCTGCCCCTGCGAATCCACGGCCACGCCGGTGGGATTGCTCAGGTTGGCTATAACAGCAGCGGCCCCATCGCCCGCGTAGCCCGCCGTGCCGTTGCCGGCGATGGTGTTGATAATGCCGGTGGAGGCATCGATACGGCGCACACGCTGATTGCCCGAATCAGCGAAGTAGAGGTTGCCTGCGATATCGAACGCAATCTGGCCGATGGCGGAACTGATCTCGGCTCCGCGCGCCTGGCCGCCGTCGCCAGTGAACCCGCAATGCACGCCGCCGGCCACGCGGTTGGCCGTGGGTGAGTACTCGGCGTTGTACAGGGGCTCCTCAAGGATGTAGCAGGTGGTCGAGCCGAAGTTGTACCTGGTGTAGATGTTTCCGTATGCGTCGGCGGCGAAGGAGGCGGGCGTGCCGGAGGAATAAGCGAACTGATCGCTGAGATGCCACAGGTTCAGCGCGCCTGAGCCACCTGAAATGCTTGACACCGGCATCTCTGCCGCGCCGGTGGTCCCTTCCTCAAAGAACAAGTCGTCATAGTTGTCGATGCTCATGTTGGCCGGATAATTCATGCCGACGCCCGAGAATGCGCAGGGAGAGCCCGGCGTACAGGTGCTGGAGGTATATGCGTATCCATACGCGGTCTGGCTTCCCCAGGGGTAGAAGATGCTGAAGTAATAGGTACTGGCGTGGGTGTTGGCGGTATACACGATACCGAAGCTGTCGACGGCAAGCGAGGCCGGAGTGGCGATGGGACCGAGTACGGTATTGGTGATGGTGCCGCTGGAATCCATCTCCTTGAGCTTGTTATTCCCGGTGTCGGCGATGTAGAGGATATCTCCGCCATCGATGGCCAGGTTGGTTGCGCTGCTGATGGTTCCGACGCCCGCGGATACGGACGAGGGAACCGTGGTGATCTGGGCGGGCGTAAAGCTGACCACCGGCGCGTAGCCATTGCCCGTCAGGCCGAAGCTCATGGGCGAGGCGTCGGCGGTATGGGAGACGTTGATGAACCCCAGCCTGTGGCCCGGGCCCTGCGGGTTGAAACGGACCAGCAGAGTGCAACTCTGACCGCGCGCGTAGCCATTGCCCTCGTGGCAGGTGCTGCCGGGCTCGACGACGAAGTCCTTGTTCTTCGATTTGATCCCGGTGAGTGTAGTGCTCGCGGCAAAGTTCAATGTGAGCATCTCCACGCCGGCGTCTTGTCCTACCGTGGCAGCGGCGAAGACATGGTAGTTGGCGGGGGCGTGTGCGAAGGTGGAGTCGCCGGGGTGACGGGCCAGGATTTCGCCCTGAGGTCTCGGGATGGGAGCCAGGGACACGATGGACTCTGGCGGTTGCAGAGAGCGGACGACCTGTTGCGTAAAGGCGGGTGTGGAGGCGAGCAGGCAGAGGAACATGCCTGCGTAGTGAGATCTGCGGAGCTGGATTCTTAGCATGTGACTTAGCCTCTCGACGGGAATGGGCCCTATAAAAATAGCGGAAAGGACGTATGGAGGCCAAGGATTTACGATGTGTAACTCAATTTGCGAGAAAAAGCAAGGTGGCGCGTGTGGGCGCGAGGGGAGCCGGGCGGAAGGAGAGGCAGGGTTTCAGGGCCGCTTGCAGCACGGAAGAGCGGAGAGGCCTATGGCGTGCGGGGGAGTTGATGTGCTCGGCGGGGTTGTCGATTGCAGCGCTGCCAGGTCGCGGCGGCGGGCTGCAGCTTCGGACTCGATCTCTGCCGGGCCCTCGGTGCCTGTGGAGTAAGAGCGGAAACTGCTCCATGGCCAACCCTCTGGTGTTGAAACCAATCCGCGCGCTACCGGGTTGCGGTGCAGGGATCGCAGCTTCTCGATGCGCTTCTTCTTGGTTCCGAAGCTGAGGTCAAAGTACCTTGCCTGCCAGCAGGGCTCGGCGCGGCGCAAGGCGAGAGTGCGGGGAACCGGCTGCCTGAGCGCTTGCAGAGCTGTGGACAGCGGTGAGGTTTACGGTTCCCCCGCGAGCAGGTGGACATGTCGCCATGGATCGCGCGCTCCTCGAGCCGCTACCCCATCAGGCCTTTGTGGCCGAGGAGGCCGCGGACGTAGGAGAGCTGGCCGACGTGGTAGGTTTCGTGCCAGGCGAGGAAGCCGACAACACCGCTGACCTTGCCGTCGGGGCTGGGCGGACCGGGCCGGGGCGCCGGCTGGGACAGCGCCTCCTCGGACGCGTTCTCGAGCGCGTGGGTGAGAAGGCCCGACACTTCGCGCCAGGCTTCCAGCAAGGTGTCGGGCGAAGGATAAGCGGCAGAGTCATCCACCTTTTCGCCGCGCGCAAACATGCCCATCCAGGGCGTGGACCACTCGGCGCCGAGGCGGCCGAGCACGGCCTTGCGCGCCCAGATCACGTGGCCCACGATCCATGCTGCGTGGTTGGCGCCATCATGGGGGCGCTTGAGCCACTCGTCCGGGCTCAGGTCCTTCACCATGTTCACCAGGAACTCGTTATTGAAGCGATACACTTCTGCGGCATGGGCAACGGCGGCGGGAATGGGCATGGATCTCCTCCGGAAGGTATGGGGATGGTGTGAATTCCATCCCATCGAATACGCCTTGACACGTGTCCGGGTCAACCACGGGCCGCGGCTGGCGAAAGACGAGGGCGGCACTTCAAGCTTGTTCCGCCAATCTCGCTTGTTCCCGTCGCTGCGTGCGCGTGGTAGGATGGCAGCCACTCTACTTTCACGCCCCGGTGTCCGCATCTGTGGAGTTGCCATGCCCTTCAAGGACGCATTGTCTTCCACCAAAGACTTCGTCGGAGTCGTTCGTGAGATCGCCATCATCGTCGCGATCCTCGTGCTCATCTTTCTTCCTGGAGTTTCGGCCAGCTACGTGGCCACGTTCGCAAGCAAGCTCAACGCGGCAGGAATCGAGAAGGGGTCGAAACAGACCGAAGTCAACGTGATGGGAGTCGCGAAGTATACCTTCGACAACACCACGACTGTTCTGACATCGCTGTCTTCCGCGAGCAAGGCCAATGAAGACTCGATCAGCCAGCTCGAAAAGCTGAAGAAGTTGGTGAGCCCGGCGCTGGTCGCCCAAATTGACGGAATTGAAAGAAGCCTTCAGGGCGCTCAGCAGCAGGTTACGGGCAGTATCACGTCGACGAGGGACGTTCAACTCAAGACAGATGCCGTCATCCAGGCCAACACCAGTCCGGCAAATCCGGAGGGGCCATATGGAATCGTAGTCGCCGCAGACAAGGTTCCCGAACACGCGGCATATGAAGTGCACCTCCTCAAGCTGAAGAGCTTCACGAACATCGCCGTGTTTCAGCGTCAGGGTCTGTATCGCACCGTTGCCCGTTTCCCTGACAAGGACGCGGCGAACGCCCAACTCTCCACGATCCAGGCATACCGGCAGACGGCCTATGTGATCGACCTCTCCAACTGGTGCAAATCGCCGACCGTCTCGGATCAGGTGATGGAGGGCGTGAAGGTGACGAACTGCCAATAGTCACGCCCGATCATCCACTCGCGGGCACTCAACTCCAAGATGCAAAAGAGCCATCGTCGGCTGGCGATGGCTCTGCCATGAAAGGTCAGTACAGTTGCGAGCCACTAGGCGCGGCTGAGGTAGGCGCCTTCGCTGGTGTCGACGCGGATTTTTTCGCCTTCGTTGATGAAGGGCGGAACCTGCACCACGAGGCCGGTTTCAGTCTTGGCGGGCTTGGTGACGCTGGATGCGGTAGCGGACTTGAGGCCGGGCTCGGTTTCGACGACGGTCAATTCGACGGTGCCGGGCAGTTCGATGCCCACGGCCTGGCCGTCATGGTAGCTGACCTTGATCTGCAGGTTGGGGGTGAGGTATTCAACCGCGTCGCCGAGGGTGGAGTGCTTGAGCACCGTCTGCTCGTAGTTCTCGGGGTTCATGAAGTAGTAGTCGTCGCCGTCGTTGTAGAGAAAATCCATGGGGATTTCGTCCACCACCACGCGTTCGATGGCGTCGGCGGAGCGGAAGCGATGCTCGAACATGGCGCCGGACTTGAGGTTGCGCAGCTTGGCCTGGATAAAGGCGCGCAGGTTGCCGGGCGTGCGGTGCTCCACCTTGAAGACCAGGTGCAACTGGTCATTGTGCTTGATGATCATGCCCGGACGCATTTGAGTGGCGGGAATCGCCATAGGGTGAAACTCCTTGCTGGTTGCGCTCTCAGGCGCAAAAAGATCGGCCTTGGCCCATTGATCATTGTAAATGAGGGGGATTCGGGGCGGAGGCGCGACGATCCGCCTGGAAGGGGGAGTCGTCGCGCCGGACGGGCCTGGTGTCAAATCCTTGCCGGGAAGATGCCCTGGACGCAAATGGAATACTGCAGCCCTTTGGGCGCAAGCGCGCGCAGGTCGGGGAGGGCGAAGTTCGTAGTGCCGTTGCCGCCGAAATTGGTGCCCAGCAGCGAGAAGACAGCCGTGTATTGATTGATCGGGAGGAGGCGGCCGTCGGCGGGGAGGGCGCCCTGACCGTATCCGTTGACGGAGAGCACGATGTCGCCGATGGTGCAGTAGGAAGTGGCGGGGTAGACGAAGGTGGTGGCGCCGGTGTCAGACACGCCGCCGTTGGTACTGAGGGCGTTGGAGAGGTTGTTGAGGTTTGCGGGCAGTGCGGCGAGGACACCCCAGTTGCCGCCGGCCGCGGCAGCGTCAGTGGCGGGATCGACGTTGGTGTTGGCCTGGATGGCGATGTAGCTGGAGCCGTTCTCAGAGACGGCGTCGCCTACGGCGTAGGCGGCGGAGCTGCTCCAGGGGCCTTTGAAGTTGACGGGAGGACCCTGCGGGCCGGGGTTGCCCTGATTGCCCTGCTGCCCCTGCACGCCCTGCGGGCCGGGGATTCCCCTGGGGCCGGCCGGACCCTGCACGCCCGGCTGGCCCTGGGGTCCGACGGGACCCTTCACGTTCCAGGAAAGCGGTAACTCCGATGCGGTGCAGGCAATCGGGGTCGTGGGCACGACGCGCAACGCGCCGGTGGTGGTGTTGTAGCACGCGTTGATGGTTTGGGAACCCGTAGTGACGACAGGCCCGGCGAAAGCCGGGACAGCGGAGAGAGCGACGGCAACGACAAGTGTCTTGAAGGAGTTCAATCTCATGCGAGACCTCCGTTCCAGGCAGAAAGCCAGGAAGAGAAAACTGGGAATGAAGGTCTAAGTATACGTGGGACAAAATGTGGCCGGCACGCATTCCGGCCCGGATCCGAGAGTCCAGGGGAATCCTCGCGCCCCGGGTTTCCGCCCATTGGCCCCGGAAAGGAAACGAACAGAATTTGAGTTCAGCGCGATGCTGACATGGGCGATGCGGGAACTCTTGCGCTGACTGGGCGGCCCTGGGGCGCAGCCTCCCCTTTCAGGCCTCCAAGCATCGCGCCTGTGTCGTCGATGCACAGGACGTTGTGTTGCTTGTCGATGAGGACATCGTAGCGGGAGAGGAAGTCATCGCCGAGCAGGCCGCGCAGGGCGAAGCCCGCTTCCCGCAGGTTCTTCATGTTGTAGATCACCACGCCCTGGTTGGTTGCCACATGGCCGCCCACTTCGAGGTGATCGAGCCGCGCGTACATCGCTCCTCCCTGAAAGCTGACGCCGGCGACGTTGGCGTTGCCCGTGGTGGTGAGGTGCAGATTCGCAGCCAGAGACAGGTCGATCACGGTCATCTGGGTTCCGGTGTCGATAAGGAAATCGTACGGGCCCGAGTTGTTGATGGAAACTCCGACGACCATCTGATGCTGGTTGAGCTTGTGAAACGGGATGGCGGTGACGTTGGCGGGGCATCCTGTCTCAGCAATCAGGGATCCGGGGATGAGGGTTGCAAGAAAAAGAAATGCAAAAGCCTTCATGGTATAGGTTGAGATTCCCGCCTGCATGGGAAGATGCGAGGGCGGACGACTAATTGGATGTTTTTCTATCCCTCATTGCAGGTGCGACCTGTTTTGCCGAGCGGCACCGAACCGTGTTGCGAAGGGAAGCCGCGGGCGTGGCGCGGGCTTCTGTTGAGGGGATTGGATCGGTCATCTACCACTGCCTCCGTCACCGAAATTGGGCAAGTTCCGGAGCCAGGAGACTATCTGATGTGTCGCAGAGCATTGTTGGTTTGTGTGGGCTGGGTGAGCCTGACGTTGTTCTCAGCCAGCCAGGCACCGCAGATTACACGTCCTCCGGCGGTTCCCGCCGACGCACCGTACAAGAATCCCGGGCTTGCTGTCGAGCGGCGAGTTGCCGATCTGCTTGCGCGCATGACGCTGGAGGAGAAGGTATCGATACCGGCGGGATCGGGCTGGATGGAATCGATGCCGATTGAGCGGCCTGGCATTCCTGCCATCCAGATGGCGGATGGCCCGATGGGTGTCCGGTCGTGGCCGGGGAGTTCGGCAATCCCCTCGGCCGCCAACCCGCCGGTGAAGCGCTCAGCGGGGGCGCTTCGCGGGCGTGGCTGCGCGGTGCGCGTTCTCGTAGATGCCGGGGCGAACGTCGCCGCGGCTTGAGAGCGCGTTGAGGTCGGCTTCGATCTGCCCGCGCAGCAAGACCAGGGCGCGCACCTGGGCCATGGCTTCGTCGTGGTGACCGCTCTCTTTCATCTCCACCGCTTTGCGTGCGGCAACATGGGCCTTGTGGTGCAGGGCGCCCACTTGGCGCAGGAGGGGCGAGCCGCCCCGAGGGCCATTCTGCTCCGCTTCCAGCCAGATTCCGAAGCGGCTGCGCCGTTCGTCCAATTCCGGCGGCGTGGGTTGAAGCCCGCTAACAAAACGCTCCAGCGCGCGCTTCCACGCGACCAGTTCCACCTGGGCCACGAGAATGGGCCAGTCCTGGGACGGTACGGGAACCACTTGGTTCCAGCGGGCATCGGGCCACCAGTTGCTGTACCAGCTGACCAGTTCGCCGGCCGGCATGGGGCGCGCGATGCCGTATCCCTGGGCGAGGGTGCAACCCAGTTTCAGCAGCAGGACGCCCTGTTCGACGGTCTCCACGCCCTCGGCCACCATGGTCCTGCGAAAGGCGTTCGCCAATCCGATGACTCCCTGGAGAAGAGCGAGATCGTCGGGGTCCTCGAGCATGTCGCGGACGAACGCCTGATCGATTTTGAGCACCGGGGCGGGCAGGCGCTTGAGGTAGCTCAGAGCCGAGTATCCAGTTCCGAAGTCGTCGATGGCCACCTGGATGCCGTCGGCGAGACAGGCGTCGATGATCTGCGACACGTGGGCCACGTCCTGCACGGTACTGGTTTCGAGGATCTCCAGTTCGAGGCAGGTGGGGTCGACGTTGGGATTCGCCTGCAGCAGCGCGCGAAGGCGCGCGACGAAGTCGGCCTGCTGCAGGTGGCGCGCGCTGACGTTGACGCTGACGGGGATGCGGTAGCCGGCTTCGGCCCAGGCCTCGATCTGGCAGAGCGCAGTTTCGATGACCCACTCCCCCAGTTCCACGGCGAGATCGTGGCCCTCGATCGCAGGAAGGAAGAGCTGCGGCAGCAAGAGTCCGCGCTGAGGATGCTGCCAGCGGATGAGCGCCTCAGTGCCGATGAGCGCGCCGGTGGCCATGTTGACCTTGGGCTGATAGTGGAGCACGAACTCGCGGGCGCGAAGAGCCTGGCAGATCCGCCCGATCTCGACGTGCCTGCCGCGCAGGTTGTAATCGCGCGCCGGATCGAAGACGTGATAGCGGTTTTTGCCGGCCAGCTTGGCTTCGTACATGGCCTGCACGGCCTGCCGGATAAGCTGATCGGCATCCACTTCTTCGGCCTGCGGGTAGAAGGTGGCGCCGGCCGTGGCCGAGAGTTGCAGCGTGAGGTCGCCCACCGCCTGCGGCTCGCTGATGGCCTGAAGCAAGCGTTCGACCACGCCGGCCGCAACCTCCATGTCAGACAGGTCGGGCAACACCGCCAGGAACTCATCTCCGCCGATGCGCGCCAGGGTGTCGCCGTCGCGCAACGCCAGCTTCATCTGAGAGGCCGCCGCGACGAGCATGGCGTCCGCCGTGTCGCGCCCATGGATCTCATTGACAAGCTTGAAATCATCCACGTCGAAGAAGATCACCGCCACCATCTGGTTCGACTGTCCCACCGCGGCAATCGCCTGGCGCAGGCGCTCGTTGGCCTGGGAGCGATTGGGCAGGCCGGTCAGTTCGTCGTACCGGATCACCTGCTCGAGCTTGCGTTCCTGCTCCCTGATCGGCGAGATGTCAAAGAACATGCCGACATATTGCGTCGGCTTCCCGTCGCGGTCGAACACGGTTGTGATGGTCGATCTCACCTCGAAGGCGCTGCCATCCTTGCGCCGGAACCACTGTTCTCCGCTCCAGCGGCCTGTCTGCTGAACGCTGTTCATGATTGCGGCGTAGAACAACTCATCGTGGCGATCGGAATCGAGGATGCGCGAATGCCGGCCCAGAACCTCATCGCGGGGATAGCCCGTGGCGGACGTGAATGCCTCGTTGGCTTCAATCAGATTGCCGCCGAGGTCGGTGACGAAGATCGCTTCGCTGGCATGGGCGAAGACGCTGGCGGCCAGCTTGAGGCGCTCCTCGGCCCGCTTTTGAGCGGTGATGTCCTCAACAAAGAGGATGATGCCGCCGATATCCCCTTCCGCGGTGCGCCAGGGAAGAATCTCCCAGCGAATCCATTGCTCTCTGCCATCGGGATAAACGACTGAATCTTCGTCGCAGCTCTGCGCCTCACCGGCCAATCCCCGGCGATGGGCCTCTTTCCACTTCTGCGGAATGTAACGCCCACTCTCGTAGTGCGACTTGCCGATGGTCTGCTGGTCCATGCGGCCATCGAGTTCCCGCCAGCGCCTGCTTACGGCGAGATAGCGCATCTCCCGATCGAACATGGCGAGGGCGGCCGGCGCATGCTCGATGAACATCTGCAGGCGTTCCCTGGTCTCCCACAGCTCTGCCTCGGTGGCCTTGCGAACTGAAATGTCCTGCAGCGTGCCGCCCATCAGGAGAGGCCGTCCGTGCCGATCCAGTTCCAGGCGGCCGATGCCGTGCACCCAGACCAGGGCTCCATCGCTCTGCCGGATGACCCGGTACTCGCGGTTGAAGATCCGGCCAGGTGTGGCGATCACCTCCCTCAAGTAGTCCATCATCGGCAGGCGCTCTTCGGGATGGAGGAGCCGTTCCCAACCGCCGATGTCATGTGGATATTCTTCTCCGATTCCGAGAATCGAATCGATGGTGGCGGAGGTGGCGAACATGCCGCGGCGAATGTCCATTACATACGTGCCGACTGGCGCAAGCCTCTGCGATTCCGGGAGGGAGTGGCCGGCGCGCTGCAGATTCTCTTCGGCCAGGATGCGCTGGGTGAGATCCACGGCCACTGTAAACAGGCCGATGACTTCTCCGGTGGCCGAGGTCACGGGGTGTTCGCGCACTTCGATCCACGCGCCCGAGGCGGTGCGCACAATTTCACGTACCTCGTTGAGCGGAGCGCCTGTGGAGAGGGCCTGCATTTCGAGCGCGTAGTAGACGTCGGCGTCTTCCTCGGTGAGGAAGTCGTAATCCGTCAACCCGATCAGGTCGCGCCCCGCAAGCGCGTACTGAACCGCCTCCTTGAATACCGGGCTGGCCGCTGTGTAGACGTGGTTGATGTTCTTGAAGACCATGGCTTCCGAGGTGTTTTCAACGAGGGCGCGGAAGTTCGCGGACCTTTCTTCAAGGTTGGTGTGCCTCCAAATCTCCTTTGCGTCGCGCAGGCGCAGGCAAACCCGCGCGCCGGCCCCATTGCCCGCTGTCTGGAAATCGGTATCCAGACAGCGGATGCGCCCGTCGGCGTGCCGCACCCGCAGGCATGCCGTTCCGGACGAGGCTGCACCGGCGGCGGAGAAAATGGCGGCGGCCAAATCGGCATCGCCGGGATGAATACGCCCCTGGAAAGTAATTTGATCGGAGAGAAGATCGCCCGCGGCAAAGCCCAGGACTTTTCTGGTGGGGCCATGCGCCGCGAGGAGGCGTGGAGGGTCACCGAGCGCGAATTCCAGCGAAACTTCGGCGATGCGGCCCGGCAGCATAGTTTAGCCCAATAAGGGGAACTTTCCGGCATCCCAAGGGTTCATTCCCGGCCAGACAAGGTTCAGGAATTGCATCGCAGGCCGTCGGAACTCGGACAGTAACTACGCAGAGGGTAGCTTTTTCCAGGCGTGGTCGTCTACCCGACACTGCGCCGACCCAATTTGCGGGGCCGTAACGGAGTGCTCTAGGATGGCCCCACACCGCCGGGCCGCCGCGCCCAGGGAGCTTCCATGCGAATGTCCCGCATCTCCGTCTTGATGTGCCTTCTCTTTTTCATCGGCCCGCCTCTCCCCGGGCAGGCGGTTCCCGCCGACGCTCCGTACAAGAATCCTGGGCTTCCGGTCGAGCAACGCGTGGCCGATGTTCTTTCGCGCCTGACGCTGGACGAGAAGGTATCGATGCTGGCGGGATCGAGTTGGATGGAATCGATGCCGGTGCCGCGGCTTGGCATTCCGGCCATCAAGATGGCGGATGGCCCGATGGGTGTCCGGTCGTGGCTGGGGAGTTCGGCCATCACGTCGGCCGCCAACGCGCCGGCAAAGGTTGAAGCCACGTCGTTCCCCGCTGGAGTGTGCATGGCGGCCACCTGGGATCCCGCGCTGGTGCAGCGCGAGGGGGTGGCAATTGCCCAGGAGGTGAAGGCGCTGGGACGGGACATGATCCTGGGGCCCACGGTCAACATCAATCGCCAGCCGCTGTGGGGGCGCAACTTCGAGGGGTATGGCGAGGATCCATATCTGGCCGGGCGGCTGGGCGTGGCATACGTGCGCGGCGTGCAGGGCGAGGGCGTGATTCCCAGCGTGAAGCACTTCGCAGCCAACAATGAAGAGTACGAACGCCACCGCATCAACGCGACCCTCAGCGAGCGGGCGCTGCACGAGATTTACCTGCCGGCCTTCAAAGCCGCGGTGCAGGAGGGCGGGGCGTGGAACGTGATGTCCGCCTACAACCTGGTGAACGGCGCGCACATGGCCGAGAACAGGCCGCTGCTGCACGATGTGCTGCAGGGGGGGTTCGTAATCTCCGACTGGGGTTCGACGTACTCGACGGCGCCCACCGTGAATGCAGGCATGGACCTGGAGATGCCGGGAGGTGAGCCGGCGAAGACGTTTCTGCAGCGGCCGCAAACGCTGGAGTCGGGCGGCAGCGATCTTTGGCTGGTTCCCGACAAGGTGATGGCCGAGATCAAAGCGGGGCATATCACCGGAGCGCAGATCGACGATAACGTGAGCCGCATCCTGCGTGTGATCTTCGCCAGCGGGCTCTTCGATCATCCGCACAACGGCGGCGGCGAAGTGGACACACCCGCGCAACGCGCTGTTGCGCTGCAGGGCGCCACCGAAGGCATCGTGCTGCTGAAGAACGAGGGCAGCCTTCTTCCTCTCGATGCGGCGAAGGTCCACTCGATCGTGGTGCTCGGGCCCAATGCAGCGGCAGCCCGCACCGGCGGCGGAGGCAGTTCGCTGGTGCACCCGAAGTATGCCGTGGCGCCGCTGGACGGCATCAAAGAGAAGGCCGGCAGCACGATCAACGTGACCTACGCGCTGGGGGTGGGGATGGAAGGCGAGGACCCCGCCCACGACACGGCCGACGCCCGCGCCAGAGATCTGCGGGAGGCGGTGGATGCCGCATCGCGCGCCGATGTGGCTGTGGTGGTGGTTGGCCGCTACAACAAGCTGGAGTCCGAGGGCTTCGACGTAAAGACGATGGATCTGCCCGCGGGACAGGATGCGCTGATCGAAGCGGTGGAGAAGGCGAATCCGCACACGGTGGTGGTTATCAATACCGGCGATCCGATCACGATGGGCGGCTGGCTCGACAAGACGCCGGCGCTCGTGGATATGTGGTACGGCGGACAGGAGGGCGGACACGCGCTCGCCGCGGTTCTCTTTGGCGATGCAAATCCCTCCGGCAAACTGCCCGTCACGCTGCCGAAGCGCTACGAAGACAACCCCGCCTTTGGCCACTATCCCGGCGAGAATCTGCAGGTGGAATACGCCGAGGGCATCTACGTGGGCTACCGGTTCTATGACACGAGGAACGTCGCGCCCGAGTTTCCTTTCGGCTTCGGCCTCAGTTACACCACGTTCCAGTACGACAACCTGGGAGCGACGCCGCGGCTTGCGTATAGCGGCAAGACTCCAATCTTCGGGGTGGTGGTGGACGTGAGCGTGCAGAACACCGGCACGCGGGCCGGCACGGAGGTCGTCCAGTTATACGTGCACCAGAACAAGCCCAGGATCGACCGGCCGGTGCGGGAGCTCAAGGGGTTTCAGCGTGTAGACCTGCAACCCGGCGAGACCAGGTGGGTGCATTTCAGACTGGATCGCCTGGCATTCTCATATTGGGATCCGGCCACGCGATCTTGGACCGCCGATCCAGGCGAGTATGAGATCCAGGTGGGATCGTCGTCGCGCGACATCCGCCAGAAGAAAGTGGTGAATATTCCCGCCAGCTTCCTGCGCAGCGCGGAGTAATCGCACTGGCGGGATTGTGCGACTCATATTGCATCCGGTTTGTCTTTGCTCCAGCGCAAAGTAGATGAAGATTTCGTCATACGAGAAATCGCCGGGCCGGGTCCGCGCATCCCACACGCCGAGGCGGGATTACCGGCTCAAATGCAGAATCTCCCGCCCTTGGGACACAAGGGCGTTCTGGCTCGGTGATGGCTGGCTGATCGCCCAACCCGGCGTCACAGCCTGATCGCAGCCCTCGCAATCAATGAACTCTCCAGGCGAGCAGCGTCCGGGAGGACCCGAGCGCCTTACGCGCAGGTTCGCGGCATGCGGAAACCCGCCCGTACCTCGCGGCAGTGTGCTCCCGGCCGTCTTCGGCGGCGGGAGCCAATCGACACGAAATCCAGTCGTCAAGGAGGAAGCGTGAAACAAGGTTTGACTCTTTTTGCCCTCGCGTGTGCGCTGGGCACGGCCCTCCCCACCTTCGCCCAGGAATCGGTTACCGGCTCCGGCGGAACCCTGACCGCGCCAACCACCGTTGGCCAGAACATTACCGTCACCAACGTCACGCTCAGCAACGGCGGCACTGCGTCGCTGAGCTGCCCGATCACCTTTTTCGGAGCGGGAACCTATCAATGGAATTGGTCCTGCTTCGGCGGGTCACTGAACGTGGATGGCTCCAAGGTTGCCTCCCTCTCGGGCACCATGACGCTGACCTGTTCCGGCGGAGGAAGAGGCGGTCGCACCACCTGCTGGCACATCTTGTCCTGCAATGCGACGGCATCCAACGGAGCCTCGGGAGCGGTGAGTGTGCACGCGAAAGGCGGTGCGAACAACGCACCCGGAACCGTAACTGCTTTTACAGCCAGTTGGTAACTGAATTCCGGGGGAGCGGCAGCTCCCTCGGAAATCAGTGCTGATTGAAACGTTTGAAGACCGGGCGCGTCTTTCTGTTGTGCGCATAACGAGCGCACTGTGAGGAGAGTGAGTGCTTGCCTCCGATGAACACAACTTCATTTGACTTTGCCTGCGCAGAGAACCAAAATTCGGACAACTTGCTGATTCGCAAGACGCTGCTCTGGGGAATCCCGTGCGCGGAATGGATCCCGTTTTCCTCCCCCAGATTCGGGCCCATCGCTTCGTCCCGTACGCATGTGAACGGAATGGCTCAGTTCTCCTAGGATCGATCCCATGAAGCGAACCGCGGATCAACTCGATCGCATGATTCTGCGCGCCTTGTGTGAGGACCTGACGCCGTTCGAGTGCATGGTGAACAACATGCGCGAGTTCCTCGAAGCGGAGGAGCTCGAACAGCTTGCGACACGGTTGCTGGGACTGGCGACCCTGCGGCTGGTAGATGCGTATCTGCTGCATGCGGAGCCGCCATATCTTACCCCGGTGACAACCGATTCCGATGGAGTCTACCGGCACTGGTTCTTTATCAGCGAAGAAGGCCTGAAACGATTGCATCAGCTTGGGCCGCAGCCCGAGCGGGACGACGACTGGCCCAGGCCTCCCTCGAGGGATCACCACGCGCGCCACCGCCGAACGCCGCGGCAGGGGAGATGACCCGGGTGCGAGGGGCGCGGCCTGGTCACAGAGCCCGCCCCATCCCTCCCCCACGCGAGGCCAGCAGGGCGATGTGGAGCCCCGCCGCGACGATCAGCGATCCACCCAGCAGGATCCACAGCGTGGGCAGCTCGCGCCACACGAGGTAGGAAACCACAGCTCCGGTGAGCAACTGCGTGTAGTGGTACAGCGAGACGGTGGACGCGGACGTGTGCTTGACCGCAAGGAAGAAGCAGATACTCCCTCCCGCACAAAAGATCCCCATTGCGAGCAGCGCGACCAGCTGGCGCGGGGTGAGCGGCTCGGCATGCCAGAGCATCATGGCGAATCCTGCTGCCGCCATCACCGCGCCGGAAAAGAAGGTGAGGCTCTCCGTTGTCTCGGTGCGCGTGAGCACGCGCGACCAGACCATGTTCACGCTGAAGCAGGCGACGCAGACCAGACAGGCGATGTAGCCGATCCAGTCTCCCGGGCGCGACGTGCCGAAAGGATCGACGGCGATGACTACGCCAGCAAAGCCGAGAACGATGGCAAGGCCTTTTCTCCACTCGATCTTCTCCTTGAGGAAGACCGCGGCCAGAATGGTGATGACCATGGGCGCGGAAAAGATGAGAATGTAAAACAGTGTCAGCGGCACGTGGCGCAGGGCAACCACCACGCACAGGTTGTTGGTGAGATCGAGACACGAGCGGACCAACTGGCGGCGCGGCTGCGTGGGCCAGAGTACGGCCAGGGACCCGCGCGCGCGGGCATAGGCAGCCAGGCAGGCGCACATCACCAGACCCATGAAGGCGATGACCTGGTAAGCCGGAAGCCCGGACCGGCCGATCAGCTTGATAGTGCTGTCGGCCAGCACCCAGAGGGTGAAGCAGGTCACGGCAAGAACGATCGCCTGGAAGTCGGTCGCGCGCGCTGTCATCCTGTTTCAGCGTAACAACCCGGCACGCATGCGCGGCTTTCGGATCGCCTCGACTCCGCGGAATCCGCTGCGCATCGTGCCGCATCTTATGGGCGTCAAGGAGAAACCCGCATGCAGAGCAGAACACTGGGCCAGCACGGCCCCGCAGTCCCCCCAATCTGCCTGGGAGGCAACGTCTACGGCTGGACGCTCTCGGAGAGCGACACCTTCCGCCAGCTCGACCGCGCGGTCGAAGCGGGCCTCAACTTCATCGACACCGCCGACATGTACTCCAACTGGGTGCCCGGCCACGAGGGCGGCGAGTCGGAGGCGATCATCGGCAAGTGGTTTGCGCAATCGGGCCGCCGCAAGGATGTCATCCTGGCCACCAAGCTGGGGAACGAGATGGGGCCGGGCATGAAAGGCCTGGGCGCTGCCTACATGACCCAGGCGCTGGAAGCCTCGCTGCGCCGCCTGCAGACCGACACCATCGATCTCTACCAGGCGCACATGGACGACCCTGATACGCCGCTCGAAGAGACGCTCACGGCCTTCGACAAGCTCGTGAAGTCCGGCAAGGTGCGTTACATCGGCGCCTCGAACTACACGGGCGCGCGGCTCACGGAGGCCATGGAGACCAGCCACAGGAATGGCCTGGCGAGCTTCGTTTCCCTGCAGCCGCACTACAACCTGGTGGAGCGGCAGAAGTTCGAGTCGGACCTGCTGCCGGTGGTGGAGAAGTACCAGATCGGGGTGATTCCGTATTTTTCGCTGGCAGCGGGATTCCTCAGCGGCAAGTACCGCCGCGGGGAACAGGCGAAGTCGGCGCGTGCCAGCATGGTGAAGAAGTACTGCAATGAGAACGGTTTTGCGGTGGTGGATGCGCTGGCGGAGATTGCCCATGCCCACCACGCCACGCCCGCTCGGGTGGCGCTCGCCTGGCTGTTGGCCCAGCCCGGCGTGACTTCTCCCATTGCCAGCGCCACCAACGATCAGCAGCTCGACGACCTGATCGCTGCCGCCGACCTGAAACTCGATGAAGCAAGCATCCGCCGCTTGAACGAGGTCAGCGCTCCGGTAGCCGCCTGAGCCGGAGGCTGCGGAGCGGGCCGCGCAGAACATCCGGCGCAGAACCGTGAGCCGAGTCACAGCGGCGGGACGAGGTTGCGAGTGAGCCTTCTTGTGTTCCGGAAAGGAAGGCAACACGTGCGACCGACCCGCCGCGAGTTTCTGCAAACCAGTTCCGCACTGGCCGTTGGCCTGACGGGCATCGGGCAGCTGGCGGCGCAGGCGCCTGCTGCCGCGCGCGCCGATGAGAGCAAGGCAAAATCAGGCTCCATCGAGCCGATGCAGATTCCGAAGATCAAGTTCGGCGGCGTGGAGATCAGCCGCGTGGTGCTGGGGGTGAATCCGTTCTACGGATGGGCGCACTACAACTCCAATCTCAGCAATGTCATGTCGGAGTGGTACACGCAAGACCGAGTGTGCGCGGTGATGCACTACGCGAACAGCTTCGGCATCAACGCGTTCAACTACGTCAATATCGGGCGGGCTCCGTCGGACTGGGCGCAGTTCCAGGCCGAGGGCGGCAGGATGCACCTGATCATCCAGGTGACCGCCAAGGACGACCCCGCGGCGCAGGTGCAGAGTCTGAAGCCGCTCGCTCTGCAGAGGCGCGGCGAAGAGACCGATCTCGCCTTCCAGAACGGAACCATGGCCGCGGAGAGGGACTGGTGCAAGCGGGTACGCGATCTTGGCGTGCTGGTCGGCGTGGGCACCCACAAGCCGGAAGTGATCGAAGCCATTGAAGAGCAAGGCTGGGACGTGGATTTCTACGCCGGGTGTGTTTACAACCGAACGCGCACCGAGAGCGAGTGGAGGAAACTGCTCAACGGCGAACTTATGGAGATGCCGCGGGAGATCTACGTTCAGAGCGATCCAGCGCGCATGTACAAGGTGATGCGGCAGACGTCGAAGACCTGCTTTGCATTCAAAATCCTGGCGGCGGGGCGGGTTGCCGACGCGGACGTGCCCAAGGCATTTCGCACGGCGTTTGAGAGCATTAAACCGAACGACGGAATCTATGTCGGGTACTTTCCGAAGCGGAAGGACGAGCTTCGCGAGAATGCCGAGATCGTGCACAACATTCTCGCCGGCTCGTAGAGCATTTCTCCTTTTACTGTAGAGCGATCCCACCCTAGCCGCAAAAACAAAGACGCGGCGAGGGTGGGGCACCCATACTTCATACCATTATGGGAAATGCTCGTAACGCCGGGACAGTTTCGGCGACGATCTATGGGCCTTGTTGATTCCCACATTCGCGCTTGAGATCACCGGCTGCTTGGTTGGGACGGGCGCGAGGATGGGGCGCAGAGAGTCATCGGATGCGAAAGAGTGAGAGCGGCCTGGGCGTGGCTTACCTGGGTGGTTCGTACGGCTCCACGCGCAGCATGTCGCTGAGGATGCCCCGCTCCTGCGGTGAGAACTGTCCCTGGTAGCGCGCGGAGTTCAACACGATGCTCCGCTGATCCGGCGGCACCGAGCGCAGATCGCGAAACGCGTTCTTCATTAGCGCCTGCCTGTCGGCGGGGAGCGTGCCCCAATCGCGTGCCGAGCGGTTGACGCGCATGCGGTCGTCGGGAGACAGGCGCTCCAGATTCTCCGCGCGCGCCAGGCGGCGCTGCCTCTGCTCCTCGCTCAGGTTGTCAACGTGATGCAATTGCTGCACCAGCCGCTGCTGCTCACCGGGAGCAAGCCGCCGGAAGCCGGGATCGCTGCGCAGCATCTGTTCCTTGTTGGCCACCGGGACGTTACGGTGCTGGTCCAGCCACGACTGCAAGTGTCCCGGAGGCGCCTGGCCGAATTGTCCGTTGCCCGGACTGGTGGGCCGGGGGCCTTGCGGGCTACCGTAGGTCTGTCCCGGATAACCGGGGCGGACCGGGACCGGTTGAATGTAGGCCGGGGGGCGCTGGTTCTGGTTGTAACCCTGCGTGGGATTCTCCGGGTGGGTCATGGTCGGCGCTGTCTGGCGGGGCGCCCTGTACTGCTGAGGCGGCGCGGCATAGTGGAGGGTCCGCGGTGGACCGCCCTCGGGCCGGCCCTGAGTCCGCGGCGGAGCCGAGTGCGAGGGGGGTGCGGGGCGCGGGGGGTTCTGGTGATGGTTCTGCGCACCCCCGACAGGAAGGCAGGAGGCGGCCACCAGCGCAGTAATCGCCGCGCGGTGCAGTGCCCTCGACTTTGCCCACCCCATCATCGCTTGCTCCACTCGCTTCCAACTACCCTGCTCGTCGTGTCTGGTAACTACTCGCTGGACGAATCGTCGTCGCTCGAGATCGATTCCAGCTGATCCAGAAGCTGCGCGTTGTTATCCAGCGTCTGCAGATCGTGCACCACCGCCGTCTGCTGCGGCACTGCCGGAGGCGCCTGCCAGTAAAAGTCCAGATAGGCGCCGCCGCCCAGCAGCAACAACAGCGTCAACGCCATGGCCGCCATCGGACGGACATGCATCTGCGGCCCAAACATCAGCCGCGCCCGCAGCCTCTCAAGGAATCCTTCCGGACGGGCCCGCTTTTCTTCCTGCAACCGTGCTTGAAACCGGGTCATGAAATAGGGGTTCGGCTCCGGCGCCTCCCACGCGTCCATCACCGACATGGTGGCACGCAACTCCTCCAGTTCGCGGCGGCAGCCATCACACTCGGCCACGTGCGCCTTCACCGTTGCAGGCACCGTCTCCGGATCGAGCAGCAGCTCCGCCAGTCTCGTCTCCATTCCCGCGCAGATGTTTGTATTCCGAACCATCTCAACCACCCCACTCTGTCTTTCCCGACCCCAGAATCTCCCTGAACCCTGAAACCTGAAACCTGTCCTTCAGATAAAGTCCTTCAACTTTTCGCGCAGCGTCTGATAGGCACGAAACAGCAGCGACTTGGTGGCCGACTCGCTCAGCTTCAACACTTCGCCGATCTGCTTGTAGTCCAGCCCCTGGTACTTGTGCATCAGCACGGCTGTCTTCTGCCGTTCCGGCAGCGCCATCACGTGCTTGCGAATCGCCGCCATGCGCTCGTCCTTGAGCAGCGTCTGCTCCACCGTGGGCCGATCGTCGGCCACTTCCGGCGTGGTGCCCGTCTCTTCGTCCGGCACGTCCAGGTACACATTCTGCGCCGCCCGCTCGTTTTTTGTATCGCGCGCGTGATTGACCGCGAGGTTGGTGGCGATACGATACAGCCACGTGGTGAACTTCGCGTCTGCCCGATACGTCTCGCGGCTGCGATACACGCGCAGGAAAACCTCCTGCGCAAGTTCTTCGGCCACTGCCTGGGAATGTACCATCCGGTAGAGAAAGTTGATCATCGGCCGGTGGTATTTTCCAACCAGATAATTGAACCCCGACTCATCTCCGGCAGCCACGCGCAACATGATGGCCGCGTCGCTGCTCGGGTCGGCGGCAGCCGGGCCCGCAACCCGCGCGTCCGGAGCCCCTTCGGGGATCGCCGGCCGAACGCCCAGGACCGCACTGTCCAGCACCAGGGTTGCCATACCCTCTTCAACCCCGTCGCCCTCGTTTTGTTGCGTTTCGTGCGCAATGTCGGGGTCAGATTCCGGTCCGGATTCCGGCTCGGCTTCCGTGCCCCCCAGGCTTCCGTTTGCGGACTGGCCGGTTCCCCGTGCGGCGGCTCCAAAGCCGGGCCGGCTGGCGCCTTGATCGGGCAGTTGAGAACCTTCGCGGCCGGCGGTCATGGCGTGCATGCCGGGCAGTCGTCCGCCCGGGCCGGGAGCGCTCGCCCCGCCGACGGCGCGCAGCCCGCTCTTGCCCTCCGCCAAGGGGTCCGCCGCTGCCCGTATTCGACTGGTTCGAAACAACATGCCTTCTGAGAACGCCCTTTTGAAGCCGGCCCGTTGAGCCCCGCAGGCTGGAATTCCGATTCCCGGGAATCCACCCGCGGTTGCCGCCGGGCGGGGTCCACGGAAGTTTGGTCCTGTGAGCCCGCAAGTGTTACTCTAACCTACGGGAACCCCGCCCGGCGTTTCGATTGCCGGCACCCCGTCTCCGGGGCGCTTAACTCAGCGGTAGAGTGCCACCTTCACACGGTGGAAGTCGCAGGTTCGAATCCTGCAGCGCCCACCATTCCTTCCGGCAAGCCCATGCCGTTTCTGGTTCCCGGATCTGCCCGGCTCCACCGCCGCTCTGAGCAGATCGATTCGATCCCGGACAGCCAGGATCATTGCTTCAACCCGGCCCCTAACCCGGTTTTTCGACCTGCCGCGGGCAGCTCCCCTTGACCGGCCCGAACGCATCCCGCCCTGCACCGGAATCAGACGGATGAAATTCCGCCGGTATCCATATGCAAAGCGGAGGAACGGATGCTCCCATGGCCATGCCACTCTCGCGGTGCCCCGAACGCATGGAACTCGAAGACAGGGTCAACGAGTGCCTCGAAGCGCTCAACCGCACGGTTCGCCAGGCTTCCCGCTACGTTGGAGAGCAAGCGACCGAGCGGATGTTCCACACCCAGGAGACCGTGGACGCCCAAGAGACCGCCCGGCTGGAGACGCTGCAGGAGTGCCTGCGCCTGCACCGCCGCTGCCACGGCTGCTGAACACTTCCGTGCCCTGCCTGGGCCTCCCTGTCCAGCGTGGCTGAAGCAGGAATGGAAACCGTTCTTGTTGCGCCGGAGGTTGGCTACCCGGTCCTTCAGCCGAGCATCCAAGCTCATATCAACCAAGGAGAAAGGCCCCTCGCCATGAGCAGCCCCGTCTTGTCCTGTCCCGAGCGGAGCGAACTGGAACAACGCATCGCGGAATGCCTGGCCTACCTGCATCCCAACGCCGGTGATGCGAATGCTGCGGCGCCGGCTGCGGCCCGGGTGAACGGCGTGCGTGTTCATTCCCTGCAGGCCGAACAGGCAGCCAGAACCGCCCGCCTGCAGATTCTTCGCGATTGCCTCGAACTCCACCGCAGCCTGCATGGCTGCTGACCGATAGCCACGCCGGCCGCCCTCAGACTCCAACCGGCTCGCGCAAGCGCTCGTCCAGAAGCACGAACGGGACATGGTCGTGGCGGCAGATCGCCTTCACGGCGGGCCTGGCCGTCATGGGCCCGGAGGGCAATCCGCCGCCCGGCAAGACCCACTGACCCACCATCATGAATCCCTTCAGACCCGGCAGCGTCTGCGGCAGCGGTTTCATGCTCATACCAGGCAGTACCAGCCAACCCTCCTGGCTGCCCCGCCAGTTGCCGGTGTAGCGGATGACCGTGGCCGGCGTCGATACGTCCACCACCTCAACCGCCGCGGAGGTTCCCGGGATTCTCTTTTCGAGCGTCGCGATCACCGCCGCCGCGACCCGGTCTTTCTCCGCGTAGTACTCGACGGGCTTGTTCTGCCGGAGCTCCGTCCAGTATGTGTGGTTCCGCGTGGGCAGGATGGAGGTTACCGCTGTCTTCCCCTTCGGCGCGAAGGTCGGATCGAAGTGGAAGAACCGGAATCCGAGGTGCCTCATCTCGGTCTGCGGATCCACCAGCAGCGGGGTCTCCAGGACCCGCGTCACCATCGGCGGCTCGCCACTCAGATCCCGCGCTACACCCAGCGACACCTGCAGATATGACGCGAACGTCTCGCTCTCGTCATACATCTTCTGCATCACCGGATCGATGTACCCTCCGCCCAGCAGATCGAAGATGGTCGCATGCCCGTCCGCGGCCGAGATCACCCAGTCGGCCCGAATCATCTCGCCGTTGGCCAGCAGCACTCCCACCGCCGTATTGTTCTCGACCGCAATCCGCTGCACCCGCGCCCTGTAACGGATGGTTCCGCCGAGGGCGGCGATCTTCTCCGCGATCAGCCGGATCATTGCCTGCGCTCCGCCGATGCAATAACCCGCGTTGCCCGTGCCCATCCAGGACAGCGACAGCACCAAGGCGATCGCCGACAGTTTGCCCACGTCTCCCGTGGAGAAGAAGGCCCGCAGGAGCGGGTCGGAGAACTGGCTCCCGTAGTCCCTGCCGCTCATCTTCATCAGGCGCGAGAGCAGGGGAAACATCGGCACATCGCGCAGCATGTTCACCCAATGCTCCACGAAGCCGCCCGAGGGGTCGATCACCTTGAACTTGCGCAGGGTGCGAATCGCGTGCGTCAGTCCGCGGATTGCCGTCGCATCGTGCGGAGCCCGCCGCAGCAGTTCCTCCTCCAGCCGGCCGGCGTCGGTGTACATCGTCAACATGTCGCCCGCTTCGGTCTCGATCCGCACAAACACCTCCGGATCGACGAACGTCAGCTTCTCGATATCGAACAGTTCCTTCCAGAGCGCGTTAAACTCCCCGCCCGCCCTGGAGCCCACCAGCCAGTGCAGGCATGTTTCAAAGCGGTACTCCCCGCGGGGCCAGCTCATGGCAAGGCCGCCGGCCATTTCATGCATCTCCAGGACCTCAACGTCGTAGCCGCACTTGAGCGCGTACACCGCCGCGCACAGCCCGGCGATGCCGCCGCCGATGATGACAACCTTTCGTCCCTTGTGAACCATCGAGTCGACTCCCTTCGCCGGCTGCAGGGACAGATCGTCGTTCTGCCGCGCCGGGACAACACTTATTGGGGCGTGCCCGGGGTATCTCAGACGGATGGGCGTGCGGGAAATGGCAGACACGCGTGCCGGGTCCGCACTGTAATCGCGCATCATAGGCTTTTGCATAAGGGCCATGCGGTGACGCGAGTCACCAGGCGGCGTGAGATTCCGGGATCACGGAATCGGCGGGAGAGACAGGCCGTGTTCCTTCTCGTCTTCCTCGATGGCCGCCAGCCATGCGCACATGCTCTCTCGAACGGAGGCCACGGCAACGCCGCCATAGACGTCGGGAAATCGATCGAGCCGGCGCAGGGAGGCGCGCATCAGCGATGCGGCGCCCAGCGGGTTGTTGCGCTGGAGATGGTGAAATGCCGCGGCGATCTGAATCAGCGCCTGCAGAAAGGTCTTCTCCGGCTCTTCGGCGCGGAGCCAGACACCCTCCCAATGCTCATGGGCGAGAAAGAATTCCTGGTTTCGATAGCAGCGCAGGCCTTCCGCCAGCGCACCGCAGGTCCAGTCGAGAGGCATCGTCTCTCATTATCATGGCGTGCCCGGCCAAACACATGAGACGCGCGGGGTCGAGCCGTCGTGGCTGAACGGCGCCGTGAGGCTGCTTCCCCGGCCTTGCCGCCTATTCCTTGCCGCACATGGGGATCGCGGGGCCGGTGGGGGCAGGAGTGTCGGCGCCGTCGGCAGAATACGAGGCGTCCTGGACAATGGAGTCCGACGGCTTGGGCGGCGCGGCATAGCAGGCCTTGCCGGTGGCGGTATCGAGCACCATCGGGTAGCCGAAGCAGGAGACGTAGTGGTGCGCGGGCTTGTGGCGCCCGGCCAAAAACGCAGACACGGCCACAACCAAGACCACCGCGGCGGCGAACCACGCCGGCACCTTGAGCCGCAGGGTCTGGCGCAGGACAGGCGCGACCGAAGCGAGAGAGCGGACGGGACGCTTTTCCAAGGTCAAAACAGACATACAACTCCAATCAAAAGAACCCCTTGGACCTGAGCTTGCGAATGTACAGACGAACCCATGCGTGCCGGGTGGGGCAGGTGAAAAATGGGCTATTACCAGAATATCGAATCACTGGCTCTCCGGAGCGGCTGCGGACCCGAAAGTGGCAGCAAGTTCAGGGGTCAGGGGGCAGGGGCAGCGGTCGTTCGCAGTTCACAGTTCGTAGTTCAGAGCGGGTCGGGAATTGCTTCCGGCTTCCAGCTCTCGGCCCGGGACTGCGGCTGCGGCCCTGAATCCTGAAACCTGAACCCGGACCCCTGAAATCTGAACCCTGACCCCTCTTGCGGCAGATATGATGGCGGCATGACACGCAAAGTTCGCTGGGGAGTTTTGAGCACGGCGGCTATCGGGGTGAAGAAAGTCATCCCGGGGATGCAGTTGGGGCAGCATTCGACCGTGACGGCGATTGCGTCCCGTGATTTGGAGAAGGCGCGTGCCGCGGCGGCTCGACTGGGGATCGAGAAGGCCTACGGGTCGTATGAGGAGCTGCTGGCGGACCCGGAGATCGATGCGATCTATAATCCGCTGCCCAACCAGATGCACGTGCCGTGGACCGCGAAGGCCGCCGAGGCCGGCAAGCACGTGCTGTGCGAGAAGCCGTTGAGCCTGACCGTGGCCGAGGCCGAATCGCTGCTGCCGGTGCGGGAGCGGACGGGAGTGAAGATCGGCGAGGCGTTCATGATCCGCAGCTTTACGCAATGGCTGCGGCTGAAGGAGTTGCTGGCCGCGGGTGCTGTGGGCGAGTTGCGCGCGGTGATGGCGTGGTTCAGCTACTTCAACGCGGACCCGGCGAATATTCGCAACAAGGTGGAGATGGGCGGCGGCGCGCTCTACGACATCGGCTGCTATTGCATTCAGGCGGCGCGGACCGGATTTGGCTCGGAGCCTGAGCGCTTAGTGGGACTGATCGAGCGCGATCCTGCGATGCACACCGACCGGCTGACCTCGGCGCTGCTGGACTTTCCTGGCGGACACGCCATCTTTACGTGCAGCACGCAATCCATTCCCTACCAGCGCGTGCATTTTGTGGGGACGAAAGGGCGGATCGAGATCGAGATTCCGTTCAACGCGCCGAAGGACAGGCCCACGCGTCTGTTCCTCGACAAGACCGGCGATCTGTTCGGCGGCGGGATTGTGACCGAGGAGTTTCCCACGGCGGACCAGTACGCCATGCAGGGCGATGCATTTTCGCGGGCGATCCTGGAGGGCGGCGAAGTGCCGGTACCGCTGGAGGATGCGATTGCGAACATGGCGGTGATCGAGGCGGTGTTCAAGTCGGCGGAGACGGGCGGGTGGGTGGAAGTGCAGCGGAGTTAGCGGGGTTAGCGGAGTTAGCGGAGTTGTGGGGCTGGGGTCGCTTTGGACGCGCTTCGACAGCAGATTCCCTCCGGGAATGACAGACAGAAACGCAAAGACAACTTCACGACAGGGTACACGCTTCGGCGTGTGGGCTCGATCACACATTGCTGTTGGCAGCCCCAAGTAGACTTATTGATGATGGCACGAACGAGTTATATGGCTGTTGAAGATCAATCCACGATCCTGAGCACGACGCGGGGGCCTGAGCGGCCGCTGCTGGAGTTGACGATTGGCGATCTGCTGAAGCGGACCGCGGAGCGCTGGCCGGAGCGGCCGGCAGCGGTGTCGCGCCACCAGAATGCGCGCATGACCTGGGCGGAGCTGAGCGCTGCGGCGGACCGCGTGGCGCGCGGGCTGTGGGCGCTGGGGATCCGGCACGGCGACCGCGTGGGGCTGTGGTCCACCAATTGCATCGAGTGGATCATGATGCACATGGGATGCGCGCGGGCCGGCGCGGCGCTGGTCAACGTGAACCCCGCGTACCGCTCGCACGAATTGCAATACACGCTGCAGCGCTCGCGGATGAAGGCGCTCTTTCTGTGGCACCGCGACAAGCGCGCCGATTATGCGGAGATCCTGGAGCGGGCGCGGCACGGGCTCGATCTGGAGCTTGAGCATACTATCTACTTCAACGGGCCAGAGTGGCCTGCGCTGCTGGATGCCGAGGGTCGGCTGCCGGATCATGTGGCCGTCGATGACATCGCCAATATTCAGTACACCAGCGGGACAACCGGTCATCCGAAGGGCGTGATGCTGACGCATCACAACGTGGTGAACAACGGGCAGTTCCTGGCGCAGGGATTTCACTACACCGAGCAGGACAAGATCGTGGTGCCGGTGCCGCTTTTTCACTGCTTCGGATGCGTGATCGGGACCATGAGTGCGGTGAACTCGGGCGCGGCGATTGTGCTGCCCAACTGGACGTTCGACGCGCGCGCGACGCTGGAGGCGGTGCACCACGAGCGCGCGACGAGCGTGTACGGCGTGCCGGCGATGTACGTGGCGGAGTTCGGACTGCCGGAGTTTTCGAGCTACGACCTGACCAGCCTGCGCACGGGCATGATGAGCGGCGCGCCGTGCCCCATCGAGCTGATGAAGCGCGTGCTGAACGAGATGCACATTCGCGAACTGGTGATTGCGTATGGGCAGACGGAGACTTCGCCGGTGGTGACGATGAGCGATGCGGGCGATCCGATCGAAGTGCGCGTGAACACCGTGGGGCGCGCCATGCCGCAGACCGGGATCAAGGTGATGTCGGCCGCGACGGGCGAGACGCTGCCGCGCGGCGAGCAGGGCGAGATCTGCATACACGGCTACGCGCTGATGAAGGGCTACGACGGCGATGTGGAGGGCACGGCGCAGGTGATCCAGGCGGACGGATGGCTGAGGACCGGCGACCTTGGCGTGATGCGCGAGGATGGCTGCCTGCGCATCACCGGGCGGTCGCGCGATGTGATTATTCGCGGAGGCGAGAACATCTATCCGCGCGAGGTGGAGGAGTTTCTCTACACGCATTCCAAGGTGGTCGAAGCGCAGGTGGTGGGGATTCCGCACGAGCGACTGGGCGAGATTGTAGTTGCGTGGGTGCGGCTGCGGCCTGGCGTTGAGGCGACCGAGGAAGAGATCCGCGAGTGGTGCCAGGGACAGATCGCGTATTACAAGATCCCTGAGCACGTGCGTTTTGTCACGGAGTTTCCGGCGACGCTCTCGGGCAAGATTCAGAAGTACAGGATGCGCGAGTTCGAGATTGAAGCGCGCGGGCTGCAGGCAGTGGCGAAGACAGCGACGGCTTAAGCGCGCTTGCGCAACGCAGCGCGATACGATGCGAGCATCTCTCGACGCAGGATGGCGTTGATTCGCGACTGGTAGCCCTTGCCTTGCGGCTTCAGCCAGTCCAGCACATCCGCATCCACGCGCGCCGTGATCTGCGGCTTCACCGGACGGTAGAAATGGCCGCGTTCGGCGTTCTTCCACTGCTCGTCTGTCCTCTCGGGGATGTCGCTAAAATCGATCTCACTATGGGGACGTGCGGCCAGTGCACGCAGCTTCGCACGCCGCTCTTCCGACATGGGTGGAAGCGTCTCAAGCGTGTAGCTGACCATTCTCTTCTTCATAACGAAATCTCGCCTTTCGCGACGCATATCGCGCCGAGATAATGCGAATGACCTCAATCGTTTCGCCGTTCATTTCTCGTTCGCAGTGAGTATGAGCCACCGCCAGGAGCAGACATCCATCGATCTCTCCAAAGGTCTGCCAACTATGCTCTCCGTCTTCAATACGGTCCTTCAGGGACACGAAGAGCGGATCACGAAATACCTCACTCGCATCCTGAAAACTGACGCCGTGCTTGCGTTGGTTCGAGGGATTTTTCTTCTCGTCTCATTCGAACCGGACGTCCGTCACGCCATAATCGTTGTTATATCTTCGCAATTACGCAAGGCAACCCCCGAACTCCGCGTATTATTTGGTTGGTCGCAGGTTGCACCCGCATAGGCAACTCGCTCCGGGGCTTTGGAGACTTCCACTCATGCTCGCCAGAACTGTCTGCTTGATTCTCGCTTCGTTATCTCCGCTTCCGCCCGCCTTGTCCGGAGCGCCGCGCACCGTACGCCTGGCCATCTGCCAGATCCTGGTGATCGACAGCGACCGCGAGGGCAACTTCCAGCGCATCGAGTACGCGCTGGAGCGGGCCGAGGCAAAGCGCGCCGACATTGCCATCTTTCCCGAGTCTTCGATCCTCGGCTGGGAGAATCCGGACGCGCATACGATGGCCGGGCCGATTCCCGGCAAAGACAGCGACCGCATCGCCGCGCTGGCGCGGCAGCATCGCATGATGATCGCCATCGGCCTCGATGAGAAGGACGGCGACAAGCTGTACGACTCCGCGATCCTCGTGGACAAGACCGGCAAGCTGCTGTGGAAGCATCGCAAGATCAACGTGCTGCCGGAGCTGATGACCCCGCCGTATTCGCAGGGGCGTCCGGAAGACATCGGCGTCGTGGAGACGGAGTTCGGGAGGATCGCGGTTCTGATCTGTGCGGACACATTTTCCGACGCGTTCGTGAATCGCATGAAGGAGCTGAAGCCAGACCTGATGCTGGTTCCGTACGGGTGGGCCGCACCCAACGATCAGTGGCCTGAGCACTCGAAGGAGCTGGAAGACCTGGTGAAGCGGCGGGCCGCGCTGGTGCGCTGCCCCATGGCCGGCGTGGACCTTGTGGGCGAGATGACGCATGGCCCGTGGGCTGGGCAGACGTACGGGGGATCGAGCTTTGTGGCCGATGGAACAGGAAAGATTCTGCTGACGTTGAAGGACCGCGACACGGATCTTCAGGTGATCGAGGTGGCGGCGGGGTCGCTGGCGCGGTGAAGAAGGCCTACGCCAGTTTGCAGGGTGCTTTGAGCGGTGCGCTCGCAATGAGTTTAAGGGTTCGGGCGGCCTCCCACGGTTGTGCCACCGTCGATGGTCCCCTCGATGGTGATGGGTTCCCGGCGGGACTTGCGATAGACGTTCGCCACTGCCAGCGTCCACAGCGGCACCAGGTCCACTCCCGGCACCAGCTTGGCAAGAAACGAGGGCAGAAACTCCCAGTGCCAGCCGAGAAGGTAGCTGAGCACGCCGCCGACGGCGAGATCGAGCAGGTCATCTGCGGGCGATGCGGCTCCCTCGATGAACAGCGGGAAGACGAAGATTTGAAGCAGGTCCGCGACGATGGCCAGCCCGAGCGCGGCGCGGAGCCGCATGCGTGGAGAAAGGGTGATGGCGCTTTGCGATACAGGCTCGGGATGGTTCATGGTTCCCACTCGAGCGCCGTTGCCTCCCCGTGTTGAGATGGCAGACTGGCGCGTTTCGGATGCAGCGAAGACGAGTCCGCGTTCAGACCCGCGCCCGCCTTCAGTCTATTCCCATATTGTTCGGCGCGACGACCGGGCTATTTCTTTAGCTCGGGACGTTCCACTTCGATGATTTCCTTGCCGTAGCGGCCGATGAGGGCGTTCCAGCGCACGATGGCCAGTTCTTTCAGCATCTGGAGGCCATCCCTGAGGTAGCTGATGCGGCTGCGCGCGTCGTGAGCCCAGCTTACAGGGACTTCCCTCACCTTGTAGTGCCGCTTGCCGGCGATGAAGAGGATTTCGGGATCGAAGCCCCAGCGTTCGATGGTCTGGAGCTGGAATACGGTCTGCGCGGCTTCGCGGGTAAAGGCTTTGAATCCGCACTGCGTATCGGCGTAGGGCAGGTGCATCACGGCGCGCGTGAGGGCGTTGAAGCAGCGTCCGAAGAATTGCCGGTAGAGGGGCTGGCGATGGGTCTGGCGGCTGGTTGCGAGCCAGCGGGAGCCGATGGCGAGGTCGGCGCCCTCCTGCTCGATGGCGGCGAAAAGGCGCTCGGCTTCGTCGATGGGGGCGGAGAGGTCGGCGTCTGTGAACATCACGATTTCGCCGTGGGCATGCACCAGGCCGTTGCGGACGCTGTACCCCTTGCCACGATTGGAAGGGTTTTCCATCAGTCGGACTTCCGGCGCCTGTCGGATGAAGTCGCGGACCAGGTCTCTGGTTTCATCGGTGGAACCGTCGTTGACGACGATGACTTCAGCATCCCAGTGCTTTTCGCGCACGCATGTCACGACCGACTCGAGGGTGGCGATGATGCGGGCCCGCTCGTTGAAGGCGGGAATGACGATGCTGTAGCGGGGATACTCGGACACGTACCGGACTCTCCTGACTGCGCCTTGTCCTGGGATGGTTCCCGACGGGCGGAAGGCTCTGGATAGGATAAATGGGGGAGGCGCGGGGCGGGACAGCGGCGGCCCGGGCAGCGGGCTCGCTTCCGGCAAATGACTGATGCAAAAAGAGCAAAAGGCACTCGGGCGATTGGATTTTCATGCCAGACGGGCCGAATTTGGGTATCCTGAGAGTGGAGGTCGAGAGGGACAATGACCAAGGCAGACCTGGTGGAAAAAGTGACTCACCTGGGGGACCTGACTCGCCGCGACGGTGAGGTCATCGTGGAAACCATCTTTGAATCCGTGATTGGGGCGTTGCAGAGCGGGGACAAGATCGAGATTCGCGGGTTCGGATCGTTCCGGATCCGGCAGCGGAACCCGCGCATCGGACGCAACCCCAAGACCGGCGAGAGGGTCGAAGTGCCCGCCAAGCGTGTGCCTTACTTCAAGCCCTCGAAGGAGTTGCGCGATCTCGTGAATCCAGGGGAGGCGGCCAGCGCCTCATAGGGGTGCGGCTCGTTCCCTGAGGCGAAGGGGTTGACTTGCCTCCCGCATGCGCCGGATGGACGCCGGATGCGGGGCCGGGGCGATGCGATATGCGATGTGCAGGGCGCGGCTTGGGCCGCGCCGTTTGCATTTCAGGGGGCAGGGGTCAGGGTTCAGTTTCCGCGGGGCAGGGATAAGTGGTTCAGGAATCAGTTGGGGTTCATCGGGCCCCGGCCAGGCGAGGAATGAGGGACCAGGGGACCGAGGCTCGCTCCAGGCGGTTCAGGTTCTGATTCGAGCTGCCTCGCCGGTTGCGCGAAGCACAATTCCGGCTCATAATGTGGCCCAATTCTCTCCGGGTCTTCGCACTTCAAGGTGCACGGCATGCGTCTCCAGGATCGATCAAGGAGGTCTCCCATGCGTTCCCGGCACTTCGCTCTTCGCGCAATTCCTTGTCAGGCATTCCATGCATGCATGGCCATCCTACTGGTGGGTCTCGTTCAACTCTCTTCCACCGCCGCCTGCCAGACCCCTGCGGGTCAATGGGCATGGATGGGCGGCAGCAAGACTGCGTGCGACCAGCCGTGTACGCCCTCCTACGGCACTGAGTACCAGTTCGCGCCCGGCAACAGCCCCGGACAGCGGTCAGGAGCAGCTCATTGGACCGACTCCAACGGGAAAATGTGGCTGTTCGGGGGCAGTTATTTCGTGCAATCCTCGGGCTTCAGGATGTTCAACGACCTATGGGAGTTTGACCCGGCCCAGGGGGCGCATGGCGAGTGGGCCTGGATGGGCGGAAGCAACGCCTCGCCGGCCTGCGTGTCGGGCTACTGCGCAGTCGCCGGCGCCTATGGCGTCGAATACCAGTTTGCGGAGGGGAATGAACCGGGAGGCCGCTACGATGCCGGCAGTTGGGTCGACGCGGGTGGCCGGCTCTGGATTTATGGCGGGGTAGGCGAGGACTCCGCCGGCACGGCGGGCTTTCTGGACGATCTATGGGTGTTCGATCCCGCTCAAGGGACGCACGGCGAATGGGCATGGATGGGCGGGCACAAGCTGATTGGCTGCGGAGAGCTGTGTGCCCGGCCCGTGGTGTATGGCGCCGAATATCAATTTGCGGCCGCCAACAGCCCCGGCGGGCGCCTCGTATACGTTTCCTGGAGCGACGCCAGCGGAAGATTCTGGCTCTTCGAGGGTGGGATCGAGCTTTCATTTCTCATGGACCTGTGGGTGTTCGATCCCTCCCAGGGTCCGCACGGGGAGTGGGCCTGGATGGGGACCAACCCGATTCAAGACGCATACGGAACGGAGTATGAGTTTGGAGAGGGCAACTTCCCCGCCTTCCGCGATTCGCCTGTTACCTGGAACGACGCCAGCGGCAACTTGTGGTTGTTCGGCGGCATCAGCGCGGGGGCCGGATTCGGTTTGTATGACGATCTGTGGGTGTTCGATGCCGCAGAGGGTGCGCATGGGGAATGGGCGTGGATGGGCGGGAACAAGGGGGTGTCGCGCCATTGCCTGCAGAACGCGTGCGGATACCCCGGAGTTTACGGAGGGAAGTATATGCTTCGAGACTTCCACATGCCTGGTTCGCGGGAGGGAGGCTTTGGCTGGATCGACGGAGCGGGCAGATCGTGGCTGTCAGGAGGATATGGTTTCGCCGCATTTGGAAACTTCTCATTTCTCAATGACGTCTGGGTTTTCGATCCTGCCGCGGGGGAGCACGGCGAGTGGGCATGGATGGGCGGTAACACTACGGTACTGTGCAGCGGCGCAGACTGCACAGGCAGGCCGGGCATTTATGGAACGGAATATCAGTTTGACTCCGCCAACCTGCCTGGATCGCGAGTCTCCGGCAGCACCTGGACAGACGGTAACGGCAATCTGTGGCTTCTGGGTGGATATGGGCTGGATGCGGTCGGAACATACGGCGACAGCAGTGATCTGTGGGAGTTCCGCTTCTCCGGTGCACCGCAGTCGATCACTTTTCCGGCTCCCGGTTCTCCGGTTACATACGGCGCAGCGCCGATGACGCTATCGGCGATGGCTACCTCCGGACTGCCGGTTACCTTCAGCGCGGTTTCCGGCGGAGGCGAGGTGAGCGGAACGAACGGATCGATGCTTACGATCTCGGGCGCCGGGCCACTGGTGATTGCGGCAAACCAGGCTGGAGACTCGACCTACGAGCCAGCATTGCAGGTGACGCAGACCATCACTGTGAAACGGGCCCTGCTCAAGGTGGTGGCGGAAAACAAGACGATGAAGGCCGGCGGGCCAATGCCCAACCTGACGTGGCATCCGAGCGGATTCGTAAACGGCGACAAGATTGCCACCGCGCTGACGGGCTGGCCGGTGCTCACCACCGACGCCACCCCGACATCGCCGCCGGGAACGTATCGCATCCACATCACGTTCGGCACGCTGGCGGCGAAGAACTACGGATTCCAGTTCATTGGCGGGACATTGACGGTCAAGCCGTAGGGAGCAGGGGTTTTCCACCCTTCGCGCGATGAGACTGCGCGAAGGATGGGCACGCAGGCATTTCAGGGGGAAGGGGTCAGGGTTTACGACGCCAGGCGGCAGGCGGGTTCGGGGACGGCGCCGAAGCGGCGTTCGCGGCGGCGGAATTCGGCCACGGCGGCGTCGAGGTCGGCTTCGCTGAAGTCGGGCCACATGCGGTCCGTAAAGAGAAGCTCTGCGTAGGCGGACTCCCAGAGCAGGAAATCGGAGAGGCGCTGCTCGCCACCGGTGCGGACGAGGAGATCGACGTCGCCGCTTTCGCCGGTGAGAGTCTCGGCAACGGCGCGGCCCAGTTCGTCGGGCAGGAGCGGGCGCCTGAGGGCGCGGGCGGCGTGGGCGCAGGCGGCGCGGAGGATGGACTCGCGGGCGGAGTAGTCGATGGCCACGCGCAGGTGCAGACCCCATCCATCACGGGTGGCGGCCTCGGCGGTTTCAATGCTGCGCAGGACGGCTGCGGGCAGGCGATCGCGGCGGCCAATGACCTGGAGGCGCGCGCCGCGGAGGCGGAGGCGGTCGGTTTCCATGCGCAGAAACGCGCGCATGAGCCAGAAGATGCGGTCGATCTCGGCGGGCGGACGACGCCAGTTGTCGGAAGAGAAGGCGTAGAGGGTCAGGCAGCCGATGCCGATGTCGGAGGCGTGCTCCACGATGCGGCGTGCGGTGGCAAGGCCGGCGCGGTGGCCGGCGACGCGGGGCAGGCTGCGGCGGGTGGCCCAGCGGCCGTTACCGTCCATGATGATGGCGATGTGGAATGATTTCTCGGTAATCGACATGGCGCGTTGTCCTGGTCTCTGGAGTGGGATGACTGCGATACAACTTTGTCACGCAAAGCTAAGATGCAAAAAAACTCAGGCGCGCGACGGACGCAGGTCGCGCACCAGGATGGGTGCGGCCTGATCCTGCGCACCTCTGGCAGCGTCGCGCACCACCTGCTCGAGCGTGGAGAGATATTCGAGGTAGCGCTTGCGGCCGAAGGCTGTGATGCTGCAGACGGTCATGGGGCGATTGCGGTCGTGCTCCTTGGCGATGGCGACCAACTTGGCTTCTTCAAGCACGCGCAGGTGGCGGCTGAGGTTGCCGTCGGTGAGCGAGCAGAGCTGTTTGAGGTCGCCGAAAGTGACTCCCCGGGGATTGGTGATGAGCGAGGTGAGGATGCTGAGGCGCGCGCGTTCGTGGATCACGCGATCGAGGCCTTCGTAGGCGAAGCGGCCTTCGCGGGAGGCAGGTTTAGCGTTCATCGTCGGCCTCCTGCCGGCTGAGGAGCAGGATCGCGGCCACCAGCAGTTGTCCGCCGCCGTAGGGGAAGCCCATGGCCCAGGGCGAGAGGGCTCGGGCATCGCCAAGCGCCACGCAGAACAGGCCGGTGGCAAGGTACCAGACACCGGCGGCGGTCATGAGGCGCGGCAGGAAACGGCAGGAGGCGAAGATCCCCAGCGAGAAGGTGATCTGCCACAGGCCGGGGAGCATCCAGAGAACGGAGGGGACAAAGAGGTAGACGACGAGGGTGAGCAGCGTGCCGGCCCCGGCCGAGGGGAGGAACTGCTCCACCGCCATGCGGATCATCTCGTCGGCCATGCCGGAGTGGATGCGGCGGGTGCGGGTATGCATCTGGGTGCCGATGAGGGCGGCAGAGATGATGGCGGTGGTGACCCAGCAGGCGAGGAAGGCGGAGCGGTGCGCCGCGGGATCGGGCAGCCAGCGGCTCTGCGCCAGGGCGGCAATCAAGGCAAAACAACCTGTGGCGGCAAGCGTGGCGGGGCCGTAGCCGCGAAACTCGGTGCTGCGGGCCATCTGCCGGCGGATGCTGCTGATGTCGGTGAGTGCTTTGTTGAGATCGTCCATAGCGGATTGAACTTTGTATGGCAAAGTAGCACCGGCGCGGAGCCCGTGTCAATGAAGGAATGCCGCTCGACAACACCGGAGTACTGCGAACTAGAATGGGTGCCCATGGAGACGCGGCGGACGGTAGTCAAGTATCTTGCCGGTGCGATGGGGGCATCGGCGTGCGGGCTGGAGGCGCTGGAGACGTTTGCGCGCGGGCTTGACACCCGGAGCAGCCGGCCCAACATCGTGTGCCTGGTGGGCGAAGGACTGCGCTGGGATGAGTTTTCTTCGGCGGGGAATGCGCTGCTGAAAACGCCCAACATGGATCGCATCGGCGCGGAGGGCTGCACGTTTCACAATGCTTTCGTGATCAACGCGCTTTGCCTGCCTTCGCGCGCCACGCTGCTCACGGGGATGTATTCGCACACCACGGGGGCGGTGTCGAACGTGGAGGGCAAGATTCCGCCGCGTTTTCCGCTGGTGGCTGACCTGCTGCAAAACGCGGGCTACGAGACGGCGTTCCTGGGCAAGTCGCACATTGTGGGCGCACTGATGGAGCACCCGTGGGACTACTACTTCGGATTCGTGGGACAGGCGGACTACTACCGGCCGCGCATCACCGAGGGGGTGCGCGGCAAGTACGGACCGGCGAAGCTGTACGCCGGACAATACGTGGACACCCTGCTCACTCAAAAGGCTGTGGCTTGGCTGCAGCAGCCACGGACGAAGCCGTTCTGCCTGTTCCTGTGGTTCTATGCGCCCCATGCGCCGTTCTATCGGCCCAAGGACATGGTGAACGACCTCAACGGCGTGCTCATTCCCAAGCCGTCAACATTTGACGAGGACCTGAAAGGCTATCCCGGCAAGTCGCGGGCGGTGGCCGACGCCGACAACAAGGTGGGATACACAGAACTGTACAGCGACGATCCGCGATCGCTGGAAGAGCTGGTGAAGGACCATTACGTAGGCGTGGAGGACAACGACCGCAATGTGGGCGCAATCTGGAAGGAGCTGGAACGCCAGAATGCCACAGGAAACACGGCGATTCTGCTCAGCTCGGATCACGGCTTCTTCCTCGGCGAGCATCACTTCTACGACAAGCGGCTGATGTATGAGCCGTCGATCCGGGTGCCCATGATGCTGCGTTATCCGGGGCAGGTGAAGGCCGGCACAACGTCAGAGAAGATGGTGCTGAACCTGGACGTGGCGCCCACGCTGCTGGAGATTGCCGGCCTGCCGGTTCCCGCCGACATGCAGGGCAAAAGCATGCTGCCGCTGGCGGAGGGCAGGGACGTCGACTGGCGCAAGGACTGGCTTTACGAGTACTACGAATTTCCCGGCGCCGAGAACATACGGCCAAGCCGTGGCGTGCGCACCGAACGTTATAAGCTGATCCATTTCTTCCTCGAGCCGCAGGAGTGGGAGCTCTATGACATCAGGAGCGATCCCGACGAGGTGAACAATCTCTACGGCAAGGCGGGATACGACGAGCTGACCGCGCAGTTGAAGAAACGGATCGAGGAGTTGCGCGCCGAGACCCACGACTCGTATGAGTACAAGCCGACCGGACTCCCGATGCACGGCGATCTTGGTGGAGCGGAGTGGAACCTGCCCAAGCAGGTGAAGTGAGGCGCGCTGGTTATCCTGCCAGTCCGATGACGCTGAACATGCGGCCGGTGCGGCCCTGTGATCCGCGATGCGAGAAAAACAGCTCGCGGTGGCAGCTTGTGCAGCCGCCGGTCATCTGGATCGACTCGGGGCGGAGGCCGGCGGCGAGGAGTTGGCGGCGGTTGGCTTCGGGCACGTCGAGGTGCAGGCCGGGGCCGATGGGCGAGTGACCAGGAGCGCGCTGCGTCAAGAACAGCATGGGATATTTCATGCGCACGGGGTCGGTGTCGTAGACCTCGTGGAAAAGCTCGTGCGCGTAGTCGAACTGCGATTCGAACTCGGAAAGCAGCTCTTCGCCCACCTGGTAGCAGCAGGGGCCGATGCTGGGCCCGATGGCGGCGATGAGGTCTTCCGGCCGGCTGCCGAACTCAGCGCGCAGGCGGCCAATGCCGTTTTCCACGATGCGCCTCACGGTGCCGCGCCAGCCGGCGTGGAAGGCGGCGACAACCTTTTGCCTGCGGTCGGCGACGAGGACGGGCGTGCAGTCGGCGGTCTGGACGGCGAGCAGGATTCCGGGACGGTCGGTGATGAGGCCATCGCCCTTGCATGGCTGTCCAATTCCCGGTTGCCGGGCGTGCTGATTCTGCGCGCACGGCAGGGATTCGGATGCGGCAACCTGGATCACGCTGGAGTGGATCTGACGGAGAGAGACGATGGGCGTATCGGGATCGCCGGCGACGGCTTCGGCAAGGAGGCGACGGTTGCCCAGGACGGTTTCGCGATCGTCGTCGGGGGTGAATCCAAGGTTGAGTTCACCCGGCGCGCCTTCCACGGCATAGGCGGCGCTGAGGCCGCCGCGGCGGGTGCTGAATGCGTGCCAGAGCCAGGGCAGTTTCTGCCACGCGGGGATGGCGATCCACTCGACGCCATTGGGGGCGACGGTAGTACGCGGCGGGGCGGGGCGCAGTTCTTCGGGGGTCTTGTCCTGAAAGCGGGCGCGGCGGGCCACTCCGGCGGGTTTAGCGCGGCGGCTGCGCTGCAGACCGGCCATCTGGAAGAGGGCGTCAATTCCTTCGATGCTGGAGGGGATCTGTCCGGGTTCGACGGCGGCGCGCGACTCCTGCCGGGGTGCGGCTGCACGGCGGGAACGTGGCGTGGTGCGGGAAGAGGACGACATCATCCTGATTCTAGCGGGCAAACCGCTTGTGGCGGGATTCGCAGTGTGGAAGGGGAGGGAGCAGTTGGGCCTGCCTTCCGGCAGGCCCGCTCGAGAGGCTTACATTTGGAGGGGGATCCTGGAGGGGGATTGGAGAAGGGGCCCCATTGCTGGAACCTTCAATAAGGATGGAACACCTTAGTTTGGTGGGCCACAATTCGGGGAAGCCTCTGCTTGTTACATGATTGGACGCCGCGGCGGGACCATTGGTTGCTTATTTCTTTTCACGATTTTTTTGAGGCCGGTTGAGGAGCGGGTCAACGGGGCCGCCGAACGAATCAAGTTGCAGAAAAACAATGGGTAGAGCAGACTCTTAGGCATGAAACGCTGGCAAGTGTTTGCCATCTGCGGAGGAATGGTGGCGGTGGGAGCCTATATTTATTATTCCCGCGCCTTGCGCCTGAAGGGAAGCCCGCAGGCCAGTATCGCGGCGGGGGGGGTAGGCGCGCCGCTGGTGCCGATGAAGTGGCAGATGGTGAGCCGGCCCGACGAGGGATTCCGCCTGGAGATGCCCGCCGACCCCAGGGATGCGCAGGTTCCGGCGTTCAACGATACGGGTGGCTCCGAGCCGGTGAAGATGCTGTTCTCCAGCCCCGACGGCGGCGACACCACTTTCGCGATTACGTGGAGCGACAATCCCCCCGTGGCGCGGGCGAATCATGGCCAGCCGGAGCAGACGCTGGACCAGGCGCGCGACGGCATGCTGGCCCGCACGCAGACCACGCTGGTGAATGAGACCCGGGAGATGGCCGGGGGATATCCGGCGTGCGACATCCGGGCGAAAAACGATGGAGGCGGGCTCCTGTATGCGCGCCTGATTTACATGGACGACCGGCTGTATACGCTTATGGCGCTGTTTCCGTCGGCGGGCGCGCGGCGCGAGCAGGACGTGCTGCACTTCTACAACTCATTTACGCCGACGGGGACGGGCACCGGCCTGCCCAGGGCGGGGCCCAAGGGATAATGGGACGCGCCGCGGGCCGGGATGAAGGGCTCAAGCCGGCGGCAACACGGGGCGGGCTGCCTTGTCAACGAAATAGGTGATGAGGCCGACGGGCAGAAACCGCACCAGGATCGACGTGAAGCGGCCGCTGAAGTTGGGCACGATGGTGCGCTGTCCGCGGGCGAGCGCCGCGATGCCGAGCCGGGCCACTTCCTCGGCGGACTGCATGCCGCGCTTCTTGAACGCTTCAGCGCGCGCCACGTCAAAAAACTCACTCTCCGTCGCGCCCGGGCAGAGGGCCGTGACCTTCACGCCGTAGCGGGCGACTTCCTGCGCCAGGCCAACGGCGAAGAAGCGATCGAAGGCCTTGGTCGCCGCGTAGGTGGAGAGGTAGGGCACGGGCTGGAAACTGGCGTTGGAGGCGGTGACGAGCACCCATCCCCGGCCGCGCTCCACCATGCGCGGAACGAAGAGGCGGGCCATGCGCACCATGGCCTCGCAGTTGACGCGGACCTGGCTGAGTTCCTGGTCGACGGGGTTGGTGTGGAAGGCCCCGAAGAGGCCAAGGCCGGCGTTGTTGATGAGGATATCGACGGAGATCCCGGCGCCCTCGGTGGCGTCGTAGATCTGCATGGGCCCAGCGGGATCGTTGAGGTCGGCGACGATGGTGCGGACTTCGACGCCGCGGGCGCGAAGCTCGGCGGCCAGGGCATCGAGACGATCCTGCCGGCGGGCGGTGAGGATGAGCTTTGCGCCGTGGGAGGCGAGTTCGCGGGCGAGGGCGACACCGATACCGGCACTGGCGCCGGTGACAAGCGCCCACTTGCTGCGGAAGTCTTGGATGGTGGACATTGTGAAGTCAGGATAACTGACAGTGATCGGTGATCCGTGGTCAGCCGTCAGCCCTGAGAACTACAACGCTCGTGCGATCGATGTCTTAAGCACAGGTGGGTTACTTCCTCAGCAGCCTGAAGGCATGCGTCCACTGGTTGTTCAGGAAGCCGGGAATGCACCACAGCATGCACAGCGGCTCGATGGCGCGCGCGGATTCGACGCCGCCCATGTCCGCGGTCTCCCAGCCGAACTGATCGAGGATGGAGGCGACCGTCTTCTTCGCGCCCTCATCATCGCCGCAGATGAACATAGTGGGCTTTCCGTCAGCGAAGACAGGATTGATCATCTGCGCGTTGCCGACGGAATTGAAGGCCTTCACAAAATGCGCGGCGGGGAAGGCCTGCTGAAGCTGCTCCATCAGAGATTCATTGGGGCCAGTGTAGAACTGCAGTACGCCGTTGACGGGCGGGGCGTCGGCGATGGGATTGCAGGCATCCATCACGGCCTTTCCGGCGAGATTCTCCGCGCCAGCCTGGCGCAGCGCTTCGGGGGCGGCGGTCCCCTTCACCGCCAGCACGATCGCTTCGCCGAACGCCGCGGTCTCCGCGAATGTGCCGCGCCCGGCCTGGGGATTCTGCGCATTCCAATCGGACAGTTTATCGGGCTCGCGCGAACCGATCATGACATCGTGACCATGCTTGACAAAGCCCGCGGCAAGAACCTGCGCCACCACTCCGGAACCGAGCACGCCAATCTTCATTGCGATCTCCTCTGGCGGAGAGATTCACCGGGCGGCAATGGGCTCCATTAATTTTCAGTGGACAGTGGACTCGGGTCAGTCGTCAGCTTTGATTCCGGGTGGGCGGGCGGATTTCGCCGCGGTGGATTTCCTTTTGCCGGCCTTCTGATTCTTTTCGACCCGCAGCTTCCACGAGGTGCGCAGTGCGCCGAGGAGCAGGTCTTCATTGGCGGCGGCGAGGCGGACGTGGGTGGCGCCGTTGCGGCCCCATCCCCCGGGGATGGGCAAGAAGACCTCAGGCGCTTCCGCGACGAACTGTGCCTGAATCTCGGAGGTAAGCATGAGATTGCCGTAGCCCCGCGCTTCGGCGGCGAGGGTGGCGAAGATGCGGCCGCCGACGCGGAAGTCCGCTGCGCCGAAGTGCGAGCCTTCCTCGGCGCCTTCGAGGCTCAGGGCGATGCGACGGAAGTCGGATGCGGTCATTGGTTCAGTTCACAGTTCGCAGTTATCAGTTGTCAGTGGCCAGTTATCAGTTGTCAGTTATCGGTCAGTTAGTCCTCAGTTGAAGTCGAGGCATTTCGGCCATGGAGAATCTGCGGGGCCTTCGACTCCGCTGGTGCGAAGAACTGCACCAACTCCGCTCAGGATGACAGCCATGTTGGGGTGCGTCCTTCCCATCCTGTTGAAAGCTGTTAGCTATCGGCCGTTAGCTGTCAGCTGTCAGCTGTTAGCTGTTAGCTGTTAGCTGTTAGCTGTTAGCTGACGGCGGAGAGTTGCTCTTCGAACTCTTCATTCAGCCAGCGGGCGATGGCAGAGAACTCCTCGTCGCGGCCAAGGAATTCGCGGACCATCTCGCGGCCAGGCTTGGAACCGCCCTGTTCCAGCACTGCCTTGCGATAACGCGCGCCGGTATCGCCGCCAAGCAGGTTGGCGGGATCGAACTGGGCAAAGAAGTCGAGCGCGATCACCTTGTCGAAGGCGTAGGTGTAGTAATTCGACGAGTAGCCGGTGAGGTGGCCGAAGCTCGCGTACATGCGGTTGGCCTCCAGCCACGTCCACGGCAGCAGCCTCTTATAGAGGCTCTGCGTAAGACTGTCGAGGTCGATCTGCGACGGGTCCTGGTCATGCAGGTCGAGCGAGATGGTGGTGTAGTAGATCTGCTGGCGCATGCCGTCGGCGCGGCCAAACGCGCTCGCGCCCTTCATCCTGTGGATGATCGCGAAAGGCAGCTCTTCGCCGGTCTGGTAGTGGCGCGCGAAGGACTGCAGCAGCTTTTCGTCGCGGAAGAATTCTTCCAGCATCTGCGAGGGCACTTCGACAAAGTCGCCCTCGGTGGCAAAGCCGGAAAGGCCGGCCCACTCCGTGTGTCCGCCGAGGATGGCGTGCATGAGGTGGCCGAACTCGTGAAAGAACGTGACCACGTCGTTGTACTGCATCAGGCCGGGGTCGTCGGGTGATCCGCCGGGGAAGTTGCAGATAAGCGCGGCCTCGGGCATGTAGCGGCCACGCACGCCGGTGACCACGGGCGCGGCGGAGAACCACTTGTCCTTGCCCTCGCGCGGGTGCATGTCGAGATAGAACCGGCCCACCCGCTTGTCGCCTTCGAAGACGTCGAAGACGCTGACCGTGGGGTCCCATCCGGGCACGCTGGAGGGGCGGAACTCGACCTTGAACAGGCGCGCCGCGGTATCCAGGATTCCCGCTTCCACCTTCGCGTAGGGGAAGTAGGGCCGGACGGACTGCGAATCGAAGTCGAACGCGGAGCGGCGGTATTGCTCATACCAGTAGCCGCGGCTGGTGATATCGATCTCGTCCAGGCCGGGCTGCTGCTTGCGCGCGAAATCGAGAATCATCTGGTGCTCGCGGCGGGCGCCGTCGCGGCTGGCCTCGTCGAGACGGGCGATGAAGGCGCGCACGTTGGCGGCCGAGCCCATCATCTGGTCGGCAGTGGCCAGATCGGCCCAGCTTCTGAAGCCCAGCGTGGAGGCGATCTCCTGGCGCGTAGCCAGCAGTTGTTCGAGCACGGTCTTGTTGGCGGGATAGGCGCGCGTGTTGTAGGCAACAAACATGCGCTCACGCAGTGCGGGGCTGGCGGCGAAGGTCATCACCGGCTGCATGTCGGGCTGGTCGGTGGTCAGGGTGATCTTGCCTTCGGCGTCGGGCTGGTGGCGCGCGATGAAGTCCTCAGGCAGGCCGGCTAATTCGTCGGGCGTGGCGATGACGGTCTTCGCGCCCTCCTGGATGTTGCGGCTGAACTCCAGCGAGAGGCGCGTCGCCTGCTCCTGCAGTGCCTGGAGGCGGACGCGGGTGGCATCGTCCTTGTCCACGCCGGCCAGGCGATAGCCAAGCAGCGTGCGCTCCACAAAGTGCGTGGTGGCGGGGCCGCAGTGGTCAATCCGCATGGCGGCCAGCGCATCGTACACGCCGCGGTTGAGGCTGAGGGCGCTGCCGGCCATGGCCACGCGCTGCGCTTCCAACTGCGCCTGGTCGCGGACGGCCTTGTCCGGCGCCACGGAGTTGAGGATGCCGGCCTGCGCGCCGGCCAGGCTTAGCTGCTCGATGGCGGCATCGTAGAGACGCAGCGTGTTTTCGGGAGTGCGCGGATGGTCGATGGCGAGCAGTGCTTCAAGCGCCGCTTCGTGGGTCTTGAGGCGCGCGTCCACCCACGCAGTCAGCTTCTCGGGAGATTGCGCGCCGCCCGCCTCCCAGACGTGAAGTTCTTCGCAGACGTGGACGACGGCCATGGGATCAAGGGGCATTCTCGGAATTCCTCCAACCCTCTAGGTTGCCACATCGGGGCGGGGAGACGGCCAAACCCCAGCTCTCAGCCCTCACTTTCAGTCTTCAGCTCTCAGCCTTCAGATTTCAGGTTGCCGCCGCGGGTTCCGGCGCGCTCCTTGCATCGCGGGCGCATCCCTTCTAAGATGCAGCAGTTGACCGTATGAAACCGGGTGAAATGAGCGGGCAGAATGCCGCGGGATCGCGGCCACGATTGAGTGTGCCAAAAGTGTGCGTCGCGATCCAGGCAGACACGCCGGCGGAGATGATGGAGCGCGCCGGGCGGGCCCTGAAGGATGCGAAGTTCCTGGAGTTCCGGCTCGATTCCCTGCCCTCGCCGGCCGCGGGACTGCCGCGGCTGAAGAAATTCTTCGCCGAAAACGCGAACGTAACGGCAATTGCCACCTGCCGGCGCAAGCCGAACAGCGGCGGCTTTGACGGATCGCTGGAGGAGGAGCTGCGGATTCTGCTGAAAGCCGCGCACGCGGGCTGCCGCATCGTGGACCTCGAAGTGGAATCAGCCGAGGAGGCTGCCCCGGCGCATCTCGAAAAGTTCCGCGCCGGGCTGCGCGCGGCCGGGGCTGCACTGCTGGTGAGCTTTCACGATTTTTCGTGCACCCGCGGAGTGGAGCATGCAGCGGATCGCATTGCGGCGTTCGCGCCCGATTTCATTAAGGTAGTCTCGACCGCGCAGACCCTGGCCGACAATCTCGCGCTGCTGCGGCTCATCGAAGATCGCCCGGCATTCGCGCGGGTGGTGGGCATCGCCATGGGCGAGGAAGGCCTGGTGAGCCGGGTGCTCGGGCCGCGAGCCGGCGCGGCGTTCACCTTCGCCTCGCTCGAAGACGGAACAGAGACGGCGCCGGGCCAGGTAAGCGCGAAGACCATGCGCACGCTCTATCGCGCCGACCGGCTGGACCGGGAGACGCGCATTTTCGGCGTGGCGGGCAATCCCATTGCGCACTCGCTCTCGCCGCTGATGCACAACACGGCGTTCAAGCGCGAAGGCGTGAATGCGGTGCTGCTGCCGCTGAAGGTGCGCGCCCTGGCTGACCTGCTGACGCTCATGCTGGAGCTGCCCATGGCTGGCGCGGCCGTCACCATGCCGCTGAAGCAGGAGGTGCTGCCCCACTTGGCGCACATGGATCCGCTGGTGGAGCGCATCGGCGCGTGCAACACCCTGCGCGTGGGCGGCGATCTGAAGCTGTACGGGTACAACACGGATGTGGCCGGCGTGGTGCGTCCGCTCGAAAAGCGGCTGAAGCTGCAGGGCGCGCGGGTGGCCGTGCTGGGCGCGGGCGGCGCGGCGCGGGCGGCGGTGTTCGGGCTTGTGGATCGGGGCGCCGAAGTGTTCGTCATCAACCGCACCCACGCGAACGCGGTGGCGCTGGCAAGGGCGGCGAAGACGAAGGTGCTGAAACACGAGCAACTGGCGAAGCAGCACTTCGATGTGATGATCAACTCCACGCCGTGCGGCATGAAGGATTCGGCGCAGGCGTTGCCGGTGGCGGAGAACGAGCTGAACGCAGGCCTGGTGTTCGACATGGTGTATAACCCGCTGGAGACGCCACTGCTGAAGCTGGCCAAGGCGCGCGGCATTGCAACTATCAGCGGCCTGGAGATGTTTGTGCAGCAGGGCGCGCGGCAGTTCGAGATCTGGACCGGCAAAACGCCGCCAGAAGCGGCGATGATGCGGGTAGTCGAGCGGGAACAGCGGGGACGCGGCTGAGCAGGGTGGCCGCGCGCATCTGCCGGACCCGGCTTCCAAATCTGCATGCAGGCCGCCTTCCGGCTCGTCAAAGGAACTGATATCCTCCAGGCAACGTAAGCACTCCTGAAACACAGGAGCCCCATGCTTCCCCTTACCGCCCGGAATCCAGTACAGACTGCCGTCTCCTCGGCCCCGGCCGCCCGTCGCGCCGACACCACCATCGTGGTGGGCATCGCGGCCGCCTTCGCGCTGGCCCACGTCCTCACCAACGGCCGCTACGGCTTCCATCGCGACGAACTGCAGTTTCTCTCCGACGCCCGCCACCTCGACTGGGGATTCGTCGCCTACCCGCCGTTCACGCCCTTCATCGAGCGCATCAGCCTCGGCCTGTTCGGCCTTTCGCTCACCGGCCTGCGCCTCTTCTCGGTCCTCGCGCAGGGCATCGTGATCGTCGTAAGCGGCTTCATGGCCCGCGACCTGGGCGGCAATCGCTTCGCGCAGATCACCACCGCGCTCGCCGTCGCCCTCTCTCCGCTGCCCATCTTCGAAGCCACCGAGTTCCAGTACACGTCATTCTCCTTCCTCTGGTGGATCCTGGTCTGCTGGTTCACGATCCGCCTGCTCAAATCCGACAACCCCCGCTGGTGGCTGGCCATCGGAGCGGCCATCGGCATGGGCCTGCTCACCAAATACTCCGTTGCCTTCTTCATCGCCGGACTGATCGCCGGGCTCGTCCTCACCCGCGCGCGCCGGTACTTTCTGAGCGGCTGGTTCTGGGGCGGCGTGGGCATCGCGCTCCTCCTCTTCCTGCCCAATCTCCTCTGGCTCATCCGCCACGACTTCATCTCCTACACGTTCCTCCAGCACATCCACGCCCGCGACGTCGGCGAAGGCCGCGCGGATGGCTACTGGAAACACCAGTTCATGCTCGACGTGAACCTGGCGGCCACGCCGCTGTGGATCGCCGGACTCATCGCCTTCTTTCGCGACAGCCGAACTCGCATGCTGGCCTGGATGTGCGTGGTTCCCGTCGCCGCCTTCGCCATCAGCAAAGGCCGCTTCTATTACGTGGCCGAGGCCTACCCCGTGCTGCTGGCCATGGGCGCCGTCGTCGCCACGCGCTGGCTCCCGGCACGCCCGGCGTGGGCCCGCCGCACCATCGTCACAGCATTCTTCCTCGGACTCTCCGCAGTCGCCGCTTCCGTCGCGGCCATCCTTGTGCCCATCGCCCCCAGCGGCCGGCTGCGCGACTTCGCCCTCGAAAACAATGGCGACCTGCGCGAGCAAATCGGCTGGGATGAGCTGGTCCGCACCGTTGCCGGCATCCGCGACTCGCTCCCCGCCGACCAGCGCGCCAGTCTCGGCATCATCCTGGGCAACTACGGCGAGGCCGGCGCAATCGAGAATCTCGGCGCCGCCTTCCACCTGCCTCCGCCCATCAGCATGACCAATTCGTTTTACCTGCGCAGCTATCCCGCGCAGCCGCCCTCCACGCTGATCGTCATCGGATGGACACACAAGGGCGCCGACCGCGACTTCACCGCCTGCCGCCTCCTCGGCCACAACGGCAACGCCCTGGGCGTGAAGAACGAAGAGAGCCTGGACCACCCCGACATCTTCGTGTGCGGCCCGCCCCGCGCCGGATGGCCTCAATTCTGGAAAGACAACCAGCGCTTCGGCTGATTTGACCGGACAGGCTGTCATCGTAATTCGCGCAGGTGGCTCTCACTCCGGCCCGCCCAGCCGCTCCAGTTTCTCCTTGAACCAGGCCCTCCAGCTCTCCGGCAGCGCCTCCACTCTGAGCGCCTGCCGCACCTGTCGCGCATCCTCCGCGTCGTATCGCTTCGCGACGTACAGACGAGTGATCGCAGACACGGGCACAGACTCCGGGTCCCGGCTGAGCAGCGTGATCTCGTCGCCCGCTCGGACTTCTCCCTCGCGAATTACAGCGAGATAGAAGCCTGTTCGCCCGGCTTCAAGAAACCGCTTCACCATGTCGTCGGATCCAAATCGAATGCCGAGCTTGTAACAGGGAAGGCGCGGCTGCGTGACCACAACAGCGGCACCGCCGACCTCGAACCGGTCGCCGACATACACCACATCCTCAGAAGCCAGCCCTTCGGTCGTGAAGTTCTCGCCGAAGGCGCCCATCGGCAACGCACGCCCCGGCAGCTCCGCTCTCCAATGTTCGTAGTGCTCGATCGGGTAGCAATAGACAGCTTTGTCTTTGCCTCCGTGCACCGTCAGGTCGGACTGACGATCCCCATCGAGATTGAGCGTCCGCAGGGCAATACCGCCTTCCACCGGTTCCTTGTAGATGGAAGTGGTAACGCTTCGCCCATGCCACACAACTTCTCTGGGCAGACCGCAGTTGATTGAGACCACTCGCATGGCGATCGGACGCCTCCTCAAAGCGGCGTCACCGTGACAGAGCAACGCCCCTCTAGCGATCGATTATCCGCGAGCGCCTGCTCCTGGGCAATTCTGCGCAGCAATCTTGAGATCGGCTTTCGCCTTCGCCTTGTTGCGCGCGGTCAGTAGAGCAGCGCCGCCAGCCGGTAGTCCGTGAACCCGCCCGCATCCGGCCGCGCCGGGCAGGCGCCCACCTCCGCCGACTGGTAACGACCCGAGCCCAGGCGGTTCACCAGGTCCTGGGGCAGATGCTCCAGGTCCGCGCCCTGCCAGCGCATCACGAACATCGGCTGACCGCCCGTCACGCCCGCCGGAAAGCCATGATCCATCGCGCACGCCAGCCGCGCATCGTGCCCATCCCGCCGCTGCACAAGGCGCATCTCTGCGCGGAACGCGAAACGATTGTGCCTCGTCCTATTGGGGCGGAACCGGAAGCTTCTGTCTCGGCGCAGTCTGGGCGACCGGGTTGCCGGCATCCGGCCCCTGCGCGCCGTTTGCCGCCGCGTTCGACATCGAAGCCAGATCCGACTGCCGGTACTTCGGCGCACTGATATAGCCGTGAATGTGGTCCTTGCCGATGTCGTTGATGACCACCTCGACCGGCTGTGGACTATCGGGTGTGTAGAACATCACGGGCTGGTACAGATTCACATGCTTCTGCGACAGGTTGCGATCTTCCACGATCAGTTCCAGGTCGGCGTACTGATGCTTGGTGTTCGCCTTCTTCAGCCGGATCCCGAACGGTCCCTTGTGCTGGAATTCCTTCGACTTCGCGATGTCGAACTCGGTGTAGTTCCGCTCGCCTTTCTTCTGCAGCAGCACCAGTTCGTCGTGGGTGTGCGCGATCGATCCCGTCAGCTCGGTGCGGGCATTCACAAGGTCGCCCTGCGTGCTCGCCAGCGCACTGCGGGTGTCTTCAATCGCCTTGCCCTGGGCGTCGAGCTGCGACTGCAATTTTTTGTAGCGCGGGTCTTCTCTGCGCACACGCGGCGTCGCGGGCCGGGCAGGGTCTGCAACCGGCGCGGAAGCCGCCGGCGGAGCGGGCTGTGCCTCGCTGCGCGCCACCAGTACATTCACCTTGGTCGTCAGGTCCGTCAACTCATGCCGGGTCTCGTCCAGGGCAGCGGTCGTCTGCTGGTTTTTCGCCGCGAGGTTCTGTGCCGTGCGGTGCTCATGGATCGCGTAGCCGCCCAGGGATCCGCCAAGCACGGCCGCGGCCGTATAACCGGCAATCCGTTTGTAAGCCAGAATGCCTGGCGCAGAAGGGAAATCAAACATGGTGCCTCCGGAGAAGGCGACGTACTGTCACCGTCCACTCTTGACAGTGCACGTTCCGTGCCAGCCGCTCCGTGCTGCAAGCCATTGAAGCGACGCACCTTGCCGTCAGACCCTCCTCTGGAGCCTGAAAGAACTGCCCCCTCCGCCGGAAGATTTTACCCGACAAGCAACCTTGAGACGGCGCTTCTTTCGCAGCTTCTTCGGCCCCC